>Ga0210389_10003658_pt1 | contig 12023 bp, 11 predicted proteins | sample IncBWH28OmetaG_FD_160127 | JGI IMG/M metagenome (GOLD analysis project Ga0210389, IMG submission 160127) | Forest soil microbial communities from Barre Woods Harvard Forest LTER site, Petersham, Massachusetts, United States - Inc-BW-H-28-O ... | reverse complement strand
GGGCGGGGGCCGATTTTAAAAATGCTTCGAATTTCGGGAGCCTCGTGCGAGGTTCACTACCAGGCCACAGCGGCGGGTCGCCGGTATTCGGTCGTAGTGCCGTCTTTGGTAACCAGCAGATGATCTTTTTCGATCGGAATGTGCCAGTCTTCCGGAGCGGCAACCGGCGACTGCCACGTCACGCGGAGCCCGCCCTTGATTTTGCGAGTGGCACCACGCGTCGGCGCGCCCATGATTCCCGCCTCAAAGGTCCCGGCGGGTTGGAATTCCCAGTAAGTCCGATCCGAGTTGTATCCCCCCTTCTGCCAGCGCCCAACAATTGGAGGGTAAACATGATGCGACGGGGCGTTCGCCCAGCGCAGCTCAAGTTGATTCGGGGGACTGAGAATCAACCTGTCGCAATCGATTCGGAACGGAATTGTTTCCACAAAACCACCTTTGTAAGTCAGGTTCAGTTCGCCACCGTTGACGTGCCAGGTGCCCTTTTTGACAAGACCATCCTCGCGAGCGATGAAGTTGCCTTCCAGCGTCAGCCTGGTCGTTTTATCGTCCGGCGTGACCGGTATCGACTCCCACTTTCCGCGAAGCGAGTCGTGCCGTGTAAATAGTGATTCGATGCCGTAGACGAGCAGGAATGGCGATATCGCAATCACGTAGAAGGCAATACCGACCCTATCGTCGAAGCTGTACCCTCCTCGATCGACCCACCTGACAGACCTGATTTTCGAAAGCGCCACCGTTTGGCAGCGCGGGAATCTCTGGAACAGGAGAGACTCCGTCGTGACACGAGCGACGTATCCACCCATCGACGTTCCGTCGGCAAGACCGATCTCCACCTCGCCGGTGCGCGGCTTGCGCAACAAAGATTTGACCGAATCGGAAAGCTGCGCTTCGGACGCCGCGATCAAGGCGGGAATGAGACAGGCAACAAGCAAGGGCTTCAGGCATCTCATGACAAGCCCACGATAAAGCGCAACGACCAACCAAATGGGGAGCGTTGTGGCACTTTGCGAGGCTGTCACAAGTCATGAACACAGGTCTTTGAGCTTCTCGATACACGAATCCGCAATTACGCGGTACACCTTCACCACACAGTCGCCGGGCAATTCACGTTGCGTAACAACATCCGTCACGACAATGGAGCTAAGCGTCAGGCGCTCGCGCCACCCAGCCTGCGCCGAATCGACTTCGCACAGGCTTTCCGCTGGAATGCCAACGGCGATCAGCATTGCTCGCGTCCAGAAACGTATTTCCCGCGACCGCGATGCGATCGAGATGATGGCATCCGATCCTGGCATCGATTGTCCCTGAAGCGAACTTCCGGCGGACCGGACTACCAGGGGAAAACAATCTGCATCCCGAGGAAGACTCCGGCGCCACTTCCGGAGACGCGTTCCCAGAGCGACAACGAGGGTCCCCGGCGGCTCGATAATTTGAATCGTGCCGCCGAGCTTGACGGAGTCCACCGGAACACCCAGATGCCCTGTGAGTTCGGCAACCAGGATCTGCCGCATTGACAGATCGGGCTCGGCGATCACGATGCGTTCGTACTTCCGGGGACGGACCAGCCGGTCGAGACGAGTCAGGACTTCCTCAGGTTCGTATCCATGGCTCCGCGCTGTCTGAAGCAGCCGCGTCAACAAACCGTCCAGGTTGTTGTTCGCGGGCGGGTGTAGTCCCCTGACATACAGGCCGCTGCCGCGCCGCAGTTCCAGCCAACCGCTATCCCGCAATTCATGCCAGGCGGCACTTACGGTGTTCGCATGGATTCGGTGGCGCCGCGCCACAGCGCGAACGCTGGGCAATTTATAACCAGCAGGAAGGTCGTCACTCAGAATTCCGAGTACTACCTGATTGACAAGCTGCTCGCGAATCGGCAGGCCGCTGTTCCTTGTAATCCAGAACCGCATGCCGCACGCCTGGTTAGCGCCGGTGCTTGCGCGCCTTGTGCGCCGCCGCAGGGTGCTCCGCGACAGGCGCCTCTTCGGTGGAAGCCAGCTCCGTTCCCATCTTGCTCAGGATGCGGTCCTTCACCCAGTGCGGGTCCCACCACGCCACCGCATTCACCTGCACGCCATCGACCTGCATCGTGAAATGGAGATGATCACCACCGGCCAGACCCGTCGATCCTGTCTTGCCGATGACCTGCCCCTTCTTGACCATGTCGCCCTTCTTCACCAGGAACTCGCTTAGATGGCCGTAGATCGTCTGCAGCCCGAAGCCGTGATCGAGCACAATGCAATTTCCGTAAATGCCGAGATCCTGCGCCCAGATCACCTTGCCGTCATTCGATGCGGGGATCGGCGAATGCGCGAGCTTCGCCAGATCGAAGCCGAGATGCGTCTGCTCATCGACCTTCTTTCCCATCCACGTGTAAGTGCGATCATCGGCAAACCGCGATTCCACGGTGGAATCAACCATCGGCAGAAACGCACCGGTCCAGAGGAACTTCGGCTCGGTCTGGAAGCGCAGATCCGCCAGCGTTTTGTTGTTTTCGATGCGCATCTTGCTGTTGATGTCGACGAAGCGCTGGACGAGATCGCCGGGGATTTTATGCTGCGTGTCGATCTGATTCACGATCCGATCGATATTCATCGATTCCAACGGAATCGTGCTCGCGCGGAATTTCTTCGGGAAGATCTTGTACCAGAATGTGGTCTTCGCTTCCGCGCCCGAAGGATTGCTCGCAAAAACCGAAATCGGGGTATCGACCGGCAGGTTGTAAGAGAACGCGAACAGGCTGAAATACTGGCCCGGATGATCCGGTAGCGGGAAACTCCGGAACTTGTGATCGCCGACCCGAACGCCGGCTTCCGTCCACGCCCCGGACGGAGTGAACACCGCCATCTCGGAACCGCCCTGGTTGATGTAATGCTGCACGCCGTCCGCAACGACGTGGGGTGGCGCGGTCATCACGTCGACGTCGAAGGTCTTCGAATCGGTTTCGCCGCGGAAATCGTTGGAAACGGCCTTCACGATCAACTGGGCCTTGCCATCGTGCAGCGCCGGCGTGGACTGCTTACCGACCTTCACGGTTTGATCCAGTTTCACCGGCTTGGTCTGAGACGTAGTGGCGTATTCCTTGCCATCCTGTTGCAGCACGACTGAGAGCGACTTCAAGCCATGCGGGTTGGTCAATCGAAGATGCACGGGCGTCTCGAAACCTATGGTTGAGACCGTGGGATCCACGCTGATCGCGGTCCCGGTCGAGCGCAGCAAAAGCACTCCAGGCACGGCGAGCAAGAGCACAACAACAATTACGGCTATGATTACTTTCACTTTTTCGTCCAGTTATTGACCCAATCGAGAACCGTCTTGTACCAGAGCGCGCTGTTCTGCGGTTTGAGGACCCAGTGGCCCTCATCCGGGAAAATCAGCAGCTCCGATGGAATCTTGCGCATCTGCAGCGCGGTGAATAGTTCCAACCCTTGTGTATAGGGGACGCGATAATCCAGTTCGCCGTGCACTACAAGGGTTGGCGTCTGGAAGTCTTTCACGAAGTGGCTGGGGGACCAGCGATCGTAGACTTCGGGATTGTCCCAGGGCATGCCGCCAAACTCCCATATGGGGAACCACAACTCTTCAGTGCTTTGGGCTTCTTCGCGCAGATCGTAAACACCGTCGTGGGTGACCATCGCCTTGAAGCGGTTGGTGTGGCCGAGCATCCAGTCGATCATGTACCCGCCGTAGGAAGCGCCGGCAGCGGCCATGCGGTCGGCATCTACATAAGGAAGCTTCGCCACGTAGTCGGTAACGGCCATCAGGTCGTCGAAGGGTTTGCCGCCCCAGTCCTGCATGATTTCTTCGGTAAACTTCTGCCCGTAGCCGACCGATCCGCGCGGATTCGGCATCACCACGACGTAGCCCGCGCCGGCGAATACCTGCGCGTTCCAGCGAAAGCTCCAGCTGTCGCCCCATTCGCCTTCTGGCCCGCCGTGAACCAGCAGGAGCACGGGGTATTTGCGGGCGGCGTTAAAGTCAGGCGGCTTCACCAGGAAGCTTTGCACCTGCGCGTTCTCGGCGCTTGTAACCCAGAAATCTTCGAGCGCGGTGAGCTGGTACTGGTTCAGCAGATCGTCATTCAGATGGGTCAGCTCGATCGCCGCGCCACCGGTCGAACTGGCTTTGCAGATTTCGGTTGGGCTTTGGCCGCTTTGCTGCGTGAACACGATGGTCTTCCCGTCCGCGGTGAACTGCATGTCGTCCAGCGTGTTCGGGCCCGTAACGGCGATACGCACGCCGCCGCCTTCGACTCCGACATATTGGATGGCCTGGTGGCCTCGATCGACTACGGTAAAGAACAACCGCTTCGAATCGGGCGACCAGGTGAAGCTGTTCACGGGGCGGTCGACCGCGTCGGTGGGCATGGTTAGTTTGCCGGTGGACCGCTCGAGTACGAACAAACGCCAGCGGTCGCTCTCATAACCGGCGCGCGCCTGCGAACGGTACGCGAGATATTTTCCGTCGGGCGAATACTGCGGCGAATTGTCGGCTCCGGGATTGCCAGTGATCTTATGCGCCGCCCCGCCCTGAATCGGAACCACGAAAAGGTCGTTGTTGGTTCCCACAGCCGGCACTTCGTCCGTGTTCATCGAGAAACAAACTTCGGTGCTGTCAGGGGAGACGGCGTAATCGTCAGGACCGCCGAGTGAAAACGGCGGCACATCGCGCGTGCCAGGCGAGAGGTCGGCGATTTTGCCGTCAACGAGCGAAATGGAAAGCAGGTGGCTGCGGCGGTTGCCTTCCCATGCGGTCCAGTGCCTGTAGAGGAGTCCGGTGATCAGTCGTGCTTTCACCTTGCTCTGCTGCTCGGCATCCAGCCGCTTCTGATTGCACCCGTCGTCGAATTGCCCCGAGGTCGTACTGCAATCCGGATAAACGTTGCTGGTGACGAGAACGTATTTGCCGTCGGGCGAAACGATCTCGCCATCGGCCTCCGTTGCCAGTTTCGTGACCTGCGCGATGCCGGTGCCATCGGGATTCATGCTCCAGATCTGCGAAGCGCCGCTGATGGTGGATACATAAAGGATGCGCTTGCCGTCCGGCGACCAGCGCGGGCGGTCGGCACGATCGGCGAGGCGGCGCGGTGTCCCGCCATCGAGGGGTACGCTCCAGACGGTGTGGTCCAGCCGGTTTTCGGTGAGATTCGGGGTGCTGACGGCGAAGGCTACGGTTTTGCCGTCGGGGGAAAGCTGGGGGTCACCGACCCGCTGGATCCTGAGCATCGCGGCGGCGTCGAACGGTTTCTTCTGAGCGAAAAGGAATGTTGGTGCGAGAGCGAGGACAAGCCACGCCGAACTGCGCATACAGTCCAAATTATCTCGCACCGGGGGTGGAGAGGTGCTGTCCCGCGGCGGCGGGGTGGCGGACGCGTTCCGCGACGATGGTCACCTGCATGTCGCGCGCGAGGTGCACCAGCTTGTGCGCGTCCGGCGAATCGCGGGTAACGAAGATCTGCGTGATGCCATGTTCGCGCGCCCAGTCGGAGATGGCCTTCGCGGGTTCCTTGCTTTCGATGATCTCGGGTTTGATGCGGAGGTTACGGCAGAAGTTCAAGTGCCGCTCGATGGACGCGCGCTCCTCGGCCGTCAGGTCCGGCATCGCCTTGTCGCGGACCACCACGAGCGCGGTGCAGGATGAGTTCAGATAGTCCGCAACGCGCCGGCCGCGGCGAATCAGCATGGCAGTGGAGGGATGCGGAGTGAGAAGAATCAGGATGCTTTCGCGCCGGCCGGATACCATGGGCACCACCGGCTCGGGGAGGCGCAATTCCTCGCGGCGCTCTTCCAGCTGGTGCGCGGCCTGCCGCAGGGCCAGTTCCCGCAGCGCGGTGAGGTTGGTTTCTGTGAAGAAATTTTCGAGCGCCTGCCTGGCCTTTTCGGGGGCATAGACGACGCCCCGTTCCAGCCGGTGCAGCAGCGCGCGCGGCGTGACGTCGACCATGACGACTTCGTCGGCTTCCTGCACCACCCAGTCGGGGACCGTTTCGCGTACGCGAATGCCGGTGACGTGCCAGACCTGATCGTTGAGGCTTTCGATGTGCTGGATGTTGAGGCTGGTGAGGACGTCGATTCCAGCGTCGAGAATTGCATCGACGTCCTGCCAGCGCTTGGGTCGCTCGGAGCCCGGAACGTTGGTGTGCGCGAACTCGTCAACGACGGCGACCTGAGGATGGCGCGCGATCACGGCCGGGGTGTCCATTTCTTCGAAGGTGGCGCCGCGATGCTGGAAAACCTTGCGCGGTATGAACTCGAGGCCGGCGGTCTGGGCGATGGTGTCGACGCGGCCGTGCGGTTCGAAGTAGCCGATGGCTACGTCGGAACCCTGGATCTTGAGTTCCTGGGCTTCGGTCAACATCTGGTAGGTCTTGCCAACGCCGGCTGCATAGCCCAGAAAGATTTTGAGTTTACCGCGCGCGCCCACCAGAAGCCATTAGAGCAGAGTTGGTTAGCTTGTCCAACTTCACGTTTCTGACTTCGGATCGCGCTGAATATCTAGGAAGAATGATAGACTTCAGATCCAAAAGGAGCCCCGATGTTCAAAATCCGGCTATCGGATCCGACTGTATCGTTCTTCTTCGTCGCTGCGGTTCTTGCGCTTTTGCTGGGTATTGCGGCCGAAATTCCCGGTTTCCCTCTTCCGCAGAGCGACCACTTCCTCCTGAGCATAATCGTTATACTCATTGGCGTGCTCTGCGGCGGTCTGGGGTTTGAACGCTGGGAATTAATGCAACGGCTGAGCAAGGCGAGCGGCCGTTTTCGCAGGATGGATACGAGGGGCGAGGTTTATGCAGGAGCGAAATCCCTGGTCAACGACTGCGGGCAAGGCTGCTGCATTCAATCCACCGATCTGTACCCTGCAAACAAGACAGATGACCGCACATTCAAGGAATACATTGAATCCATGGCCAACCGGTTGAAGCAGGTTCAAGCCAGGCACCACATCCTGGTTGGAAGCGATCAGGCCGAGTTTGGCAAGAGGGGGCTCGAAACACGGCTCGAAATTATGCGAAGGTGCCAGGTGCCTGAGGCTCGAATCGAATCTCAGTTCTTCCATTCCACCTTTCCAATGGAAATGATCATTACGGATAAGTCGGTATTGTTCGCCTTTCCGAACCGGGACGGCTCCATCGAAATGGGTTTCGTGCTGGATGACGACCAACTGGCGCGCCGATTGAGTGACTGGTACAGCTTTGTGTTGTGGAAGCATCCAAAAGGCGGCGGGGCGGGACACTGAAAGAGCGTATGCGACCTTTGGAGGGCACGGTCGATGAATCCTACTTTGGCTACGGCTCTTTGGTGAATCGCCACACGCGCGTTTCGGGCCGATCCGTTCGTCCTGGATATGTCACTGGCTGGGTACGGCAGTGGAAGCACTGCAGCGCAACGCCTTTCGGAAACGTGTGTGCTTTGACTGTCACACGCCGCCCGGGCGTTCAGATAGACGGGGTATTTATTCTGGATGATGCGGAAGGGATGGCCGCCGTGGACAGGAGGGAAGACGGATACGAGCGCGTGAGGCTTGAACCGGGCGAGGTGGACGCGTCCTTTGCCGACCTGAACGCGTTTATGTACGTCTCGTCCAGCGAGTACACTCGCTGGGGCGATGAAGAATTTCCAATCCTTCGCTCTTATCTGGACTGCGTCCTGGCTGGTTATATCGACGTTTGGGGCCCGGATGGCGCGCGTCATTTCATTCAGACCACCGAGGGATGGCAGGTACCGATCTTTAACGATCGTGAGATGCCTAAATATCCCCGAGCGGTCGCGCTGGACGAATTCAGCCGATCTACAATTGACGATCTGCTCAAGCAGAACGGGATCGTCTGCTCCCGATAATGACCTCCGCGTGCCCCGCAGCTACGCGGCGGCTTGCGATCTCTTCGGGCGTACGATTCGGATCAATTCGGAGGCGATGATTTCGGGGTCGCGATCGCCGTCGATGCGGTGATAGTTCCCTTTGCGGTAGTGGTGGATCAGCGGCGCGAAGGTGGCTTCGAATTCGGACATGCGGCGCGTAATCGCGGCTTCAGTGTCGTCGCTGCGCTCGATCAATTCGCCGCCATCGTTTTCGCAGCGCGTGCCGGCCTTCGACGGCTTCGAGACGAGATTGAAAATCATTCCGCAAACTTTGCACTGACGGCGAGCAGCCAGCCTTTCGATCAGGAGTTCGGTGGCTACGTCGAGGTGCAAGGCGAGAGGTCTGGGAAGGTTTAGTCCGGCCAGGAGTCGATCCAGGAATTCCGCTTGTTTTACGGTGCGCGGAAATCCATCGAGGATGATGCCGCTGTTGCGCAGGTCGCGCCGCAGCCGCGAGGCGACCGCGTCGCAGACGATCGCGTCGCTCACCAGCGCGCCGGATGCCAGGATCTCCCGCAGGCGCAAACCTTCTGGCGTATCCCGTTTAGCTTCGCCGCGCAGCATGTCTCCAGTGGAGAGGCTCGGGATGCCGAGCTGTGCGGAGATGCGTGCGCTTTGCGTGCCTTTGCCGCTGCCCGGAGCTCCGAGAAAAAGAATAACCCGTGACGACATGTTCCCAGTAAAACCAAAAACGCGTTTGGGCTCAACGCTAACGAGTACCATGGCGTCACTGGTCCGAATCGGACCACTTTCTGGTACGCTAGAACCCACATGGCACTTGACTTACTTGAGGGCCTGCGCGGGGACTTGGGGATGCGCCGAATCGGCAGCGGTATGGCCCGGCTGGACGAGTTCTGGACGAAGGCAGGCGGATTGAATCATAAGGACCCCGACGCCGCGGGACTCCTTTGTTACATCGCGCAATGGGTGGATGCGGGATGGCGGGACGTGGATGTGGTCCAACACGGACTAGGTGCGTTCCCGAAAGGGCGGCGAAATTCGCTTCGCATGCTGGATTACGCCTATGTCCTGATGGCCGAAGGCATGATCTGGGTGGCGGAGGAGAACGTCGAGCGGGCGCTGAACAATTTCGGTCTGGTGCTTTCTCTGTACGGGGAGATTTCGGATCCGGTGGTGCTGGCGCTGGCGCACTTCTGGACTTCCCGGTGCAAACGCAAGGCCGGGGATTACGACGATGCGCAGCAGCACGCGGCCGAAGGGTATCGATACGCATCTGACGCAGGCATGGGGCCGATGGCGGCGGCGATGCGGGTCGCCGAAAGCTGGCTGCTGTTTCAGAAGGGGCGCATCAAAGACGCGTTGAAGCTGCTGGGCGAAGCCGACGCGGTTTTGCGCGAGACCGACGATTACATTACGCGCGGAAACATCGAATCGAGCTATGGACGGATGTATCGCCGGGAGGGGCGGTACGATCTGGCGCTGCGGCATTTTTCGCAGGCGATTGACGAATACGGCAAGCGCGACCCCGAGCATCGGAACCTGGCGCGGTCGCTGGCGAACATGGGGTATGTCGAGAGGCTGATTGCGCTGCAACTGCGCAAGCGCATCGATGCGGAAGCCGCGCAGCGCCGGCGTCCCGAGCCCGATCTGCGGCGTGAATACGAGAAAATCCGCGAGGAGGCGCTGGCACATCTCGATCGCGCCAGTGAAATCTACGCGATTCACTCGAATCATCGCGGGTCGGGGACGGTGTGCGTGAATCGCGGGCATCTTCATCTCGACAGCGGCGATTTGCAAAGGGCGGACGATGAGGCGCGCCGCGCATATCGACTGGGCGAGGAGAAGAACGATTACATTTTGATGGCCCGGGCGCGGTTGCTCGAGTGCATGGTCGAAAATACGAAACTCGAGGAAGAGATCGAAGATCCCGCATGGGTGGCGCATCTGGCGCTGGAGGCCGCGAAGGAAGCCGTCGAACTGGCTAAACGGACGCAGAATCGGCGGCTGCTTTCGCGCGCGCTCATCTGGCAGGGACTGACCATTTGCAGCACTTCACCGGCAAGCCTCGATGCCGCACGCGATTTGTGCGACCAGGCCGCGACACTGCTCAAGAATGAGGTGCAGGATCACATCTGGGAAGATCTGCAGACGCTGAAAACGAAGGTAGTGCGCGGCGGCACGCTGGATTCAACGCTGCACGCGTGGTCGCAGGGGGTGGTTGGCGACCGGACGTTTCAGCAACTGACAGAGGATTTCGCCGATCTGATCATTCCCAAAATCTGGGAACATGAGAGCCGCAAAGTAGCGCGCGTGGCCAAGCGGCTTTCCATTTCACCGAAGAAGGTGCGCCGTGTTCTGGCGCGGCTCGGGCTGCATGGCGCCTGACTCCTTCGACCACGACCGGAGCCCGAAGATACACAACATCAGGAACACCGCGTACAGGATGGATGTGAGCCAGAGACCTTTGTAGATATATAGGGGAATGTAGATGATGTCGGCGAGAATCCAGATCCACCAGGATTCCAGCAGTTTCCGGCATTGGCCGTAAGTGGCCGCGAGCGACAGGGCGGTTGTGGCACCGTCCCAGGCGGGAACTGTGGAGTCAGTGAAGCGGGCAAGGAACCATTTCAGAAACAGGCCCGCGGCGACGGTAAAAGCGACGAGCGCGAACCAGAGTTGAGTTGACGTGCGTGCGACCGGCAGCGCGGTGTTACCGGTTCGCTGCACCCAAAGCCACCAGCCGTAGATTCCAAGCGTGATATAGACGACTTGCAGGCCCGCATCGCCGTAGAGCCCGGAGATTGCGAACACGATCAGGTAGGCAAGGTTATTCGCAATGCCAACGGGCCAGTTCCAGACTTTCTGGCGGGCCAGGAGCCAGACGTTCAGGACTCCGGTGACAAACCCGAAGGCCTCAAGCATGCGCCTTCATAACTGATCTTTGTACTGCTCGAGGGCAACCTTCACCAGTTGGCTTCGGGTACGTACATTCAGCTTGTCGCAAACGTGCCTCACCGATGCCTTGACTGCGCCCTCAGAGATACCGATGCGCGTGGCGATTTCCCGATTGCTGAGTCCTTGAAGAATGGAGCGCAGAATCGTCTTGTCGCGATCAGTGAGGGTGGCGCGTTTCGGTGTTCGCGTGCGATCCATGGCGCGGAAAAGCGGATTCAGGTAGGCGGGCTCGAGACAGACCTCTCCGCCTGCAACGCGCCGGATGGTATCGCAAAGCACCGTTGTCGAATGGTGTTTGTGCAGGATTCCCGATATACCCGCCTGCACGAGTTGAACGGCTTCGGGATCGCTCATCCCCGCGCTCACCACGAGAACACGGCCGGCGAAGCCCGCGGCGCGCGCGCCTTTCACGAAGTCCAGGGCGCGGTCAGTTCCGAGGTCCACGTCAAGCAGGACAACGTTGGCTCCGCTCGAATTGAGGACAGCGAGCCCTTCGGCGGCGGTGCCCGCCTGGCCTGCGACACTGAAGTCCGGCTCCTTCTCGAGCATGCGGGCGAGTCCCTCGCGGAACATAACGTGGTCGTCCACCAACAGAATTCGAATCACGTCCAAAGCCGAGGTAGTCATTGCGTCACTCATGAGCTATTTGTAGTTCCACCGCAAAGCAGGCGCCCGATACCTGAGACTCAAAGCGCAAGTCGCCGCCATAGCCTCTTATAACAGCGCGCGAAACATACAGGCCAAGACCCGTCCCATTCGCTCCGGCCTGAAATGGAGCGAAGAGACGCGACGGAGCGGGCACGCCCGGGCCGGAATCCAGAAATCGGACGACAACTCTATTTTCATCCGCCGATACGACAATCGACAACTCCTTCACGCTGCAACTTTGCACGGCGCGACGGCTGTTGTGGGCGAGATTCAGAAAAACCTGCAAAAGTCCGTGGCGGGATCCGAGCACCGTCAGGTCAGTACGGGAAACGTGCCAATGCACGATGCCACCGATGTCATGCCAGTCCTGCTCAATGACGATGCGAAGATCGTCCAACACTCCCTGCAGGTCCGTGGCGTCGATGGTGTCACTCGCGTGCGATTGGAGTTTCACCGACGCCACGCTCTCGAGACCACGAAGCAAAGAAGTCAGAGCCTCAAAGTCTTCATCGTCCGACACTCCATGCTTCATCCGGAGATTCGTCAGAACCACCGAGATGGCACCGGACAGGTTGCGGACCTCGTGAAATACGGCCACCG
>Ga0210389_10003656_pt1 | contig 12029 bp, 11 predicted proteins | sample IncBWH28OmetaG_FD_160127 | JGI IMG/M metagenome (GOLD analysis project Ga0210389, IMG submission 160127) | Forest soil microbial communities from Barre Woods Harvard Forest LTER site, Petersham, Massachusetts, United States - Inc-BW-H-28-O ... | reverse complement strand
GAGCATGCTCAGCGTCTCGACGGTGAACCCGGTGCCGACGTGACCGCAGTAGGTTAGGGCGCCGCCGTGGTAGACGCCCATCAGCAGCGAGCCCACATGTCCTTCCCTGTTGCCCTTGCCGGGCTTCCAGCCCGCGACGACCACCTCCTGCCGGCGCAGGTTCTTGACCTTCACCCAGTTGTCGGACCTGACACCGGGCTCATAGCGGGAGTCCAGGCGCTTGGCCACCACGCCCTCCAGGCCATGGGCCAGCGAGGCTCCGAGTACCGCGTCGAAGTCAGTGCCAGGGAAGGCTGGCGGGACGCTGACGGCCGAACGATCGTTCATCAGGGGAGTGAGGAGCTCCCTGCGGGCACTATAGGGAAGGTCGACAAGCAGGCGGCCGTCGATCTGGAGCAAGTCAAAGGCCAGGTAGCTGACGGGAGTCACTTCCGCGAGGCGGCGCGCCTGGTCGGAGGCGGTCACGTGGATGCGTGACTGCAGTGCCTCGAAGTCAGGCTGGCCGACGGAGTTCAAGACGACGACCTCGCCATCGAGGAGCACCTGGTGGTGTCCGATCGCCGTTCCCATCCCCGCCAGCTCCGGGTACGTGCCGGTGATGTCCTTGCCCGTGCGGGACTGCAGGGTCAGCCGCCCGGCCTCGATGAACGCCAGCGCACGGACGCCATCCCACTTCACCTCGACGGCCCACGCCGCCGCGTCCCAGGACGGGAATCGCCCGGCGGAGGCGAGCATCGGCCGCATGGCGGCAGGGAGCGGGAGTCGCTCGCGGTGGATGAGCCAGTCCTTGCCTTCTTCGGAAGGCCGGCCAGTGCGGAACAGCGTGTACCCGCCGGACAGGCGCTCGCCGTGCAGGACGACCTTGACCTCGCGGTCGTCCCACTTGACCAGCTCATAGGTGCCGTGATCCCAGATGGTGACGCTGCCCCCGCCGTACTCGCCGCGCGGGATCTCACCCGCGAACCTGGCGTACTCCAGCGGGTGGTCCTCGGTGCGCACCGCGAGGTGGTTGACCGCCGGGTCGTCGGGGACTCCTTTGGGCAGCGCCCAGGAGACCAAGACGCCGCCGCGTTCCAGCCGGAAGTCCCAGTGCAGCCGCCGCGCGTGGTGCTCTTGCACCACGAAGAGCGGGGCAGTGCCGCCATCGGGGCCGGCTTCACCGGCAGCGCCGCCGGCTGGCGGAACGGGCTCAGGGGTGCGTGAGGCATCCCTCTTGCTCCGGTATTCCGCCAGCCGGTCCACACCTGATGCGTACCCGGTAGCCCGGCCCTACCACCTATGACTGGTCGTGTTGTACGAGAAGTCGGTGATCGGCTCGCATTCTTCCGCCGGCTGGAACACCGACGTGACGGCGACCCGGCCCGGGCCGTGCAGCCGGACCCAGATCTGCCGGTAGTCCAGGTTGCCGGACCAGAAGGCGAAGCCGTGGTTGCGCGGGTACTCCAAGTGCAGGTGCATGCGCACCGAGATGTCCTTGTACAGCAGCGAGCTCGGCTGGACGAGCAGCGACTGGCCGTGCTGGAGGTCCCGGATGAACGCGTTGCCCGGGGAATGGAGCAGCAGCAGGCCGGGACCGCCGCTGGCGGTGAAGGTGTCCCCGTACTGCCCCATCGGGTAGTGCCATTCCTTGTCGTCGCCGGTCCCGGTGGTGAACCAGACGTGGTTGGAGTCCCAGTCGTAAGTCACGTTCCCGGTGCTGGTCAGGAAGCGGTGCTCCTTGACCCACATCGACTGGCCGTGGTGCAGCGGCAGCGCGACGATCTCGCCGGCGTGGTTGTCCGACAGCGCGATGTGCCCCGGTCCCTGTGCCTGGAGCATGTACAGCGGCATCCCGGCCATCACCCGGTTCCAGCCGCCCTTCAGCTTCATGGTCTGCATCTGGACCTGCGGCTCACTCCAGAGCAGCACGTGGTGCGAGAAGTAGATCCAGTCCTGCGGCGCGAGGGTGAACTCGGCCGTCGGGACGCGGGTGCCGGTGATCTGGACGTGCGACTGGCCGAACTGAAGCCGCGCCATGTCCCGGATCGCCGGCTGCTCGACCCAGCCGGAGTCGCTGACGGTGGCCCTGATGTCGACCGGCGCCCCGCACAGCGGGCAGGTCGGGTTGGACGGGTCGCTGGGCTGCCGGCAGTAAGGGCAGGTGTACTGGTTCATCGCTGATGCCCGTCCCGGCTCACTCGCCGGCGTGGTGGTGGACGTACATGGACTGGATGCCGACCCGGCCGGGGCCGGTCATCTCCGCCATGTAGATGTGCCGCATCATTCCGATCTTGACCGGCAGCTGCATCGCCTGCATCTGAACGCTGGAGTCCTTGTAGAGGAAGCCGCCCGGCTCGACCAGGATCTTCTCCCCGGGCCGGAGCGTCCGCTCGAGCACGTCACCGGCCCCGTGCAGCATCAGCAGGCCGGGGTAGCCGGCCGTGATGAACCGGTCCATCCACATTCCGCTGCCCCCGTGCAGCACGTTGGCCAGCCCCTTGATCCGCACGAACGAGTACTGGATGCTGTGCGACGCCAGCAGGAACGCGTGCTCCCGGACGTCCAGTTCCATCCCCGGGTGCAGCGGCAGCACGACGAGCTCGCCCGGGTGGTTATGCGAGAACGCGATGCGGCCCGGGCCGTTGGCCACGGTGACGATGTGCGGCATGCCGCCAAGGGTCCGCTTCATGCCGCCGGCGGTCCGCAGCGAAGACAATGGGACCGTCTGGTCCTTCCACAGCATCACATGATGTTCGAAATAGACACCATCTTGGGGGGAAAGGTTGATTTCCGCGACGGGAACGAGCTCGCCTTCCACCTGGCAGGTGCTTGCCGAGAACCGGAACTCGGTCATGTCGCGGAGCTTGGGTGCCTCGCGCCACCCGGAATCGCTCACCTTGTCGGCCACGTTCAACGGAGCGCCGCACGTGCCGCACGCTGTACTTCCAAGCTGGTTCTGAGTCTGGCACCAGCTGCACTGGATAGCTTCCACGCATGGAAGATAGCAGTTCAGACACCTTTGCCGCTGCTGTAGTCTTCGCAACTTTTTAGCCGGTATCGTTTGACCATGGCACTGTTCAGCCGTGAGTTCATCGCCGTACCCGATGACCGCAAGGGCCAGATTGTCTTCAAGTGGCCCGATATCACCATCCGTAAGTTCACGCACGCGATCGTGAACGCCGACGAGGTCGCGTTCTTCGTCAACACCGGCCAGGTCGTGCAGACGCTGGGCCCTGGGCGGCACCAGATCACCGCCGACGAGTTGCCGGGCCTCGGCGCGATCATCGACCACGCCACCGGCGGGAACGCGTACCGGGCGGAGCTCTACTTCGTGGGGACGCGGGAGTACACCAGCTTCAAGTTCGGCGGCCGCGTCGACAACGTCGAGGACCCGCGCAGCGGGCTCGTCGTGGGGCTGCGGGTATTCGGGGACTACGCCCTGCGGGTCATCGACCCGGTCCGGCTGATCACCAACCTGACCTCGACCGTCGACGTGACCGACAACAACCTGATCGCCGGCTGGGTCAGCGACCAGTTGCTGAAGGTGCTGCGCACGAACGTCACCACGCAGATCGTCCGCGAGGGCTGGAACATCCTCGGCCTGTCCATGCACTCGGCCGACATCGAGCAGGCCGCGACCGTGGCGGCCAACGGGCAGCTTGAGCCGTACGGCATCGCCGTGACCCGGATGGGCAACTTCGACATCAACCTCCCGCCCGAGGATGAGGCTGAGCTGAAGAAGCTCGCCCATGACGTGCGGTACTCCCAGCTCGCGGGCGGGTTCCAGCAGTACGCGGCCGGCGAGATGGCACTCGGCGCGGGCCAGGGCCTGGCGCAGGGCGGCGGCGGCGCGCAGAACGCGTTCCTCGGGGTCGGCCTCGGCCTCGGGCAGCAGCTCGCGGGCATCGGACAGCAGCCCCAGCAGCCTCCGCAGGCACCCCCGCAGTACCAGCAGGCCCCGCCGCCCGCACCGGCTCCGGCGGCACCGGCGGCCGCGGCACCAGCCGCCGCCCAGGCCGGCGCGGTCTGCGCGTCCTGCTCGACGAACAACCCGGCGGGCGCGAAGTTCTGCATGGGCTGCGGCGGGGCGATGGCCCCGGCCGTCCGGCACTGCATCAACTGCGGGACCGAGCTCCCCGGTGGTGCCCGCTTCTGCGCAGGCTGCGGCACCCCGACCGGAGGATGACCTCCCGGGCCAGGCCGCAGTCGGCCACGCCTGCCGGGAATGCCATCGCGGCCAGCCGTCCTGCCCGCGGGTTGCGTGGGGCTAGCGGCTGCTGTGGGACGGGCAGGGCAGGTGGGGTTTCTGGGCCTGACTGGTGGGATGCCTGCGCCCAGGTGAGTGGCGTGGGGCCAGCGGGGTGCCTGATGCGGGCGAGGGAAGAAGCGGGCGGGGTACTAGACGCCTGCGATGGCGGCACCTCGGTAGCCTGTCGTGCCCTTCACTGATCCCCGCGCCGGGGCGTGGAAGGCCGCCACCGTCCCGTTCGACTCCAGGATCCAGTAGCCGCCGGTGGCGGGCGCGACCGTGATGGCCGTTGCCGTTACTCCCGCGGGCAGCTTCCCGGCGACCTCGCCGTAGTACGTGCCGTTGAACGTCCCTACCCGGCCTGTCGAGGTGAGGATCAGGTACCCGCCCTGCGGGCTGGCCGAGAACCCGGTCGCCGTCTCGCCAGCGTGCAGCGTGCCCCGCATCGACCCGTAGAAGGGCGCGTCAAACGAGTACACGCCCCCGTTCGAGGCAAGGATCCAGTAGCCGCCGGTGGCGACGTCAGCCGTGATGCCAACCGCTCGCACGCCGCTAGGCAGTTGGCCGCGAGCCGAGGCATGGAACGGCGCGCCGAAGGCGTACACCCCTCCGTCGGAGCCGAGTACCAGGTACCCGCCCCGGCTGGCCGCGATCGCCGTGGCGGTGACGCCCTTGGGGAGCTTCCCGGCCGCGGACCCGAGCGCTGGCGCGTGGAACGCGCTGACCGTCCCGTTGCTCTCCAGCGCCCAGTAGCCCCCGCTGTTGGGGTCCGTCGCCGCGCCCGCCACCGTGACGCCCTTCGGCAGCTTGCCCGCCGGGGAACCGTAGCCGGCCGCGTCGAAGCTATGGACGCTGCCGCCCGCCGACAGCACCTGGTAGCCGGTTCCGGTGCTGCCCTCCAGGTTCACGAACGTGTAGCCGTGGGCCTGGAAGTACTTGATGATCGTCGGCAGGGCCGCCACGGTCGCTGGGTCCCCGGACGGGGCGTTGTGCATGAGGATGACGGGATGGCTCAGCACGCCGCCTTCGGACTCGGCCAGCGAGACGATCCGGTTCACCCAGGATGACGCCGGCGAGCCGTTGGCCTTCCAGTCCTCGGTATCCACCGACCACGTCCACAGCCGCATGTCGCGCTGCTGCGTCAGGGACAAGGTGGCCGAGTTGTAGTTCCCGTACGGCGGGCGGAAGACACACGGCCCCCACCCGATCAGGCTCTCCTGCTCGGCGGTCGCCTCATCGACCTGGCTCGCCTGGCTGGCGGTGGACAACGTATCCAGGTTCGGGTGATTCCAGGTGTGGTTGCCTACCAGGTAGCCGAGCGTGGCCTCGGTGCGCACGAGAGAGGGGTAACTCGCCGCATTCTGCCCGATGTTGAAGAACGTCGCGGGCACGCCGTACTGGCGGAGCACCGCGATCTCCTTTGGCGTAGTCGGCCCCGGCCCGTCGTCGAAGGTCAGGGCGACCGTCTTGCCGCCCGCCGGAGCGGCCGGCGCGTAGAACGCGGCACCAGATGGCGCGGGCAGGCACCCGGCTCCGGTCAGCGGTCCGCTCACCGCAGGCGCCGCTGCTCCCCTCCCGGCCAGGATTGATGACGGGTTGGCGGGCCCCTCCACCTGGCCCGGCCCGCTTGCAAAGGCGGCCGGCACCCCCAAGCCAGCACTCCCGACTAGCGCCGCCACTGAGGCGAACACCGGAATGACACGTACCCCCCGCATCGACATAGCGGTCAACATAGGGGAAGCAGATGATCATGCCAAGGCACAATTTCGCATCGCTATGCTGCCAGGCGCCGGGCGGTCACGGAATTAGCAAATCACTCCGTAATTTAACAAAGACGCGGGCACCCGGATATCCGGGTGCCCGCGGGCAAAGAAAGAAGCCTAGTAGGCGTACTTCTGGACCAGCGCGCCCAGGTTGGGCAGCGCGGCCTCGATGTTCTTGGCCGCCCCGCCGCGGACGCTGCCGTATGCCTTGACGACGACGGCGCGGTGGGAGGTGGACGCCATCTGGTCGGTGACCGCGAGCAGCGACTCAGCCACCTGCGGGCCCCGGCTCGCAAGGTAGTCGCCGAAGTGGCCGCCGCCGGACGCAACGAAGTTGATCCAGTACGGCTCGAGGCGGTCGATGAACAGGGGCACCATGTTCTTCAGGGCGTGCTCGTAGTAACCAGGCGCGAACGACTTGACCGCCTTGTAGGCAAGCTTGAGGGGAGTGGCCACCAGCCCCTTCGAGGCGACCTCGGCGTCAACCAGTGCCTGGCAGTCCGCGATTACATGCGGGAACACGTCTGGCCGGAGCATCGCGTCACTAAGGGTAGCCATGTGGGAGTGAGTCTCCTTAATGCCTGCTACCTGCAGGCAGGTGAACGTTAAACAGGTAGGATCCTGCGGCGCTGGCAAGTCTACGAAGCGCCTCCGCCGCGCGCCGGAGTTCTGCGGACATTGATATATTTTGCACGCTTTCAACAAGAGCCTTCACTGCCCGTTCACCCAGTCAGGAGCTACCGGATGCTCGGCAGGGATCACGCGCTGAGCGGGGCGCTTGTCGTCGCCGCCCTCGCACCAGGGTTGCACGTGACGGGGGCGTACCTCGCCACGGGCATCGCGCTCGGCGCCGGCGCCGGGCTGCTCCCCGACATCGACCATCCGGACAGCTCGGTCGCGCTCTCGTTCGGGTTCCTGACCAACAGCTTCTCCTGGCTGGTGGAAAAGGTCTCCGGCGGCCACCGGCACGGCACGCACGCGGTGATCGGCATCACGCTCTTCACGGCGGGCGCGTACGCGGCCGGACGCTACCAGCTGTCCGGCCCGCACCCGCCGTACGCCGCCCCGGACACGCCCGGGTGGCACCCGGCGCTCTTCTGGCACCTGGTCCCGGCGGGCATCTTCCTCACGCTGCTGTACGCGGCCGCGCTGCGGGCGCTGAAGATCGGCAGCCACCACGGCGACCTGATCGCCATGGCGGGCGCCGCGGCCACCATCTACTACGGAACCGACCTCGAGGTCCTCACGCTCGGCCCCTGGCATGTCCCGCTGCTCGCGCTGGCGACCGGCCTCGGCTGCGCCGCGCACATCGTCGGCGATGAGCTCACGCACGGCGGCTGCCCGCTGCTGTACCCGGTCAGCCAGCACGAGTTCCACGTGCTGCCCCGCCCACTGCAGATCACCACGGCGAAGCTGGCCGAGACCTACGTGGTCTTCCCGATCGTCGCCATCGGCCTCCTCGTGGCGATCTGGCACGCGCTCGGCCACAAGGTCTAGGGGAGCTTCACTCAGCGCGCAGTGCCTCGTTCAAATGCAGGGCACCGGGCGCGAAGCCGGCCTCCAGCGCGGTCAGCGCGATGTCGAGGTAGCCGGGCAGGTCCGCGTCGGCCCTGGCCGACCAGCGGTCATAGGCGGCCCGGCAGACGGCCAGGACGGAGCGGCCGATCGCCATCGGGTACAGCCCGTCGGCTGGCTGGCCCAGCCGGCAGGCGGCGAACTCGCTGACCGCCCGCTCCCAGGCGTCATAATGCTCCGCGGCGCTCGACGACAGTGCGGGCACCGAGGCGATCAGGCTCATCCGCATCCGGAGCTCGGGCAGGTCTTCGGTCTTGTAGTGGTTCACCGACACGACCGTGCGCCGGATGGCCTCCATCATCGGCATGCCGTCGGGAACCGCGGCGAGCGCGTCCCGGATCGCTGCCACCTCGGCGTCGAACTCCGTCCACAGGACGCTGGACTTGGAGGTGAAGTAGCGGAAGAACGTCCGCTCGCTCACCCCAGCCTCGCCGGCGATCTGGTCGATCGTCGTCGCCTCGAAGCCGTTCTCCACGAACAGGCGCAGCGCGATCTGACGCAGCTCGCGGCTGCTGGTCGATGGCGGCCGTCCCCGCCGCACGGAAGTTGTCGGAGCATCCGTGTCCACGTCAGCACCTCCCGTCACAGGGCTTGCTTGCGTCAGTGAATGTCATTTACCATCTGCATATTACGTCACTGGGTGCCGTAATGTCGTGACATAGCTTACGGAAGTCGCCACAGTACTGAAGGACGCGGTCTTGAGGGAAGTCGTGCCGAGGGAAGCGGGAAAATGGCCGGACGTGTAGCGTGCTCCATCATCGCCACCAGCTCCGTCGCCGGCGTCAAGGGCCAGCCGTTCCTGGCCCCCTACGTCGCGGCCAAGCACGGCGTCACCGGCCTCGTCAAGACGATGGCCAACGAGCTCGCCGAGCGGAACATCCGGGTCAACTCCGTCCACCCGACCGGCGTTGACACCCCGATGGCGCACGGCCTTACGGGGATTAGGGAAGCGGTCGCGAGGCACCCGAGACTCGGCCCCACGCACATGAACACGATGCCCGACGTGCAGATGGTCGACCCGGTCGACGTCAGCAACGCGGTCCTGTTCCTGGCGTCGGATGAGTCCCGCTACGTCACTGGCCTGGAGATGCGCGTCGACGCGGGGAACACGATCCGATAATGAGCAACGCAGAAACCATGAACGCCATGTCCTCCGGGGAGACGACCCCCCGTACCCCCCCGCCACTGTCCCCCGGGGTGACGATCCCCCCGCTGGCAGGCATCCGCGACCGCGTCAAGTCCCGCGTCGTCGGCCGGGAGCACGAGCTTGACCTCGTCCTCGCCGCCGTCGCGGCCGGGCGCGACCTGCTGCTGGAGGGCCCGCCCGGCACCAGCAAGACAACCATCCTCAAGGCGATCACCGCCGAATGGGGCATCCCGCTGGTCTTCGTCGAGGGCAACGCCGACCTGACCCCGGCGAAGCTGGTTGGCCACCACAACCCGGCCCGAGTCCTGAAAGAGGACTACTCGGCCGACAACTTCACCGACGGCCCGCTGCTGGAGGCCATGAAGTCGGGCGGCTTCCTCTACCTGGAGGAGCTCAACCGCGCCCCCGACGACACGCTCAACACGCTGCTCACCGCGATGGCCGAGCGCCGCATCACGGTCCCGAGGGCCGGCACGTGGACGGCGAAGCCGACGTTCCGGGTGATCGCGTCGATGAACCCCTATGACAATATCGGCACCACCCGGCTCTCAACCTCGGTGCACGACCGGCTGTGCCGGCTGGCCATCACCTACCAGGACGACGCGGCCGAGCGGGGCATCGTCGCGCTGCGCGCGCCCGTCACGCAGCTACCCGGGCTGGCGCCGGAGCTTTACGGCCGGCTGGCCGCCGATGCCGTGGCCCTCACCCGCGCCACCCGGGAGCACCCCGACATCCGCCAGGGCTCCAGCGTCCGCGGCGCGATCGACCTCACGCTGGTCGCGGGGCAATTGCTCGCGCTGAGCAACTCCCGCTACGAAGACATCATCTACGACGCGATGACGGTCGCGTTGTCGGGGCGGATCTACCTCGATGAGACCGTGGCCGCCACCCCCGAGCAGGTGCTGCGGCTGATCTGGGAGGACTACTTCATCCTTCAGGCGGCCACGGCCGAGCCTGGTTGAAGAGAGGTTGAGGCCGACTCACCGGTGGAACGGCGCGGCCAGCGCCGCGACCAGGGGAAGACGCTGAAGCCGCTGCGGCGCAAGCCCAAGCAGCTCACCGAGGAACCCACGCTGCTGGACGTCTCCGAGGGCGGTGGGGCCGCTGGCCTGCTGGTTGCAGCCGGGTCCCGGAGTCGTTCCGGGGGACGGGACAAGGGCGGTGGCGGCGGACCGGGCGTCACAGACGAGGAGGGGACGCTGGCGGGCGCCGAGGGGGACGTCGTCGCGGACCCGGAAACACTGCGGCGGGCGCGGGAGATCGCGGCCCGGCTGGCGCTGCCCCGGCCCCGGCGGGACCTGCTGGCCAGGCGCGGGGCGGGGACGCTGGCCACCGCGGCCTACCGGGGCGGGTCGGCCGACATCGACCTGGACCGGACGCTGGAGCGGCTGATCGAGATCCCCGCTCCGGAGGACACCGACATCCTGGTCCGGGAGCGGATCCGGACCCGGCGCTCGGTGGTGCTGCTGGTGGACGTGTCCGGGTCGATGCGCGGCGAGCGGGTGCGCACGGCCGCGGCGACGGTCGGGGCGCTCGCCTCCGAGCTGTCGGGGGATGACCTGGCAGTCGTGGCGTTCTGGTCGGACGCGGCCGTGCTGGCCCACCTGGGGCAGCGGGTGTCCCCGACGCGGATCGTGGAGTCAATGGTGGCGATGCCAGCGCAAGGGCTGACGAACCTGGCGTTCCCCCTGCAGGTCGCGCAGCGGGAACTGGCGCGGGTTCCGGCACGTGACGCACGGGTACTGCTGCTGTCAGACTGCGTGCATAACGCAGGTCCCGACCCGCGTCCGCTCGCGGCGCGGCTCCCCCGGCTGGAGGTCTTGCTGGACGTCACCGGCGAGCAGGACCCCGAGCTGGCCCGCGACCTCGCGCGGCTCGGGCGGGGCAGGCTCAATACCGTCCGCACCTATCGTGACGTGGCCCCCGCGCTGAGTGAGTTCTTCGCGTCATGAGCGTCGCTGGTCCCACTGCTAGAACCCGTCAGAACTGTCGAAGGAGACCCATATGAGCATCGTCGTTGTCGCCACCATCACCCCGAAGCCGGAGTACCGGGACGACGTCATCGCCGCCCTGGAGAAGGCCGAGGAGAGCGTCCACGCAGGCGAGGACGGCTGCCTGCTGTACGCGCTGCACGAGGCGTCCGACGGGAGCCTGGTCATGATCGAGAAGTACGCCGACCAGGCTGCCTTTGAGGCGCACGGGACCGGGGATGGCCTCAAGACCTTGATCGCCGACCTCAAGGACAAGCTCGCGGGCCGGATGGGCGTCCAGATCCTGACCCCGCACCCGGCGGGCAGCCCGGAAAAAGGCACGCTGTAGCCTGCTCGGTCACCTAGGAAGGCATGGAGATGGCGAACAAATGGTTTGAGACGGTCGCGGTGGCGCAGCGGCGCGCGAAGAAGCGACTCCCCTCGTCGGTGTACGGGGCCCTCGTGGCCGGCGCCGAGAAGGGGCTGACCGCCCGCGACAACGTCGATGCGTTCTCCGAGCTCGGCTTCGCCCCGCACGTGGCGGGGCTGCAGGCCACCCGTGAGATGGCAACGACCGTCATGGGCCAGCCGGTCTCCATGCCCGTGCTCATCTCGCCGACCGGCGTGCAGGCGGTGCACCCGGACGGCGAGGTGGCGGTCGCCCGCGCCGCCGCCGCCCGGGGCGTGGCGATGGGGCTGTCGTCCTTCGCCTCGAAGCCCGTTGAAGAGGTCGTGGCGGCGAATCCGCAGACGTTCTTCCAGATGTACTGGGTGGGGTCGCGCGATGACATGGCCGCCCGGATGTCGCGGGCGCGCGCGGCCGGGGTCGTCGGCATCATCGTGACCCTGGACTGGTCCTTCTCCTTCGGCCGGGACTGGGGCAGCCCGCACATCCCGGAGAAGATGACGCTGCGCGAGCTGATCGGCCTCGCGCCGCAGGTGCTCGCCCGGCCCGGTTACGCGATCCAGTGGGGCCGCACCTTGAAGATCCCGGACCTGACCGTGCCGAACCTGCCGGTGGGCGGCGCCGAGGCACCGACGTTCTTCGGGGCCTACGGGCAGTGGATGGGCACGCCGCCACCGTCGTGGGAGGACGTGGCCTGGCTGCGCTCGCAGTGGGACGGCCCGTTCATGCTCAAGGGCGTGACCCGCATCGACGACGCCAAGCGCGCCGTGGACGCGGGCTGTTCCGCCATTTCCGTCTCCAACCACGGGGGCAACAACCTGGATGGCACCCCCGCGACGATCCGGCTGCTGCCGGACATCGCGCGGGCCGTCGGCGACCAGGTCGAGGTGCTGCTGGACGGCGGCATCCGGCGGGGCGGCGACGTGGCGAAGGCCCTGGC
>Ga0210389_10003655_pt1 | contig 12032 bp, 9 predicted proteins | sample IncBWH28OmetaG_FD_160127 | JGI IMG/M metagenome (GOLD analysis project Ga0210389, IMG submission 160127) | Forest soil microbial communities from Barre Woods Harvard Forest LTER site, Petersham, Massachusetts, United States - Inc-BW-H-28-O ... | reverse complement strand
CATCGATCATCCTGACCACCACACTGGCTGACCTCGAAGCCGCGGCCGGCAAGGCGCTGACCGGCGGGGGCACTCTGCTGCCGATGAGCGACGTGATCCGGCTGGCCCGCCACGCCCATCAGTACTTGGCGATCTTCGACAACGGCAAAGCCCTCGCGCTCTATCACACCAAGCGGCTGGCATCCCCCGGCCAGCGAATCGTCCTCTATGCAAAGGACCGGGGCTGCACAGCACCGGGCTGCGACGTGGCCGGGTACTACTGCGAGGTCCACCATGTCAAGGACTGGGCCAGCACCCACTGCACCGACATCAACCAACTCACCCTGGCTTGCGGACCCAACCACAAACTGCTCGACAAAGGCTGGACCACCCGCAAAAACACCCACCGCGACACCGAATGGATCCCCCCACCCCACCTGGATCACGGCCAACCACGAGTCAACACATTCCATCACCCCGAAAAACTTCTGCGCGCGGACGGTGAAGACGATCCGTGACGATCGAAACCGTCTCCTCAGTTGGCGCGTAACTGCCGGACGAACTGCGCTATGGCCGAGCCGATCTCGTCCGGGCTGTCTTCCTGGATGAGATGCACTCCGGGAACGGTGATTTCACTGAGGTTGGCCCAGGTGCGGACATAGTCGCGGATGCGGCCGGTGAGGATGGCGCCGGGCTCGGCATTGACGAACAGCTTGGGCACCCCGCCTTCTTCGAGGCCTTTTTCCAGCCAGCTGCGGTACTCGTCGACGATGGCGGCAACCTCGTGCGGCTCGCCGTCAATGGGGATGTTGCGTGGCCACGACAGTGTGGGTCGCCGGTCTTCGCCGGCGTTGACGAACGGCTGCCGGTATTGGTTCATCTCCTCGTCGGAGAGTTTTCTGCGGATCGCGCCTGGCAGCACCTGTTCGACAAAGATGTTGCGCTCCAACACCATTCGTTCACCATCTGGCGACCGGAACCCCTGGAAGACGCCTCGCACGCTGGGGTGAAAGTCCGCCCATGTCATCGGGGTGACGATCGCCTCCATGAATGCGATCCCGTGCACGCGGTCGCGGTGTTGGTTGGCCCAGTCGAAGCCCAGCGCCGAGCCCCAGTCGTGCAGCGCCAGCACCACCCGGTCACCGAGGTCGAGTGCGTCCCATAGCGCGAACAAGAAGTCTCGTTGTTCGGCATAGTTGTAGCGCTGGGGACCCGATGGGCTGAGCTTGTCCGATGCGCCCATCCCGATCAGGTCGCAGGCCACCAGCCGCCCCAGCCCTTCAAGATGGGGCATGACATTGCGCCACAGGTAAGACGACGTGGGGTTGCCGTGCTGAAAGACGATGGCATCGCCATGCCCCTCGTCGACGTAGGCCATTCGCTTGCCAGCGATCTCGTGGTAGCGCAGCCGCCCGTACGGCGTGACCCCAGGTGGTGACATCGGGACGTCCTCTCAATCCGCGTGTGCTTGTCATTCTGGCTACCGGGAATGACCCGCCCTGTCGAGGACCGACTTCACGTCTGGTCGAAGGGTGCCCGGCAACTTCCACGCCGGCAGCGTGTCGGGCACCGTTCCGCAACCTCATATCGAATCGGTAATTGGCGCTTAGCCTGCGGCTAATAGCGATACCCAACATCTAGGGATGACAACACCCGTCGACCACCAGCGGCCTGAAACCAATTCAGCCGACGGTCGGTGTCAACGTCGCCGTGTGATGCAAGTGATTTTCGGCGCGGCCGCGGCCATCGCCACGCTCGCGCTCTTCGGCGCCACCGCACCGCTCGGTACGGGCGAAACCACGGTCGCATCGGGGTCGGTGCGCCTGGTCGACCAGGTCACCGACGTGCCGGCGCCGCCGCCGTCGCCGGGGCTGCCGCTGCCGCCGGGGACGGCGTTGCCGCCGGGAACGGTGATGCTGCCAGGGGGGATGCCGGTGCCGCCGATGCCGCCGGGGACGGTGTTGCCGCCAGGGACGGTCGTACTGCCAAGGGGGCCAGACTTGCCTCCGCTGCCGTCGCCCGTGGACTTGTCGCCGTTGGCGGCACCGGACGTGCAGCAGATGTGGGCGAGGATGTTGCAGCTGATGGCGTCGCCGCCGCCCCCGAACGTGCCTAACGAGGTCTGCCGATATAACACGGTCAGGGTCCCCTGCTGAATCGCGTCAAGACCCCAACAAAGCTGCGAGTGGGTCAGTGTGAATCACCGTGACATCCAACGGATGCCAGATCACGGACACCAAGGCGCCACTTCAGCAGCTTCGCGTGCGGCGGCATACGCTATTCGACACTTGTCTTATTCGTCGGATTCACCGATGTCATGCAGATGACTGCCGGGAGGCTTAGCGATGTCGTATCTGGCGGCTGCACCGGAGTTGGTGGCCTCGGCGGCAACGGATCTGTCCCACATCGGCTCGGTGCTGACCTCCGCCAATGGGGCGGCGGCCCCGACTACCGGGGTGTTGGCCGCCGCCGCCGATGAGGTGTCTACGGCGGTGGCGTCGTTGTTTTCCGCGCAAGGACAGGATTTTCAGGCGATTAGCGCGCGGGCGGCGGCGTTTCATTCCCAGTTTGTGGCGGCGTTGACCTCGGGTGGGTTGGCCTATGTGGCCACCGAGGCGGCCAATGCGTCGCCGTTGCAGAGTGTGCAGCAAGGCGGCCTGCTGAGTCCGATCAATGCGCGGTTCGTCGCGGCGACCGGCCGTCCGCTGATCGGCAACGGCCAACCCGCGGCTCCGGGGACCGGGGCAAACGGCGGGGCCGGGGGGTGGCTGATCGGCAACGGCGGGGCCGGCGGGTCCGGCGTCTCCTCAACGACGGGGGCGGGCGGGAACGGCGGTGCCGGCGGGGCCGGTGGGCTGTGGTTCGGCGCCGGCGGCACGGGCGGCGCCGGCGGGTTCGGCCAGACCACCGGCGGGAACGGCGGGGCCGGTGGAGCCGGCGGGCTGTTCGGTGCCCCCGGCGCCGGCGGTCCCGGCGGGTTCGGCCTCACCACCATCGGCGGGGCCGGCGGGGTCGGAGGGGTCGCGTTGCTCTTCGGTGCCGGCGGCACCGGCGGCATCGGCGGGGCGGGCAGCGTCGGCGGGGCCGGCGGGGCCGGTGGCAACGCCGGTGTGCTATCCGGCAGCGGCGGCGCCGGCGGCATCGGCGGGTTCGGCAACACCGGCGGGGCCGGCGGCCACGGCGGCAGCGGGGGTTTCCTGATCGGCAGCGGCGGCGAAGGCGGAGCCGGCGGAACCGGCATCACCGCCGGCGGTAACGGCGGCAACGGCGGCAACGCGCTGATTGGCCTTGGCGGTAACGCGGGCAACCCCGGGTCAGCTGATCCGGGGGGCACGGGCGGCATGGCCGGCACAGCCGGCACCGGGTTGCTGCAGCAGGCAGGTGGGGTGCTGGGTCCGGTCAACGCGCAGTTCGTGGCGGCGACGGGGCGCCCGCTGATCGGCAACGGCGTCCCAGGAGCTCCGGGGACCGGGGCAAACGGCGGGGCCGGGGGGTGGCTGATCGGCAACGGCGGCGCCGGCGGGTCCGGAGCAAGCTCAGTTACCGGGGCCAGCGGCAACGGTGGGGCCGGCGGGTCCGGCGGGTTGCTGTTCGGCGCCGGCGGCACCGGCGGGTCCGGCGGGTTCGGCGCCACCACCGGCGGGAACGGTGGGGCCGGCGGGTCCGGTGGGCTGTTCGGTACCCCCGGTGCCGGCGGCGCCGGCGGGCCCGGCTACAACCCCGGCGGGGTCGGCGGAAACGGCGGGGCCGGCGGGGCCGCCCTGTTCTTCGGCGCCGGCGGCACCGGCGGCACCGGCGGGATCGGCGACCCTAGCGGCGGCGGTGGCGGGGTCGGCGGTAACGGCGGGGCCGGCGGCAACGCCGGCCTGCTCTTCGGCGCCGGCGGCGCCGGCGGCGTCGGCGGGGGCGCCGATGGCACCGGCGGGGTCGGCGGTCACGGCGGCAGCGGGGGTTCCCTGAGTGGCGATGGCGGTGAAGGCGGGGCCGGCGGGTTCGGCTTCACCGCCGGCGGTAACGGCGGTGACGGCGGCAACGCGCTGATTGGCTTCGGTGGTAACGCGGGCGACCCGGGCCTGCCGGTGGTTGGGACGGCGCCGGGCACGCCCGGCACCGTCGGCGCCGGTTTGCTCAACATTCTCGCGGCGCCGTGGGTCGTTACGACGTAGCCTCTGGCATCCATCGCGGGTGTCGATCAGAGAAGGCCGATCAGGGCCTCTGGCAACGGGTCTCGATGCAGCACGCCGAGGCGCTGGGTAGCCCGCGTCAGGGCGACGTAGAGCTCCGCCGCGCCGCGTGGACCTGCGGCGAGGATCCGTTGCGGCTCCACCACCAGGACCGCGTCGAACTCCAGTCCCTTCGTCTGCGACGCCGGCACGGCGCCCGGTACGCCGGGCGGGCCGATGACCACACTGGTGCCTTCGCGGGTGGCCTCGTCGCGGACGAATCGCTCGATGGCGGCCGGCAGTTCGCCTTCGGTGACCTGACGGGACCATGGTTTGACACCGCATGCCCGGACCGACTCCGGTGGCTCGACCCCGGGCGCGAACTCGGCGAGTAGCGCGGCGGCGACCGTCATGATCTCCGCGGGAGTCCGGTAGTTCACCGACAGCGAGCGGTAGACCCACCGGCCGGGCACGTAGGGCTCCAGCATCGCGTCCCACGACGTCGCTCCGGCCACCGACCGGCGCTGCGCGAGATCGCCGACGATCGTGAAAGACCGGCCCGGGCAGCGTCGCATCAGCACCCGCCAATCCATCGCGGACAGCTCTTGCGCCTCGTCGACCACGACGTGCCGGTAGGTCCAGTCCCGGTCCGCCGCGGCGCGTTCGGCGAGCTCGCGGGTGTCGCGCTCGAGAAACCGATCGGCCAAGGCCTCGGCGTGGATCACGTCCTGGGCAATCAGATGGTCTTCGTCATCCATCAGGTCCTCGCGGGCGACCATCAGGTCCAGCACGCCGGCGGCGTACTCGGCCTCGTAATTCCGTTCCCGCGCGGCGGTCTCGTCGGCGGTCGCGGCGGTCGCCTTGTCGCGGCCCAGCAATTCGACCAGTTCGTCGAGCAGCGGGACGTCCGACACCGTCCACGCCTGCCCGTTGGCACGCCACAGCGCCTCGCCGGCGCCCGCTGCGCGCAGCCGTTCGCGGGACTCATACAGCGACGCGAGCAGCGATTCCGGCGTCAGTATCGGCCAAAGGTCGTCAAGCGCGGCGGTGAACTGCTCGTTGTCCGCAAGCTCGGAGAGCAGGTCGGCGCGCAGCTCCTCCCAGGCTCCACGGTTCTCCCGGGTCAGCCAGCCCCGGCCGATCCGGGCTATCGCGCGCTCGGTGAGCACCCAGGTCACGATCTCAATAAACACCGCGCGGGCCTCGTTGTGCGGCAGCCCGCTTCCTCGCGCCTCGTCCCTGGCCCACTGCGCGGTCTCGACGTCGATCCGCACCGCGACGTCGGCCAGTTCGATCGGCAGCGGCTCGGCCGGTAGCCGCTGCCGATCGGCGATCGCCGCCGCCAGCACGTCCAGGATTTCCAGCGATCCCTTCAGGCGCACGCATTCCGGGGTGTCCTCGGCGGTGATGCGCAAACCCGGCACGAGGTCGCCGGGCGTCACGAACACCACGCTGGACTCGCCCAGCGACGGCAGCACGCGGTCGATGTGGTTCAGGAACGCCGAATTGGGCCCCACCACCAGCACACCGTGCCGCTCGATCCGCTCCCGCTGGGTGTAGAGCAGGTAGGCGACGCGGTGCAGCGCCACGACCGTCTTCCCGGTGCCGGGACCGCCCTCGATCACCAGCACACCCGGGTGATCGAGGCGGATGATCTCGTCTTGTTCGGCCTGGATCGTCGCGACGATGTCGCGCATCCCGTCACCGCGCGGCGCGTTGACCGCGGCGAGCAACGCCCCGTCGCCCGTCGCGTCACTGCCGGGCCGGCCGAACACCTCGTCGGTGAAGTCGGTCACGCGCCGCCCGCGCGTGCGGAACTGGCGGCGCCGCCGCATGTTCTCCGGGCTGGCGGCGGTGGCGGTGTAGAACGCGCGCGCCACCGGCGCCCGCCAATCGACCAGCAGCGGCTGGTATTCGTTCTCCGCATCGAGCAGGCCGATGCGGCCGATGTAGAAGCGCTCGCCGGAAACCCCGTCCAACCTCCCGAAACACAACCCGTAGTCCGCCACGTCCAGCCGCTTGACCTCTTTGGCCAGCGCGCGCACCTCGGCATCCCGATCCGCGAGGGCCCCTCCATCGCCCAGTAACGCCGTGCGATACCGGCCTTTCGTACGCGCGCGCTCGGCGTCGAGCCGCGTGTAGAGCCCGGTCACGTAGCTCTGCTCGGATTGCAATTCACCTTCGTGCTGTCGAATCGACACCTGCGCCCTCCCCGAGTTCTGGTCCCGGCCAGCGATTTTGCGCCATGACCCGGGCCTTGCCGCAAGCCCCGGGGTGCACGCTACAGTGGAATGGGAACGATCGAGCAGGAGTGCATGGGCTCCTGCTTTTTTCGTCGATTAGGTCTGTTGACACTCTTTCGAACTATTGTTCGAATAGATACTATGCGCTGGGCCGGCCAGAGTGTGGCAGTCAACGGGGTGCCCGTCGATGACGGGGCGCTGCCGGGGCTGCAGCGGATCGGTCTCGTCCGGAGCGTGCGCGCCCCGCAGTTCGAGGGAATCACCTTTCACGAGGTGCTGTGCAAGTCGGCGCTCAACAAGGTCCCGCACGCGGCGGCGCTGCCGTTCCGGTACACCGTCAACAGCTACCGCGGTTGCTCGCACGCGTGTCGCTACTGCTTCGCGCGTCCCACCCACGAATACCTGGACTTCGACTGCGGCACCGACTTCGACACCCAGGTGGTGGTCAAGACCAACGTCGCCTCGGTGCTGCGCCACGAGCTGCACCGGCCGTCGTGGCAGCGCGAAACCGTCGCGCTGGGCACCAACACCGATCCCTACCAGCGCGCCGAGGGCCGCTACGCGCTGATGCCGGGCATCATTGCCGCCCTCGCCGGATCCGGTACGCCGCTGTCCATCCTCACCAAGGGCACACTGCTGCGCCGCGACCTGCCGCTGATCGCCGAAGCGGCGGGGCAGGTTCCGGTGTCGGTCGCGGTGTCGCTGGCCGTCGGCGACCCGGAGCTGCACCGCGACGTCGAGCCGGGCACCCCGACACCGCAGGCGCGGCTGGGTCTGATCGGCGCAATTCGCGACGCCGGCCTGGACTGTCACGTCATGGTGGCGCCGGTGCTGCCGCACCTCACCGACTCCGCCGAGCACCTCGACATGTTGCTGGGCCAGATCGCGGCTGCGGGGGCCACCGGAGCGACGGTCTTCGGCCTGCATCTGCGCGGCACGACCCGCGGCTGGTTCATGTCCTGGCTGGCCCGCTCGCACCCCGAACTGATCGGCCGTTACCGCGACCTGTACCGGCGCGGCGCGTACCTGCCGCCCGACTACCGCGAGATGCTGGCCGCACGCGCCGCGCCGCTGATCGCGAAACATCGCCTGGCCGGTGATCATCGCCCGGTCCCGCGGGCCGCCACACCCGCGCGGGCGCCGACCGTGCCTTTTGTGGCGGCCCAGCTGACACTGTTTTGAGCTAGGCGGGCTTGTCCCCGCGGGGCTTGGTCAGGGTGAACTCATCGATCACGGTGACCGCGCCGAACAGCCCGCTCAGCGCGTAATGCGTCGCCTTGATGGAGGTGTTGCCGCCGGGGTGGCCCGGGTCGACGTCGAAAGCCACGAAGCCGTAGGGGTTGTCGCGGTCGCGGAACGCCGACCACGGCGCGTCCTCGATCACGTAGATCGGTGCCTTGCGCCCGATCGTCGGATCGAACGCGCCGACCCCGGTCAACACCCGGCACCGCGGGGTGGGGAAGAACATCCCGTTGGACGGCGCCGAGGTGCCGCCCCCACCGATGACGAGGTGCACCGTTCCGCGCGTCGCATCGATGAGATCGCCGCTGGTGTCGACGGGGATCGGTGTCCGGGTATCGGTGCCCAGTGCCCCGCGTAGCGGATGCGACCGTTCGTAGTGGTGTTCGTGGCCGCAGACCACCAAATCGACCTGGTACTGATCGAACAACGGCAGCCATTCCTCGCGGATGCCGAGGTCGGCGCCGTTGGTGCGGTCGGCGGTCGAGATCGCCGTCTGATGCATGCAGACGACCACCCAGTCCACCTCCGGGTCCCGCCGTGCGGCGGCGAGTTCGGCTGCCAGCCAGCGCTTCTGCTCGCCGCCGGAGTAGCCGTGTACGTAGAAGTTGCCGCCGTCCTGGAAGGCGACGTCGTCGTTGTTGAGGCTGACCACCCGCACCGAGCCGGCGGTGAACGAGTACCACAGCCCGCGGGTTTCCGCGCTGGATCCGGCGTCGGGCAACGCGAAGTACGTCTGATACGCGCCGTAACCGATTGGCCCGTTGCCCAATTCGTTCTCGTGATTACCCGCCGCCGGCATCCACGGCCGGTAGCGCGCCGAGCGGGTGTTGTTCTCGAACCAGTCCGACCAGGTCCGGATCCGGTCCAGGGCGAGGTTGGCGTAGCACAGGTCGCCGTTGACCAGGTTGAACAGGGGGCCGAGGCGTTCGATCGCCAGCGTGGTGTCGGCCGCGGCGGGCGAGCCGATGTTGTCGGTGCCATAACCGCCGGGCAACTTGTCCAGTGTCGGAGTGGATTGGTCGCCGAAGCTGGTGAAGCGCAGTGGTTTTCGCCCTAACGGCGCGGTTCGCACCGTCCCCGGCTCCGGGGCGGCGCCGTCGTGCACCGCGGCGTAGATGTAGTCGGTGTCCGGGGTCAGACCGGTCAGGCGAGCGTGGTTGACGCGAACCTCGACGCCGGATTTGCCGTCCCGGTAGGTGCGGGTTTCGGCCGCCACGGTCTGTCCGAAGCCCGACGTCGGCATGCCCAGCATGACCCGCGGATTGCCGACGGCGTCGGTGGTGTGCCAGGACACCACCACCTCGGTGCCGGCGTTGCTGCCGAATTGCAGGTGCAAACCGACCACCGGCGGCGCCCCGTTGCGATCCGGCCGGTACCAAACGGCCGGGCCGCGGGGATGCGAGTGGTCGGACCACACCAGCGCGGCCCCGCCCACCCCGACGCCACCGAGAACCGCGGAGGCCACGCTCGACGTCAACAACCTCCGGCGGCTGATGCCGGGGCTGTGCGGCCCGATGTCCCGTGCGCCCGGATCCTCGCTCATGCAAGCTTCATACCGGAGTTCGGGCCGAACCGTCGGTAACGAATCCGGTAGCGTTTTCGACATGACCAGCGTGCGAAAAGTGACCAGCGCGGTCGTGGGGGCTGCCTTGGTGGTTCTCGGGCCGGCGACGGCGCATGCGGATCCCGCCGGCCACCAGGTGACTTACACGATCACCTCCACCGGCAATTTGACCGGCAACGTCCGGTACATGAACAGCGACCCACCCAGCCAGGCGGCCTTCGATGCCAACTCGTCGCAGTACCTGAACTCCGTTCAGACGCCGTTCACCGGCGGGCAGCCGTTGGTGTACACGACCACGCTGGCGAACCCGAACCAGTGGGCTTTCGTCGCCGCCAGCGGCGCGTGTCACTGGCCTGACTGCAGCTCGGGGGCCATTGCCGAACTGCACTGCGAGATCGCCGTCGACGGCCAGGTGGTGGTGACCCAAAACGCCACCACGGGCGTGACCTGCGCGACGCGGCCCTGGTAGCCGTTCAACCGAACCCCAGTAGCAGCTAGCCCAGGTTCGTGGCGGCGAACGTGTCGCACTTGTTCGGGTCGCCGGTCTGGTACCCGGTGGTGAACCACTTCTGCCGTTGCGCCGCCGAACCGTGCGTCCACGACTCGGGGTTGACGCGCCCGCTCGTCTCCTTCTGGATGCGGTCGTCGCCCACCGACGCCGCGGCCGACAGGGCATCGGCGATGTCCTTGTCGCTCAACGGCTCCAGGTAGGGCACCCCGGTGCTTTCCTGCTTGACCGTCGACGCGTAGTGCGCCCAGATGCCCGCATAGCAGTCGGCCTGCAACTCCGTGCGCACCCCGTTGCCGCCGGCGCCCTGCGCGCCTTGCTGCGAGCGACCCAGATTGCCCTGCAGTTGCTGCACGTGGTGGCCGTATTCGTGCGCCACCACGTACTCCTGCGCGAACGGTCCACCGCTGGAACCGAATTTGTCGACCAGCTCCTGGAAGAAGTCGGTGTCGAAATACGCCGTCTGGTCCACCGGGCAGTAGAACGGGCCCACCGCGGTGGTGGCCGGTCCACAGCCGGTGTCGACCTGGCCGCTGAACAACCGCACGTGCGGGCGGGTGTAGCTCGGCATCAGCTGATGCCAGACCGCGTCCACGGAATTGCCGGTGGCCACCACGCGGCACTGCACGTACTTATTGGCGTCGGCCCCGGTCTTGCACTGGCTCAGGTCGAATCCGGGCGACACGTCGTCGCGGGTGTCCATCGGCTGCTGGCTGACGATGCCGCCGGGATCGACGCCGAAGAACAGCGCCACGATAAGGATCAGCAGCCCGCCGAGGCCGCCCCCGATGGCGATCGGCAGGCCGCCGATGCCGCCACCGGATGACGACGCGGTGCTGGTGTCGATCTGCATACCCTCGTTGAAGGTCATCGCACGCTCCCGAAATCTGATCGGCCAGGCGGAACCAGCCTAACGCCGCAGAGCGGCGGCCGGATGACGTTAACCGGGACCATCGCTGGTCGCGGCCAGCAGCGGCACCACGATGTCGCTGATCGGCGTCGCCAGGTTGTGGGCGCGGGCTTTGCGGACGATCACGCCATTGCGGATGTCCCATTCCAGCTGGCGGTGGTTCTCCCGGTCGGCCAGCATCGACGTGCCCAAGTCCTCCGGGGTGCCGCGGAAAAGGTCGACCAGCTCATCGACCGTGTGGTCAGGCAGCCGGGCACCCTCGGCCTGCGCGACGGCCAGGCACTCGGCGACGTAGCGGCGCGATAGCGCGGCGACGTCGTCGCGGCGGAACATGCCGGCCCGCCGCCCGGTCAGCGCCATGAATCCGGCCAGGGCGTTGACCAGCAGCTTGCGCCAGGCCGCGGTGAGGAAGTCCGGGTCGCACTCCACCTGGCAGCCGGCGCCGCGCAGCAGTCCGGCGACCGATTCCGCCGGGGGGCCGGACGGCAGCACCAGCCGGGCTTCGGTGCGCAGCCGCACCCATCCTTCCGGCTGGGTCTCGGCGCTGTACCAGACGATCGCCGGGACCACCGGCGACGCCGGGCAATGCGGCTTGACCTGCTCGACTTGCTCAACGCCGTTCTGCAGCACCACGACAACGGTGTGTGCCTCGCACAGGCGTCCCAGCCAGCCCGCCGCGGCGTCGTTCTGGGTGGCCTTCACCGCCAACACCACCAGGTCGACCGGGCCGCTCACGTCGTCGGGATCGGTGTGCACCGGACCCGGCACCACGATCGGATCGGCGCCGTCGGGGCGCAGTTCGATGCTGTGACGCGCGGTGCGGCCACAGACCAGCACCGGATGCCCGGCTTTGTACAACAGCGCGGCCACCGTCGTGCCCACGGCGCCGGGACCCACAAGCGCGATGTTGGTTGGTATGCGACCGAAGTTACCCTGCGCGGGGGGGTGTTTAGACTGGGCAGTCATTCAAACCGGCGAAAGGGAGTATTTGTGCTGCGCAGCCACGCCGCTGGTGCGCTCCGAAATCGCGACGCCGGCCAGCGGGTGACGTTGGCCGGTTGGGTGGCTCGCCGCCGCGACCACGGCGGCGTCATCTTCATCGATCTCCGCGATGCTTCCGGCGTCGCACAGGTCGTGTTCCGTTCTCCCGAGGTACTGGCCCAGGCGCACCGGCTGCGCGCCGAGTTCTGCGTCGCCGTCTCCGGTGTCGTCGAGATCCGCCCGGAAGGCAACGCCAACCCGGAGATCGCCACCGGCGACATCGAGGTCAACGCCACCTCGCTGACAGTGCTCGGCGAGAGCGCGCCGCTGCCGTTCCAGCTTGACGAGCCGGCGGGGGAGGAGTTGCGGCTGAAATACCGCTACCTCGACCTGCGCCGCGACGGCCCGGCCGCGGCAATCCGGTTGCGCTCCAAGGTGAATG
>Ga0210389_10003652_pt1 | contig 12038 bp, 5 predicted proteins | sample IncBWH28OmetaG_FD_160127 | JGI IMG/M metagenome (GOLD analysis project Ga0210389, IMG submission 160127) | Forest soil microbial communities from Barre Woods Harvard Forest LTER site, Petersham, Massachusetts, United States - Inc-BW-H-28-O ... | reverse complement strand
GTCGGCGGGCGTGGTCCCCGAGGAGCTGATTGCCACCATGGCACCCGACGGGATCGTGTTTGCGTTGTCCAACCCGGATCCGGAAATACACCCGCACGTCGCGGCCAAGTACGCGGCGGTGGTGGCCACCGGACGCAGCGACTTCCCGAACCAGATCAACAATGTGCTCGCGTTCCCCGGGGTGTTCCGCGGCGCGCTGGACGCCGGCGCCCGCCGGATCACCGAAAAGATGATGGTGGCCGCGGCCGAGGCGATCTTCGCCGTCGTCAGCGACGACCTCGCGGTCGACCGGATCGTCCCGAGCCCACTGGACTTGCGCGTCGGTGAAGCGGTGGCCAGTGCGGTAGCCCTGGCCGCAGAAGTCTCAGACGCTGCAGTTTCCTGGGAGTGAGAATCGGCAGGCTTGCCGCGGCGCTGCTCGCCGCCACGCTCGCTGTGGTTCTCTGGGCCGGCTGCACGACCCACACCGGCGATCACCCTTCGGAGGTGGTGGTCGGATCCCGACCCGACTCCGAATCGATGCTGCTGGCCGCGATCTACGTGGCGGCGTTGCAGTCATACGGTTTCGCCGCCCGGGCCGACACCGCCGAAGACCCGATGGCGAAGCTGGACTCGGGCGAGTTCACCGTCCTTCCTGCGTTTACCGGACAGACCTTGCGGCGCCTGCAGCCCGGCGCATTCGCCCTGTCCGACGCGCAGGTCTATCGCGCGATGATCGCGGCCCTGCCCGAAGGCATCTTGGCGGGCGACTACACCACCGCCGCCGCAGACAAGCCCCTGCTGCTGGTATCGCAAGCCACCGCCAGCGCCTGGGCCGGCCGTGAGCCGAGCGCGGACCTCAGCACGCTGCCGAGCCATTGTGATGGGCTGACGATCGGGGCGGTCACCGGGTTCGAGGAGCCCTCGGTCGTCGGATCCTGCCGGCTCCCCGCTCCGCGCGAATTCGCCGACCAGGCAACACTGTTCGCCGCGGTGCGGAACGGACAGCCGACCGCTGGCTGGACGAGCACCGCCGACCCCGGCATTCCCGCCGACTTGACCGCGCTGCCCGACGGCAAACCCGCGCTCATACAGGCCGAGAACGTGGTGCCGCTCTATCGCCGCAACGCGCTGAACGATCGCCAGCTCCTGGCGGTCAACGAAGTGGCCGGCGTGCTGGACACCGCGGCGCTGGCCGAGATGCGCCGCCAACTGGCCGGCGGCGCCGGTCCGCAGGCAGTGGCGGCCGGATGGTTGGCCGAGCACCCGCTGGGCCGCTGAGACCGCTGACCGTCAGTGCTTCGACAGCCCCAACCGGCCCAGCACGGACCCGAAAATGCGCTGATACCCGGAACCGCTCAGCCGCACCATCAGGTCCAAGAGCTTGGCGTCCGTGCCGACCAGCACCCGGGCCTTGTTCTTGTCCACAGCCTCCAGGATGATCTCGGCGGCGTGTTGTGGACTGGTCTTGGCCAGCCGTTTGTCGAACAGCTTGGCCAGCTCGTCGCGGTTGAGTCCCTCGGCCGCTGTTGCGTTGCGCGCGATCGCGGTCTTGATGCCGCCGGGGTGAACCGTGGTCACCCCCACCGGGTGGCCCGCCAGCACCATCTCCTGGCGCAGCGCCTCGGTGAAGCCGCGCACGGCGAACTTGGCCGAGTTGTACGCCGCCTGCCCCGGCACGGAGAACAGCCCGAAGACACTGGAGACGTTGATCACGTGGCCGTCGCCGGAGGCGATCAGATACGGAAGGAACGCCTTGGTGCCATTCACGACGCCCCAGAAGTCGACGTCCATCACCCGTTCGATGTCCTTGAACTGGCTGACTTCGATGTCGCCGGTGAACGCGATGCCGGCGTTGTTGTAGATCTGGTTGACCTGGCCGAAGTGGTCGTTGACCGCGTCGGCGTAGGCCAGGAATGCCTCACGCTCGGTCACGTCGAGCCGATCCGCTTTGACGGGCGCACCGATCGCCTTCAACTGCTCCTCGGTCTGCGCCAGTCCTTCGGTGTCGACGTCGCTGATCGCCAGCTTGGCCCCCGAGCGGGCCAGCTCAACGGCCAGCGCCTGTCCGATGCCCGAACCCGCGCCGGTAACCGCGGCGACCTTGCCTGCGAACCCCCGCATAACACGCTCCCTAGTGTCGGCTGTCATCGAGGTTACCCGGTACCAGCGGTCCCCGATACCGGCGGGTGGGTCGGCCGCCTGCTCACCGTCGCCGGGCTCGCCCCGATTGCCCGGCTCCTCGCTCGCGCCGTTGCGGCGCTCACCGTCGCCGGGCTCGCCCCGATTGCCCGGCTCCTCGCTCGCGCCGTTGCGGCGCTCACCGTCGCCGGGCTAGCCGAACGCGGTGTCGATGATCTCCTGCTGCTCGACGGCGTGCACCTTCGACGAACCCGACGACGGCGCGGACATCGCCCGGCGTGAGACGCGCTTGATTCCGGTCAATTTGTCGGGCAGTAGCTCGGGCAGCTCCAAGCCGAACCGCGGCCAGGCGCCCTGGTTGGCCGGCTCTTCCTGAACCCAGAAGAACTCGCCGGCGTTCGGATAGCGGTCCAGGGTTTCGCTGAGCCGGCGTTTCGGCACGGGCGCCAGCTGCTCGATGCGCACGATCGCGATGTCGTCGCGCTTGTCCTTGGCCTTGCGTGCCGCCAGCTCGTAATAGAGCTTGCCGCTGGTCAGCAGGATCCTTTTGACCTTGCTGCGGTCGCCGATGCCGTCCTCGTAGGTGGCCTCCTCCAGCACCGAGCGGAACTTGATCTCGGTGAAATCCTTGATGTCACTGACGGCCGCCTTGTTGCGCAGCATTGACTTCGGTGTGAACACGATCAGCGGGCGCGCGATGCCGTCGAGGGCATGTCGACGCAACAAATGGAAGTAGTTCGCCGGAGTCGACGGCACCGCGATCGTCATCGAGCCCTCCGCCCACAGCTGCAGGAAGCGTTCGATCCGACCGGAAGTATGGTCGGGGCCCTGCCCCTCGTGCCCGTGCGGCAGCAGCAGCACCACGTTGGACAACTGACCCCATTTGGCCTCACCGGAACTGATGAACTCGTCGATGATCGACTGTGCGCCGTTGACGAAGTCGCCGAACTGCCCCTCCCACAGCACAAGTGCGTCCGGGTTGCCCACGGTGTACCCGTACTCGAAGCCGACCGTGGCGTACTCCGACAGCGGTGAGTCGTAAACCAGGAACTTGCCGCCGGTGGACCTGCCATCGGGGTTTGTCGCCAACAGTTGCAACGGCGAGAACTCTTCGCCGGTGCTGCGGTCGATGATCACCGAATGCCGCTGGGAGAAGGTACCGCGCTTGGTGTCTTGTCCAGAGAACCGCACCCACTTGCCCTCGGCCACCAGCGAACCCAACGCAAGCAGCTCGCCGAAGGCCCAGTCGATTTTGCCTTCGTAGGCCATCTCCCGGCGCCTTTCCAGCACCGGCAGCACGCGCGGGTGCACGGTGAAACCGTCGGGTAGGGCCAGGAATGCGTCACCGATGCGGGCCAGCAGCGACTTGTCCACCGCGGTGTCCAGCCCCGCCGGAATCATCTGGTCTTCCTCGACTGACAAGCTCGGCTGCGCACCGTGCTTCTCCAGCTCGCGGACCTCGTTGAACACCCGCTCCAGCTGGCCCTGGTAGTCGCGCAGCGCGTCCTCGGCTTCCTTGAGCGAGATGTCGCCGCGGCCGATCAGGGCCTCGGTGTAGCTCTTGCGGGCCCCGCGCTTGGTGTCGACCACGTCGTACATGTACGGGTTGGTCATCGACGGGTCGTCGCCCTCGTTGTGCCCCCGCCGCCGGTAGCACAGCATGTCGATGATGACGTCCTTGTTGAATTTTTGCCGGAAGTCCACCGCCAGCTTCGCCACCCACACGCAGGCTTCCGGGTCGTCGCCGTTGACATGGAAGATCGGCGCCCCGACCATCTTGGCGACGTCGGTGCAGTATTCGCTGGACCTGGAGTATTCCGGTGCGGTGGTGAAGCCGATCTGGTTGTTGACGATGATGTGGATGGTGCCGCCGACGCGGTAACCGGGCAGGTTCGCCAGGTTCAGCGTCTCGGCCACGACTCCCTGGCCGGCGAACGCGGCGTCACCGTGCAGCATCATGGGGACGACCGAGAACGCTTTTGTCTCCCCGTCATCGCCTGGGTCCAGCAGGTCCTGCTTGGCCCTAACCAGCCCTTCCAGCACCGGGTCCACGGCTTCCAGGTGCGACGGGTTGGCCGTCAGTGACACCTGAATGTCGTTGTCGCCGAACATCTGCAGGTATACGCCGGTGGCGCCGAGGTGGTATTTGACGTCGCCGGAGCCGTGCGCCTGTGACGGGTTGAGGTTGCCCTCGAACTCGCTGAAGATCTGTGAGTACGGCTTCCCGACGATGTTGGCCAGCACGTTGAGCCGGCCGCGGTGCGGCATCCCGATGACCACCTCGTCGAGGCCATGCTCGGCGCACTGGTCGATCGCCGCATCCATCAGTGGGATCTGGCTTTCGGCGCCTTCCAGCGAGAACCGCTTCTGCCCGACGTACTTGGTCTGCAGGAACGTCTCGAAGGCCTCGGCGGCGTTCAGCTTGCTCAGGATGTATTTCTGTTCGGCCACAGTGGGTTTGACGTGTTTGGTCTCGACCCGCTGCTCCAGCCATTTCTGTTGTTCGGGCTCGAGGATGTGGGTGTACTCGACGCCGATGTGGCGGCAGTAGGCGTCGCGCAGCAGGCCCAGCACGTCGCGCAGCTTCTTGTACTCGCAACCGGCGAAGCCGTTGACCTTGAACACCCGATCGAGGTCCCACAGCGTCAGGCCGTGGGTCAGCACCTCGAGGTCGGGGTGACTGCGGAACCTGGTTTGGTCCAAGCGCAGCGGATCGACGTCGGCCATCAGGTGGCCGCGGTTGCGGTAGGCCGCGATCAGCTCCATGACCCGGGCGTTCTTGTCGACGATCGAGTCCGGGTTGTCGGTGCTCCAGCGGACCGGCAGGTACGGGTTGCCCAGCTCGCGGAAGATCTCGTCCCAGACATCGTCGGAGAGCAGCATTTCGTGGATCGTGCGCAGGAAGTCACCGGATTCCGCACCCTGGATGATGCGGTGGTCATAGGTCGAGGTCAGGGTGATCAGCTTGCCGATGCCCAGCTCTGCAATGCGCTCTGCGCTGGCGCCCTGAAACTCGGCGGGGTATTCCATGGCGCCGACACCGATGATCGCGCCTTGGCCGGCCATCAGCCTGGGCACCGAGTGCACGGTGCCGATGGTGCCGGGGTTCGTCAGTGAAATCGTCACGCCGGCAAAGTCTTCGGCGGTCAGCTTGCCGTCGCGCGCCCGCCGGACGATGTCTTCGTAGGCGGAGACGAACTCGGCGAATCGCAAGTCCTCGCAGCGCTTGATGCCGGCCACCACCAGGGAGCGCTTGCCGTCTTTGCCGTGCAGGTCGATCGCGATGCCTAGATTGGTATGGGCCGGTGTGACGGCATTCGGCTTCCCGTCGACCTCGGCGTAATGCCGGTTCATGTTGGGGTACGCCTTGACCGCCTGCACCAGCGCGTAGCCCAGGACGTGGGTGAAGGAGATCTTGCCGCCGCGGGTGCGCTTCAGCTGGTTGTTGATGACGGTTCGGTTGTCGATCAGCAGCTTGGCCGGAACGGCGCGGACGCTGGTTGCCGTCGGCACGTGCAGCGAAGCAGACATGTTCTTCACGACGGCCGCGGCCGCGCCGCGCAGCACCTGCAACTTGTCATCTTCGGCCGGCGGCGGACCGCTGGGTTGTGCCGGCGGCGGCGTGGGCGGCACCGCGGCGCCGTTGCCGCCCGCGGCGGTGGTGGAGGGCGCAGCGGCCGCAGCGGACGGCACGGGCGCGGGCGTCGCTTGCGGAGCGGACGGCTTGTCGGCGGCGGTCGGCGCAGATTCGGTGATGGGCTCGGGGTTGTAGTCAACCAGGAACTCATGCCAGCTCGGATCGACCGACGACGGGTCATCGCGGAACTTCCGGTACATCTCCTCGACCAGCCATTCGTTTTGCCCGAATGGTGAACTTATGTTGCTCACGGCCGCTGTTCGCCTCAATTCTTTTGTCCTGCAGGCGTTTTACGCGCTATTGCGCGGCGCCCGCGACTTTGTGCGCCCCGGTCGGTTGGGGCATCTCTCACCCTCGGCAGTCTTCCAGGTTTCCGCCTCATAAAGGCTAACCTTTCGCCAGCAATTCGCGGCAATTCGCGCGTATCTGTCGGCGGGGACTTAGGCCGTTGGCCGCTAGCCGACTTCCTGGGTCGGGGGGAGCAGGCGCAGGGTGCCCGGCCACCGCGTCGGCGGAGCGCCGAACGCCTCCCGCGCGTTGAGGACGATCTTTTTGCCCGCCATTCGGTTGCCAGCGCCACCGACCACCGCGCCGATGCCGACCGGCAGCATCTTGCCGAACATCAGGGCACCGCGCCGCATGGTGTACCGCTTGACGAAGTACTTGAGCATCCTGGCGTTGAACCGCGCCAGGGCCGGCAGCGGCAGCGACGCCATCCCTTCGGCCAGCCAGCCACCATTGGTGCGGGCCGGACCGATTACTTCGCCGAGGGCGCGCCTGCTGTCGTCTCCGACCAGGACGGCAAGCACCAGGGCGCGGCGCCGCTCCCGATGGTCGGCCGGGACGTTGTACACCACGGCCTTGGCGAGCACGAACGTGGCGGTGGCCTCGATGAAGAAGATGGTTTCCCCGGCGCCCGCGGACATCGCCGTCAGCGTCCCGATGCCCGGGAATGTCGCGGCCGAGCCCACCGCGGCACCGCTGGCCGTGAGCGCGGCCAGGTATCGCGTTTCCAGCTTGGCGTCGATCTCAGCCGGGCTGGCGCGCGGGTGTGTCCGCCGCAACCGAGCCACGTAGGCCTCCGCGGCCGGTCCGTGTAGCCGGGAGCTGCGCTCGATGACCTGCGCCAATGCCCGAGTGGATGCCTTGGGCCGGCCGCCCGTGCCGTTCGGCGCGTCTTCTGGATTGGACATGTCTTTGTTTCCTCGGGCCCGCATGTTGCCTCTCTTGCTTATGGCGTCTTTTCAGGCTAACTCGCCCGCGCAAAACGCGGACTGCGCTGGAGACCTGCGGAGCCATCGGCGTTATGGGTCGGCGGGTGCGCAGCCAATCGCGGCACCCGGAATAATGCAGGCTGGAAACAGGTCGGCGCCGTTCGCCGGTCCTGGTGGTGGGCGCTTTGCCGCGTCCACGTGTATCACCCTTGATGTGCGGGCAAGCCGGTTGACCACATAGGGCCGAGTGACCGGCCGCCGTCATCGGGAGCTGAAACGAGGTGCGCACATGACCACGGCAACGCCCCACTCTCCCGGGGGTACCCGGCGCGTGGGGCTGCGGCGCGCCGATTTTGCGAACCGTTGGAGGTCGATCGCCGGGTCTAACCCGTCGCAGTCCGCGAACCCGTGGAACGCGCTGTGGGCGATGATGATCGGCTTCTTCATGATCATGGTCGACTCGACCATCGTCGCGATCGCCAACCCGACCATCATGGCCGACTTGCGTATCGGGTACGGCGCGGTGGTCTGGGTGACCAGCGCCTACCTGCTGGGATACGCGGTGGTGTTGCTCGTGGCGGGGCGGCTGGGTGACCGGTTCGGCCCCAAGAACCTCTACCTGATCGGTCTGGTGGTGTTCACCGCTGCCTCGATGTGGTGTGGGTTGTCGGGCAGCGCCGCGATGCTGATCGCGGCTCGAGTCGTGCAAGGTGTCGGCGCCGGGGTGCTCACCCCGCAGACCTTGTCGACGATCACCCGCATCTTCCCGGCGCACCGGCGCGGTGTCGCGATGAGCGTGTGGGGTGCCACCGCCGGCGTGGCCGGCCTGGTCGGGCCGTTGGCCGGCGGCGCGCTGGTCGACGGGTTGGGCTGGCCCTGGATTTTCTTCGTTAACGTTCCCATCGGCATCGTCGGGCTGGCGCTGGCCGTTCGGCTGGTTCCGGTGCTGCCCACTCAAGCGCACCGGTTCGACCTGATCGGTGTCGCGTTGTCCGGGGTGGGCATGTTTCTGATCGTCTTCGGCCTGCAACAGGGCCAGTCCGCACACTGGCAGCCCTGGATCTGGGCGATGATCGTCGCCGGTATCGGTTTGATGACGGCGTTCGTTTACTGGCAGTCGCTGAACACGCGTGAGCCGCTGATTCCCCTGCAGATCTTCGGTGACCGGGACTTCAGCCTGTGCAATGTCGGGGTGGGCATCATCTCGTTCGCGGCGACGGCGATGATGCTGCCGCTGACGTTTTATGCGCAGGCGGTATGCGGCCTCTCGCCGACGCGCTCGGCCTTATTGATCGCGCCGATGGCGGTCGTCGGCGGTGTGCTCGCGCCGTTCGTCGGCAACATCGTCGACCGATACCATCCGGGGCCCCTGCTCGGCTTCGGCTTTTCGGTACTGGCGATCGCGCTGACCTGGCTCGCGTTCGAGATGTCCCCGGACACCCCGATCTGGCGGCTGGTCCTGCCGTTTTCCGCGATAGGCGTCGGGATGGCGTTCGTATGGTCGCCGCTGACGGCCACCGCCACCCGCAACCTGCCGCCGCAGCTGGCCGGCGCGGGCTCTGCCGCCTACAACTCGATCCGCGAGCTCGGAGCGGTGCTCGGCAGCGCCGCGATGGCCGCGTTCATGACATCGCGGATCAGCGCGGAGGTGCCGCGGTCGCCCGCTACGGCCAGTGGCGACGGCGCCCACGCCTTGCAACTGCCCGAGTTCTTGCGCGCGCCGTTCTCCGCCGCGATGTCGCAGTCGGTGCTGTTGCCCGCGTTCGTCGCGTTGCTCGGGATCGTTGCCGCCCTGTTCTTGGTCGGCTTCGGGCCTTTTGTGGTCGGCCGCAAGGGCACTGGCACCGGCTCATCGATGCCCGACGAGGGCGACGTCGATGACGCCGGCTATGACGACGACGAGTACGTCGAGTTCATACTTCTTCGGGAACCGGACGCCGGGCCCCCACCGCGTGCGGACACGGAACCGCCGTCCGAGAAGGAGCGCGGCACCGTGCCCGTCCCGGAGCGGTTCGCCCACCCTCGCCCGACGTCCACGGGTAGCCGGCATAACGACAGCGCCGGACCCTGGCGCGGCCCGGTTGATCATCCGATTCCGCGGGACGCGCCGATTGGCTTTGCCCACAACGGCTCGCACGTGGACAGTGGGAAGCGCCTTCGCCGCGCAGCGTCGCCACGCGCGTTCGGCCCCGCCGCGCCCGACGATCGCCGGTTTGTGCCGCCGCAGGAATGGCACCACGGCTCCGCGCACCGCCAGTTCACCGACGGCGCGCCGCCCCGAGGCCCGCGGTACCGTCCCGATCCCGACGAGGACCCCAGCGACTACGGCCGGCACTCCTCTGGCAAATAGTTCGCGGCTTGCCCCTTGGGCCTCACACAGGTTCTGTCAGCGCCAGAAACGCGCCCAAGTCGATGAGGCCGGCGGGCGTGGCGGGCAGGTACTCGGTCAGCACCTGCGAGCGCACGATCACCGCCGCGTACTGTGCCCGGCTGACCGCGACGTTGAGCCGGTTCCTGTTGAGCAGGAATGAGATTCCGCGCGGTACCACATCGACGGAGGAGGCCGTCATCGAGACAAAGACCACCGGCGCCTGTGCGCCCTGGAACTTGTCGACGGTTCCGACCCGCACCGCTGCGAGCCCGACCGAGCCCAACCGCTGACGCACCAGGGCCACCTGGGCGTTGTAGGGGGCCAGGACCAGCACATCGGAGGCGGCGAGCGGTCGGGTGCCGCGCTCATCGGTCCACGCGGTGCCGAGCAGGCGCCCAATCTCGGCGGCGATCGCGTCGGCCTCTTCTGGACTCTCCGTCGAGTTGCCGTGATGGGCGACGGGAATCACGTGCAGGCCCGGCTGGTACCCGTTGAGGTGGCGAGCCGCGGTGCATTCGGTGTGCGGATGCAGTCGGCCCTCATAGGACAGCGCGGAGACCGCCGTGCAGACCGCAGGATGCATTCGGTACGAGCGGTCCAGGAAGTAGCCGCGTTCGCCGGGCAGCGTCCGCTGACCGTCCAGCAACCATTCCAGCGCGGACGCGTCGACCGGTTCGGGATGCGTTCCCTGACTAACTTGCGGCAGCTGTTGGGGATCGCCGAGCAGCAGGAGATTGGCGGCCGCCGGTGCCACTGCGAGGGTGTTGGCCAAACAGAATTGGCCCGCCTCGTCGATCACCAGCAGATCCAGGCTGCCCGGGGTTACCCGGTTGGCGTTCGCGAAATCCCAGGCCGTCCCGCCGATCACGCAGCCCGCATTGTTGCCGATGAAGGTGGCATACTCGCTGCCGTCGATCTCCTGCCATCGCGGGGCGGCGTGGTCGTAGCGTTTCTTGGCGACCCGGCCGGGGTCCAGGCCGGCGTCGATCACACAGTCCAACAGGTTCTCGACCGTAGCGTGTGATTGCGCCACAACACCGATGCGCCAGTCATGGCCGGTGACCAGCTGCGTGATCACCCGGGCAGCCGTGTGCGTCTTACCGGTCCCCGGCGGTCCGTGCACCGCCAGGTACGACGAGTCCAGGTCCAGGGCCGCCGCGGTGATGTCGGCGACGGTATCGGCGCTGCGCGGCAGCGGGCCGCCGCTGCGCGTGCGGGGCGCGCGGCGCAGCAGGATGTCGAGCGCGGCGGCGTGCGGCAGGTGCGGCAACCCGGCGGCCACGGCGAAGGAGGACGATTCGATCGACTCCCGCAACGCCGTTGTCGGAACCGGCGGCCCGGGAGTGAGCGCGAACGGCAGCTGGTGAAATGTGTTGCCATCATTGCCAACCCGCTCGACGATGACCACCTCGCTGGGCAGCGTCGGGTCGTCGGCGTCGACAACCACACCCCGACCGGCGGCCCGCCGGTCGGGATCGTCGGTCATGCTCGGTGGAGCCGGCGGCTCGTAGAGCGCAAAGACGCTCGTCATCAGGTCTCCGCGTGCCAGCTCTCCCCGCAGCCGCACTCGTCGCTGCGGTTTGCGGGCGCGGGGAGGGGTGTGCCAGTCGACGCTGACCGATGCGTCAGCCGCGACGAAGACGTCGGTGTTGTCGGCCCACTCGTCGACGGGGAAGTTCAGCCTGTCGAAATGCGCCCACCAGAACGGTTTGTCCTCGCGCCGGTGATAGCCGCGCGCCGCGGCGACCAGCGCCACCGCTGTCTGTTCGGGCGTGCGGTCAACGATGCCGGCATCGCCGGCGAACGTGGAAAGTGTGGTCGCCAGCTGGTCACGGTCTTCGACGGTGTTGCCTTGCCGAACCGGTTGCGCGCCGACGGGGACGACTCCGGATTCGTAGGCGCGCAGCATCAGCCAGTTACGCAGCCCCCGCGTCGACCGGCAGTCGTAGTGGTTGTAGTCCTCGATCTCCTTGAGTACGGATGCGGCCTCATCAGAGCGGCCGGCGGCCTGCAATTCGCAGTAACGGGCGTAGGAGGTGATCGACTCGGCGGCCGTGGTGACGTCGCCGACACGCAGCTGGGCGCCCATGTAAAGCGGCTCGAGGGCCTTGAGGCTGAACGACTCGGCACCCACGCGAATGCTCTTGCGCACCAACGGATACAGGTCGACGAGTGTCCCGCTGCGTAATAATTCGTCGACCTCGTCCTCGCCGACTCCGTATCGTCCCGCAAGTCGCAACAACGCGGTCTTTTCGTAGGGCGCGTAGTGGTAGATGTGCATGTTGGGACGGCGCTTGCGGCGCTTGGCCACCAGCGCAAGGAAATCGGTGAGTGCCCTGCGTTCGTCGACTCGGTGGTGCGCCCACAGCGGGTGGAAGTCCCCCCTGGCTTCGAGGACTCCGAATAGGTATTCCAGGCCCCAATCGCGGCCGTCGGCGGTCCATAGCGGATCGCCCTCGAAGTCGAAGAACAGGTCTCCAGGGTCGGGTTCGGGCAACAGTGTCAGCGGCTGCAGATCGACGATCTCGAATTGTGGCGTCCCGGTATCACGTTGGCGGACTTGCAGTTTGGCCTGCGCGGTCAATTTGGCGAGGGCGGCGGGCGCCAGGTCGGGTACCGGCGCGTTATGGTCGGCGAGCTCGGTGATCGTGGTGATCCCGGCGGCAGTGAGCTTGTCCCGTTGCGCTACTCGGAG
>Ga0210389_10003651_pt1 | contig 12039 bp, 10 predicted proteins | sample IncBWH28OmetaG_FD_160127 | JGI IMG/M metagenome (GOLD analysis project Ga0210389, IMG submission 160127) | Forest soil microbial communities from Barre Woods Harvard Forest LTER site, Petersham, Massachusetts, United States - Inc-BW-H-28-O ... | reverse complement strand
GAAGATGGGATTCCACTTCATGCCGATGTTCGGGACGAATTGCGCGAACAAACTTCATCCGGAATTTGCGCAGTATTTAGATGCGACCATGTCGCAGATTGATGGCGACCACTTCGATTTGAATTGGGTGGATTGGGACAACGACCGGCACATGGAGGGATGGAGCCCTTACATGAATGTGGGCGTGGACTCCTGGCGGAACTGGCTATTCGCCCGGATTTCGGAGGTGATTGATCGTTTTGGATTAGACGCTTATTTCCTGGACATTGTGGGTGGCTGGGAAAACAACACGAAGGCGGATTCGCATGAGGGCACGCGCAAGTTGGTGGCGGATCTGCGCGAGAAATATCCCAAGGTGATGGCGTTCGGCGAAATGCATTACGACGCGCTGCTTTCTTTTATTCCTGTGTTTCACGTGCAGAGTGAATCGGCTTACCGGCCGGCTTATACGAAGTATGCGCGGGCGTTTCAGCATTTGAGCCATCCGGCGCCGGGGCGGGGTAGCAGCGGTTTGCATGAATCAGGGTTTGCGCGGTTCGATCTCAAGATTGTGCCAGCGGAGACTTTGATCGTGCCCACAATTACGGTGGTGGATGATACGTTCGATCGTTACCGCGAGGTGATGGCGGATTTGATTTTGCAGGCGCGGCAGCGGGCGAAGATCGCTTGAGCTGATGGATTTGCGGCGCGGCTAGAACCTGAAGACAACTCCGCCTTGAACCCGGAGATTGCCCTGGGTGCTGCTGCCGATTACTGTGGGATTGCCGAAGCCGGTGCGAACGTAATCGACTTGCGGTAGACGGAAAGAAATGTGTTCGTGGAAGGGGATATCGAGGCCGCCGCCTAGGACGAGGTCAAAGGCATTGTGGTTCGGCAATTTGCTGAGGTTGATGCACTCTCCCTGGTCGGTGCAGCTGTTGTAGATGTTCGAGTAGATATTATTGTGCGCGCCTCCAAACATAACTTCCGCAAAAGGGTGGAAGCGTCGTTTGATTTGGAAGCGCAAAACCGGGCCGATGGTATAGGTGAAGACGCTGCCGCTGACGGGCAGCTGGCAATCCGACAAGCTGTTGCAGCCCTGGGTGCTCGCGGGAACCGTAACAATCTGCGAGTAGCTACCGTAGTCCGTAAACTCGGCTTTGAGGCCGACGTGTTTGAAGAAAAAGTAGGCGAGGGACAGGCCGCCCCCGTTTAGGGAAGCACTTGGAACAAAGCCGCCGGCGGAGGAGTGGAAGTAGGAATAACCCGCTGCGATTTCTACTTTCTGTTGCGCATCTTGGGCAAAGGCCGCGGTGGCGAACATTGTGACCAGCGCGAGCAAAAGCAATTTCTTCATTTCGAAGGCTCCCGGAAATCCAGTCAAGGGACGGCTGCAGGCTCATAACGGTTACAAGTGCGCGCCTGCGGGCGGCGCCGCTCGCGCCATTATTTTAGCTGCAAATTGATTTGTGAGAACGAATATCGCGCGACTATTCCTGGTGCCGATTGCCCGCTGGTAGTTACTGCTGATCTACTTTGGGGTCGAGCTGCTTGGCTTTGGCGAGGTCGGCCTTGGCGCCTGACTTATCACCTTTTTTCTGCTTGGCTAATCCGCGGGCATAGTAGGCGAGAGCGTTGTCGGAATCGAGCTTCAGGGCTTGGTCGCAATCCTGGAGCGCGAGATCGTACTGGGCATTCTGGTCGTAGGCGTAGGCCCGAAGGCTCAGGGTGGCGGCGTCGTTGGAATCGAGCGTGATGGACTGGGTGTAGTCCGGGATGGCAAGGGCGAATTCTTTTTTGTGGCTGTGGGCGCGACCGCGGGCAGCGAAGGCTTTGGCGTTCTTCGGGTCCAGCTTGAGCGAGCTGTCGAGGTCCGCGATGGCACGGTCGAAATCGCCTTTCTTTTCGAGGGCCGCGCCGCGGCGATATAGGGCTTCGGCACTTTGCGGATTGTTCTTGATGGCCTGGTCGTAATCCTGGATGGCCATGTCAGTCTGGCCGTTGTCGTCGAGTGCGTTGCCGCGGTTCAGATAGGCGATGGCGAGAGTTTCGGGTGGCTCGTGACCTGATTCGATGAGCGCGGAACAGCCGGCGATTTTGCGGCCGACGTCGTCGCCGGTACACCAGGCGAGATTCTGGTCGTGTGCGCTTTGTGCTATGGCTGCTGTTGGAAGCAGCGTGCCGACTGCGACGGCAGCGATCGCAACAGCCACGCTAGTTCGGATGCCGACGCGCGCGCGCATGAAAGATGCTCCGGATATGGCATGGGCGCCTATTTCTTTGTTTAGCTGGGGCGCGTTCAATTGCAGTCTGCCAGCACTTGCGGTTTGAGATTTACGCTCGCCATCGGTGAAAGTGTCTCCTAGTTCGTTGCGCACCATATCATATTTGGAACGGGGAGAATCCGTAAAGTGGAAGAAGGTCGAAGAGAAGACATAATGCTGGATTTTTATAAGGATTTCATAAAGAGTCAGAGGCTCAAAACATTGACTTGAGTGCTAAAGAAAGTGGCGCGCCCGGGCGGATTCGAACCGTCGACCTTGTGCTTCGGAGGCACACGCTCTATCCATCTGAGCTACGGGCGCAATCGAAAATTAAATTCGTCGTGAGGTGATTGTATTACGTTCTGTTGGTGGGTCGCAATGAATTGAAGGTGGGGTTAATTGTGGCCGCCGCCTAGTTCGTGGACTATGGAGTTTACGAAGGATTTGGCGTCACCGAAGAGCATTAGGGTTTTGTCGAGGTAATACAGCGGATTATCGATGCCGGCGAAGCCTGGGTTCATGCTGCGTTTGATGACCATTACTGTGCGGGCTTTATCCACGTCGAGAATGGGCATGCCGTAGATTGGGCTGGACGGTTCGTTGCGCGCAGCGGGATTGGTGACGTCGTTCGCCCCGATTACCAGGGCTACGTCGGCTTGCGGGAAATCGTCGTTCACTTCTTCCATGTCTAGAAGTTTGTCGTAGGGAATATCGGCCTCGGCTAGCAGGACGTTCATGTGTCCGGGCATGCGGCCGGCGACCGGATGGATGGCGAATTTCACGTCCACCCCGCGCTTGGTGAGCGCGTCATAAAGTTCGCGGACTTTGTGCTGGGCTTGTGCGACGGCCATGCCGTAGCCGGGAACGATAATCACTTTGTTGGCTGCGGCGAGGATCGCGGCGGCTTCTTCGGGGGTGGCGCTGCGCACGGGACGAGCTTGTTCCCCGGTGGCGCTTGCGACTTGTTCCTGGCCGAAAGCGCCGAAGAGGACGTTGGTGAAGGAGCGATTCATCGCTTTGGACATGTTCACGGAGAGGATGAAGCCGGAGGCGCCGTCGAGCGCGCCCGCGATGATTAGCAATTTGCTATCGAGAACGAAACCCATGGCGGCGGCGGAAAGTCCGGCGTAGGAATTCAGCAGCGAGATCACGGTGGGCATATCGGCGCCACCGATGGGAATAATCATAAGAACGCCGAAGATTAGAGGAATGACGAGCATTAGCGGGAATAGATGACTGTGCGCGGGATTGTGTACAAGATATGCCGCGATGCCGATAGCGATGGCAAGGAACAAGAGATTGACGAAGTTCTGGCCTTTAAATGTGATGGGACGCTGCGGCAGGATTTCCTGAAGTTTTCCCGCGGCCATGAGGCTGCCGGTGAACGTCAGCGCGCCGAGAATTACTTCCATCGAGAGCACGGACATCATGAAGGGCGGCACGTTGGGCGCGCGCAGATAAAATTCCGCGGTGCCGACGAGAGTTACGCAAAAAGCGCCGAAAGCGTGGCTGAGCGCGGTTCGCTGCGGCACGGCCGTCATGTGGACCATGCCCAGGGGCACGCCAATGATGGAGCCGAGGACGAGGGCAATGGCGATCCATTTGTATTCGATGATGTTGTGATTCAGCAGTGTGCCGGCGATGGCGAGGAACATGCCGATTTCACCTGCGCGGACGCCGCGGCGGGCGGTGGCGGGCGTGCGCATCCACACCAGAGCCATGATGAAGAGCGCCGTGGCGATCAGGTAGACAATTTCGATGAAGGTGTCTGTTCCGAGCCAGGGAATCATTATTTTTTCGGACCGCTGGTCTTGAACATTTTGAGCATCCGATCGGTGATGAGGAAACCACCGACAACGTTGCTGGTGGCGGCGATGATGGCGAGTGCGCCGAGGATGGTGGAGAGGGTGCTGCGGTGTTCGCCGGTGAGGATGATGGCGCCGACGACGGCGATGGCGTCGAGCGCGTTGGTGAGGGACATGAGCGGAGTGTGCAGGAGCGGGGTGATCTGGCGAATGACTTCAAAACCTATGAAAGCAGCGAGCATGAAAACGTAGAGGCTAGTGAGGAGATCCATCTTCATGATTATTTTTTCTCCTGAGAGGCGGTTACTAAGGGTGGCAGTTTGTAAAATTCGCGCAGGCGCGAGTTGACGATCTCACCGCCGGTGGTAAGCAGCGTGTCTTTGATGATTTCATCGGCGACATCGAGGCGCAGCTTGCCGTCCTTTACGATGTGCAGAAGGAAGGCGGAGATGTTGCGCGCGTACATTTGGCTGGCGTGATACGGAACGGTGCTGGCGAGGTTGTACCAGCCGATGATAGTGACGCCGCGCGTGACGATTTTTTCGCCGGGTTGAGTTAGCTCGCAGTTGCCGCCGCGTTCGGACGCGAGGTCAACGATCACCGAACCGGGGGACATGCCTTGGACCATGTCCGCGGTGACGAGGAGCGGCGATTTCGTGCCGGGGACTACGGCGGCGGTGATGACCACGTCGCTTTCGGCTACCACTTTGCCGAGAAGCTCGCGCTGGCGGCGGTAGAACTCTTCGCCCTGCGCGCGGGCGTAGCCGCGGGCGTCTTCAGCGTCTTTGGCTTCTATGGGTAATTCGACGAAACGACCGCCGAGACTTTGGACTTGTTCTTTGGCTGCTGGGCGCATGTCGTAGGCTGAAGCTACTGCGCCGAGACGGCGGGCGGTGGCGACGGCTTGCAGTCCGGCCACGCCTGCGCCGATTACGAAAACGCGGGCCGGAGTGATCGTCCCGGCGGCGGTCGTTAGCATGGGGAAAATTCTGGGCAAGGTGTCGGCGGCGATGAGTATGGCTTTGTAGCCGCAGATGGTGGCCATGGAGGAGAGCACGTCCATGCTTTGCGCGCGAGTGGTGCGCGGCATCAGCTCGACAGAAAACGCGGTGACGTTGCGCTGTGCGATTTGCTGGATCGTGTTTACGCCGCCTAGCGGGCGCAGAAATCCCAGGAGGACCTGATCTTTGTGGAGGAGCGGGAGGTCGGCGTCGCCGGTTTTGTCGTTCGAGCCGTAGCAGAGGACTTGCGCGATGATGTCGGCGGTGCGAAATACTTCGGCGCGATCGGGGATGATTTTTGCGCCTTTGGCAGTGTAGGTGGCGTCGGGATAGCCGGCTTCCATTCCGGCGTTGGCTTCGACGATTACTTCCAGGCCGCCTTTTGCGAGGGCGGGGATTACGGAAGGGACGAGAGCTACGCGGCGTTCACCTGGATAGCTTTCTCGTGGCACGCCGACGATCATGAAGCTTCCTCCATTCTGAGATGCTTGAATTGCGGTTGTCGTTGCAGGAAAAAGGCCGCGGTGAAGGGCGAGAGAAATTCCCGGGGCTGCACGCGTCGCGGCGCGCCATCCTGAAACTGGAAATCATACACCAGGCAGGAGGAGTTGGGGCGGGATGGTTGGAGAGCGTTTGGCAAAACTGGCGGATCGAAAGCAAGATTAAAAGCAACGTCAACTACGCCCCCTTAAAAAAAGCAAGCGGCCGCTACAAAGTCAAAAGCAACAGCACAAGCAAAGGCAAAAGAGCCGGCGGGACGCCGGCTCTACCGAACGCAACGGCAACGGCGCCCAGCTAAAGCTGGCCGCTACAGAGTCAAAGTCCGGAGCCGGGAATATTTTTGCCCGCGGCGTATTCACCAGCCGCGCGGATGTGTAGCACCGCCGCAGTTGCTTTATAATCCGCTGCGGTCGAGGAGAATGCCTGTGACTGATCGCTTTTGCGTGCCGTGCGGTGGGCGGAATGGTCGGCGACGGTGTGTTGCGCTCTTTGTGCTGGCTTGCTCGGTATTGTTGGGCGTTCGTGCTACAACGGGGCAGGCGCAGGCTCGTGATCCTTTGAGCGCGCTTTCTCCCGCGGCACATCGCGCTGTTTCGCAACTGAGTTCGCTCAACTCGATTCCGTCGGCTGATTGGAAATTTCACGTGGGGGATGTGGCGCACGGTGAGGGGCCGGAACTGGACGATTCGGGTTGGCAGACCGTTCAGGGGAATTCGCACGCGCCGACGGATGCGGTTTGGTATCGGCGGTGGATAGAGGTGCCGAAGACGTTGAATGGCTACGATTTAAGCGGGGCGCGCATTTGGTTTCAGTTCGAGGCTTATGCGAATGGGCCGATGCCGGAAATTATTTATTTTAACGGACGGCGCGTGGCGATGGGCGATGACCTGGAGCCGATTGTGTTGTTTGACCACGCGCAGCCGGGCGAGCGCGTGCTGGTGGCGGTGAAATTGCTGCACACGGTGGATCGGAAAACTTTCGCCCGGGCGGATGTCTCCATCGAGTTCAATGCGGCGCGTTCGAACCCCAACGATTTGCTGCAGGAAATTCTTTCCGCGAACGCGTTGCTGCCTTCGCTCGGGCCTTCTGCCACTGCGGTTCGTCAGGGAATCGAGGGGGCGAGCGCGGCGGTGGATTTGCGGGCTTTGGAACAGGCACAGCAGCCGGCTTTCGATGCGTCGCTGGTGCGCGCTCAGGCGGAACTGGGAAAAATCAAGGGCGATCTGCAGCAGACATCGATTCGACTGACGGGAAATTCGCATATTGATGCGGCGTGGTTGTGGCCGTGGACGGAAACGGTGCAGGTGGTGCACAACACCTTTTCGACGGCGCTGCAGCTGATGGATGAATATCCGCGGTACACGTTTACGCAGTCGGCCGCCGCTTACAGCGAATGGATGTGCCAGAAGTATCCCGCGATCTGCGAGGAAATTCAGGAGCGCGTGAAGCAGGGGCGCTGGGAATTAGTCGGCGGGATGTGGGTAGAACCGGATTTGAATATGCCGGATGGCGAATCGCTGGTGCGGCAGCTGTTGATTGGAAAGCGATATTTTCACGACAAATTCGGCGTGGATGTGCGTATCGGGTGGAATCCGGATTCTTTCGGGTACAACTGGCAACTACCGCAAATCTACAAAAAATCGGGCGTGGATTATTTTGTGACGCAGAAGATGGCTTGGAACGATACGAATCCGCTGCCTTTCAAACTTTTCTGGTGGCAATCGCCGGATGGCAGCAAGGTGCTGGCATATTTTCCTCATGATTATGCGCGGGGGATCGAGCCGGAGCCATTGGCGCAAGATGTGGTGCGAGCGCGGCAACTGGATCCGGGTCTGCCGGAGATGATGCATCTATTTGGCGTGGGCGATCACGGCGGCGGGCCGACACGAGCGATGCTGGATGCGGGAGTGCGTTGGACGGATCCGAAGATGGTGTATCCGAAAACGTTTTTTGGGAACGCGCAGGGATTTTTTTCGGATGTGGAAGGGAAGCTGGATTCGGCACATTCGCCGGTATGGAATTACAAGACAATCGCGGGCGGCTCGACGCAGTTGCCAGCACCGCCTACGGGTATGGTGAGCCTGCCTACCTGGAATGACGAATTATATTTCGAATATCACCGCGGAGTTTTCACTTCGCAGGCGGCGCACAAGCGGAACATGCGCGAGAGCGAAGAATGGATGCTGGATGCGGAGAAATATTCGTCATTGGCGTGGTTGACCGGCTTGGCTTATCCGACTGCGGAGCTAAACGAAGCCTGGAAGAAAGTCTTGTTCAATCAATTTCACGATTTGGCGGCGGGGTCCGGGATTGCGGTGATTTATCAGGATGCGCAGCGGGATTACGACATGGTGCGGTATACGACTGGCGCAGCTTCTTCGGCGGCGCTAACGGAGATTGCCGCGCGGGTGGATACGCGTTCGGCTGCGGACGCGAGACCCGTGCTGATTTTCAATCCGCTGGCGTGGGAGCGGAAGGACATCGTGGAATTTTCGGTGCAAATGCCGGAGAGCGTGAAGGATGGCGTTGCGGTAGTGGATGCGGAAAATCATTTGCTGCCGGCGCAGGTGATTTCGTCGGACGCGGCGACGAATACCGTGCACTTGCTGGTCGAGCCTCGGGCGGTTCCGGGGCTCGGCTTTGCGTTGTTGCGCGTGGAGCCGGGGCGGCGGGATGCTTCCACGGATTTGTCAGCAGACGATTTGAAGCTGGAAAATTCGCTGCTGCGCGTGGTGGTGGATCCGAAGAGCGGCTGCATCACTAGTCTGTACGACAAGCGCGCGGGTTTTGAGACGACTGCGACCGGGGGATGCGGGAACGAACTGATCGCGTTTGAAGATAAGCCGAAGGATTACGACGCTTGGAATATTGATGCGAATTTCGAGAAGTCTTTTACGCGGCTGGACATGGTGGATTCCGTGCGGCTGGTGGAGCGTGGACCTCTGCGCGCGACGATTCGCGTGACGCGGACGTGGCAACATTCGAAATTTGTACAGGACATTATTCTTTACGCGGGACTGGACCGTGTGGACGTGGTGAATGATTTTGACTGGCACGAGACGCACGTGCTGCTGAAGGCCGCATTTCCGCTGGCTGCATCAAGCGACCATGCGACGTACGAGATTCCCTACGGGTCAATCGAGCGGCCGACGACGCGCAACAATTCGTGGGAAGCTGCGAAATTCGAAGTTCCGGCGCTGCGTTGGGCCGATTTGGGCGATGGGACACATGGATTCAGCCTGATCAATGATTCGAAGTACGGCTACGACGCGAAGGGGAACGTGCTGCGGATTTCGCTGCTGCGTTCGCCGACGTGGCCGGACGCGGATGCGGATCACGGGCAGCAACATTTTGCGTATGCGCTTTATCCGCATGCAGGAGATTGGAAGCAGGCGCTGACGGTGCGGCGCGGGTACGAATTCAACGAGCATTTGAGGGCATTGCCGGTGAGTTCGCATATGGGAGCGTGGGGCGCTGAACATTCTTTTGTGGGAGTGGAGCAGGGCAACGTGGTCTTGACGGCGGTGAAGAAGACGGAGGACGGCGACGCGCTGCTGATTCGTTTTTACGAATGGGCGGGGAGGAATTCTGAGGTGCAGTTGAGCGTTCCGGCAGGGGCGACATCTGCGACATTGACCAATTTGATGGAGCAGCCGGAAGGCGTGCCGTTAGAAATTTCGCGCGACGGGAAGCTTAGTGTTGCGGTGCATCCGTACGAGATCGTTTCGGTGCGGGTGGAATATCCGCATGGAAGTTCGAGTGTCGCGACCGCGCCATAAATGGCGCCGGCGACAGCAAACGCGATTGCGAGGGGTGAGCTAGCCGCGGGCTAGGTTTTTTATTTGTTTGGCTAGCTTTTCGACTTGCTCGGCCTTGCCGACCATTGCCAAGGAGAGCACGTTGACGGAATCGGTTTTCTCGACTTCGTCTTTGAGCTCGGTGGCGAGAACGTAGAGCTTTTCGACGTCGTCGTGGATCTGGTCCTTATTTTGTTTCAAGACTTGCTTGGGGTCCAGTTTGGGATTGGCAGTGCCGAACGGATCGTTGCGCCCGTCGTACACCGGTGTATTGCCAGTGGGCAGCTTGGGGCTGGGATTTTGCGCGATGGCGGCGCGAACGGCCAGCAGCGCGAGCGGGACAGCGAAGGCCCAGGAAAATAGTTGGGTGATGAAATTGCGCTTTTTCGGGTCCATAATGCGTGCTCCCGTTCGCGGAACGTGCTTGGGGCTGCGGCTGGCAGCAAGGCATAGGGCGGCCGACCGGGTGGTATAATTCCGCTCCCTCTATCTTATGACTGATTCGTTCTCACGGTGGCTGGAAATTGCAGGGAAGACCGGCTTGCGCCTGGCGGTTATCCTGGTGTTTGCGGTCCTGCTGACGCGCATGTTGAAGGCGGTGACGGCGCGGCTGGTACACCTAGCCAAATCGTCGTCGCGCGCGGGGCAGATGCGCGAACAGCAGACGCGCACGCTGGCTGGGCTGCTTTACAGTATTGGCGCGGCGATCATCGGGTTGATCGCAGTGCTGATGGCGTTCGAAGTATTAGGATTTGATATCGCTCCGGCGATGGCCACGGCGGGAGTGGCGAGCATTGCGATCGCGTTTGGCGCGCAGAGCCTGCTGAAGGATTTCATTAATGGATTTTTCATTGTGTTCGAGGATCAGTACGTGGTGGGAGATTTGATTCAGGTGAATGGCGAGACAGGGAGGGTGGAGCACCTGACGCTACGGCGCACGGTGATACGAAATCCGGCGGGCGCGATGGTGACTGTGCCGAACAGCTTGGTGGGGCAGGTGGCGAATCTGAGCCGCGATTGGTCGCAGGCATTTGTGGACGTGACCGTGCCGGCGGCGGAGGTGGTGGGAAGGGCGCTGGCGACGCTGGAGAGAATCGCGGGAGATTTTCGGAACGACGCGGATTGGTCCGCAGCGTTAATTGATGGGCCGCGGGTGCTGGGCGTCGAGGCGCTGTCTTTGGATGGCACGGTGATTCGGCTACAGGCGCGGACGATATTGAATCGCAAGGAAGATGTGGCGCGCGAGTTGCGGCGCCGGGTCAAGCTGGGATTCGAGCAGGCGAAGATTCCGCTGAGCCATACGCATCAAGTTATGCTGCAGGGCGAAGTGCCGCAGGACCAAGGATAGCGCCGGGCGAGTAACGGCGGGTGAGTAGTGCCGGGCGCGCAGATTCAGCCGAGCAATTTCAACCGAAGAGCTTAGACCTATTTGCTGCAATCGAATTGCTTCGACCGACAACGGAGGAGGGCGCGATGGGAGATGTGACGCACGAGCAGGTGAATCTGATGTTGCGGCTATACGACATACGGCGCGAGCCGCGTTTGCGTGAGGCGCGGGATTGGTACATACGGAACTTCAAGCCGACGTCGCTGGAAGACGTGACGAATCTAGCGGCGCCGAATTCGCAGGAAAGTGCGTTCATGCGCATGGTGTTGAGTTACTGGGACATGGTGGCGAATATCGTGAACCGCGGGCTGATTGATGAGGAGTTTTTCTTCGAGAGCACCGGCGAGCAGTGGATCGTATGGGAACGGGTGAAACCGATCGTGGCGGGGTGGCGCGCCATGTTCAAGAACCCGCAGGCTTTTGCGCGGCTGGAAGAGCATGTGAAGCGGATGGAGGCTTGGCGCGAGAAGAATTCGCCGGGTAGCACGGAGGCGATGCGGCAGATGATGGCGACGATGGCAGCGCGCGACGGGAAGTCCTGAAAGCAGCAGGATTGAGATGTTGCAGGCGTCACTGCTGCGCACGGCACAGCGCGGATGGTGCCCCCGGCCAGAGCCCAGAAAATCGCTATGAGGCGCGGGGGAGTTATGGTAATTTCCTGCCCGACCCCCGCGATTGGTGAGTTCCCCGAGGATTTCAATGTACCGGGAAGTTCTGACCTGAGACGCAAAGCCAGGAGAATGCCCGGGGAGGTAAGAGTGAAGATGAACGTCCGCCATCCATTAACGTGTCTGATCGCGCTGCTGATCTGTTTGTTGCTGGCGTTACCTGCGGACGTGGTAGCCCAAGCAGGACAAGCGACGCAACAGCAGCATGCCGGGAAGCTCACCGCGGTGCTGCCGGTGGTGAACGTGATTCGCGGGCCGCAGCAGACGTCTGCTTCAACATCTGAAGCGATTTATTGGGGCGATGTGATCAACACCGGCCACCTGGCGCGTGCGCGCGTGGCGCTGGATGATGGCTCGGTGTTGAGCGTGGGTTCGGATTCGAATTTGACGGTGACGAAACATGACGGCGGAGCGCAGCAGACGGAACTAGATCTGAATTACGGGCGGGTGCGCGCGAAAGCCGTGAAGCAAGTGAAGCCCAACGCCAATTTTCAAATTCGCACGCCGACGGGAGTGGCAGGCGTAGTGGGAACCGATTTCGCGCTGGACTCGCAAGGGGACACGACGCGGATCGTGGTGTACGAGGGGAAAGTAAATTTCTGCGCTTACGAATCGAAGAAGAAACAGGAGCAGGAGG
>Ga0210389_10003650_pt1 | contig 12041 bp, 12 predicted proteins | sample IncBWH28OmetaG_FD_160127 | JGI IMG/M metagenome (GOLD analysis project Ga0210389, IMG submission 160127) | Forest soil microbial communities from Barre Woods Harvard Forest LTER site, Petersham, Massachusetts, United States - Inc-BW-H-28-O ... | reverse complement strand
ACACGTTGGCGTGGATCGAAAACGGTATTGCGGTTCACGTGGAAGAGTGGCTCGCCACGATTAAACGCAGCCGCGGTACGAAAGCAAAGATCCGCAACATCATGAGCGGGGTATGCAGTCACGCCATCCGTTACGGCTGGATGAAAACGAACCCCATCCGTGCTGTGCGGCAAAGCGCCAAGCGCGAGCGGATCCCGACGCCGCTTACGGCAGGGGAACTGCAAGCGCTGTTCGCGGAACTCGGGCTTCGCGATCGGACTCTAGTGTTGCTGGATGTGCCGACGGGGATGCGTCGTGGCGAGTTGCTGGCCATCCAGTGGCGCGACATCGATTTTCAGAAGTGGACGCTGAACATCCGAAAATCGATCTGGCAACAACATCTGGGTCCAGTGAAGACGGAAGAGAGTGAAAAGACAATGCCCCTGGATGAGGAGATGATCGCCGATCTTTTGCGTTGGCGCGCCGAAACGCCCTACGCCCAGGACGACGATTGGATCTTCGCCAGTCCACGCATGGTTGGTCGTCAGCCACTCTGGCCCGAGGCCATCATGCGCAACTACATCGCTCCTGCTGCTAGTCGCGCCAGCATCAGCAAGCACATCAATTGGCATGTCTTCCGCCACACATTCTCGACCTTACTGGCCGAGAACGACGAGGACGTGAAGACTGTGCAATCGCTGATGCGCCACGCCAACAGCAACATAACCATGAACATCTACACCCATGCCGTAAGCACCAAGAAGCGCCGGGCTCAAAGCAGGGTGGTGGAGATGATTCTGCCGCGGGACAGGAATGCCCAAGTGGCGGTGGCCACGGGAGGTACGGCTTAATGTGTACCTTCTTGTGTACCACGCCTTTTCAGCAACTCCTGCTAAGCTGTTCAAATGAATGGCGGGGACGACGGGACTCGAACCCGCGGCCTCTGCCGTGACAGGGCAACAAAACGAGATGTAACTGATGGACATTAAACGGTGTCGGCAGGCACTGTTGGCGTTCTAGGTAAGCGAAAGGAAGCGGTATCGTCCCCTTAATGTACCCGGGTTTACGACATGCCCTCACACGATCGTGCGACGAGTGAAACCTGTTGGACGTACGATTCCTGGGTGTTCACCGCCAAATTGCGGATCTGCATGTCCTCGAGCATGCGTAGCCGAAGAGAAGTCATTGGAAAGCTTCTTTGTCAGTTTCACGACGAGTTCTGAGCATGTGGTTGCCTCTTGCAGTGCGGTGTGATCGCCTTGCAACGGCGGTGGCCTTCAGGAATTTATGAGAGTAATCACGATACCAGGAATCAGAAGGAGTGCGGTTGAAGCCCTCTTGGGCACGACCAACTCGTGAAGTGGGCGATATGGAGACAAAAAACGCCCTTGGCTATAAAAGACGTTCCCAAGGGTTAGGCAAACACAATAATCGAAGCGGCGGCCGTGTCAGTTCGTTTTTGATTTCAGTGCGGCTTCGGTGCATTTTATTGCCGTACAAGAAAGCCAACGAAGTTGCGGCATATGGTAATGAACCCAGGCGTTTTTCGTTTTTGTTCTTCTCAACTTTGGTGGCTACCCGCAAGAACCACTCTGCGATTCGCGCAGCCCCACAACGGCTCAGTAGAGTATACGATGAGGCCTCTTGGCCAGAGGACGAAGACCAGTGCGGCCGTACGGATTCAATAGAGCGCCATCCGCCAGCGAGGCCTAAAATCGTCAATTCGGATCTGTCGTCGAACTCACTCATGAGTCGCTGTCGTGGTCCGAAGATCCCAAGCCTCTTCATCTTGGAGACTAATGTCGACCCTTAACGCCCAGCTTGGCGGCATACTCGGACAGGGACTCTGTCGAGAGAACTCTGGACGCGGCTTGTTACAAAGTAGGCTCGCTGGTTCTGGGGACCTCAGTAGTATGCAAGCGTGCGTCGCTGAGTGCTCGGATCGCCCGGTTGATCGGTGTTGATCTTTGTTCGCTCCGTCCAATTGCCGTGGCTGTCGTATTGATAGAGGTAACGGAACTCTGAGCGTTCATCGTCAACTCCGTTGCGAATCATAACCGTCCAGGCCTCATCCCCTTGCTCGTTGTACGTCATGCTATCGTCTTGTTTAAAGTTGCCCATCTGCGTTAGTCGTCGGATGACGCGGTCGTCGCCATAGACGTAAGACCTTTCCATACGCAGACCCTGAAGTTGACCCAGAAATGCCCTCCTCTTTGCTATGTTCGCCCACTCCTGCCCATTAGAGAATCGCTCCTGCATTTGTCTCGTGGCCTCGAAGTTCTCCCGCACGATCACGAGTGTTTCGCTAATAAGTCGCCCGTTCGTGTAGTTGTGGTCGATCTTCGTTAGCAGTTCCCCATTTGCATTGCGAACCAGAGACTCGATTGGTTGATCGTAGTGATTGTAGCGTGTTGTGACGCTTCCACCGCCACTGAGGGAGCCGCCTCCTTCCGTGACTTCCAACATTCTAGAGTCGAGCATCACCGTGAAACCCGGTTGAGCCGATCTCGGGGAAATTGTTTTGACCCTGGTCTTTTTGCCTTGTTCGTCGTAGTGGAACTCGTCAGTTACATCGGGATTTGGGGGAACCCTTAGGACCGCGGTCCGTTTGCTTTGTTCGTCGTAGAACTCGTAAGTCACATCGGCGCTGCCCACATCGGCGCCGCGCAAGATACCACTGAACCCCACTCCAAAGGAGCGACGAGGGAAGACGGGGACCCGGACCCGGTAACCCAGGAGCCTCCCATCTGTGCCGTACTCCGCGCTGACCGACTCAATCCCTCTCCCAATGAGATCACTACACGTCTTGACCAGCCCCCGCAAGCCAGCCCGTTCGCGGTCTGAGAGACGGCCTCCCCCGGTTGCCTCGCCAACTTGCGCGATGAGTGGATGATTGAGGTTGAGATTTGTGACCAGTCCCAGTGCGGTGGCTCCGAACAGGAGTTGTCTGCGATCCATAACTCCCCTCGTCAAAACATTCGGTAAGATTGCTCTCGGGCGTTAGGACTGTCAAGTTCTTTTGTCACGAACTACAAGGCGGTTACTGGTTGCGGACTTCTCACGGATGGTCGCTGGTACAGCGGATAAGTAGCCGTCGAGCGGGAACAGTCAAGCCGTTTACAAGCTAACAAGAGATCTCTGGATCCCTTCGCACCTTCCCAGTTCATCAACAGTTGAAGGGGGGCAATGTCATTGCCCGGGCGGACCAGACGTTGATGAATTCTCGATCGATAACTGGGGAACTCGAATAAAGGAATTATTTGAGGAAACCTCTTGTGCGTCGTCGGGCTCGGGAACAGCCATTGCGCTACCTGCGCGCAGATGCGGTTTCGGTTTCCGAGGAGCAAGAACAGGGGCATCAGGATCGGTGGAACTAAGTGGATTTCTGGGTGACAAGTCCTCCGGAAAGACGTGAAACGAGACATTAACCTGGTTGAATTGTTGCTCGCTCAAATTCTTGCGCAACGTGTCACTGACCCTGGTCAGCATGGTGCTCAGAAGAGTATTGCAATCGTCAAACCCAAATTCTGTGAACATGACTCCCAGAACAGAGTTGTTCTTGTACCATCCAGTCACATCGGTATCCCGGGTAGAACCGAAGAGCGCCGCCAGAATCTTCGCTAGAATCTTCCCATTTTTCTGGGAGGGAACGCTATCGCCCATGTCCAAGAGCAGCAGCATGCAAGGCTTCCGCGTACGCTCGGTTCTCTTTCTTTCGCGCACAATCACGCGGCGAAAATCTTCCTCCGCTATCATTGCCCCACCTCCACCAACTGCTAGTTTCACAGCATACGCTCGCTGTGACACAATAAGGAAGCCCCCGATACCGGGCCTTCACCACTTTGATCCTGTATCGCATGCTCGTGGCACATGTTTCCCGCCCATCTCTCTCATGAAAGCCCCGGAAAGATGCGCCGAGAAATAGGTGATTTAACCCCCTCAGGACCAGGGTCAATGAGCATAATGGGTCTGGTTTCGGCCATCAAACCTCGCTCCGAGCGGTCTGGACAAATCGCTCTTGTGTAGTTCGCTAGACTACTTGTTGCCAACCGCGATTTTCAGTTGACGGAACAATGGGGCGACCATCTCCGCGCCTAGCCATGGGACTATTTAGCGATCACCCGCCGCAATTTCCTCCAAAGACTGCGAACTGGGAAGAAGAGGAGCAGAGCCCAGAAAAGGAGGCTAGGCCCGTAGGAAAAAAGAAACACCGCCACTCCAACGATTCCGTCAACCATGCCCTTGTATCCGTCTACGGCAGCATTGCGGAACTGCGTCGAAGTAGAAGGCGGCATCACCTGGAGCTGAGCCTTATAGTCTTCGTTGACGGTCGCACTTAGCGTTGCGAAATCCACCTGGTTTGCCAGATTCTTCCTCTGCGATTCCATGCTCTCGATCTCACCGCGAACGCGGCTGAGCTCAGTCTCGACGGCAAGAACATCCGACAGCTTCCCGGATTGCTGCCGAAGCAACTCTGTCAACCGCCGCTCGGTATTGCGGGCGTTGGAGAGCCGGGCTTCGAGGTCCACGTACTGCGCTGTGACTTCCTGTCCACTCTGCGATTCGGCTTCGACCCGGCCGAGCTTTCTTAGCTCGGCCAAAGTAGCATCGAGCTGATCGGCAGGGACGCGCAAAGTTGCGGTGAGCGTGCGCCCCACGCCGGCCGGAGTGTTGACGTTCAGTTCACCAACGTATCCGCGGTGCCGCTTCAGAATTTCGTCGAGACCAGTTCGTGCTTTGTCGAAATCCTTGGTCGTCAGGGTGACTCCAGCCGCGCGGACGATCATCGGGCCTTTGCGTGGCGGGACTACGCTGTCGCCTGCAACAACCTCTCCAAGGTTTTCATGTAGCCTGTCGTCTACAACCTCATGTTCAGGCCTGTCGAGGGCTCGTCGCGCGTCGCTGAGTTGGCGGGCAATGCCTTCGCGGAATATCTCCGTCTGTGGATTGAGCATGGCGGGGTTTTCAACTCGTCCGTTTTGTGGCTCCTTGCCAGCACTCCCCGCAATGGAATGAAACACACTCTGAGGACTGCGCTCCGAGACCATCAGCCTGAAACCGAGCAGTGCAACCAAACAGACGGCTGCCAGACTCAAAGCCCACGGGGCGAAGCGGCGCATACGAAAGACGCCTCGCCGGGTTTTCCCACTGGCAGGAGTTGAGCCTGCCAGTTCCCGTTCACGCTCTTCAAGAGCCACGGTGATCGCTGGCACGATCCGTGGACTGGATGAGCCAACCTCCCAAGACACTAGGTTTTGGGAAACGTCCCGGAGAACGGTCGTGAGCCTCAGGCATTCTGAGCACCGCTCCAGATGCGCCACAGCGGCAGCCGCTCGATCCGGCGACAACTCCCCGTCCAGATAGGCCATCAGTTCTTCTTGTTCGATAGGATGGTTGCTCTGGCCCATTTCACACCTCGCCTTCCGTTGGCTTTACCGCTGTGTCCCCCGCCGCTCCGCTCGCCGTTCTAGCGCCTCGTACTCTTTTCTCCGGCTCCAGGCAGCTCTTCAACGCCATACGCGCCCGAAACAGCCTGGAGCGGACGGTGTTCACTCGAACTCGCAGCAACTGAGCAATTTCGGAATAGCTGAGCTGTTCATATTCACGCAGCATGAGGATTTCGCGTTCCGAAGCGTCGAGTTTTTCCAGGGCATGCCGGACCCACAGCGCAGCGTCAGAGACAGTGTTCGTCGTGTGCTCCGAATCGGACTCCGCCGAGACTGCATCCCTGAGCCGTTTGCGCCGTTCCGCTGCCAGCAAATTCAAGGCGACGCCATAAAGGTAGGTCCGCACGAGGGCACGCGGCTCGTAACGTGAGGTTGCGCGAATAACCGCAAGAAAGGTTTCTTGCGCCAGGTCCTCGGCGCGCTCCCGGCTTTCCAGACGGCGGCAGAAGAATCCGTAAAGTGGCTCACGATACCGAGCAAACAGTTCCTCGAACGCCTCGCGTGACCCGCGCTGAAAATCCAGCATCAAGGCTTCGTCACTAGTCATGGTCGTACGCGCTCACCTTCCGGTTCGGTCCGCCGCAATCTCACATACCTGTAATGTCTCAAACCGACGAAAAGTTCCCGATTTCCTGACAGGCCCTTCAATCTCCGTGTAAGGTATGTAGGCTCGGCGATGAAAATGGCAAGTCTGCGCACGAAAAATCAACGACCTACGAGCAGCTCTATTTTCATGCTGCCTCGTGCGCCGGAGGCTCACGCCGCCTGGCGATAAATCGCCTTAGTACAAGCTTGCGCTTTCCGCTCGCCTATTGGCGAACAAAAGGCGCAAAGTTGTGATAAGGCCTGTTCTCGTCAGTTGAGGCAGAGTGAGTTTCGGGGCGAGGACGAGGTGCTAGTGGGCCGCGTCGTCATCGGCACCGGGACGTGAACTTACTTGCGACTTCTATGAAGCACCAAGGCGCGCCGGTTCCGTCGCAACTGACGGCCCAATGGTCGAAATCGACGTGTCGGTTCGGTGCCTCGGAGTTCGCCTGCTCCTCTATTTGGATGAGCGACTTCAGAATCTCGTGCGCAGGCTTGTCGTCCGCTTCAAACGCAACCTTCGCCAACCCCCAAGGTATTCCGGCCACGAAGGATTGACAGCAACTGACATGCAATCCCGTCTGCCGCCCGAGCTGGTCCGCCATGAGCTTTGCATGTTCAGCAACGCTGCGTGTGCCTGGCGGGATAGTCACGAGGCGATTGAGCAGCGGCTGCACGTCTTCCACATCACCTTTTGAATTTCGGGTCCTCGTGGGAACGAGGGCATAGTCGTTGCCGCTTATATCGAGCCGGTATGCATAGGGCATTTCCTTGTTCGCCGCATCTGCGACTTGGCGCAGCAGGCCAGGAAGGTCATTCGGCAACCCATTTTCCAAGGCCGAAAATCGCACTTTTACGGCATGTCGTTTCATGATGCGATAGTGAACATTGCCGTGCTGCACGCTAAATAAAGGATCGGCAACAGCAACGTCTTCGGTATCTCTGGGGAAGGCCCACTTCGGAGCCTCGATGCTCACGCTGATTCCATAGCGGTCCGCCAAGGTGCGAGCAATAGCCAACACGGGGTCCCACGATTCTGCTGTGAGGGTAACCTCATCATCGGTCTTGTTGACTGAGGAGCAATCGGAACCTTGCGCTGCTCCGAGAACGGAGCACATTAGAAAGCCAGCTAAGAGGCAAACAGAGCCGTGCATTACCGACAAGTATAGTGCTTTAAACCGGTTCGAACCGATGCTTGTTGCAAAATCTCTATTACGCTCAAAATCCCAATCAGTGAGAGGCAAACACACGGCGCAAGCTTGTGCTATGGCCTGATTTCGTAAACGGTCTGAGGCACTACCGCTTATACCCCCAACACGCGCACTATCGTCTTCTAACTGGTAAGCCAACGCAGTATGCTACGCGGATGTCTAGTCTAATCCCGCGATCGAAGTTTTGTGCTACTGCGGCCGCCGCACTCCTGCTGCACTTCTGCATTGGCTCCGCTGCCGAAAACCTCCGGTACAATCCCGTTTCGCGCCAGGTGATCGAAGCCCGACTTGGGAAATACACTGGCAACAACAAGCAACGTGAGGCCACTCTCAAGCAGATGTTTGCTGAGGCTGGTTGCGATGACCAGCACATTTCCGAACAGCCGGTGAAGGGATCGAAACTGCCCAACGTCATTTGCTTGCTGCCTGGCAGCTCCGACAAGGTAATCATCGTCGGAGCGCATTTCGATCACGTGTCCAAAGGTGATGGAGTCGTCGATAACTGGAGCGGCACATCGCTGCTGCCGTCCCTCTATGAAGCCGTAAAGATTGAGCCGCGCAAGCATACCTACATTTTCATTGGGTTCACCGACGAGGAGCGGGGCGACGTCGGGTCGCGTTTCTATGTCCGGCAAATGACCAAGGAGCAGGTCGCCGCGACCGATGCGATGGTGAACATGGACACGCTTGGCCTGGCGCCTACCGAGATTTGGACCAGCCACTCGGACAAGCGGTTGGCTGGTGCACTCGCTTATATCGCGAAGCAGTTGAACGTACCCGTCACCGGTGAAGATGTGGGGCAAGTCGCGCTAACCACCGACGCGGAGCAGTTTTCCAAGCGCGGGATCTCCCGTATTACGATTCACTCACTGACGCAGCAAACCTGGAATGCCCACATATTACACACGGCTAAGGACAAGATTTCGGCCATGCGGCTCGACGATTATTACCAAACGTACCGCCTGCTCGCGGCTTACATCACTTTCTTAGATCAGGTTACGAGCGATCCAGCTGCGCCGACTACGCATTAGCGGTGAAGAATCACTGTTGTAACATTGCCTTAGCACAACTTTGCGCCTTTTGTTCGCCAGATAGGCGAACGGAAAGCGCAAGCTTGTGATATGGCCTGATTACAGCAGCTAGGGCCTTCAAGAGTCTCCTGTGAGATAATAGCGCGCCAATATTTGCGCAGTCTGCGCAGACTCAAAGTCAACAGTGTTCCTATCGCGTATTTTCGGAAAGAAGAATGCGGGGCAAGGAATAGGAGACGAAAGTCCGAGCTCCCAAGACCCCACCAATCTCGTTTGTCAAACGACCCAAAGTTCCCTGTCGGCAAACGGAACTGTGGCCTTGGCTCCGGCGCAGCCATCTCAAACCGCACGATACAGTCGAGGAGATATCATCGGAGGTATTTTCGAGGTTGAAAAGGTCTTGGCCGGCGGGATGGGGGTCGTATATATCTGTCGAACACTGAGATATGATGAGGTCCCAGAGTCTCAACGGGACCCGATGAATGGGGACAGCCCGGAACTGCCCGATAGCGCTCTTGAAGTTGCAGACCGAAGTGCGAAATATCATGCGTTGAAGTCGTTTCGCCGGGAACTGCTTTTTCACGGCGACGTGCGAAAGCGCTTCGACCATGAAGTTCAGCTCTGGGTAAGTCTACCTCCACATCCAAACATCGTCCGAGCCAAGAGCTTCCTCCCCAAACAGTATGAGCCGCTTTTGTGGCTCGAATACGTTGATGGCGGTGATCTCGGACGACGCCTCGGTCGACCGCTGCCGCCACAAGAGGTTGTACACATTGCATTGCAGTTCTGTAACGGAATGATTTTTCTGTTCGAATCGGCAGGTATCGTTCACCGCGACATCAAACCCGCGAATATATTAGTGACGGCTACAGGCACTGTGAAAATCACCGACTTCGGGCTTGCTAAAGCGTTCCTGGGCTCAAGTGAACAACTGCCGGATGCTCAAGAGACTGGAACTGCGAAGGCGTCGACGGCAGGATTTGCCACCGAATGCGGTAGGATCATGGGAAGTTTGCCTTGGATGTCTCCAGAACAACTTACAGCCCCGAGCGATGTTACTGTTGCGTCTGACATCTACTCTTTTGGGGTTGTGCTCTATGAGATGTATACCGGCAAAATGCCATATAGTCTCGATGGAGATTGGCTCCGAAGAGTGCTGCACGAAATTCCTCCCACACCGGCTAAGGTTGGCGGGGTTGATGAAGAATCCAGCGCAATTGTGATGAAGTGCTTGGAAAAGATGCCTTCCCATCGATTCCCGAATTTTGCTGAATTGCGTACCGCGTTTGAGCAATGGGCTATTCAGAAGGGCTGGTCCAGTCTGATTCCGCCGGTTATGACGAGGGTAGAGTTGGAGGCGGCGATGACAGCGGATGACTGGGTGAACCGAGGATACGCTCTGGGCATGATTGGTAAGCATGAGGAGTGTTATCAGAGTTACTTAAGAGCCCTTGACCTCAATCCAAAACTTCGGGGTGTTCACATAAGTATCGGGTCAGCCTTGATACGACTTGGGCGCTTCGATGAAGGTCTGCAACATCATCAAAGACAGACCGAGATTACCCCGACGCTGCCAATAGCTTGGGATACGCTCGCTATGGATTACCTCAACCGCAATCGTTTACCTGAAGCGCTCACTGCAAGCCGGAAGGCGTGGGAGTTGGCTCCAGAGCAGATCGCCCTGGTCAGACACCACACGATTGTTGCGAGACGTGCGGGAGCCGCGAGCGAATGCCAGAGATCTTTGGAGGCCCTGAAGGCTCTTCTTAGTACGCCGAGGTATGACAAGCCGGAGCACATCATCAACGAGGCAATTCAATGTATCCAGGGCGGCGATGTAGAGACGGCCATTGACCTACATTTTCTTTCGGTCAGCAAGTATCCTAAGGAAGCAGCTATCTGGTACAACTTCGGCGTAACGATGCACCGTTGCGGGCAACTAGAGCGCGCGATCGAATTCTATAGCCGCGCGATCGACCTGGACAGCAAGGCGACTCTGGCATGGGCCAATCGCGGTGTGATCCGAGTACATCGTAACGAGTATGAGTTAGCAAAGTCCGACTGGCAGATGGCGATTGCGAGCGATCCGAGCCACAACGTTTCGCAGATGTTGCAGCTCTTGGTCCAAAACAACTTAATACCCTATGTCAAACAACACCCACAGCTTAATTGGGAAAAGCTAACTTCACGCATGGTGCGGTACCATGTGTAATACTGTGCACTGTCGGTATCCCGTAACGAGACAGCACTCCTGCTCCAACAGGACAGTCTGAACAGACACAGTTGTCGAAAAATCTCTATAAACCGAATTTCCCTAACATCGTTTTGGCTTCTTTCAAATCGTACTCCAAAGTTACCCCTATCACATCATTGCAATCGATGGTTGAGCCTCTTTGGTTTGCCTTGGCACCTAGTTCAATGCAGGCACGAACCACTGTTGGATCGAAGAACAATCTCCAGGGAATATAGCGTGCTTGCCAACATCCAGCGCTAAAAGAGAACACTTCCCACGCAGCAGCGATTTCGGTTGAGCGTTGACCAAGCCGGGGCATCCCAGGCATGACTGAATCAACAATTGTGGTTTTAACTCCCCAGTCGTCGCAGGCAATTCGGCTTACCACGACGTGGCAAATCACGGGTTTTTCTAGGTAAATTGCCCCCGCTACTTCCAAGCACTCATACAGAGAAGCTGACGGAAACTTCATGTGCGCTATCTCCACGCGGAAGTGTTCTTGGGATATGAGCTTTTCACCGATATCGACAAATCGAATCGGTTGGACTGAAATCTTAGGACTGGAATGAAGGGCAAGTCAATGAAAGCGAGTGGGTTGGTAGTGGCAAATGCAGCCACTACCGAGCTGCTCGACCGATTGCCTGGACTGCAACTGGCGAAAAATCTTAGTTCCCTATCGACAAGTGCGCCGGCGCGGAACCTTGGCGTGAGGCGATGAAGCATCACGCCGGCGCACTTGCGATAGGGGGATTTGTACGAAGCCGCTGGCGCGGCGGACGCGGTGGAGCTATGGGTTTTGCATGGGCGATTCGCGATTTGTTTGTCGAACGGGAGGGTTGGACGGGTTGGCGAGGCTAAGTTAGGGCGGGATGGAAGTGGACAGCAGTGAGTAGAGACACTACGTCTGGCGGAGCGGAAGCTCGTGCGGTGGAGAGCAGCATGGTTGGTTGATTAGGAAGAGTCAAGGAGCGCACTCCTGGGGGTGAGTTGCCAAGCCGTCATTACAGAAAGTCGTTCGACGATGACCATGGGAGTGGAACATTTTGGACAGCGGAAACAAGTGGGCTGGGTGGGGGAGGAAGTAGTGGCCGCAGAGGGGTGCGGCATGGGCTGGTCGGCGAGCAGGCGCTGACAGAGGGGCAGGAGAGTGGCGCGCCGGCGATTGGCCAGGAAGCCGAAAGAGCGGATGCGGACAAAGCCGCGAGGCAGGACGTGGAGCAGGAAGCGGCGCAGGAACTCTTGCGCACTGCAGCGCGTCCTAGGTGCGTAACCAATTTGGTGATTTCCCAACCACTGAAAAAGCTGCCCGATGACGATTACTTGGAGCGGCAGCTTTGCTTCAGCCGCTTTCTGATCCAGTTGGTCGGCGATTTCAGCGGGTAACTCGAGAACGAGTTGTTTTGTGTCTGCCATTTTCGATTCCTCTCCGCGTCTTCAAAATTTCCGAACAATTTTACACACCGGCGCCAAGCTACGAAAGCGCTCCTGCGGGTGGAAATAGCGGTACAATGGACGCCCTCCCCCCACGAAACGACTGCATCACTTGCACATCGTT
>Ga0210389_10003648_pt1 | contig 12043 bp, 5 predicted proteins | sample IncBWH28OmetaG_FD_160127 | JGI IMG/M metagenome (GOLD analysis project Ga0210389, IMG submission 160127) | Forest soil microbial communities from Barre Woods Harvard Forest LTER site, Petersham, Massachusetts, United States - Inc-BW-H-28-O ... | reverse complement strand
CTCAGCGCGCATGGCAGGCCGCCGTGCTGGAGCCGATCAGCCTGCACGAGTGTCGCCACACGTTCGCCAGCCTGATGATCGCTGCCGGCGTCAACGCCAAGGCCCTATCGACGTTCATGGGCCACGCGAACATCTCGATCACCCTCGATCGCTACGGCCACCTGATGCCGGGCGCCGAGGACGAGGCCGCAGGGCTGATGGACGCCTACCTTCAGGCCTCGCGAGCCCGAGCTCGCTAGACACCGGAGCGCCTCGGCGTCGTTCCTCTCGGTGCACGCGCGCTAGCTGCTCAGGTTGAGACACCCGCTCTCCAGGCGGCATCGCCTGAAGGTCGGTCACCGTAGGTTCTTCGCGCGCACGCGCGCACGCGCGCGAGGAAGCGCGCCAGACGACGTTCGCAGCAGCGCCGCACGGCGTCTCGCAGCACCCATGATCTGCGCGCCAGCGCGCATCTAGCACCGCTCGACCGCCTCCCTTCGGGGCCCTCAACGCAGTTGCAGGGCACCCTCGCCCCGTGCTTCGGCGATGTCACACGCACAAACCCGAGACAGTGACAATTAAGTGACAGCAAAACGGTATTTCCAGCCGCCACCTCGTCCAAATCGGCCGTCAAAATGACACCCCCGAGGGTACGCCGTTTGGGCGATTAACCCAATAGCGACGGGGCCTTGCACACATCTGCGCTCGCGTGCACCGTGTGCTCGGCGCGCAAGACCCGAACAGTCGCGAAAACTGCACCGAGAGTCGTCTCGTCACTTCGGTCACTGCGTGCATAAACGTGACCCGGCACAAACCTTCTAAGTCTTGACTTATCGACAACCCCCCTGATCCGCGAACATATAGGTGTGGGGAAATGGGTTCATCCACGCGACATCGCGCGGATCCTGGTATACGGCCAACGCGAGCGGCCCTTCGCGCACCATCCGAGTCGTCCGACAAACGCACGATTTGCGTTTATCTCTTTCTGCCAGCGCCGCATCGGGACCTTCTTTGAGATCAGTTGCCCAATGTCTAGCCGATCCTCTAAACAACCTGCAAACACGGGTGTTTGTGCCGGTGCTGGCGGCCCTCGCGCGGGCCTTCGACACCGGCCTAACGGTTCCCGCTTGACATCTGTAATGCGAATGCTATAGCGTGCTTTCCAACGTTTATTCAGCCACGAACGACATCGAGCAACTGACGACGTCAGACGCTCCTGGGGATGTTCTTGGCACACGCAGCACAGCAGTGGGAGAGGAAATGCAGCCAGCAGCACGCGGGGTCTCGGGGACCTCGACAGCAACTTTTTTCCAGGGGACAGACGCCGATGTGCAGACATCGAGCGGGTTTTTTGACGACCCGTACGGGTTATGCACACCGCCACGGGTCTTCGCCGCCCTCGCCGAGCACCAAGGCGAGCCCCGCGACCACCTGAACAGCGCCCTCGCCGATAGCTCGCGAGACCGCTTCTGCGAGCAGAGCAAGCGATACGGGCCGAGTCAGCTCGCCTCGCTCGCGCCTGCCGCCGGACTCGCCCCGAGAGCCGGACGAGCAACCCGACCGACCATCACACCACCCAAGGAGCAAAGGTGAGCACACCGTCAAGCGCCGCGGCCCCGTCCCTACTGAGCGGCCCCCGCGAAGCGTTGCGCTACGCGCTCCGGCTCGACGGGACCGGTGCGCGCTCCTCGCGCTCAGGCCGCCTCGCCTACCAGCACCCCTCCACCGCTGCCCCCAGCTCCGCGCGTGCCCGCCAACGCCCCCTCGCGCTGCTCGCCACCCTCGCCACCCTCTGCGCCGCCCTGACCCTCACAGCAGCCCCAGCCCTAGCCAGCACCGGCCACCGCTACGTGGGCCAGTTCGGCGCCCCCGGCAGCGCCGCCGGCTCCTTCTCGGGCCCTGCCGCAGTCGCGATCCAGCAGTCGACCGGCGACCTCTACGTCGCCGATCAGGCCAACAACCGGGTTGAGAAGTTCACGCCCAGCGGCGAACTGATCCTGACCTTCAACGGCGGCGCCACCCCGGCGGGCTCCTTCTCAGGCCCCACAGGAGTCGCCGTCGATCCAACCAGCGGCGACGTCTACGTCAGCGACCAGTTCAACAACGCCGTCGATCGGTTCAGCGCAACCGGCGCCTACATCTCCCAGCTAGACGGCGCGGCGACACCGGCCGGAAGCTTCTCAAGCCCTTCAGGGATCGCCGTTGACCCAAGCAACGCCAACGTCTACGTCGCGGACTCCAACAACGCCGTCGTCGACGTGTTCAGCTCGACCGGCACCTACCTGACCCAGTTCGGCTCAGGAACGCTCGCCTTCCCGACCTCAATCGCGATCGACAGCGCATCAAACGTCTACGTCCTCGATGCCGGCTTCGGCGAGCTCTTTAGGTACGCGGCGCTCGGCGCCGGCGAACCCACGGTGATCGCCAACCTCTCAAGCCCACAGGCGGTCGCGGTGAACCCGACCAGCCACACCGTCTACGTCGGCGAAAGCGCAGCCGCCGGTCCCCAGGTCAGCGAGCTGAGCGCCGGCGCCGTGAGCCGCATCTACACCTTCGGCTCAGGGCGGATCGGCGCGATCGGCGGCCTGGCTGTGAACGCCGCAAGCGATGAGGCCTATGTCGCTGACCAGGCCAACAGCGACGTGCTGCAGTTCGCGCCGTTTACCGCGCCGACGGTCACGACCGGCGCCACCTCGGGAATAACCGCCGAAAGCGCGACGCTCGAAGGCACCGTCAACCCCGAAGCCACCCACACCGCCTACCACTTCGAATACGGAAGCGAAGAAAGCTACGGCGCCTTTAGCCCCGAAGAAGAAGCCGGCGCCGGCAGCACCGATGTGCCGGCCAGCTTCCTGATCGAAGGCCTGCAACCGAACACGACCTACCACTACCGCCTGACCGCCGCCAACAGCCTCGGCTCAAGCAGCGGGCAGGACGCCACCTTCACGACCTCCCTCGCGCCGCCAACCGTCGACGGCCAAGCACCGACTGCCTCGGCGATCACCGCCACCACCGCGACCCTGCACGCGACGATCAACCCGCGCAACTCAGCCACCACCTACCACTTCAACTACGGCACCAGCACCGCCTACACAAACAGCGCTCCGAACCCAGAAGCCCAGGGCGGCTCAGCCGGCGAAGAACAGGTCTCAACGACGATCAGCGGCCTCACCCCAAGCACGACCTACCACTTCCAGGTCCTCGCCGACAACGGGACGGGCGGTCCGGTCGCCGGTGCCGATCAGACCTTCACGACGCTACCGCCGGTGCCGAGCGCGAGCACCGGCGCGGCGACCGCGATCGGCGAAGCAAGCGCGACGCTCTCAGGCGCCGCCGACACCGTCGGCCTGAGCGGCAGCTACCAGTTCCTGATCACCGGATCGGGCACGCCCGGCGGCGGCGCAACCGCAGCGCAGCCGCTCTCCGCCACAAACGGCGAAGTGCCGGTCTCGGCAACGATCTCAGGGCTCTCGCCGAGCGCCCACTACAGCTACCGCCTGGCGGTCACGACAGCCGGCGGCACCGTCTACGGAGCTGAAGAGCCCTTGGCGACCGCCGCAGCCCCCGCCTACCAGGGCCCCGGCGTGCAGAGCGCCTCTGGGCCGCTGAGCGCTGGGCTTGCGACGGCGATCACGCAGACCGCAGCGTTCCCGGCGCCTGCCCCAGAAGTGACGGCGAGACCTAAGCCTGCGACGAAGCCCAAGCCGAAAGCGAAGTGCCCCAAAGGCAAGGTGCGCAACAAGCACCGCAAGTGCGTGAAGGCACCGAAGAAGCGCAAGAGCAAAGCCAAGAAAGCCAACACCAACGAGAAGGGCCACAGGTGATCACGGTGCTCAAGACACTCAGAACACGACGGACTCGCAGGATGAGCACCGGATCGAGCTATCGCAGGCTGCTGGCGGGGGCCGGCACGGCACTCCTTGCGACGCTTGCGCTGTGCGGGGCTGGCAGCGCTACGGCAGCTGCCGCGGGATGCCCCAACGAACAGCTGCGGGTTGAAAACAACTCGACCACGCTGCCGGACTGCCGAGCCTATGAGCAGGTGACGCCTACTTACAAGCAGGGGACCAGTTTGGGTACTGAATTTGGCGGAACCTCATTCAGTTCCAATCTGATCGCTCTCGCAGACGCCGGCGACGGCATGTCATACACGAGCCAAGGAAACTTTTCGAACAACGGCCAGGACGAAGTCCAAAACGCCTACTTCGCCAAGCGGACTCCCAGCGGCTGGATGAGTGTTGCGGCGCAGCCCTCTGCATCCGAATACTTCGGCGTCGCCCCGATCCTCGCCCGAACCCCGGACCTCGAAACGGCCCTCTACGTCGCGCGCCGACCGACTGACCCCTCGAACGCGAGCCGCTTCTACCTGCGAAACGTCGATGGCACCGTCACCGAAATTGGGCTGGCTGTCCCACTAGCCGCTACCACGCATCCACCAGGCATTATCACGACCAGGCCAGACGGCTTTGGGCTAGGAGCTGGCTTCGCCGGCGCATCGGAAGACCTGAGCGATGTTACGTTTTACGAGTTCGCTCACAAGGCGAACTTCCCGGGAGACGAACTCACAGGGGGCGCGTCCCTCCTCGAGTACGTTGGCGCTGAAGGACACGGGCCACGGGTTGTATCGGTCAACAACGAAGGAAAAGAGTTCGACGCTTGCGGTGTCGGCCCCACTTCCCTCATCTCGCGTGACGGGCGCGTAGTCGCTTTCGAACAGGAGCCCTGCGAAGGGCAAGCCAAGGCCGTATACGCCCGCGTCGGCGGCGAGACGACCGTGGAGCTGTCGAGCTCACAGTGCACCCGAACCTCGGGTGACCCGGGCGGCGCGTGCAACGAACCGTCGGGCGCCACCCTCGCAGGAGGCTCCCCGAACGGCTCAATAACCTATTTCATCACCAGCCAGCAACTGGTCAATTCCGACATTGACCAGGGACGGGACCTCTATGCCTGCATCCTGCCCGCCGGCGCGATCGCGCCGCACGGAGACATCAACTCATGTCCGGATCTCGAACCGATATCGGTGACGGGCACGGCCGCCGGAGCGAACGTCCCAGAAGTCGTAGGTGCAGCCGGTGGAGAAAGCGAACTAGAAAGGGCGAACTTTGAGGAAGTGATTCACGTCTCCAAAGACGGTAGCCACGTCGAGTTCACAGCAACGGGCGTACTCACTGGTACGAGCACCAACGGAGCTGGACAACATGCCGTGGAAGGCGCCGAGAACGTGTACATGTTCGACCACGACGCGCCGGCCGGCGAAAGGCTCAAGTTCGTCAGCGACCTCTGCTCCGGCTCCGGCATGTCGGGATCGGTGACCGATCCGCTCTGCCCGCAGTCGCCGAGCGCCAACGACGCGGCCCCGGGAACCTTCAAACAGGGTCCGTATATGCAGCTGACAGCCGACGGGCACTACCTGCTGTTCGCGACGTATGCGCGCCTCGGCTCGGGCGACACCGACGAAGGCCAGGACGTATACCGCTACGACACCGAAACCGGTTCGCTGGTCAGGATCTCGATCGGCCAGGACGGCTACGACGACAACGGCAACGCCACCAACGCAGAAGCCTGGATCGAACGGGCCGTCCCAGCGCCGCGGATGTCGATCAGCGAAAATGGCGAACAAGTCTTCTTCACAACCGCCGAAGCGCTCGTGCCGCAGGACAGCAACGGCGTCAACGACGTCTACGAGTGGGACAACGGTCAGGTTTATCTGATCAGCGACGGTGTTGCCCCGGGCGGTTCGGTCCTCTGGACCGTGAACCCGTCCGGTGAGAACGTGCTCTTCAGCACCGCAGATCAGCTCACCTCATCAGACGGCGACACCGCCTGGGATGTATACGACGCGCGCGTCGACGGCGGCTTCCCGGCGCCGCCCACCCCGGCCTCCTGCAGCGGTGAAGCATGCCAAGGCTCGCCGCCGACCGCGGGGGCGCTGCCGAGCCCAGGCAGCGCGACGCTCACCGGCACAGGAAACATCGCGTCCGCGGCCGGTTCGCCCTCGCCGCTGACCGTATCGGCCGCGAAGGCGATCACAGGTCCCGCCGGGACGCTGAGCGTCAAGCTCACCGGACGCGGTCGGCTGGTGATCTCCGGCCCCGGTCTGAAGTCGACGAGCGTCTCCGTCACGAAGGCCGGCAGCGTGACGGTCAAGATCGCACTCACCAATCAGGCACGCGCGAAACTGCGAAAGCGACACACGCTGAAGATCAGCGCAAAGGTGCTCTTCACGCCCGCCGGCGGACAGGCCGCAACCGCCGCCGTCGCGCTCGCCTTCAAAACAGCTCACAGCTCAGCCCACAGCTCCAAGTCAGCCGGCAAGGCACGAAAGGGTCACTCATGATCAGGACAATCCAGATGAGCCGCAGGATCGCGGTCCTGCTCGCCCTTTCAGCACTTGCGCTGCTCGGCGCGCTCGCGCTGCCACTCAGTGCGCAGGCCACCGAAGAAGCGCCGTTCTCCCAGCCGCCCTTTGAAATCGAAGGCTTCACGGCCACCGCCACCGATGAACTCGGCAACCTGTTCACCCAGGCCGGCGGACACCCATACCAGGCCGAATCCGGCTTCCATTTTCCGCTGGGACCTGAAGTTGAAAGCGAGCCGTTTCCCTCCGAACCGCCGAAGGAAACGATCGTCGAACTCCCGCCCGGCTTTATCGGCAACCCGCAGGCTATGCCGCAGTGCACCTTGAGTAAGCTCGACGAACAACCCTTTGCCACCGGCTGTCCTGCCGCCAGTCGCGTGGGGACGTTGGACCTGAATCTGCAGTTCACGGGGCTTCACTGGGCCGTGTATAACCTTATTCCCGAACGTGGCTACGCGGCCGAGTTCGGCGTAAACATCGCCGGTAGCGCGATCGTCTTCTACGGAAGCCTCCGCAGTGGCTCTGACTACGGGCTGACGGTCACGGTGCCCGGGATCGTCAGTATTCCGGCCACATCGGAATACCGTCTGACCTTCTTCGGCACCCCGGCGGCCCAGAACGGCTCCGGCGCTCCCCTCGTGCCATTCCTGACGAACCCGACGAACTGCTCGGCCAGTGAGGTCACGCGGATCAAAGCCGACAGCTGGCTGCACCCGGGCGTCTGGCACGAAACATCGACGACCTCCCCGAACGTGACCGGTTGCGACCGCGTCCCCTTCACGCCGTCGATCTCGGTCACCCCGGAAAACACCACAGCCGGAGCCCCCTCCGGCTACGACGTCGACCTGCGTGTGCCGCAGAACCAGAGCCCCACCGGCGTCGCCCAGGCGGCGCTGAAGAAGGCCGTCGTGACGCTCCCGGCAGGCGTCTCGGTCTCCCCCTCGGCGGCATCAGGCCTCGGCGCCTGCACGCCGGCAGAGGTTGCCCTGCACAGCTCAGCAGCGGCCAACTGCCCGGACTCCTCAAAGATCGGCACGGTGCAGATCGACACGCCGCTGCTCAACGATCCGCTGAAGGGCGGGGTCTATCTGGCATCGCAGGGCGATAACCCCTTCAACTCGCTCTTGGCCGTCTACATCGCCGTCTCAGACCCGCAGACGGGGATCGTGATCAAGCTCCCGGGGCAGGTCTCCGCCGACCCCGTGACCGGCCAGCTGACAGCGACCTTCGATAACAACCCGCAGCTGCCCTTTGAAGACCTGAAGCTCGACTTCAACACGGGTCCTCGTGCGCCGCTGGTCAACCCCGTGGCTTGTGGGACCTACACGACAACAACAGAACTGACCCCCTACACCGGAACGCCGCCGGCGAGCCCCTCGAGCAGCTTCCAGATCAACCAGGGCTGCTCGAGCTCACAGCCGTTTGCTCCCGGGTTCATCGCGGGGATGGTGAGCCCACAGGCCGGCACGTTCAGCCCGTTCACGGCGACCTTCTCACGCTCGCAGGCAGAGCAGGCATTCGGCGCGCTGAGCGTCAAAGCGCCTGCGGGCCTGACCGGTGTGCTCACCGGCGTGCCGCTGTGTGGCGAACCACAGGCCTCACAAGGCACCTGCGGTGCCGGGAGCTTGATCGGGCACACGACTGTCGCCGCCGGCCCGGGCACCAACCCGTTCACGCTCGGCGGGCAGGTGTTCCTGACCGGCCCCTACAAGGGCGCCCCGCTTGGCCTGAGCATCGTCGTGCCGGCGGTCGCCGGCCCGCTGAACCTCGGCACCGTGGTCGTGCGCGCCTCGATCGCGGTCGACCCAACCACGGCACAGCTGACGGTCACAAGCGATCCATTGCCGCAGATCCTGCAGGGGATCCCATTGGACCTGCGGAGCGTGAACGTCGTGATCGACCGGCCCAACTTCACGCTGAACCCGACCAACTGCAACCCACTGGCAGTCAGCGGCGTGGCACAGAGCACCCAGAACGCAAACGTCGCGGTCTCCTCGCCGTTCCAGGTCGGCTCCTGCGCGAATCTCAAGTTCGCGCCGAAGTTCTCGGCCTCGACGGTCGGGCAGGCCTCGAAAGCCAATGGCGCGAGCTTGAGCACGAAGCTGAGCTTCCCAACAGGCCAGGGAACCGAGGCGAACATCACCAAGGTCAAAGTCGAACTGCCAAAGCAGCTGCCCTCGCGCCTTACGACGCTTCAGAAGGCCTGCACCGCGGCGCAGTTCGAAGCAAACCCGGCCGGCTGTCCTGCAGCATCGTTCATCGGCCATGCCACGGTCCACACGCCGGTACTGCCGGTGCCCTTGACCGGCCCTGCGATCTTCGTCTCCCACGGCGGCGAAGCGTTCCCGAGCCTTGAGATCGTGCTGCAGGGCTATGGGATCACGGTCGACTTGGTCGGCACCACCTTCATCTCCAAATCGGGGATCACCTCGACGACCTTCAAGACCGTCCCCGACGTGCCCTTCTCGAGCTTCGAGCTGACGCTGCCCCAGGGCAAGTACTCAGCGCTTGGGGCGAACGTGCCGGGCAAGGCCAACTACAGCTTCTGCTCCCAGAAGCTCTCGATGCCGACCGAAATGATCGCCCAGAACGGGGCGGTGTTGAAGCAGAGCACGCCGGTGGCGGCTACTGGCTGTCCGAAGGCCAAGGCGGCCAAGCGGGGGAAGAGCGCCAAGCGGGCCAAGTCGGCGGGGAGGGGTGGGAAGGGCCTGGCGGCGCGGAAGAAGCGCTGAGGCCCGCACGAGAAGCAAGGCGCTTCGTCCAACGCGTCAGCTCAACGCTGACGCGGCCGGCCGGTCACCGCCCAGCCTCTAAACTTCGCCGTTCCCAACCGGGAGAGGTGGCCGAGAGGCTGAAGGCACTCGCCTGCTAAGCGAGTATGGGGGTCAAACTCCATCGCGGGTTCGAATCCCGCCCTCTCCGTCGCAGTCCGGGCAGTCGATCGCGATGCGCGCCCGTGCATCGGCCCGTCGCGCAAACCGGGCGCGCTCCGGCGGCGCCACGCCAGTCTGATTTACGCTGCGCCGATGCACAGCTCCGCCTCGCGGCGACCGCTCGTCTGGCTGCTGCTCGTGGCCTCGTTGGCCGGAGGTGTCGGCATGGCGGCCTACTCACTCGGCGCGCTCGGCTGGCTGCAGCGGAGCACCGTCGATGTGCGCTTCTCGCTGCGGGGCAAGCAGCGCCCGAACCCGGGCGTCGTCGTCGTCGGAATCGACAACGCGAGCCTCGGCGGCCTTCCGCGATACCCCTTCTCGCGAACGCTGCACGCGCGTGTGATCGACCGGTTGCACGACGCCGGCGCTCGCCTGATCGTCTACGACATCTCGTTCGACCGCCCGACGACGCCGCGCGCCGACGAAGCGCTGCTCGGCGCGGCGGCCGCCGGCGCGCCGGTCGTGTTCGCGACCTCGTTGATCTCCTCGACCGGGCGAACTCAGGTGCTCGGTGGAGCCGAGAACCTGCGACGGGCCGGCGACCGAGCGGCCGCCGCCGATCTGCTGCCGGATTCCGACGGCGTGCTGCGGCATACGCTCGAGCAGGTAAACGGACTGCCGACCGTCGCGGCAGCGGTCGCTCAGGAGCTCGGCCGCAGCGCCGCCGCGCGCGCTCGGCTGCGGCACGGATGGATCGACTTCCCCGGCCCACCGGGCACAGTCGGCGAGATCTCGTTCGGGCGCGTCCTGCGCGGTCGCTTCGACCCGGCGTCGGTCAGGGGCAAGGTCGTCGTCGTCGGCGCGACCGCGTCGGTCCTGCAAGACCTCCACGACACCGCCGCCGGCAGCCCGATGTCAGGGCCGGAAGTCCAGGCCGACGCGATTGCGACGGCGCTCGCCGGCTCGCCGCTGCGCAGCCCGCGGCTCGGCGTGACGTTGCTGCTGATCGCGCTGCTCGCCGCAATTGCGCCGATCGCCGGCGTGAGGCTCGGGACGCTCGGTGTGGCGCTGGTCGGCGTGGCCGCGTTCGCGCTGTGGTCGCTCGCCGCACAGCTCGCGTTCGACGCGGACGCCGTGCTCGACTACGCCGATCCGCTGCTCGCGCTCGCGCTCGGAACCGGCGGCACGCTAGTCGGCAGCCTGTGGGTCGACCGGCGCGAGCGGATGCGACTGCGCGAGCTGTTCGCGGCGGCCGACGGCGCGATGGTCGAGCAGGTCCTGCATCCAGCCGGCCCGCGCCCGATCGAGCCGACGGCGATCATCGCCGGCTACCGGCTCGAAGAGGTCGTCGGCCGCGGCGGCATGGGCGTCGTCTATTGCGCGCGTCAGCTCGCCCTCGAACGCCCGGTCGCCGTCAAGCTGATCGTTCCCGACCGCTACAACGATCCTGTCCTGCGCGAGCGCTTCAAGTCGGAGTCGATGCTCGCCGCATCGATCGAGCACGCCAACGTGATCCCGGTCTACGAGGCCGGCGAAGACGAAGGGCTGTTGTTCATCGCGATGCGCCTCGTCGACGGCGTCGATCTGGCGCAACTGCTGAGCGGAGGAGCGCTCGCGCCGGAGCGAGCGCTGGCGCTGGTCGCACAGCTCGCCGGCGCGCTCGACGCTGCGCACGCTCGCGGGCTGGTCCATCGCGACGTCAAGCCGGCCAACGCGCTTGTCACGCGCGACCAGCGCGAGCACCTCTACCTGACCGACTTCGGCATCGCGACGCACGTCGGCGCGCACAGCGGCATGACCGGCGACGGCTGGGTTGGCACGCTCGACTACCTAGCGCCCGAGCAGATCGAGGGCGGCGCGGTCGACGCGCGTGCCGACACTTACGCGCTGGCCGGCGTGATGCACCACTGCCTGACCGGTCAGGTTCCATTCCAGCGCGAGAGCCCGACGGCGAAGCTGTGGGCGCAGCTGAACGCGCCGCCTCCGGCGCCGAGCGCGCTCGATCCGACGCTGCCGCAGCGGCTCGACGACGTGATCGCGCGCGGCATGGCAAAGGATCCGGCGGCGCGCTTTCACTCGACCGGCGAGCTGGCCGGTGCGTTCGCCGAGGCGCTCGGCGTCGTTGCGGTCGCGCGCTCTGGCGGAACGCGCGTCGAGCGCGACCGGCGCGCGCCGCAGCCCGGTGCGAGCGCGCCGACGATCGTCCCCGAGTAAGCCGCGCTACTCCAGCTCGCGGCGATCGACCAGGCCGAAGCGCAGCGCGCACTCGGCGAGGCGAGTCCGCTTCTGGTTCTGCGGCAGCTCCGCGAGCTCGAGCTTCGCGAACAGCGCGCGCAGATGCGTCTTGACCGCGTCGACGCTGAGGCAAACCTCGTCGGCGATCTGCTGGTTGGTCGCCGGCGTCGCAAAGCTCGACCCATCGCGGTATGGCCGGCACAGCGCGACGAGCACGCGGCGCTGCGTATCGGTCAGCGGCCTGTCCGCCGGGCGCTCGCCGGCTGAGACCGTCTCCATCTGCTCAGCGCCGCTCGCGGCGTTGTATGCGAGCGTCGTCTGACCGAGGCGCAGCAGGTCGCCGCCGCGCAGGCGCACGCGTCCGCTGACGCGCTGGCCGTTGATGTAGGTCCCGTTCGTCGACAGGCCGTCATCGACCAGCGCCCACTCACCGCCCAGGCAGCGCAGTTCGGCGTGCAGGCTCGAGATCTCGCCGTCCCACGGGAGCGACAGATCCATCTCGGGGCCGCGCCCGAGCGTGTGTTGTCGACCGCCGTCGAGCCGGTACAGCCCGAGCCCGCCGACTGTGTCGCGGAACGCGAGGAACGGTTCACCGTTA
>Ga0210389_10003646_pt1 | contig 12045 bp, 14 predicted proteins | sample IncBWH28OmetaG_FD_160127 | JGI IMG/M metagenome (GOLD analysis project Ga0210389, IMG submission 160127) | Forest soil microbial communities from Barre Woods Harvard Forest LTER site, Petersham, Massachusetts, United States - Inc-BW-H-28-O ... | reverse complement strand
AGCTGAGGGGTATCCCCCATAAGCGTTTACTTAACAGAGGATCTTTTTCGTTTCCTTTTGGATTCCGTAAGGCGCTGGGCGATTTGATTCCAGTGGGCGAGAGTATTCGTTAGCCCTTGGCGAGGAAGAATTGCCGACTGGAGTTCCCGCAGCATGTACTGGGTTTCACGCCATCGGCTGCGGCGACGGGTCCAACTCGTATCCCCAGGGGGAAACGGTCTTTGCGGCGCCGATGAGTTGTTCGACCAGCAAACTGGTAAACAGCTTGCCGTGTAGCCAAGCGCGGCAACTTTCCGGATCTTTCTTGGGCAAGTGACCGAGTCCCATGATGGACTTCATGCGCTTAAAAGCCAATTCGATCTGCCACCGGCAACGATACAAGTTCAAGATCCGGACGCGGTCCCAAGCGGTGGGCAACGTTGTCCAGAGAAAGAAGTATCGAGCCGTTTCCAAAGTGTCCGCCGAGAGACGTCTTTGTTTCTTGCTGGCCGCTTGCAGCAACCGATGGCGGTCGCGGGCAGCTGCTTGTCGGCTTTTACGAGCGACTATTAGCCGTCCGGACACAATTGAGCCGGAGTGGAGATGCACCCATGCTGGCCATTCCCCATTCTGCTGCGGAGACAACGTCCGCGCCAGTTTTAGCGGCGACAATCTCCTCCCCTGTTTGTTCCACAAGGGAAGAGAGCTTCGGTTCAGGCGCACCACAACGTCGCCTTCGGCTTCCACCACGTGCTGCACGCCGTTGGGATTAGCGTAGCCGCGGTCGGCCAGCAAGATGTCTCCATCACTTCCTCCATGGTGCGGATATGGGCCACAGGGAATCCCGCGCTCGCGATACGCAACTGGTCTGTGATGGCGGGAATGAGCCGGTGCGGGTCGCCGTGGGTCAGTACCACCCAGAAGAGCGCCAGGGCTCAACGCGATTGGATTTGGGCGGGACCACTGGGACCATGTCCAACTCGAGCACGAGCTGACGGGTTTCGTTACCTTCGTAAGCGCGATCCATGATCACAGGCATACCGGGAAGGAGCCCAGATCGCGAAGGAGTTCGCGGCCTTCGGGCGCGTCATGGGCATTGCCTGGCGAGAGTGCAAACGTTATTGCGGTCCGAGCATCCGCGGCAACCATATGAATCTTGGTAGTCCATCCTCCGCGAGATTTACCGATGGACTGGGGTCCGTTTTTCTTAATGCTCCGGTGCCGTCCGGATGCACCTTCACCGAGGTTGAGTCCAGACTGAAGGCTTCGATGCGAATGCGCACAATCTGTTCCAGCTGCAGTTTCTCGAAGACACGATCCATGGCTCCGCTCTTAGACCAGCGGTTCATACGGGTATAGATGGTATGCCAGTTGCCAAAGCGCTTTGGAAGCCCGCGCCATTTGCACCCGTGCTCGGCCACGTACAACACCGCATTCAGAAATTGCAGGTTGGTCAAGCTCACATTCCCCCGCTGCACCGGCAGGCTGTCCTTGATTCTCGCGTACTGCTCTTCGGTGATTTCCATCTACACCTAACTTACAGGAGCTAGATGGCAATAGTGTTAACACGCCCTAGTTGATGGCGGACATACAGCGAGGCTTGTTCGGAGTGCTTGCTCTGGTGCGAAGAACAGAGTGGGAGACTATAGCACGCTGCTCAGACTTCCCGCTGAGATGTACCAGATGCGTCCACTAAAGTTCGCTCGGCCATCCGAGGGGTCATTGCCAATCCAGAGATTGCCAAGCCGGTCCAACATCAACAGCTTGCAGTTGCCGCCGACAAACGCAAACGGTAGAAACGCACCTGAGTTTGCGTCGTTTCCACCAGACGCGACAAGGTGCATCGCGCCTTCTTTTGGTTCTTGTTGCCGACAAAGAAGTGGCGCTTGGCAAAGGTCATGGTGCCGGTTTCGGATCGGCCCGGCGGATTCGCCTTGCAGCCGGCCATGCCGCCGAGGGCGATCGCGAAAGCAAGCAAACCGAACCGCGACATGTTCAGTCCACCACATGAAGTTTCAAGGTCATGGAGCCGTGGCCAGAGCCGCAAAACACCGAGCGATGCCCTACGAAATCGCCCGTCTTTTGCGGAGTAAATTGCACTTCAGCGGTGTTGTGCGCACGGACCTTGACCTCGACGTTCAGATCGCGAAAGCGAAGGCCGTGCGCGACATCGGCGCTCCTCACCACAAGGACGACTGGCTGCCCCATTTTTAGCGTGATTTCGGCGGGATCGAAGGAATATCTCCTGGCCGAAACCTCGACCCGCCGAGCAGGAGATTCTCCCCAGGCGCGGAGGTTCACCAAGTTCAGTAATGTGAATGCTCCGAAAAGCAACGTCAGCAGGAGGACCCTCTTCTTCATGCGCTTTCCTCAAAATCAATTCAGATCAATTCGAGACGAGTCGGCAAGGAATCACAATCCACATGAGGCGAAATGCCGAGCCCGCGAATGGGACGGATTGACCGAATTTACAAGACTCGAAGTAGCGAATCCGGCGGAATGAGTTGTCATTTTGGAGTCAGGCAATTGCCAGGGTTCTGTTACCGGATGTGACCGGTCGAACGAACAGGGCCGCATCTACCGGGATCGCGCGGGAACAGCCAAGATGGTTTTGCGTCAATCCGATGCAATTCTGAGTCATGAGCTAACCTCGAGCTTTCGTTCTGTGGTGGGATCACGCGGGTGGTGGCGGAGTCCAGAGAACTGCCACCCCATATGCCAAATGAAAGCGGAAATGCTGTAGAAGTAGCGCCGCCAGAGACGCCGAGGGTACTTCATGAGCCGATGCAGCCATTGCAGGCCCGCGCGCTTGATCCACTGGGAACTGTCGCGAAGATGGCCGCTTTGGAAGTCGAAGGCCGCGCCTACGCCTATCGCGAGCGGAACTTTGAACCGATCGACGTACTGCCCCATGAAGTGTTCTTGCTTGGGTGTGCTGATACCAAGCCAAAAGATGTGTGGCTTCGATTCCTCGATCCGATTGAGGAGTTCTGTTTCCTGTTCCAGCGTGAGGCTGCCAAAGGGAGGAGTATACGTGCCGGCGATCTGCAGCCCAGGAAATCGTTTCAGCGGCGCGTCGGTCAGCTCTTGCGCCGCTCCAGATTTTCCTCCGTATAGGAAGTCACGATAACCGCGCCGAATCGAGAGAGCACACATGGCGGCCATGAAATCATCCCCTAGTCTTCAGACCAAACCATGCACCGCCGCGCTCACCAACCCCGCACGGGAGGCCCGAAAGGTCCTGTTGAGCGAAGGGCAGAGCCAGGTGCGCGTGGTCCATCATTGGCAGCAATTGATGCCATTCTTCATTACGCAACGAACGCAACTCTGTTGTACCTGCTCCCTGCAGTTGCAGCGCCCGCATCGCCGCGGCGAATGGTGCCGGAATCCGCGCTCTCAACGACCCGTTACCGATGGCTTGCGTTCGCATTGCGCTCCTTGCCTTTCCTCTTCTCCAGATGCGGACTGCGCCAGGCTGCATGCTCCGCGGTAAACGCACGGCTCTCCGAGACTGCCCGCCTCGGGCAGATGCCGCAGATACACGACGACCGACCACATTTCCTCGTCGCTGAGAATGCTTCGCGAGGCAGGTATGCCAGATGGGAGATGCCGTTTTCGCTGATCCACTTGAGCTGCCCGTCGTTATAGTTCTGCACCTGCTTGGAGACCAAGAGGATTCCGGTCATTTCTGCCGCTCACGATTATCAGGTGCTTGATGCCGTTCAGGAAGCGGCTTTACTCCTTTCTTCGTGCTGAAGAAAAAACTGGAAGAGAGGAGGTGTTGCAATTGTCATGCGATTGTCGCTACATCGTAATTTCTTGTTTCGTAAGCGCAATGCCCCTCGTCCAACGCGTATGGACTTGCCGGCAGGACAAAGAGATGACACAAGAATGACAACGTGCTGACAATCACCCCTGGTGTTGTTTTCAATACTTGGGTTCAACTCGGGCGATCTCAGGCCATCCATCACGAGGTGAGCTCTCCCATGACACGATTCAGCACCGTTACGCTAGCTTTTATATTGCTGGCTGCTCAGCGTGGGGCGGCACAGACGCCGGGGACGGGTGCGATCTCCGGTACGGTCGTCGATTCGGCGCATCGCGTCATCGTCGGAGCCGAGGTAACCGCGGTGGACCAGGCTACCCATACAGAACGGGCAGTAAAGTCCGGTGCGGGAGGGGACTTTCGCTTCTCACTTTTGCCGCCTGGCGATTACGCCATTACGTTCGCGGCTGCAGGATTTGCGCAGGGCACCATCTCCCCTGTTCAGGTCGCGGCCGGGGAAGTACACTCTCTCGATGCGACCTTGTACGTTGAGAATGCGACGGCAGTCGTCAAAGTTACAGCGAACCAGCAGATAGCGGATTTAGAGAGTTCGACCATCGGCAGTCTGGTCGACCGCCAAACCATTGAATCGCTGCCACTGGCGAATCGCAATTTCACGCAGATCCTCGGGCTCTCGCCCGGCGTTGTTGTCGACCTCCCGAATGCCGCGCAGCCTGGGTCAGGGACACAGAATGTTGCCTCAAATGGCGCTACTCCAACCGCGAACAATATTCAGTTCAACGGTATCGACGCCAACAATCTCGTGGAAAACTCAGCTGCAACTGCCGGCACCTCCGAGGTGGGTGTGGCGATTCCGGCCGTGGACACCATTCAGGAGTTTCGTATGCAGACAGCGAACTTCGATGCTGCATACGGACGGGGCAGCGGCGCCAATGTTGATCTGGTGAGCAGAGGCGGAACGAATTCCTTCCACGGCAGCGCATGGGAGTTCGTGCGCAACAATATTTTCAATGCGAACGATTTTTTCTCGAAGCTGGCCGGCCAGGTGCGGCCTGACCTGAAGCAGAATCAGTTTGGCGCCGCTGTTGGCGGGCCGATTCGCGGAGACAAGGCGTTCTTCTTCGCCGCATATCAGGGGCTCACGGAGGTCAACGGTTTCGGAGACGAGCAGACCGCAATTCTGCCGCACCTGACGTCCGACCGTTCCGCTCGCACACTGGGCTCGCAGTTCTGCCCAGCGGGCCATCTTGACGCGTCAGGACAACCGGCATCGGGCTACTTCACGGCGGCGGGTGGTAGCCAGGTTGCGTGCGACGGCTCCAACATCAATCCCGTCGCGCTGGCAATTCTCAATGCAAAGTTGCCGAACGGACAGTTCGCGATTCCGAATCCGCAGATTGCTCTGCCGCCGAGCGGCCCTGGCGCCTCGGATCAAGTGCCGATGGGCGAATCTACCTTTGCGATTCCGACGCATTACCGCGAAGATCAGGCTACGGTAAACCTCGACCAGGTTCTGATCCAGAAGAACACGTTGGCGGAAAGGTTCTTCTATTCACGGGCCCCGTTGAACCTGCCATTCTCGCCCACTGCTGCCAATCTGCCGGGCTGGGGCACCGATGAGCTGAATCGCAATACCATGTTCGTCCTTACCGATACACACGTGTTCAACGCCGCTCTCACAAACATTGCGCGCTTTGGGTACATGCGTTTCGATGGTGTCTCGCACATACAGAATCCGCTGAAGGCCACGACGATCGGTGAAGGTACGCCCACGGGGTCTATGAGTGCGACTGATACCGCGCCGGCGCTCATTTTGGGTGGTTTCAGCATCGGCGATGCCGGCACACCGTTCTTCTGGGAGGTGACGAACACCTTCATCTGGCAGGACACTCTGGCGCTGACTCGAGGTAATCACAGCATGCGCTTCGGACTGGAATTCAAGCGTCACGAGATTGGTGAGGAACAGCCCTACAGCGAGGACGGACTGCTGATCATCGCCACATTTCAGGATTTCCTGCTTGGACAGAGCGCCGCACAGAATGGCAGTCCATTCGGGCTGAGCAATGTGACAATCAGCAACGCAGGTGGAGGGACCTTCCGGAGAAACGAGCGCTTCACAGATTTTGCCGGCTTCGCACAGGACGATATCCGACTGACGCACCGCCTCACCGTCAGCACCGGCTTGCGATACGAGATCTTTGGCGCCCCGTTCGAGACAAATGGGCGATTTGCCAACTTCAACCTGCAGACTGCACAGCAAGGGCCTATTCCCGCGCAGGGAACATTCAGCGGCCTCACGCTGCCCTCGAATTATCCTGGTCCGCTTCCCGCCCAGGTGACCCGTACTTCCTTTCCTGGTCTCTACCGGACCCCCTTCGGAGACGTGTCCCCGCGCCTTGGATTTGCCCTGCAGCTTACGGAAAAACCAACCCTCGTGCTTCGTGGCGGATATGGAATCTACTATGACCGGCACTCCGGCAATCTGCCCGAACAAACGGTGGACCAGACGCCCTTCGCGGTCCACCAATTTATCCTGGGCGCGGCAAACGGGCCGGCAACCCTGCAGAGTCCGTTCGTGCCGCTGATACCCGCGCCCTCGGAGTTCCCGTTCTTCATTCCCCGCTCGCCCACATCAACAACATTCATTGAAGCCACCGACCCGAGCATGCGCGACAGTATGACCCAGGAATACAACCTGAACCTTCAATTCGCACCCACCGACGACTGGCTGGCGCAAGTTGCGTATGTCGGCACGCAGTCGATGCACCGTTCCGGACAGGTGGAGTTCAACCAGGCGCTGCTGGCAAGCCCAGGAAATCCCGTGAACGGCGAAATCACGAATTCCATCGCCAACGTAACCGCGCGCCTTCAGTGGCAGGACGTCAGCTCAAACTCCTTGCAGACCAACCCGAGTTTTGTCGGCAACTACAACGCACTGCAGACCAGCATCCGCCACCGGTTGCAGCACGGGCTCGAGCTGCAGGCGAGTTACACCTGGTCGAAGAACCTGGACGAGGTCAACGGAGAGTTCGGCACGGATATCTTTGAGCTGCAGCTCCCCACGAACGACCAACGCAACCTGCGCAGGTCCTCTTACGGCCCGGCTGGGGACGATCGCGACCAACGGCTGGTCGCCGACTTCAGCTGGACTACTCAGCGTCGGAAATCTGGCCCCCGGTTCGTTCGCTCAGCCCTCTCGTCATGGCAGGTTTCGGGCATTGGCGTGATCCAGTCCGGCAATCCGCTCAGCGTCTTCGACACCAACGCGGGATCGGTCTATGGGTTGATAAGCGGCGAGGTCCGCGCACAGCGGACCGGCGCTTCGCCCTATACGCACGGTTCGCCTTTTCAGCGCGTGATGAATGGCTATCTCAGCCCCGCGGGCTTTACGCGCGCGCCTGAGGCCCCCAATGGAACCAGCCTTGCCGATCAGGACTTCGGCAACAGCGGCGTGGGTTTCTTGCGCGGCCCGGGGCAACACAACTTCGACATGGCTGTCGAACGGATTATCCCTTTGACCGAATCCCATTCGCTACGATTCCGCACCGAGTTCTTCAACCTGACCAACACTCCGCAGTTCGGGAATCCGAACACAACCGTGGGGTATGGGGATCCTACGCAGCCCAACCCCGTTACCAGCCCCTCGTTTGGGCGCATCACCAGTACCGTGACTGCACCTCGGATCATCCAGTTCGCAATGCGATACACATTTTGAGAGAGATTGATGACCACAGCTCAGTTCAAGATGCCGCGCCCCATGACGGTTCAGGAGATCGAGGCCGCGTGCCGCGAGTTTGAGCCATCGGGGTGTGAGGAGTATTACAATGACGCCCCGCCTCTGACCTTGGAGACGATGCTCTTTCCGCTTGGTTTTCCGTTGCGCATCCGGACAAATTCAGCGGAGGCGCTGCATCTCTGCAGGATGAAGTGGGGCGCCTTGGAGCAAGCGTTCGATTCGGACCCTTTGGAGACGCACATCCACGTGGTGGAGAGGCAATCGCGAGAATGCCCCCCGGCGCCTGTATTCCGTGTCATGGAAAACATGTTGCTGGTAACGGCCGATGCCGACAACGTTTGCGTTGCCCAATTTCCCAATGGGAAAACGCGCATGGTCGTCTCGTCAGCTGCGATTGCGCACCCAGCCTACTTCAGCCAGACATTCCTCGAGGCCGCTCCCGCCGCACAGATTTGGACCCGCATCGCCACTCCGATTCACGCAGCCTGCGTCGCCATCGACGGGCGCGGTGTTCTGCTCTGCGGAGATTCGGGCGCGGGAAAAACCTCCCTGTCTTACGCGTGCGCGCGCGCCGGCTGGCAGTTTATCTCCGACGATTCCAGCTATCTTCTCCACAACGACGCGGGCCGCCAGGTGCTGGGTGACTGTCACCAGGTGCGCTTCCGTCCGTCGGCCGCGGAGCTCTTCCCTGAAATCTCCGGTGCGGAGATTACGCCGCGTGCGTTCGGAAAGCCCTCCATCGAATTGCCCACTTCGACCTGGCCGATCAACGCGACGAACTGCGCTCAGGTCGACTTCATCGTCTTCCTCAATCGTCGCCAACGGGATGTGGAGGATATGGTCCGGTACCGAAGGGACGTGGCGCGCTGCTACATGCGCCAAAACCTGTTTGGGACGAGCCAAACGAGATTGACGCAGCATGCGGCTATTGAGCGCTTGTTGTCAGCCGAGGTGCTCGAACTCCGCTATCAGTCTCTTGAGTGGGCGGTGAGCCGTCTGGAGCGCCTCGTACGTGAGGGGGGCTGATCCAATGATTCGCTTTCCGCGTTATCTCTGGAATGCTGCTGCACCCTGGTTGCGCGGCTACAACCTCAGCCGAAGATTCTGGCTCTTTTTCACGGCAGCGCTCTGTTGGGATGCCGGCTTTGGGCTCTATATCTTTCTGTTCAACCTGTACCTGCTCGATTTTCACCTGGATGAGCGCGCGATTGGTCTGATCAACGGCGCGCTGTCACTCGGGGTGGTAGCCGGGACGCTTCCAGCCGGCATCTTGACTCGACGCTTTGGAACACGCCGTCTACTCCTGTTGTGCTTTCTCGTGGCACCCCTTCTCGGCGTACTGCGAGCAATTTTTGTTTGGGAGCCCGCGGCCATCGCGCTCGCATTCGTGGCGGGCGTTGTCATGTGTATCTGGACCGTCTGCTTCCTTCCCGTTACCGCATCGCTGACTTCCGAGAACAACCGTGCCGCGGCAACCGGGCTCATCTTCTCTGTCGGGATTGGCGCAACCGCGTGCGGCGCCGCCGCCTCAGGCTATTTATCGCAATGGATTGCCATGCTTGGCTCCGGCCTGGGGGCAGCCGATGTCAAGCGCATCGTTCTCTTGCTGTCCAGCGGAGTCGTTGCCTGCGGTCTGGTCCCGTTAGTGCGGTTACCCGAGGTCCTCACTGCACCGCCGCAACCAGTTGCGCTCCGCCAGCAATTGGCTGTGTTACGGCATTCTTTCTTGCGGCGCTTTCTTCCCTGCATGGCATTGTGGAGCGGTTTGATCGGCGCTTTTATGCCATTCGCAGCGGTGTATTTTGCGCAACAGCGCCATGTCTCGCTGTCCCACGTAGGGCTGATCTTCTCCGCCTCACAGCTCGCGCAGTTGATTGGCGGCCTACTCGTTCCGCTGGTAGAGCGGGGCTTGGGTATGATGCGAGGTATTGTTGTTTCCCAGTTGGCCACCGGTATCCTGCTCGCCCTCACCGCTTTCTCTTCTGATCCCGCGTGGAGCGTCGTTTTTTTCTGCGGCTATTCGGCGGCTCAGTGGATTTGTTCGCCTGCGATGTACACGCTGCTGATGAACAACGTAGGCGAGGCGGATCGCGCCGGCGCCTCCGCCCTGATCATGTTCAGCAATTTTCTCCTTACCGCAGGCGCCACATCGGCCATGGGCATCCTGCTGCTGCACCTTGGCTATCCGGCTGTGATGACCGCGCTCGCCGCCCTTGAGTGCATTCTCGCCATTGCTTTCTGGCGGATGATTGCAGAACGGCTTTCGCCGATGCCGGCCAAGGACGCGGTGCCGGCCGAATCCTTTATGGATTGAAAAACCGTAGCACGGCGCGCTCTTCCTCTGGGCTGAGGTTGGCGCGAACCCTCATATGCCGCGTGACCGTTCCGGCGATTCTTGGCGAGAAGCCCTGCGGAGCGTTGTGGCACCTTGCGCAGTGCTCTGCAAATACGCGTTCCCCTTCATCCTGACCGCTATCGGCGCGTGTTGTGCTGCGGGGTTTATTGTCGTGGTTCGATGTGTGCTTCGCACCCTGGCGGTCATTCTGTGCGGCAGAGATCGCCAGATTTTAGATCCCACATGATCTGACTGAAAACGCAGAGTTCGAAGTATCGGCGATTTACTCGGTCAATCGTGACTCGTTTCGCTGTGCCCGTAACCAATCGCCACCATGTATCCGGCACCCAATCGATATTCATCGATGATTCCGGCAGCGCCAGCGATTCGGCGCGGCTCCCATCGTTGGCCAAGACAAGAGCGAGTGCCGTCTCGAGGGATTGTTCTTGTGTCGTTGAACGAAATGGAAGAGCCTGCCAGATACGGAGCAGTGTTGATCGATGGCCCTGGTAGAAGCGCCAGAGATAAGGATAGTAATTGTTGCCTGCCTGAGCCTCATGAGCCTCGCATTGTTCGAGCGCATGGCGCTGTCGGGTTCCAGAGCCGCGTCGATTGCTGCCAACCGCTCCTCCGGTTTGCCATCTGCACCCCACGCCAAAAGGACTTCGTGCAGCCTGCGAATCAGCCCATCCGTCCGCTCCTGATGCTTCAGGCGGTCCATCGCAAGTGCCTCCCTGCCATGCCGATGCGTGCGCATCATGCGCTTGATGAACATCTCCGCGAGATCGTCGAGGACGCGCGCGTTCTGTAGTTTTATCAGCGTTGCAGCCAGCGTGTAGCGTTTTGCCGGTGCCATCTCCAGCATCCGGGCCGCATCGAGACTCTTCGCCTCGAGGCCGAACTGCCGCAACTTCACCTCGGGTAGAAGCGCGTTTAGCGCGATCGGTGATCGATCCAGAGCAAGCCATCGTTGCCGCTCCAATAGATCGCGGACGTGAGTCAGCGTCGGGCTTTTCGAATCTTGCTTCAGCGCATCCCAGCGTGTCTTTCGGGACTCGGAACCTGGTTCGGCAAGAAGGAGATCGATCCTGCTTTGACCATCGTTCCCTATCGCATCCGCAACGCGGCGGTAGAGAGTACGGTTGACCTCCGCCCTGCCGTGGCCTCCTTATGCAGGGTCGAGAACCCCGGCAGCTCGAAGCTTTCCCGAATCAGCTCTTCGATCGCCACATTGATGATATCGGCCAAATCCTCCATCCTCTCCGCCGCGTGTCGAACGACCGTGGAAAGTATCACTTGCCCAGTCTCATCAAAGCTCTTGACGCGGGGAAGAGCTTCGGTTCGACTCCGATGCGGGTGTGGTGGTCCCGCTTCCCCGCCAGTAAGCGAATAAAAAAACGATTCAGCCGCCAAAAAAAGAGAGACCATCACTGGCTCTTTCCTTTCCTATATTCATCTCAGGAAAATCGGTTGAAATAGCTTTACATTTTTCGTAGATTCTGCGAGCATCCTTCGAAACGCCCGGAAGTTCAACGAGCAGCATTCTGGAGGAACACGATGCCGCAACTAACTCTATTCCTCAGCGGTCACGGTGGCTGGAAACCATCCTTTGGCTACGTCCAGACACCGAGGGGAGTCAGCGTCGTCTTCTACACACACTTTGCGAAGGACCTCATAACGAGCATGGAATATAAAATCCTCGAGGGAAGCTTCACGCAGGCCGATCGGGTGATCGGCGAATTCTCCATGTGCCCGAATATGCAGGTGTCCGGTCAGTCAGCCGACTGGACCACCATGAGCCAGGCAAAGCTTAATAAAGCGCATTGGGGAGCCGAGGCCCATGTCCTTGGGGTTCCGGAAGGAGAGAGCGCTAATTTGAGTGAAATCTTTGATGGGCTTACTAAGAGAATGTCACAGGGAGACACTCTAATACTGCACTGGATAGCCTGCTCCCACCTGGAACTCAACCCGCAGGGCGGGGAAGCTCTCGGCGTCAATGCGATAGATTACCGGCATGAAAAAAAGCCCGGGCGCTTCCGCATTGATAAAGTGGACGGAACCTTTACCTGGGTTTAGGACGGCGCAACTAGTACCGTGACCGCGTGAATGAGTAATTAAGCCTCAGCCGTGCCAGCTTTCTGGTGAACTTCCATTGGACCTTGATCTTTTCTCGATTAGCTCGCCGATTCCAGGCGTCGGCTTGGCATC
>Ga0210389_10003644_pt1 | contig 12047 bp, 16 predicted proteins | sample IncBWH28OmetaG_FD_160127 | JGI IMG/M metagenome (GOLD analysis project Ga0210389, IMG submission 160127) | Forest soil microbial communities from Barre Woods Harvard Forest LTER site, Petersham, Massachusetts, United States - Inc-BW-H-28-O ... | reverse complement strand
CGCCGACAGACCAGATCCTGCGCCAACCGCGCGATGCCTATTCCGCGGCACTTGTGGCGGCCGCCGGCCTGCCGCCGAAGCGAGCCACGGCAAGCCGCGAGGCGGCACCGGCCATCTTGCAGGTGCGCGGCATCGTGCGGGAATATCCCCGCAAACGGACCTCGTTGTGGCATCGAGCGGCGCCGATGCGGGCGGTCGACGATGTGTCGTTGGCCGTTCATGCCGGCGAGACGGTCGGCTTGGTGGGCGAGTCGGGGTCCGGCAAGTCCAGCCTGCTGCGAGTCATCCTCGCACTCGATCCGGCGCAGGCCGGCAAGGTGAGTTTGCTCGGCGAGGAGCTCTTGAGCGCGAAGGGCGCGCCACTTCGCCGGTTGCGCCGCTCTATCCAAGCGGTGTTCCAAGATCCGTATGGCAGCTTCGATCCCAAGTGGACCGTGGAGCAGTTGATCGGGGAACCGTTCTTTCTTTTGGGTTCGCCGCCTTCCGCCGCGGAGCGGCGGCGCAAGGTGGCCGCCGTTCTGGAGCAGGTCGGACTGTCCGCGGGCGATGCATCGCGGCTGCCGCGCGATTTCTCCGGCGGCGAGCGCCAGCGGATTGCGATTGCGCGAGCGCTGATCACGGAACCGGCCGTGATCGCATTCGACGAGGCCGTCTCCGCGCTCGACGTACTGATCCGCGAGCAGGTCCTCAAGCTTCTTGCGGAACTCGCCGAGCGTCTCAAGGTCTCGTATCTCTTCGTGTCGCATGATTTGCACGTCATCAGAGCCATTGCCGACCGAGTGTATGTGATGCAGCAAGGCCGCATCGTCGAGGAAGGCAGCGCGGATGCCGTGTTCGCCTCGCCGCGTCATGCGTACACCCGGGCGCTGATTGCGGCCAGCCCTGGACTGCTCGGAGGGGCTCCGGCGCTGCCCGCGACGGAGGCGGGCTCGTAAGTGACGGCTCCGCGCCTCGCCGCCGCGAAATTGATCCGGCTCAATCGCCGGACGCACGTTATCGTCAGGATCGTTGCCGTCCTATTGTGTCTCGGAACACTGCTCGCCCTGTTCTGGGCGGAGCGGGATTCGGTCGCGCCGGCGCTCAAATGGTTGCGGCTGCATGGCTTGTTGTGTGCGGCCCTGGCCGCGATCGCGAGCGCGTTCCTGATCGCGCGACGCCGCGCGCTCAAACGCGCGGAATACGCGCGATCCTGGTTGGCGGCCGTCCCCGTGAGGTCATCGACGGCGCGGTGGGAGTCGCTGGCCATCGAAACCCTTCCCGCGGTCGCCGCCATTGGCGTGCTCGGGGTCTTGAGTCTGGCGTGCGCGCTGCTGCTGGCGCTTGCCGGCGCGAACATGCCGGGTTCTGGGCGCGCGGTAATCTTCACGCCGTTGGCGATCGCGGCCTACCTCGGCGGCGGTATCGCGGCCGGGATCATCGGCAGCTATCTCGTGCCGCAACCGAAGCCCGTGATTCTGCCGCCCGGCTCGAGATATGTCCCGCACCAAAGGGTCAGGCGCGACAAGGGCGTTCGCCCCTCGCTGCGTGCGCTCGGGGCGTGGCCGGTCCGCCAGATGTTCGCCTGGGCACAACCCAAAATCGTGTCGCGCGCCTCGATTCCGATTCTGGTCATGATGCCGATGGGGACGACGGCGGATGCGGCCATGGTGGCGATTGCCCTGGCCGGGACCTTGGGCGCGCTTGTGCTTTTGTGGTCGGCGGTCATCTTCGCGAGCCGTGCGGCGCGCGGCTGGTTGGCGCCCTTGCCCGCGCGGCGCGGCGTCGTGATTCGCGCCTTCCTGCTCCCGGCCTGCGCCGTGATCGTCGCGGCCGGCGCCACGGAGGCCCTGCTCCTGCTGGTATTCGACGTTTCGTACCGGACTTCCGCGCTGCTGGGCGCATGTACGGCGGCGATCGGCTGTTCGACGGTGGGCGCCGCCCTGGTTTGGAATCTTCGACCCAGACGCGCGCCATGACGGGCCCCATCCTGGAGATCCGCGAACTGCGCGCGGGGTATGGACCTCGCACGGTGCTCGAAAACATTTCCATGACGCTGGCAGCCGGCGATTGGTTCGTCCTGTTAGGTCCCAACGGCTGCGGCAAGAGCACGCTGCTCGATTGTGTGGTCAGCCGCTTGCCCCCTTCAGGGGGCGAGATTCGCATCGCGGGACACTCGCTGCGCACGGATCCATACGAGGCCAAGCTGCAACTGGGGTACGGCTGCGCGCCCGATGTGCTGCCGGGGCTCTTGACCGCTCGCCAATGCCTGGAAGTGCATGCCGGCGCCAAGGGCATGACCGCGATCGGCGATGATTTGTTCGCCCTCGCCGATGAACTGAAATTCACGGCGTATCTCGAGTCGTTCGTCGATACCTTGTCGCTGGGCACGCGTCAAAAGCTCGCGGTTCTCCTGGCGTTGGTGGGCGATCCGCAGTTGATCGTCCTCGACGAGGCGTTCAACGGCCTCGACCCGGCCAGTGCCTTGGTGCTGAAGCGCCATCTGCGGACGCGTATTGAACGGCGGCGCGGCGCGCTGCTGCTCGCAACGCATTCCCTGGATATCGTCGAACACTATGCGGATCGCGCCGCCGTCTTGATCGATGGCAGGCTCAAGCACGCCTGGTCCAAGGACGAACTGCAGCAGTTGCGGGCGAACGGCGGCGACTTTGAAGCCGCGCTGGCCGAGGCGATCGGCGAGCCGGAAAGCTAGGATTGCTTCAAAAGCGTCCAGGCCAGCAAGGCGGCCTTCTTCTGATCGGCGCCCCACGGCGGCCCCTGTTCCCGACCCAGCTTATTGACGATATCGAGGATTCGATCGAGGGGCATGCGCAGGCAGGTGCCGGCGTGAGCCTCCAAGCTCCGAGCCGGTATGCGGCAAACTTGCAGGCGGCAATGTTCCGCGGCCGCGTGCAGCGCATTTCTAAAGTGATCGCCGTCCGCCGCATGAATCAGCGCGTGCGATGCGAGAATCGACGGCAGCGCAACCTGCTTGCGGCTGGACGAATCGACGATGCCCACCGCCTTCACGGAAATATCGCGTCCCTTGAATTCTTCGAACTGGGCGCGAAGGGCTGCCTGCGCCATGCCGGTGGCGACCGCCATGTATCCGTCCAACCGGCCGGTCGCTTCCTCGACACATAGAAATTCGACGGCGTGATACGGCTGCTTGGAGTCGGGATCATGATCGTCGATCAGGGGAACGCGTGAGCGTGCGAGCAGGCTTGGCGCCGCTGCAGGACCGCCGAGCACGACCATGGCTGCCCAACCCGAGTGGGGAGAGAAGCCGATTGCCGCTGTTGCCGCCGTTTGCGCAGCCATATGCTCTCAGAGATATTCAGCTGAAATGCACCGCACGGGCGATGGCGCGCGCCAGACAATCCGCGGCGGCAGAGCCGATACGCCCGATCTGCGCCGCGCGCAGCAAATCCTCACCCAGCGCCAACTCGGCGCTCGCCAGCGCGAACACCGTGTCGCCGTCGAAAGGAGTGTGCGCCGGGCGCACCGCGCGCGCAATTCCGTCCTGGGCCATCATGGCAACGCGTTTGCATTCCACCGTGCTCAAATCGGCGTTGCACGCGACGACCGCGATCGTGGTGTTGGCGCCGGGTTTCAGGCGGCCGAGTGCCAGCAGGCGCGCTTCCTCGGGCGCAGGATCGCTCAAATCCATGAGGCTTTGCGGCGGTCCGCCGCCTCCGAATTCCTTCTCTAATTCAAAGGGCCACGCCCAATAGGTTTTGCCGTCCGGCATGAGAGCGGAGCCGACGGAGTTGACTGCCACCAGCGCGCCGACAACCAATCCGCCCTGCAAGTCCAGTGAGGCCGAACCGATGCCGCCCTTGCGCAAGCCGGCCAAAGCACCGCGGCCGGCGCCCACGGAACCCAAGGCAAAGTCCGCCTGCGCCGCGCTCGAGGCGTGTACCCCTAAGTCGCGGTACGGGGGCGAAAGTCCCCAATTCTTGTCGCCCCCATTGGCGAGATCATGCAAAACCGCGCAAGGAACGATGGGGATGGGCGGCGATCCGGACCGCAACTGCAAGCCCAGGCCCCTCGCCGACAACGAAGCCGCAACGCCATCCGCGGCGGCCAAACCAAAAACCGAGCCGCCCGCGAGCACCACGGCATGCGCGCGGCCAACCAGGTTTTCCGGCGCGAGCGCCTCGGTCTCGCGCGTCCCGGGACCGCCGCCGCGCACATCCACGGCCGCGGCCCAACCGCTCTCGCAGAGCACCGCCGTGATGCCGGTGCGCACGGCTTCGTTCGTGGCGTGGCCGACTTTAAGTCCCGCGATATCGGTGATGAGGTTCTTAGGCCCGGGACGAAACACCGGATCCCCTAGCGAGGCTGTGCCGCGATGACCGCCAGTCCTTGCAGCACCAGATCCGGCACGATCTCGCCATGCGTGCGCATCGTTCCCGCGATCATGCTGGCGTCGCCCCCGGTGACTAATAATTTGGGCGGCTTGCCGGTGCTTTCCTCAATGACCTGGCAGGCGTGGTCCGCCATGCCGGCCAATGCGAAGACCGCGCCCCGAGACACGGCGGCGATGGTGTTGTTGGCCAGCACGCCCGCAAGAGACGGCGTACTGTTGAAAGCGGCCTTCGCGATATCGCTGGTATTGTTCATCAGCTCTTCGCGCATCATATGAATGCCGGGCGCAATGAGGCCGCCCAAGTGCTGGCCGCTGGAATCCACCGCGTCGACCTTGACGGCAGTCCCGGCATCCACCACGCAAAGCGCGGTGTGCGCCCGGGTCCACGCGCCGATCAACGCCAGCCAGCGATCGGCGCCCAACAGCGTGGGATCAAGATACCCGCTGGTGAGTCCGTCGTACTCCCGCGATGCCGTGATGAATTCAATCTCGACGCGAAAGGTTTTCTTCGACAACTTGGCCAGCGTCTTCGCCATCAGAGGCCCGGCGACGTTCGACACCAATACCCGGGTCGGCTTTTGACCCGAATCGAACAGGGTCGTGGTCCAAATGCCCGGCTTGGCATCGCGATGGACCACGGCCTGCTGGTCGGATAGCCCGGTGCTGGTGAGCCAGGCCCACTTCAGGCGCGTATTGCCGACATCGATCACCAAAATCATTCGTAACTCATAGCCTTAAGTGTCGTCGAGCACGCCGCTTTAGCGCGCAAGGATAGCATCGTAACCGGGAATCTTCGTCGGTTAGCCGCTAAACTGGCGTCGGGATGTCAGCAAATGAGCACCTATGCCGGATTTGAAGCAGGCCATCAGGGACGTGGCGGATTTTCCGCGCCCGGGTATTTTGTTCCGCGATATCGCGCCTTTGCTGCGCGATCACTTCGAGGCCACCGTCAGCGCCTTGGATTCGCTGCTGAGCGCGAAGGAATGGGCGGAGATCGACGCCTTGGCGGGAATTGAGTCGCGTGGATTCATCCTGGGAGCGGCGCTGGCCGTCCGCCGAGGCAAGGGATTTGTCCTGGTCCGCAAGCAGGGCAAGTTGCCTCCGCCGGTGGTCGACGTGGCCTACGACCTGGAGTACGGGTCCGGAGTCTTGGAGATGCAAGAAGGCACGGGCCGCGTGGTGCTGGTCGATGACGTCCTGGCGACCGGCGGCACCATGGCAGCCGCCGCCGATCTGTGCGATCGCGCGGGCTATCAGCTCAAGGCAATCATGGCATTGATCGATCTGCGCATCGTCCCGGATTTTTCGTGGCGGGATCTGCGGCTACGCGCCTCCATAACCTACTAATTCTCCAGGCGAAGGGACATGTCTGACCTGCCGAGTACGCTCGTGGTGATGGCGCTGCCCGTGGAGTCCTCGGGGGTGTTCGAGGCGGCCGGCGTGCCGGTGCTGTATTGCGGGGTGGGCAAGATCAATGCCGCCATCGCGCTCACCAAGGAACTATCCCGTTATGCACAGCAGGGACAGGAAATGCCGTTGGTGGTGAATTTCGGTTCCGCGGGAAGCCGCTGCTTCGCGACCGGCACGCTGGTGGCGTGCCAGGAATTCGTACAGCGCGACATGGATGTCAGCGGTTTGGGTTTCGCGCTCGGGGTCACGCCGTACGATGAAGCCCCCCCATCGCTGCTGTTCGATCCGGTGTTCACCGGCTTGCCCTCCGCCGTTTGCGGCAGCGGGGATTCGTTCGCGACGACCGACATCGACGTCGAGTGCGCCGTCGTCGACATGGAGGCGTACGCCCTGGCCAAGGTCTGCTGGCACGAAGAGGCCAGATTTGCCTGCGTAAAATACGTGACCGACGGTGCGGATCCTGCCGCCGCCGACGACTGGCGGCGCAACGTGCATTTGGCGGCCGAGCAGTTCCTGCAATTGTTTCGTAGTCTCCAGGAGGTTCGATGAAATACGCTCTGCCGCTGTGCCTAGCACTGCTCCTCATCGCTTCTCGAGGCGTGGCCGCGAACGAACCGGCGAACGCCCCCACGGTGATGCTCATTTCCGTGGACGGCATGAAGCCGGAAGCCATCATCGATGCGCGGAAGTATGGCTTGAAGGTTCCCCATCTGCGCGCCTTCATGGCGGATGGCGTGTATGCCGGCGCCGTGCGAGGCGTGCTGCCGACCCTGACCTATCCGAGCCACACCACGCTGCTCACCGGAGCCTCGCCCGCCAGGCACGGCATCGTCGACAACACGACGTTCGATCCGCTGCTGCGCAATCAACATGGCTGGTATTGGTACGCCGAAGACATCAAGGTGCCGACGCTCTGGGACGCGGCTGCCGCGGCACACCTGACGACCGGCAATATCTATTGGCCCGTGAGCGTGGGGGCGAAGATCACCTACAACCTGCCGCAGATCTGGCGCGCCGGTACCGACGATGATCTGAAACTGCAGCGCGCCTTGAGCACGCCGGGCTTGGAGCAGGAACTCTCAGCCGAGCTGGGCCGCTACCCCGGCGGAATGGAAGAGACGGTGGCGGAAGATGAGATTCGCGCGCGCTTCGCCATTCGCTTGCTGGAGAAAAAGCATCCCGGTTTCTTCACGGTGTATTTGACCGGCTTGGACACCGAAGAGCATGCCTCCGGCCCCTTCAGTCAAAAATCGAACGAGACCCTGGAGCGGCTGGATGCCCTCGTCGGATCGCTGCGGGCCGCCGCCGAGAAGGCGGCGCCGGGACGCGCGACCGTTTGCGTGGTGTCCGACCACGGGTTTGCCGCGGTCGAGCACGATGTAAATCTCTATGCGGCATTCCGCGAGGCCGGACTCATCAGCGTCGACAAGGACAACAAGGTCACCGAGTGGAAGGCGATGCTGTGGCCCGCCGGCGGCAGCGCCGCCGTGATGCTGGCCGATGCCAAGGATGAGCAGCTTCGAGGCCGCGTCAAGGCGCTGCTCGATAAATTGTCGAGCGATCCTGCCAACGGCATCGACCGGGTCTGGTCGCAGCGGGAAATAGAGCAGGCGCGGGGGTTCCCGAATGCCGCATTCTTGGTTTCGCTCAAGATCGGTTACGAAATGGCGTATGGCCTGTCCATGCCGCTCATCACGAAGCCCAGCAATCTCGGCATGCACGGCTATGTGCCGGAGCGCGCCGAAATGCGCTCCTCTTTTTTCATGGTGGGGCCGCAGGTACCCAAGGGTAAATCCCTGGGGGAAATCGACATGCGGCAAATCGCCCCGACGCTGGCCAACATCCTGCATATTCGATTGGCGGGGGCGGAACTGAAGGGACTTGAGCTGAATTAGTGAGTGGAAGATGACTAAAGCAAAGCGAAACGTCGGCCGGGAGATTCTCGATGGCCTGCGGGAACTCAAGCGCGGCGAATATGGGCGCGTCGTCAATGTGCCCAGTCGAGAGGAGGACAAGGAGGTGGGAAGTGACGATCGACCAGCGGGCGTGGCTGGCGACATCGGGCGTGTTATCACAGACGTGACTTACCAACGGCCGCAAAAAAGCCAATGAGTTTTGATGTGTACCTTCAGGTTTTTGATAACGGTGAACCGGCAGGGATTCCGCGCAACAGCGTTCGCGATGCGTTTAGGGAGGCTATTGTTACTGATTGCTCGCCGGACACTTGGAACGTCCAGTACGACAGCCAGAATTCCTGCGACGTTTACTTAAGCGCGGATGGCGCCACTCTGGTCCAGGGATTATCGATTAATCGTCCATGTGGCGATCTGCGCTTGTGGGATGCGCTGGCTTCCATCCTCGAGCTGGGATACGTCGTACTCTATTTTCCGGGTTGCAAGGCGCCCGTCATTGCCAATCTGAACGTGAGACAGCATTTGCCTGAGGATATGATCGAGGCCTTGGGAGACCCAATTGTCGTAGGGAGCGGAGCGGAGATCCTGCGTGAGATCCAAGCCGCCTAACCAAGCGCTCGAGAATATTGCTCGGCAAGGCATTTCACATGGACGGTCTTGGAGAGGGATGTGAATACGTGAGCCGCCTCCGTCGGCTGGTTGGGAGTCGGGATCTGTGGCGGACGTAACTGCACGTGACGCTTTGTCGCAGGCGATCCGTTACTGGGAGCCGCGGCGTATTTTATATAATGCTCTGCTGTTGATTGAGGTCCTCACGGTTTTCGCGGTAAACCTTCCGGGGTCTCGAAGTCACTTCAGTGTGAACCTAGGCCTGCTCTTGTTCGTGCTGGCGGTGCTGGCCAATGTTGCCTACTGTGCCTGCTACGTCGTCGACGTTGTGGCGCAGCTATCGGCCTTCCGAGAGGTGTGGTTGCGTTTCCGCTGGGGATTGTTTGTGCTCGGGGTTGCCTTTGCGGGTACTTTGGCGTACTTCTTTTCGACCGGGATGTTCGAAGGGCGCGCATGAAACACGGGCTGGTACTGGTCATCGCGTTGCTGGTTGGCGCTGCGCAGGCCCAAGGGGGCGGGGTCGCGGGCCAATTGGCTGCCGCGGAGGCGATATGGAAACGGGCCCCGTTAAGAAGCTATGAATATACGTTGCACTATGGCGCGTTCGTCGTAAATACCGGCTGCGAATCCCAAACCATATGGACCCGTGTCGTCAACGGCGTGGTGATGCGAGCGGTCGGCTGTCAGTCGCTGCGATCCGACTACTCCTCGGTTCCGCTGCTGTTCCAGTTTCTAAGGGACACCCTCGCCAAACATCCGGATAAAGTGGAAGTCACATTTGACGAAACATTGGGATACCCCGTCAGAGTCTTTGTCGATCCTGACGCGAATATCGCGGACGATGAGTTTCATTTCGAAGTGACCGATTTCAAGGTGCTGCGGTAGCGAGACTGCTCGTTGGGTGAGATGAACGATTCTCGGACGATGAAACACTACGCGCTTACTTTTGCCATCGTCGCCGTTTTTGGGCTCGGCGGCTGTCCTGTTACTCAGGTCAATCGCATACCTGAATCATCGCCGCTTGCGCATCCGGCCGCGATCACGGCGGTGGGCAACTTCAAGCATAATCCGTCAGGCTTTCTCTTCCCGATCCAGGTGGGCGCGTTTCAGCGCGTAAATCTCCTTCAGTACGACATACAGGGTCTGGACATCAGCGCGGGCTTCAACGATGTACTGCCGGGATGCCTCGTCGCGCTTACGATTTACCTATACCCGACACCACGCATGACGTTCGTTGGAGCGGATCCGGGCGTCGTACGCTCGACCGAAGAGCGCTGGTCGGAGAATGCTTATACGCGCGCAAAGGCGGAAATTGTCCGGGCACATCCTGACGCGGTCTTAGAGAGTGAGGGTGCCACTGTGCAGGACGGGGTACCTGGCAAGAAGGCCGTATACTCGGTTGGCGCCGCGGAGTCGGAGTTGCATCTGTTCGTCGTCCAGCACTCGTGGTTTCTCAAATTTCGCGCTAGTTATCCCAGCCAGTGTTCTACGCAAGCGCGCGAGGCGATGGGCGCATTTTACTCGGTGTGGACCGGTCGAGGCGGCTGACGACCTGGTCGCTCGCGGCTGCCCTATCGCATTCGCAGTCCTGCGCCGGCACTCATGGCCGGCGCAGGACATTTCAGCGGGACAGGGGCTCCTGTCAGCGCTGCATCAATCAGTTATCACGTCCCTCGTGGTCCCGGTCATGGTCGTGGACTCGCGTCAGGAAATTGTCGACGACAAAGTCGGCCACCGACCTGCCGAGTTTTTCACCGGCATTCTCATCGGTGCGAAAATGCTGACCCGCGAAGATTCGGCTCGCGCTGGCCTCGTTCTCGGCGCCGGCGAAACTGTCGAAGGAGCGGGTGGTCCCGGGCAGCACTTCAGAAGTGACGATCAAATCAAATGGCTTGCGGCCGAACACTGCGTTCAGCACGAACTCGGCGCCTGCGCTGATCGTGGCATGGGCGCCTGGATATGACGGATCAGCGGCGGTCTTGGTGGCTTGCGGAAGCCAATTCGGATCCACCAAGGTGTCGGCGTTGCCGTCCGTGTCGGCGGCGCGAATCGCGGTGACCGGCCGCCAAAAGTCATAGGTGTACTTGGTGTCGTAAAATGCGATCACTTCGTCTGCAAGGGTGATGTTGAGCAATGCGAACACCCGAGCGCTCTGTGCAGTCGTCAGGTGATGCGCCTGAACCGCCGTCTGGGTGATTTCGTTCCAATAGTTTTGAATCGCTCCGCCCCAGAACTGGCCGATGAGCTTCTGATCCGCCGTGGCGGTTGTGCTGCCCAGCATCCCCAGCGACTTCACTTCATTGAAGGCGGCGGTGTATTGGGCGCTGGTCAGCGCCGGAGGCGGTCCGAGACGGAATTGGTTCGCGCGCTCCAGGGCGAAGGGAGTGACCTTTGACCAATGCGTGAACGCGGGCGTCGGGAAATTAGGTGGCGTCAATTGGTAGTCTCCTGGGGCATTACCAGGGACGAAGGCGATCAGCGGCGCGGCCGACCCATCGTCGTTGCGCAATGCCAGGATGGCCTGCGCCACGGCTTTGCCGACGTCGACGCCGGTGGTCTTGTCGACGCCGTCGGGAATCGCTGCCAATGATTGCTCGAGTTGCAGATCGAATATCGGCTGAGAGGCTGGATACAGCGCCACCAGCGTCTCACGGGCCGCGCTCGCCGCCGCCGCCTCTTGCGAGGCCTGCGGCGACACATGTTCAACCTGCACGAGGTAAGGCTTATGGGTTGCGTCGATCGCGTTCACAGCGTCATAAATCGCGGCGTGCATGATCGCGAAACTACGTGTCGGATGCACGGTTGCCGGCTGCACTCCCGGCGTGCGGACGATTCTCAGCAGCGTTTGATTCCATTGTATGACCGCATCGGTCGATCCCGCCGCCGAGTCGGCGTACGAAGCGGCGCTGTACACAAAAAGCGCAGCGCACATGAGTGCGAGCGAGGCACTTGCTCTCAGCATTGAAATCTCCTTCGATTGCGTTTTGGTCTCGTGATAGCCGGTCGAGCGCGGCCTGCGCCGCTGGCTTGTCCCGTTACTGTGGAGACTTCGGCACCGAAGGGTTTATTCCATCAAATGTGATAACGGAGTGAGCGAAGCAGGAGGAGCAGCGAAACGGGGCGGGCTGATGCAGTCAGCGGGCATTGCGCTCGTCGCGTAGCAACTGGGCGACCGGCGTGCCGCGGCTGTCCAGACGCTTGCGGAATTCGCTCAACGACGGCAGCGGTTTCGGCATTTTTGGCGCAGCGACAAGTTTTGCAACGGGCTTGCCCTGTCGAGTGATGATGACTTCCTCGCCGGCTTCGGCCCTATCGATGAGTCCGGGCAGTTGCCGGCGTGCTTGCGTGATGCCGACGTGTTTCATGGTGGCTTCCCCGATGCACACCGATAGTGTACATCGGCACTAATGTTGCTCAATAATGACTTGAAGTTTGAACTCCGCGTCGATAGGGCGGGACTCGGAGGGAGGGCATTGAGATGGTGGAAGCGCAGTGATGAACCTCATCATACTTGCCGCCTTTTTAGTTCTCGGCTTGCTCGACTTTATTTCCATCGTGAGTGAAGTTTTCGGGCGGAGGACGGCCGGCAATATTGGATTGAAGGAACCGCGGGTTGTTCACTGGGGGCGGGTCTTGCTGCATGTGGGGATATGGGCGCTGATCGTCGGGGGATTCTGGGCGATCGTGCATTTCGGGCCGTTGCGGCCGGTGCATGAGTGGGTGCGGTAATCGTGGAGGCGTCGGTCGCACTGAGCAACGAGCGGTCG
>Ga0210389_10003643_pt1 | contig 12048 bp, 11 predicted proteins | sample IncBWH28OmetaG_FD_160127 | JGI IMG/M metagenome (GOLD analysis project Ga0210389, IMG submission 160127) | Forest soil microbial communities from Barre Woods Harvard Forest LTER site, Petersham, Massachusetts, United States - Inc-BW-H-28-O ... | reverse complement strand
CTGCGCAAACTTAAGGAAGGTATAGCCATTCGAACGGACAGATATAAGGTCAATTCACGTGAAACTCTGGCAAAACCGCCCCGAGTTGGTCTGCGGATTATTCTGTGCCGCAGCCCTCCTGGCGCTACCCGCCCTCGCGCACCATTCGTACGCCGCCTACGACTTGAATCACACGGTCACGCTCGAGGGGACGATCGAGAGCTTCCAGTGGAGCAATCCCCATTCTCAATTTACGTTTGTGCAGGCCGGTGCCCGTGGTGAGCTCATCAGATGGAATGTCATCACCAGCGGCCCTGCCGTCCTGAAGCGTTTCGGTTGGACGCAACATTCGCTTAAACCCGGCGACCGGATCAGTGTTGTCTGCAACCCGATGACCGACGGCTCTCATGGCGGCCGTTTGCATACTGTGATTTTGCTCGATACGGGTCAAGAATTGCGGACCAAACTCTCGCCCGATGCACAGCCGTAAGAAGCAAGAAGAATTCAAGTTGGCGAAAGCCATGCTGATTTAGTCCCCCTTAGGAGCCCCTGATGCCAGTCCAATTCCGCACGCTATCGATTGCTGTCGTCTTCATTGTTTCAACGCTGGCATCGGCAGGGGATTCGACGCCGCCAATCGAGGCCATAAAGCGCTCGATCGTCAATTGGAAGCCGCAGACGAAAGCGGCGAAAATCGATCAAGAGCGGTTCACGGTTCGCCGCCTTGATATCGTTGACGAGAATGGCACCATTCGGATGACGCTCGGCTCACCCGCACCATTGCCCATCATCGACGGTATCCAATACAAGCGAGTGTTTCCTGCTTCCGGCTTTGTCCTCTATGATCAGAATGGCAGTGAACGAGGGGGATTTGCGGTCGCGGACATCGACGGCTCTGCCGTTGTGGCGGCGCAGGATCACGCGAACAATGATGCGATCGGATGGCGCATCAGCCCGGATGGTTCTGTCAGTTTCGGCATCAACGAGCGCGCGCCCATTGTGCGCGATGCAGCGCTGGGCGGCCATATCGTGCCCGCCAGCGGTGCGACTCGGATCAAAATGGATGTCGCGGCCGACGGCTCGCCGAGTATCGCTCTCGCCGACAAACAAGATCGGCCGCGTCTGCGCTTGAGCGTGACCAAAGAAGGGTTTGGCGCGATTGAGTTTCTTGACGCACAGGGCAAGGTCATCGACACGATAGCGCCCGAGGCGCTAAAGAATGGACATTGAAGCGCAAGCACCGGCAATTGATGCCCTAAAATGTAAGACTATGGAAAATTCATCGCAAAACGTCATGGCTATCTGCGAGGAACTGTAATGTCAGACGATCCCATCAAGCACGTCGTCGTCCTCATGCTCGAGAATCGGTCCTTCGACCATATCTTGGGCGGTACCGCAAAAATGCGCGCGAAATCCGCTTTGAGCGGCACCAACAAATACGGCCGCAAGACCTACACCCAGCAACCCGGTGCGGCGCGACAAGTGCCGAACGATCCGGTGCACGAGACCACGGACGTCCTGATCCAACTGGGCGGTACGGGCGGCATTCCACCAAACGGCGGCTTCGTCCAAGATTACGCACAATCCTATCCCAAGCTTGACGATCCATCGGAGGTGATGCGCTATCACGATGACGGAACGCTGCCGGCCATTCACGCCCTTGCGAATGCCTTTACCGTTTGCGATTCCTGGCATTCTTCCGTGCCCGGACCGACCTGGGTCAATCGCCTGTTCGCCTTGAGCGGCACGAGCTTGGGTCGCGTCAAAATGCCCCACGGCATCATGAATCTGAACCTGCACTGGTATGACCAGCCGACTATTTTTGATCGGCTCAATGAGAAGTCCATCGAGTGGAAGGTGTATTTCGGCGATACGCCGTTATCCTTGCTGTTTGTGCATCAGTGGTCACCCGAAAACGCAGCGCGCCACCATCACATGATGGGCTTCTATCAAGACGCCGCGGGCGATGCTGACAAGTTTCCACCCTTTGCCTTCATCGAGCCTGCTTATCTTCAGCCGGGAGCCAACGATGCGCATCCACCGCACGACATCATCGGCGCGGACGGCCTGATCGCCGGCGTCTACAATGCCATCCGTAAGAACGACAAACTCTGGAACTCAACGCTGCTGCTGGTTTTATTCGATGAACACGGCGGATTTTACGACCACGTCGTACCCCCGGCGGCGATTCCACCGGATCACCACAGCGAGGAATACGACTTCACACGCTATGGCGTCCGCGTCCCAGCGATTCTGATCTCTCCTTACGTAGGGAATGGCATCTTCTCCGCCCTGCTCGATCACACCAGCCTCTTGAAGTACCTGCAAGACAAGTGGGGCCTAAACGATCTCGGTGACCGCACCGCCAAGGCCAACACTTTCAGGGCGGTCATCAATGGTGCCGCGCCGCGCAGCGACACGCCGCCGCGAGTCGACCCCTCGACCCAGACTATTGCAGCATCACCGCCGGTCGATGCTCTCAACGAACACCAAAGCGCACTGGTTGCCATGTCTCACAATTTAGAGACCATGACTGACGAAGACCCCAATCTCGTCGCCGCCCGCAGCCGCCACGTCTTGACCGGCCCGCAAAGCCAAATCGATACTGCCGTCGATCGAGTCGACAATTTTATCAACCAACAAAAAGCCATCGTGGAAAGCTGGATCAAGTGAGAGGGCAAATGTTCTTCAATCGATTGGCGCATTGCTCAGGAGGCGGCTGAATAAACCCCTCGAACAAAATGGAGGATGTCGAGACCGGACAAAGCGCCCCCCTGGGCGCCGATGTGTCGTCCGCAGGGGTGAATTTCAGCGTCTATTCCCGGAGCGCATCCGGGATCGAGTTGGTTTTCTTCGATCAAGACGATGACGCGCTGCCCGCGAGAGTGCTGCCACTCGATCCCGAGGCGAATCGCACCGGTATCTATTGGCATGCGTTCGTGCCCGGCATAATGCCAGGCCAGCTCTACGGGTATCGGGTCCGTGGGGCATTCGAGCCTGCACGCGGCATGCGATTTGACCCCGACAAAGTTCTGCTCGACCCGTATGGCCGCGGCGTCGTCGTACCCAAAAATTACAGCCGCGACGTGGCGAGCTGCAAAGGCGATAACGCGGCAAGGTCAATGAAAAGCGTTGTCGTTGATCCCCGCGCATACGACTGGGAAGGGGACAGCCCCTTATGTCGGCCCGCCTCACAAACGATTATCTATGAGATGCACGTGCGAGGCTTCACGCAGCATCCAAACTCCGGTCTTGCTGAGAAAGATCGCGGCACTTATGCCGGATTGGTGCAAAAGATTCCCTATCTTAGGCAACTCGGCATCACCGCGGTCGAGCTGCTGCCCGTGTTTCAGTTCGACCCGCAAAATGCTCCGCCCGGTCTGGTCAACTACTGGGGCTATGGTCCGATCTCATTCTTCGCGCCGCATCAGGCCTACAGTTCACGCCAAGATCCCTTAGGCGCAGTGAACGAATTTCGCGACATGGTTAAGGCACTGCACCGGGCCGGCATTGAAGTGATTCTCGACGTTGTTTTCAATCACACGGCGGAAGGCAGCCATCTCGGACCGACCTTGTGTTTCCGGGGTCTGGAAAACAGCACCTACTACATCCTTGAAAAAGACCTTGCGCACTACGCGGACTACAGCGGTACCGGAAACACGCTCAATGCAAATCATCCCGTGGTGCGGCGAATGATCCTCGACAGTCTGCGCTATTGGGTGGAGGAGATGCACGTCGATGGCTTTCGCTTTGATCTGGCCGCGATTTTGGAGCGCGATGAGTCCGGCAATCTGCTACCGAACCCACCCGTTTTGTGGGATATCGACTCAGCGCCGATATTGGCCGGCACAAAACTGATCGCCGAGGCGTGGGACGCGGCGGGGCTGTATCAGGTGGGCAGCTTCCTTGGAAATAATTGGCGGGAGTGGAACGGGCGATTTCGTGATGATGTGCGCAGCTTTCTACGCGGGGATGACAATTCGGTCGCAGCATTCGCTGATCGGCTGCTCGGCAGCCCGCAAATCTACGGGCGCAAACAGCGTGAAGCGGAAGCCAGCGTCAACTTCGTTACCTGTCACGACGGTTTCACGCTCAACGATTTGGTTTCCTACAACGGCAAGCACAACGAGGCCAATGGCGAAGGCAGCCGCGACGGCGCGAACGATAATCGAAGCTATAATTGGGGCACTGAAGGTCCCAGCCTTGACGCCTATGTGGAGAAGTTTCGAAATCGGCAAGTGAAGAATTTCCTCACGGTGACGATGCTGGCGCTCGGTCTACCGATGATATTGATGGGCGATGAGGTGCGACGCACGCAGCAGGGTAACAACAACGCCTATGCGCAAGACAACGAGATTAGCTGGTTCGACTGGGGGTTGGTTGCCAAGCATGCAGATCTTTATCGGTATGTGAAATATTTGGGCGCGCACCGCCTGATGCGGGGGTTCGATCCCAATTTTCGAACTTTGACTCTCAACGAACTATTGAGCGAAGCAAATGGAGCCTGGCATGGAGTGAAGCTCAAGCAACCCGATTGGCGCTTCGATTCACACAGCGTCGCGTACAGCGCAGCGCGTCGGGACGCAAGCCCGCTCTTCTATGCGATTTTCAACGCTTATTGGGAGCCGCTCGAATTCGAACTACCGCCGGCTACATCGCAAGCGCCGTGGCGGCGATGGATCGATACCAGCCTCGAGTCACCTCAGGACATTGTTGACTGGGAGAACGCCTCGCTCGTAATGAGCCCCATTTATCAAGCCTCGCCGCGCTCAGTCGTTGTCTTCTCTACGCATTTTTGATCCCTGGATCCTGAGTCTGCCCGCTTCATGGGTGGCCAGACCAGGTGAAGTTGAGCAATTACCGTCCCCGTCGCCTCCCACAAAACAGAGTTGCGGTGAAAAGCTTGCTTGGACTAAAGTATGGGAAAAATATCTAATATAATCAAATAGTTACTACGCATAATCCATCTTATGTTAAGTAGCTTATTAAGCGCGTTTTGCGTGTTTGCGACAATGTGCTACATGTGCTACCTTCAGCCCGTGAGCCGAATCATTAACCAGCGAGAGCTGCGAAATCAGTCCGCTGCTGTGCTTCGCGAAGTCGAGGCCGGCGGAACCGTCGTCGTGACGCGTAATGGGACGCCGGTTGCGGAGTTGCGACCCATTCGGGCGCGGCGGTTCGTCCTCCGAGCAACGCTTTCTCAAGAAGCCACCCGAGCACCGCGGATCGATGCCCGGCGTTTTCGTGCAGACCTCGATGCAATAGTCGACCAGCGACTCGATGACTGAAAAACTTACGAAAGGGCTGCTCGACACATCGGTGGTCATCGACCACGACTTGATCGATACGACACTGTTGCCCGACGAATCTGCCATTTCCGCTGTTACCCTCGCTGAACTTGCGGCAGGTCCCCACGCAACGCAAGATACCGATGAACGCGCTCGACGCCAGGACCGATTGCAATGGGCGAGTTCGACTTGGGACCCGTTGCCATTCGATGCAGAAGCGGCGCGCGCATACGGCAGAATCTTTGCCGCGGCGCGGGCCGCCGGACAGACGAGTCGTGCTCGGCTTGCTGACCTTCTAATTGTTTCTACCGCCGCGGCAAACAGCTTACCCCTCTACACGCGGAACCCCGGCGATTTTGACGCGCTGAAATCAATCATCAAATTGGTTCGCATTTAAGGCAAGCCGCCGTCACGGGCGGTGATCTTTTCCCAAGACAATCACTCGGGCCTTACTGCAACGAATGGCCGTGCCAATGCAACGAGCGGTCTAGAGGATTCTGCTCATCGCGCCGACACTGGCTGTACTTCGCAGTCTTGGAACATTCTCGATCAATATGCAACTGCACAGGAGATTTAAGAAATGAAATGGCTCATCATATCAATCGTGTTCGCTTTCGTAGGCGTCGGCGTAAGTGCTGCGCAGCCGCCCAAAGCCTCCCAAGACCCAGCCGACATTGCCGCCATCAAGCAGTTGGCGCAGGACATGGGCGATGCCATGGTGCACGTCGATATCGACAAGCTAAATCAGATATATGCCGATGACTTCATCACCGTCGGGCGCTCCGGAAAAGTCATCACCAAAGCCGATATCCTGGGCGATTTTCAATCCTTCCACGACAAGCTCGAGTCATTTGAAAATGGTCCCATCGATGTGCAGGTGTTCGGCAATGTTGCCGTGTCAAATGGCAGTGTTAGCGAGAAGCGGATTCGGGACGGCAAAAGCGCTGACGGTGTGTTCCTTTGGATGGATCTTTTGGAGAAGCGTGCCGGCAAATGGCAAGTCGTGCGCTCCGCGGGTTCCAGAATAAAGTGAGGAAAGCTTAAGGCGCCTCGCCCCGAGGCGCCCTACTTTCGACTCTTGATAGCCCGCTGCGACAGCTTTAGCGCCGATACCGTCGACCTTGGACGCCTTCGCCGGAATCGCTTTCATTCCCAACCGTACCCATGATAGTCCGCGATCGCCAGGCCCCCGGCGACACTGGTGAAAGGGTCGTGCTCCGTGACCTTGTCGGGAAACAAACCTTCCAACAATTGCCTGACCGCGACGATTTGTGAGGAACCCCCGGTTCGCACCACCAGATCGATCCGGTTCATGGCCAAGCTCGCACGACCAACCACCTGATAAATGAGCTCGGTCAACCGATCCATCATTGGAGCCAAGATTTCGTTTAGCTGCGCTCGTGTGAAGGTTACGGTCAAGTTCAACTCCGGGATTTCGATGGACGAGGATTCCCGTGTCGAGAGCTCCGCCTTCGCCCTTTTGATGGCACTGAACACACTGTAGCTGTAGTTATAGTTAATAAGATCCTTGAGACGTTGAAAGTTTGCAGAGGCTGCGTTCCCGACCGCGATGAGTTCCGTGAGGCGCGTCTTGTATCTGTTTTGATTGAGCGTATGGGTGATGGCCCAATTGAGAATACCTTCCTCGTATTCGTTGAAGGGAAACAGCGTTTCGACAGTGCGACCATCAATCTGGCGCGACCAGGTTTCACCTTCTCCTAAAAGCGGGAATAGTAAGCGGCGAAATATCAATTGATCGATGCGGTCGCCACCGAGGTCTGCGCCTGCGGTCGATAGAACCTCAAACCGTGCACCGGAATAGCGGATCACGCTGAGGTCGAGCGTACCACCGCCAAAATCCACGGTCAGCACCGTGCCGCGGCCGGTCACCCGCCGCTGCCACAGGAAGCTCAACGTGGCGGCAACGGGTTCCGGGTAGAATTCAATCGTACGAAAGCCCGCATGCTCGCAGGCCTCCCGCAGCCGGCTGACGGCCAGCGAGTTTCTTGAAGACTCTGCGCCTTCGAAGTTCACCGGGCGCCCGATGTGTGCCTGCGAAACCGGCGCACGCAACTCTTTTTCAACGGCCTCGCGTAATCGCAGCAGCACCGGTGTCAATAGCGCCACCAACCGATAGGGCCGATTGAAGACGAAGATCCGGTCGATGGCCGGATTGCCGAGCAGACGCTTTAGCCCGAGAAACAATCGCCCTGGCAAACCATGATCGATGAGCGGACCCAGCACCACGTTCCTGGACGTAGTCAATTCGCCCACCTCGTGCTCCGGGCTGCTGTCCTCGATTGACCCGGCAGCCCGCCCCAGAATCTCCGGTACCAGATGCACCAAACGCGCGGTGTTCTCCTGCACGTAGCGTTCGATGGCCGCTGCACCCGTGGTGCCCTCGTACTCTTTGCTCAAGTGTACCGCTGTCGGAAGAATCGGACTGTTTGTCTCGATTGCCACGAAGCGCAATTGACGCCCATCGAACCAGGCCACCGTCGAATTGGAGGTGCCGAAATCCACTCCTACGCCGATCATCACATCGCTTGTTTATGGTCATTCATCCATCCAGCTAACACTGGCCCGGTCCGCACTGCAAGATGAATCGATGGTTCGCCGCTCGCCGCCGGTCCCGATCGGCACTTCGTCGCCGGCAAGACCATCTCCGTCTACGCCGAGGACGCTCGCGCTAACGCGCACATCGTCACCCAACGGTGCCTTCGGGCGCCTCGCCACCGAGGCGCCCAGATCACGCGCCTCGTTTCTGAAGAGTGGTGCTATGAAAAGAGGGATATACCGAGGTACGCGAGACGCGTAGCGAAGATAGTCATCGCCGAATTTCCGCTCAAGATAGCGCTCTTCGCGCCTGATAATCCCAAAATGCAGAACCGCTAAACTTAAAGGGAAAATCAAGGGCAGCCAGTCGAGGGCGCACAGAAATGCGACACCCAGCATGACTAGGCAGCCTCCTACGTAAAGAGGGTTCCGGCTCCAACGATAGATGCCGCTGGTCACAACGACTAGAGTTGGAAGCGAAGTCGGCACGTTGGTGCCATTTCTCGTCAATGCGCGTCGCCCGCTCGCCATCATTCCAATCCCCGCCAGTAGCAGCATGCCGCCAACGGACAAACGCACCAAAATCGGCAAACGCGCCAACAGTTGCAGGGGAAAAAACGGCTGCATCACAATGGATGAGACAACCGTGATGAGCGGTACCAAAGGAGGAAAGACGATAACGTGGGGTGTGTCTTGCGATGACGAGGCCATGAGAGACTCCTGAAAGCAGCAAAATCGAGTCGGACCGCCATTAAAGGTAGGGTCGGAAAGCCAGCCTGCCGATGGCGCTGACGGCGATCCATGGCGTCGCCGCACTGGCCTGGATCAAGCACTCGATCCATGCATCCTTCCAGCCGGACTTGCGCCCGGCATGGAGCGCCTCACGCCGCCCTCTTGAATGATCGTCCAGCAATATCAGCCGTTGCCGCATCGACGTTTTGCTGGCGCTATTCATAGCTCGGCATTTTGAGCGGCGCCCTAGACCGAGTAAAATGAATTTATTGCGCAGATTAATGAGGTTTACGCATGAAACTCGACACCCTCGGAGTTCAAGCCTTCGTTTCAATTGCCGCTCACGCCAGCTTTCAGCGCGCGGCTGACGAGCTGCATATCTCCCAGACTGCCGTGACGCGGCGCCTGCAGAATCTTGAATCACATCTGGGAATCAGGCTGATTGAACGGACCACGAGAAACGTCGCACCGACTGCCATCGGAAACGACTTCCTCCCGCAGGCTAGGCGACTGATGGGCGAGCTATCGAACGCGCTCACAGAAATCGTCGAATCGGGGAAAGCCCGCCGCGGCGATGTCTCAATTGCCTGTGTCCCGACCGCGGGCATTCAATTCTTGCCGAGAATCATCCAGGAATACTCTGCTTCGTATCCAAACAACCGCATTACCATTTTAGATCAATCGTCGGCAGCAGTAGTCGACGCAGTCGTGCGGCGCGAGGCCGAATTGGGGATCAATGTCGCACAGACACATCACCCTGAGCTCACCAGCACGCGACTGCTTACAGATCAGTTCGCCTTGGTCTGTCGAGACGACCATCCACTCGCCCGCAAAAAAACCGTGGCTTGGAAACAGCTTGCGCCGCATCCACTCATCTTTGCCGGCGAAGCGAACGCCAATCGCAGTGTGCTCGATCAGGCGCTCCGCAACAGCAAGGTCAAGTTGCAACTATTCTATGAAGTGCAGCGCAGCTCCACCGCTCTCGGGTTGGTGGCAGAAGGCGTGGCCATCGCCGTTGTACCGCGGCTGGCAATGCAAAAAGGAGCGTATCCGCGTCTACGGGCGGTCGGGTTGGTCGACCCAATCATTTCCCGTTCCTTGGTGTTGGTAACGCGCAAATTCATAGATCTATCACCGGCCGCGCAGGCTCTCTGTGAGATGATCAAGCGGCGCGCGGTCGTCGATGCATGAATGCCGCCGGCACAAATGGCCGGTGATCAGAAACCATTTCCGGCCGTCGAACTTCCGCTCGTGGGCCAAATTCGCCCTGTGGCGCCCCTGCGCGACGCGCAATGAGCCTCTTGATAACTCAACAGTCAGCACACGGTTCAGGGATTACTGCTCCACCGTGTTGACCAGGTCTGGAACGAAAAACGCGGCAACCTTATCAAGGATCTGCTCCGGTGATGCCCCTTGTAGATTCGTCAGGATCACGACTGACAGATCGTCGTTCGGGTATATAGCTAGAGCAGCCTTCTCGCCGCCAGACGCTCCGTACTCTGGGTGCAGAGGTCGAGTCAAAACTGGCCAGCCAATGGACCAAACCCAGGGGCCTGATTTTCCCTGGGCCGGCTTCACCGGCGTCCACATGGTTGCCAAGCTCGACTTATCCTTCAGTAGCCGTCCCTCCTGGAGAGCAATGATCCAGTGCGCGATATCCTCCGCTGTGCTCTGTATGCCAGCCGCCGTGCGGAGCATTGGCGGATAGTCCATGGAAATGCTGTGTAAGGCGTTGGTCCGCCCCAGTTGTCCGTTGCCACTGCGCATGGATGAGTAGGTCTTCGCAGTACTCGGACCAGGATCGCCATCATTCCCGAATCTAGTATGAGGCATGCCTACGACGTCGAATTGCTCCTGTTTAATGAATTCCGTGAACGGCTTCCCAGCAAGCTTGTCGATGACCTTGCCTAGCAGCACGTAGTTCGTCTGGTTGTAGCTAACTTGATTGCCCGGTGGAAACTCCAAAGGTAGGGACTGCAACTTGGTCCACGAAGCCTCGGCATCTCCGTCGACAATCAATTGCCCGGTGTCATTGTCAACGAAACTCGGCAATCCCGAGATCTCTGTCGCCAACTGACGAATCGTTACTGCTCGCCAAGTGGGCGGCAACCCATCTAGATACCGAGAAGCAGGAGCCGCAAGATCGAGCTGATGCCTCTCGACCAGTTGCAAGAGCGCCACGCCTGTGAACGCTTTCGTCGCCGAAGCGATCGAGAACACTGTGTTGTCGATCACGGGAACGCGATGATCGATGTTTGCCACACCCATCGCCGTAAGGAACACGATCTGTCGGTGCTGGATGACAGCTACCTGCATACCGGGGACACTGCGGCTTGCCATTTGCTTCTCGAGATACTGCCGCACGGCTTCGGTCGGTAGTGAAGCAGCCAAGCACGTCAGCGGCAGAACGCACGTGACCAAGGCCAATAGCAGCCCATGATTGGCGAGTCTTGAGGTCATGATGACTGGCTTTCTCCTAAATGCAACTGGCTCAGAAAGGATCGACGTGCGCAGCGTGACGTGTCAACCCATAAATATGAAGAGTATAAAAGATGGATGGTAGGGCCGCGCTGCAGCGCTGCTACACTTCTGCAATGGTCAGAAAACGCCAAAAGCCGCGATGCGTCGTGATCGCCGGCCCGAACGGAGCTGGCAAGACAACATTTGCGCGCGACTACTTGCCCGGCATTGCCGGACTCATTCACTTCGTCAACGTGGATCTGATCGCCGGAGGGATTTCACCGCTACGTCCCGAATTGGCCGCTGTCACTGCGGGTCGCCTGGTGCTGCGCGAACTCGACCGTTTAGTGGAAGCGAAAGCGGACTTCGCTTTTGAAAGCACCCTTAGCGGTTTGCGGTATGCCAAGCGGATGCAGGACTGGAAAGCTGAGGACTATTCAATTGAAATTGTCTATATCCGTCTCCCTTCACCGCAATTGGCGTTGACTCGCGTCGCCGCTCGCGTGAAACAAGGCGGCCATAACGTAGCTCGGCCCGATGTCCTACGCCGATATAGGCGGGGCTGGGCCAACTTCCTTGAAGTCTATCGATCCTTGGCGGATCATTGGGCGATCTATGACAACTCCGAATTGACTCCGCAGTTACGGGAACGCGGTCCGTGACGACCAAACGCAAAACACCCAAAAGACCCGAAAGCTTCGCCGCTGGCGTCGGTCGCGGAATGCGACGAGCCGCCAAAACAGCGCGCAAAGTCGCGCGCATGCACGGCACTCCCGTGTATTACTGGAAGAACGGCAAGGTCGTTGCCGAGAAGCCGTAAGGCAGCGTCGTCTCCGCTCCTAGTGTCGCGGAGCCGGCTAGGACGCCGGCCAGTCAAAGGCGTGACGACTGGCCTCTGCCAGGTCCGCTGTCTCAATTCCGCGCCGATAACGTTTGGCTAAAAGCGCTCCACGCCCCATACAGTGGCCCGCCAATCAAAACGCTGCACGACCTACACACCTGCAATCCGCGTGCGTTCTTGCGTCCCTACTTT
>Ga0210389_10003642_pt1 | contig 12048 bp, 9 predicted proteins | sample IncBWH28OmetaG_FD_160127 | JGI IMG/M metagenome (GOLD analysis project Ga0210389, IMG submission 160127) | Forest soil microbial communities from Barre Woods Harvard Forest LTER site, Petersham, Massachusetts, United States - Inc-BW-H-28-O ... | reverse complement strand
CTCAGCCTCGGGCTGCGCGACCGACTCAGCCTCGGGCTGCGCGACCGACTCAGCCTCGGGCTGCGCGACCGACTCAGCCTCGGGCTGCGCGACCGACTCGTCCTCGGGCTCCGACTCGTCCGTTGCGGCCTGCTCTGGCGCATCGGCGACCTCGACCTCCGGCGCGTCGACTTCTGCCGTATCGGCCTCCGCCACGACCGCCTCAGCTTCGCTGTCGGGTTTGTCGACCGCCGCCGTGTCCAGCGCGGCGACGACAGGAGCCGCGGCGTCCGACAACGCCGGTGACGCCGCTGAAGCCGTTGTGTCCTCAGTGTCTTCGTCAACCGAGTCCGGTACCAGTCGATCGGCAGCTGAGCCGCTGAGCGACGCCGGGTCCTCGCGACCCTTGGGCGCCAGGATCAAATACACCACTGCGCCGATGAAGACGAAAGTCGATGTGAAGGAGTTGATCCGGATTCCGGCGATATGGGTGGCGGCATCGTCACGCAACAGCTCGATGCAGAAGCGTCCAATGCTGTAGCCGGCGACATAAAGTGCGAACAGCCGACCATGCCCGATCGTGAAACGCCGATCCAGGTATATCAGGACCGCGAATACCAGTAAATTCCAGAGCAATTCGTAGAGGAAGGTCGGCTGCACAACCATCGCAAGCTGCCCGGTCGACACGCCGTCAAGCGAATGCACATCCACGAATCCGGCCGGGTCGCGCCGATAAAAGATCTCCAAACCCCACGGCATCGTGGTCTCGCGGCCGAAGAGCTCCTGGTTGAAGTAGTTGCCCAGCCGGCCGATCGCCTGGGCGAGAACGATCCCGGGGGCGATCGCATCGCCGAAGGCGGGAAGCGGAATGCCCCGACGGCGACAAGCGATCCATGCACCCACACCACCCAAGGCGACTGCGCCCCAGATTCCTAGGCCGCCGTCCCAGATACGCAGCGCCGCAGCCGGTCCCGCACCGCCCTCACCGAAGTAAGTCCGCCAGTCGGTAGCCAGGTGGTACAGCCTGCCTCCGATAAGCCCGAAAGGCACCGCCCACAGGGCGATGTCGTAAATCACGCCGCGCTCGCCGCCGCGAGCCTCCCAGCGCCGATCACCGATCAGCAGTGCGGCGACGATGCCGATGATGATGAACAGTGCGTACGCGCGGATCGGCACCGGCCCCAGGTGCCACACCCCTTGGGGCGGACTGGGGAAATATGCGATCACGGTCGTCGTCATGACCCGGAAATCCTTTGGCGTACACCGGCTGCCAGTTCCTCTGTCAGCGTCCGTAACGTTGGCATACCCGCGGCCAGTGCAGAGACGAGCGCCGAACCCACGATGACACCGTCGGCATAGCCCGCGATCTGAGCGGCCTGTTCGCGAGACCGCACGCCCAGGCCGACGCCGACCGGTATGTCCGAAATCGCCTTGACCCTTGCCACCAATTCAGGCGCCGCGTTCGAGACCGCATCGCGGGCACCGGTCACACCCATGATCGATGCGGCGTACACGAATCCGCGCGATGCCTCGACCGTCGCCGCCAACCGTTGCGGCGTCGACGACGGCGCGACCAAGAAGATGCGGTCCACGTGGTGGTGGTCGGACGCCGCCAACCACTCGTCAGCCTCGTCGGGGATGAGGTCCGGCGTAATCAAACCGTGCCCGCCGGCCGCGGCAAGGTCGCGCGCGAATGCGTCAACCCCGTAGCGCAACACCGGATTCCAGTACGTCATCACGACGGCACGGCCACCGGCGCCACTGATCGCCTCGACGGCGGTCAGCGTGTCCCGAACCCGTACACCTCCGTGTAAAGCCACCTCGGACGCCGTCGCGATGGTTGGTCCGTCCATACCCGGATCCGAATAGGGCACGCCGACCTCGATGAGGTCGCACCCGGATTCGATCAACGCTGTCATCGCATCAATCGACGTCCGCACGTCGGGGTATCCGGTCGGAAGGTAGCCGATCAACGCCGCCCGGTTATCACGCCGGCATGAGCTGAAAAGCTCTGTCAGGCTACTCGTTTCACTCTGCTTGATACTCACGGCTGGCCGCCGCCCGCCGCGTCCAAGATGCCGAACCATTTCGCGGCTGTCTCAACGTCTTTGTCACCGCGGCCGGACAGATTCACGACGATGACCGCTCCGCTGCCCATCTCGACACCCAACTTGAGCGCGCCGGCCACCGCGTGCGCCGACTCGATCGCCGGGATGATGCCTTCCGTCCGGCACAACAGCCGAAACGCGTCCATCGCCTCGCTGTCGGTAATCGGCCGGTATTCGGCGCGCCCGGTTTCACGCAGCCACGCGTGTTCGGGGCCCACGCCCGGATAGTCCAGGCCGGCCGAAATCGAATGCGATTCGATGGTCTGGCCGTCTTCGTCCTGCAGAAGGAACGAGAACGATCCCTGAAACGCACCGGGCGACCCACCGGTGAATGTCGCGGCGTGGCGGCCGGTGTCAACGCCGTCGCCGGCAGCCTCAAAGCCGACAAGCCGAACCCCGGGGTCGTCGAGGAACGCATGGAAGATTCCGATGGCGTTGGATCCTCCGCCAACGCAAGCGGTGACGGCGTCGGGCAGTCGGCCGGCCTGATCCTGGATCTGCACACGCGTCTCGAGCCCGATAACCCGCTGAAAGTCGCGGACCATCGTCGGGAACGGGTGCGGCCCGGCGGCGGTGCCGAAGCAGTAGTAGGTGTTGTCGGCGTTGGTGACCCAGTCGCGGAACGCCTCATTGATCGCGTCTTTGAGCGTCTGCGAGCCCGACTCGACCGATACCACCTCGGCGCCGAGCAGTCGCATCCGCGCCACATTGAGGGCCTGCCGAGCGGTGTCGACGGCGCCCATGTAGATGACGCAGTCCAACCCGAGCAGCGCGCAGGCGGTGGCGGTGGCCACCCCGTGCTGGCCCGCACCGGTCTCGGCGATCACCCGCGTCTTGCCCATCTGCCGGGCCAGCAAGGCCTGACCCAGGACGTTGTTGATCTTGTGGGAACCGGTGTGGTTCAAGTCTTCTCGTTTGAGGAATATGCGCGCGCCGCCGGCGTGCGCGCTGAGCCGCGCGGCCTCGTAGAGCGGAGACGGCCTTCCCGTGTAGTGCAATTGCAACTTGTCGAGCGCGTCCAGGAATTCCTGGTCAGTGCGCGCCTTTTCGTAGGCGGCGGTGACCTCGTCGATGACCGCCATCAGGGCCTCGGCGACATACCGCCCCCCGTACACACCGAAATGACCCCGGGAGTCGGGGTCGTGGTGGGTGGGCTCTGCGATTGCCGCGCTGGAACGCGGCAGTTCCGGACGAGAGATGTCTGCCATTACGAAGCCTCAACGCGCAAGCGGCTCATATGGTTCAACCATTTCCGCGCATGCGTCTCCGGGCTAGCGGGCCGGCTTTGGACACGACGGATGCCTGCCGGCCGTGACCAGGTCGGCGACGGCTGCGCGGGGATCGCCGCTGGTAACGAGGCCCTCGCCAACCAGCACAGCATCAGCGCCCGCGCCGGCGTAGGCCAACAGGTCGGCGGTGCCACGCACCCCGGATTCAGCGATCCTGATCACGTCGCTGGGCAGCCCAGGCGCGATGCGGGCGAAGCTGTCTCGATCCACTTTCAGCGTCTTGAGGTCTCGGGCGTTGACGCCGATCACCCGCGCCCCGGCCTGCAGCGCCCGGTCCGCTTCTTTCTCGGTGTGCACCTCGACCAGTGCGGTCATCCCCAACGACTCGATGCGCTCCAACATCGACTCCAGCGCAGACTGGTTCAGCGCCGCGACGATCAGCAGCAGCATGTCGGCGCCGTGCGCGCGTGCCTCGTGAATCTGGTACGGCCCGACCACAAAGTCTTTGCGCAGCACCGGCACCGACACCACGGCACGGACCGCGTCGAGATCGTCGAGCGAGCCCTTGAAGCGTCGCTGTTCGGTCAGCACACTGATGATCCGCGCGCCGCCGTCCTCGTAGGCGCGCGCCAACTTGGCCGGGTCGGCGATCGACGCGAGTTCTCCTGCCGACGGGCTGGCGCGTTTGACTTCGGCGATGACGGCGATGCCGGGCTCACGCAACGCTGCTAAGACGTCCAACGGTGCCGGCATCGCGTCGGCGGCCGCCCTGATCTCGGACATGCTCACGACAGCCTCACGAGCGGCAACGTCGGCGCGGACCCCTTCGATGATGGAGTCGAGCACGTTTGCCGAACTCATGGCTGTTGGTTCCTTCCCCACGGCTGCCAGCAGATCGATGGCGTCCTTCGAAGGGTAGCGACCGTCGGCGCGCGGTTCGTCACCGACCCTCGGTGTCAGGTTCGTGTCCTGTTTCGCGATCCGGCTCTTGCGGTTGATCGGTCGGGTCGCGACCTTCGTCGAGCGCATCCCAGAGCATTCGCTCAGACATGGTCTTCTCGTCGGGCTGCGCCAGTGCTCGGCGGGCGGCGGGCGTCAGATATTTCGTGACTGTGCCGCGAGCGGAGGCCGCCGCTCGCATCAGCAGCACGGCAGCGATCAGCGTGCATATCGCGGTCGCGAGGGTGATCGCCGGACCGGGGTAATGCCGCTGGCTGCCCATCAACGTCAGCACGGGGACGTGCGCGATGTCGGCTCCGCGGACGGCCACGTCCGGGATGACCCAGAGGCTGATCGCCAGGTAGCCGGTCGCCAGACTGGCAACGGCCACCAGCAGCGCGAGCATTCGCAGCGGCCAGCCGCGCACGGCCAACGCGGCGACCGCGGTGGCCAGCAACACCAGCGCTAACGGGACCAACGCCGACGACCAGGCCGCGCCGGGCAACGTGATGAGCTTCGGCGGGCCCAACCCGTCGAAGGTCCGCAGATCGACCCAGGTCAACCGGGATGCCGCCCACAGTCCCGCGGCGGCGACCACCAGCAGGGCCTGCGCTATCCGGATGGTCCGCCGGCCCGCGCCGTCGGGCGCGGCATCAGCCATCCCGGCCCGCATCGTCGACGGGCGCATCCGGCGCGGTCAGCGTCTCGGCCGCGGCGATCGCATTGAGCACCGCCCGCGCCTTATTCGTCGCCTCGGTGTGCTCGTAGGGCCCGTTGGAGTCGGCCACCACGCCGCCGCCGGCCTGGACGTAGGCGGTGCCGTCGCGCATCAGGGCGGTGCGGATCGCGATCGCGAAGTCGGCGTTGCCGGCGAAATCGAGGTAGCCGACCACGCCGCCGTAGAGGCCACGACGGGTCTTCTCCACCTCTTCGATGAGTTCCATCGCCCGCACCTTCGGTGCGCCGGACAACGTTCCGGCCGGAAAGCAGGCCGTCACGGCGTCCAGAGCGGTGCGCCCCTCGGCCAGCATCCCGGTCACCGTGGACACCAGATGCATGACGTGGCTGTAGCGCTCGATGTGGCTGTAATCCTCGACCCGCACCGTGCCCGGCACACAGACCCGGCCGAGGTCGTTGCGGCCCAAGTCAACCAGCATCAGATGCTCGGCGAGCTCTTTCTCGTCGTGCAGTAACTCCTTTTCGAGCAGATGGTCTTCTTCTTCGGTCTGCCCCCGCCACCGGGTCCCGGCGATCGGATGCGTCGTCGCCCACCGTTCCTGCACGGTCACCAACGCTTCGGGGCTGGATCCGACGATCGAAAACGCTGTTCCGCCAGCATCATTCGGGACGTGGAGGAGATACATGTACGGGCTGGGATTGGACACCCGCAGCATCCGGTAGACGTCGATCGGCTCGACGTCGGTGTCCATCTCGAAACGCTGCGACGGCACCACCTGAAATGCCTCGCCACGCTCGATTTCACCGACGAGATGCTCGACGATCGCTCCGTACTCCTCGACGGTGCGCTGCGCGCGGTGCCGCGGCTCCGGTCGGGTGAACGTGGCAACTGTCGACGGCAACGGCTGACTCAGCGCGGCGGTCATCACGTCGAGCCGCGCGATCGCGTCGGCGTAGGCCTCGTCAATCCGCTCGTCGGTGCCGTTCCAGTTCACCGCATTGGCGATCAGCGTGATGGTGCCCTCGTGGTGATCGACGGCCGCCACGTCGGTCGCCAACAGCAGCAGCATGTCCGGCAGGTTGAGGTCGTCGACGACCACCTCCGGCAGCCGCTCCAGCCGCCGCACCAGGTCGTAGGCGAAGAAGCCCACCATGCCGCCCGACAACGGCGGCAGCCCAGGCGGCGGAGCGGTGGCCAACAACTCCAGAGTGGCACGCAGGGCTTGCAGCGGATCACCACCGGTAGGGGCATCGTGCGGCACCGTGCCGAGCCACACAGCCTCGCCGTCACGCACCGTCAATGCCGACGGCGCACCGGCGCCGATAAATGACCACCGCGACCAGGACCGGCCGTTCTCGGCCGACTCCAGCAGAAAGGTGCCCGGCCGGTTGGCGGCCAGCTTGCGGTACGCGGACAGCGGCGTTTCGGCATCGGCGAGAACTTTGCGCGTCACCGGCACCACGCGATGTTCGGCCGCGAGCGCGCGGAAATCGTCCCGCGAGGTGGTGGCGACGGCGAGGTTGGCGTGCACGCTTATATCTTCCAAGCCGTCTTCTCAGATGCCGCATTGACCCCCGGCGTAGCCTAACGGCCATGAAAACCGGTGACACCGTGACCGACTTCGAGCTTCCCGACCAGACGGGCACCCCGCGCAAGCTCAGCGCGCTGCTGTCCGATGGGCCCGTGGTGCTGTTCTTCTACCCGGCCGCGATGACGCCCGGCTGCACCAAGGAGGCCTGCCACTTCCGGGACTTGGCCGGAGAATTCGCCGCCGTCGGGGCCAACCGCGTCGGCATCAGCGTTGATCCGGTTGCAAAGCAAGCCAAGTTCGCCGACACGCAGCGTTTCGACTATCCGTTGCTGTCGGACACCGACGGCGCGATCGCCGCCCAGTTCGGCGTCAAGCGAGGGTTGTTGGGCAAATTGCTTCCGGTCAAGCGCACCACCTTCGTCATCGACACCGACCGCAAGGTGCTCGACGTGATCTCCAGCGAACTGAGCATGGACACTCACGCCGACAAGGCGTTGGCCACGCTAAAATCGCGTAAATAACCTACGTTTGCCACGCTAAAATCACGTAACTACCTCCTCGCAGTTCTTCTCCGCCATTCGAAGAATCCCTAATCTCTCAGGATGGCAAACCGCGCCGTCCGCAAAGTATCGCTACCCGTTGCGACCCTCGCCTTCCTGGTCGGTTGCTCGTCGCCGCCTCAATATTCGGCTCCCCAAGCGTTCACCGTCGACAACAGTGCGGTCGCGCAGCTTGTCCAAGAATCAGTCGGAGGTGACCATTTTGCTGCGCCCATCGAGGGCTCACCGATCGTCACGTGCACCGGGCGAACGACCTGCACCATCAGCTACACGGTCCGAGAACCGAGCGGCACGGTTTTTCACAAGGAAATCGCTGCGGATGAGCAATTGTTCTTGCCGACCGCGCAGATGTGGAAAGCGTTATTCGCCGACCCGCAGTTTCAGAGCGCCACCGTCACCGTACGGGGTCCCGTCGCCACTTCCGAGAGCAACAGCGCAACCGCAACCTATTTCACGCTGACCTGCGATCGTACGGATGCAGCAAAAATTGACTGGGGCAGCGTGGACGGTCATGCCATCCGTACCCAGTGCGACTACAAGCCTCAGACCCAAGGCCTGCCTGAGCACACCGAATCGTCGGCGACGGGACGCTAGCAACATTGAAGTAGCCCGATCTGCAGCAGGTGGGCCTTCGGGCCGGTCGCCTTTGTAGCATGCTGGCATGCCGCTGAACCAGGGGGACGTGTTCGCCGGATATACGATCCTGCGGCAGTTGGGGTCCGGTGGGATGGGCGAGGTCTATCTGGCCCAACATCCGCGACTGCCCCGCCGAGACGCCCTCAAGGTGCTACCCGCCTCCCTGACCGGGGACGACGAGTACCGGCAGCGATTCAGCCGCGAAGCCGACATCGCCGCGGAGCTCTGGCATCCCCACATCGTCGGTATCCACGACCGCGGCGAGTTCGAGGGCCAGCTGTGGCTGTCGATGGACTACGTCGAGGGAACCGACGCCGCCGAGTTGCTGCGCACCCGGTATCCATCCGGGATGCCGAAAGCCGAAGTGTTCGAGATCGTCACCGCTGTTGCTGACGCGCTCGATTACGCCCATCTACGGGGATTGCTGCACCGAGACGTCAAGCCCGCCAACATCTTGCTGACCGAGGCCGATTCCCGGGGGCGACGGATCTTGTTGGCCGACTTCGGAATCGCCAGACAAATCGGTGATATCAGCGGACTGACCGCCACCAACATGGTGGTCGGGACGACCGGTTACTCGGCGCCCGAGCAACTCATGGGTTCAGACATCGACGCGCGGGCCGACCAGTACGCGCTTGGTTGCACCGCTTTTCAGCTGCTGACCGGCGCTGCGCCGTACCAAAACTCCAATGCGGCGGTGGTCATCAGCCAACACCTATCCGCGCCGCCCCCGCTGATCGGCGAACGACGACCCGAGCTCGCGGAACTCAACGACGTGATCACCACGGTGCTGGCGAAGGATCCCGGTGATCGCTATTCGAGCTGTACGGATTTCGCGACGGCTCTCACCGGGCGACCGGCCGTCGGCGCGGCGCGCACGGTTGCCGGCGGCGCGGCCGCGGCCCCCACGGCACGTGTTACCGCCCCGCAGCAGCCCGCGCAGGCGAAAACGCGCCGCCGCGCACTGCGTCCGGCGGTGGTGATATCTGCTGTCGCCACGCTGCTTCTGCTCGCGGTGGTCGGAGTGGTGGGCGTAGATCTGATGCGTCGCCACGCGCACTTGGCGGGTACCCCCGCCCCCACCGCCACGAACCAGCCTGGCAGCGACGCCAACCCAGCCTCGAGCCAGCCGGGCAACGGCGTCGTCGCGCCACTACCAACGATCCAACTCACCCGGTACATCACCGACCCCTCAGGTGTTCTGACCGCCGCCGGCCGTACGGCGGTCGAGGGCGCGATCACGAAGCTCTACACCGAGCGCAACGTCCACCTCTGGGTGGCGTACGTCAACGATTTCTCCGGCCTCACTCCATTGCGATGGGCTGAGGACACGATGCGCGCCAACGGATTCAGTGACACGGACGGGCTTTTGGCCATCGCCACCGCCCACCGAACCTTCTCGTTTCGACCGCCCGCCGCGGTGACCAACGGGACCGACGGACCTCGAGTCAACGCTGAGCTCATTCGAAAAGAGCGGATCGCGCCGGCTGTGCACAAAGACGAGTGGGCCCGCGCGGCGGTGGCGGCGGCCAACGGCTTGGAGACCGCAGGCTAACTCAGTGGTGCTGGCGATGCCATGAGTTCCATCATCGCGGCAGCCGTTATCGGCGGGCTGTAGTAGATGCCTTGCGCCACTTCGCATCCACAATCGCGCAAATATGCGGCGATCTCGGCGTTCTCCACGCCCTCAGCGACAGTTGTCACGTTCAGGGCATGCGCCAGGTCAACGACAGCTCGGACGATGGCATCGGCGCGCGGGTCTGTCAACACGTGACCGATCAGGTCATAGTCGACTTTGACTTCATCGATGGGCAGCTTGCGCAGGTAGGTCAATGCCGAGTAGCCACTGCCAAAATCGTCGAGCGCGACGTGAATGTTGCGCTCCCGCAAGGCTTCAAGGACGTTTCGGGTTCGATCGATGTTATTGAGGAGCAGGTCTTCGGTGATCTCGATGATCAACGACTCACCCGGCAAGTCGTGTCGCGCCAACGCGTCGAAGATGCGGCTGGGCAGGCTGACGTCGCCGACCAGTGGTGGGAACAGGTTGACGGCGACCGGCACCGCGAGCCCACGGCGTTGCCATTGGGCGGCGTCGCCGAGTGCCTGGTCCAGCACCAGATCGGTGACCCTGCGCATCAGCCCATGCTGGCGCACCAACGGCAGGAACTGCTGGGGGCGCACCAGTCCGAATATGGGGTGGTGCCACCGAACCAGTGCTTCGGCGCCCACAACCTGGGTGGTTCGGAGATCGACCTTCGGCTGATACAGCACAGACAGAGCGCGGCGGCTGATGGCCTGACGCAGATCACTGAGCAGGCGAACCTCGATCAATCCGCCGCGGGAGGGCAGCACATCAGATGCGGGAAGAGCGGGGAGGGCTTCGTCGCTGAGATGCATGTCGGGGCTGTATGTCTGTAGGCCACCGCGCAGTCGTTTGGCCGAATACATCGCCATATCAGCTTGTTTGAGCAGCTCGGCGGCGAAAAGGTCGGGATCGTCGGCGTCGGCCACCGCCAGTCCGGCGCTGGGTCTCATGAAGATGATTTCGCCGTCGGTGCTGAACGGTCGCTCGAACGCCTCCATGATCTGGTAGACGATGAGATGAGCGTTCTCCCCCGCATCTTCGATGAGCACGGCGAATTCGTCACCGCCGAGTCGGGCAACGGTGTCACCGGTTCGTGCGCAGCCCAACAGTCGTTGCGCGGCCTGGATCAGCAGCGCGTCGCCGGCGGGATGGCCCAAGTTGTCGTTGATGAGCTTGAAATCGTCGAGATCCATCGACAGCACCGCTACCGAGCGTTTGTCGCGGTGATAGAGCTGGATTGCGTGCTCGAGCCGATCGTGGAACAGGACCCGGTTGGCCAGGTTGGTCAGCGGGTCGCGGAGTGCACGATCGGACACGCTATGCAGCAATCGACGGTTCTCGGCGACCACCAGAAATTGCCGGGCCAGCACGGCGATTACCAGCCACGGCACTACGGCGAACGCGGGGTCGGATTTCAAGATGTTGCGGAACCCGACGAGTTCGAGACCACCGGCGATGGCCAGCGGGAGGTAGGGCAGCCACAGTGAGACCGGCGCGGTCAGCGATGCCGACGGCTCCGGCGGCGCATAGAGCGGCTCCGGCGGACAGGTGAGCGCAGCGATTCCCACGATCACCACCCCTGCCGACCAGCCGAGACCCACGGGGTTGTCAAAGGCGTAGCTGTCACGCGCAAACAGGTACTCGTAGGCGGCGCCGGACGCGGCGATCAGGGTCAGGCCCACCGTCAGCAGCGTCACCGTCACACGCCAACGGGCGTGCGCTCGGGCGAGCACCAAAACAGCCACGGTGACAGTCACGACCTCCGACACCGGATAGGCCAACGACACGATCGCGGCGGAGTTTTTCACTCCTGTCGCGGCATACGCTTGGCGCAACACCACGACCCAGGACACGACGAACAGCGCTGTGGCGACGATCGCGCCGTCCAACACCATCCGAAACCAATTGCCGCCCGGATAACCGGCCGGTAAGACCAGCATCGCTACGCAGGCGGCCACCGGGAATAGCAAGAACCCGGCGTTTGCCACCGATGGGTACAAGGGGTGGACACTACCGATCCAGACTCGGTGGTAAATCACCACTAGCTCACTGAACGTCCAGGCACCCAGCCCGACGGTCATATACACCCACGCCCGTCGCTGCCGGCCGCGGGTTCGTCGCGCGGCCCATCCGGCGCTCACTGCCGCGAACGATGGGAATCCGAGCCCTCCCACGACTATCAGCACACGCATCGTTGATTGGCCGCCCCATCCTGCGAGCCACCAGATAGCGAACGCAAGAAACGCGGCGGTGGGGACCGCAGCGATACGCAGGAGGCGTGCGAGCGCCATCGGTGATCGTGCCACTCCACCCATGGCCCATCTCCGCGGTCAATCGGCGCCCCCCGCCCGGGTCGCGTTCACGACACGCTAGCAACAGTGCTGCCGCTTCGCTGCGACATTTACGCAGATCGTCATCGGTTTGCCGACGCGTTGAAGCGCCCGGGAAAGCGGGCGACTGGCTGCAGCTGTCCCAACATCGGACTAGCTGGCCAATTGCCCGGACCCGAATACCGGAAATCCCTGTTATACGGCGGGATCGGAATGGGCTGCTGACGTTGCCGTCAATAGTCGGCGCCCCCACCACAGCCAGTTGTCGCATTCGCGCAGCAACCGAATTCTAGCCGGTCAGCCGTCAGGCCCCAGCAGTTCGTCGGCGTCGAAGCAGCTGTGGTCCCCGGTGTGGCAGGCGCCGCCGACCTGGTCGACCAGTAGCAGCACCGCATCGCCGTCGCAGTCCAGACGCACCGAATGCACGTGCTGGGTGTGGCCAGAGGTCGCTCCCTTGACCCACTGCTCGCCG
>Ga0210389_10003640_pt1 | contig 12051 bp, 10 predicted proteins | sample IncBWH28OmetaG_FD_160127 | JGI IMG/M metagenome (GOLD analysis project Ga0210389, IMG submission 160127) | Forest soil microbial communities from Barre Woods Harvard Forest LTER site, Petersham, Massachusetts, United States - Inc-BW-H-28-O ... | reverse complement strand
TTTTCCATCCGCAAACCGGCCACCACCTGAACGAGATGATCCAGCAGTTTCTTCGCATCGAAACCCGTGGCGCGAATGAAGTCCTCGCGCAGCCATTCCTCGGCGACTTCCAATCTCAGGTGCGGCATCAGGACTCCCGGAATTCGTAAAGCTTGCGCGGATTCTCCACCAGTATGCTGTGCAGAATTGCGGGGTCTTTGTGCGCCACCGGCCAGATCCAGTTGTTGGCGATATCGCCGTCGTTCGGCATCTTGTTGGGCGGATTTCCCCGCCCCGTAACGATCACGGTATTCATATTCGGGCGCGGCCGATCCGTGCCGCTGACGACGCGCCCCGAAAAGTGTTTGATCAGTTCGTGCGCAAACGGCAACGCGATTGCCCAATCCTCAGGCCGCGCGGAGCGCGTGTAACGGTCAGGCGAGGTCGCTTTCCAGTAAATGTCGTTCCGCTTCGCGCCGAGTTCGAGCAGGCGTTGGAAGTACTCGTTCTTCTCCACCGGAATGTTCACGTCGGGACGTCCCATGTGATCGATCAGCACGGGCGTGGGCAGTTCCCGGATCAGCGGCTCCATCACCGGCCACGTCTGCGGCAGAAAGTAAAGATCGGTGTGCCAGCCAAACGGTTGAATCTTGTGCGCAATTCGCAGGATCACGTCGGCGGGCGTGGTCTCGCTGGCAATGTGCGGGAGGAAGGCGAAGCGGACGCCCCGCACTCCGGCTTTGTGCAGACGCGTCAGTTCGCCGGACGTGACGTCTTCGGTCACGCTGGCAACGCCGGCCGCTCTGCCCTCCATATGCTCCAACGCATCGACCACGACATTGTTATCGGTGCCATGGCACGTGGCCTGAACCACCACGAATCCCCAGAAGCCGATGCGATCGACAAGAATTTCCTTCTGCTCCTGCCAGGTCGCGGGGAAAGGCTCGTATTGTGCCGTGGGCGCAAGCGGAAAGCGATCGAAAGGGCCGATTACATGCATGTGCGCGTCGATCGCGCCGGCCGGCATCCGAAATTCGAGCGGATGCGGATCGGAATCCTGCTTTACGTAAGGTTCAACCGTGCGGGGCTCTGTGCTCACCAACTGACAGCATACGATGGAGCAATGGGTAGAGACCGATGAAACACGCGTGCTGCCTCGCGTTGATCCTTGCCGCTGCCGCGACGGCGCAGACCTATACCAAAAACGGTGAGATGCTGCTGCCAAAGGATTATCGGAGCTGGGACTTCCTCACGTCTTCGTTAGGCTTGAACTATCCCGAAGAAGGGCCCCCCAAAGGCGAACCACCATTTGGAAATGTGTTCGTGAACCCGAAGGCGCGTCAGGCTTATTTGAAAACGGGTGTTTGGCCGGACAAGACCGTTCTGGTGCTGGAAGTGCGCAAGGCCCAGGGCCGTCCGGGGCTCGACAAGAACCAGCGTTTTCAAACGAACGTTCAGGCTATTGAGGCCCATGTCAAAGACTCGAGCCGGGGCGGCTGGATGTTCTATGCCTTTCCAAATGGCTCGGCAAACGGAAAGCCGATAGAGAAAACAGCGCAGTGCTATTCCTGCCATGAGAAAAACGCGGCCGTCGACACGACTTTCGTGCAGTACTATCCGACGCTTATCGACACAGCGAAACAACACGGCACTTATAAAGACGTGGGAGAGTAATCCAGACGCTGTCGCAGTTCCGTGATATGAGCGGTGTGGTGGCGCAAATGCCAGACAAGCATCTGTAGAACGGTGTCCAGCGCCAGAGCGCCTCGTTCCGGATGTAGCATCTCGCGCTTCCATTGTTCTTCGGTCAGCGCGCGGAACATTTCGACCCAACGGCTGTGAAGACCATCGATCACGTCGAGAGACGTTTCGACCGGTCCGCTGCGCGCGTCCGGTAGTTCGGCCCAGGTAGTCTCGTCGAATACCTTGATGACTGGCCGGTCTTCAGTAAGGGCGAGGCGCGTCCTGACGTACCAGTTCATGTGGGCATCCGCCAGATGGTGCACGACCTGGCGCACGGTCCAGCCGCCCAAACGATAGGGCGTGTCGAGCTGAGTTCGTGAAAGGCCGGAAACCGTAGCCCGCAGAGATGCCGGTGCATCCCCCAGATCCGCAAGCAACTCGGCGCGCCGAGCCGCATCCGGCGGCGGACCGATTTCCAATGGCCCGATGGGATAGCGCAAGTCAGCGTCCTGCATGATCAGCCATCATAACTGAGCGCTGTCTAATCCAGCAGTCCGTGGCATAAGCTGATGAAGACGCCGTGCGGCACATGTGGGGCCAGGGCTTCGGCCCTGCCGCCGAGCTTTCGCTCGGCGTTCTCCGCGCGAAACAGCGGAGCGGTTTTACCACGGGCTGTCTGGACTAAGCGGCTTCCACAAAACTTCTCTCACTCGACAAGCTGAGGCGCGTTTCGTCCAGATCGAGTTCATGCTCGATCGAGCGTAGCGATTCGTCGCTGATCCTCCCCTTCATCGCGCGGGCGCAGCGCAGTCTGACGCTCCACCGCGAGAAGTTCGCATGAAAGATCCACGAAGCGCGTGAAGTCTTCGCCGTCTCCGTTGGATTCGTCGAGCATGAAGAGGTGGCTCCGATAGCGCTGCGCAATGGGATGACGGCGGTGATCATCAATCTCGCCAGCAACCATGAAGGCCGACAGGTGGCCAGCTTCCTGAACTCAACGGGAGCCATCGCGTTCGTACTGAAGTATCGGCTCGGCCCGCCGTTACCACCATCCGATCGAACTCGGAGACGCGCAGCGCGCTATTCGCATGCTCCGAGTTAAAGCCCCAGAATGGCGGATCGCGCCCGATCATATCGGCATCATGGGTTTCTCTGCAGGCGGTCACCTGGCCATGACTGCCTCAACGCTCTTCGATTCGGGAAAGGCCGATGCCGCTGATACTGTCGATCGCGCAGGCAGCCGCCCCGATTTCGCGATCCTGGGCGATCCGCTGATTTCGATGACAGCGCCGTGGACGCACCAGGGATCCAGACGCAGCCTGCTTGGCGATAACGCCGATCCCGAGCTTGCCCCGAGCCTTTCCGGAGAGAACATGGTCTCGCCGCGCACGCCGCTCACCTTCATTTTTCAAACCGACGCCGATACCACTATGCCTGCCGAGAACGGCGTTTATTACTATCTGGCACTGCGCAAAGCCGGAGTAAAAGCCGAGATGCACGTCTTTCAGATCGGCCCGCACGGAGTCATGGATGATCCCGCGCTCGCCGTATGTAATCCGCAACATCCTCGCGACGTTCACCCGGTGAAGCGGTCAATGAAACCTCGCAATCGCGCTGAAACATAGAATGGGGGTATGAAAGAAACCGTCCCCAGGTCGGTTGACGAGTACATGGCTCGACAGACCGAGGCGGTGAGGGCGAAGCTCGAGCAGGTGCGTGCCGCGATCCGGAAGGCCGTGCCGGAGGCGCTGGAAGGCATCGGCTATCGCATGCCCGGATATAAGCTGCACGGAAAGCCGTTGCTGTATTTCGCAGGGTTCAAGAATCACTATTCCCTGTTTGCCGCATCGGGGACGTTCTTCGCAGCCATCGAAGATGAACTCAGCGGCTATGAAGTGCGAAAAGGGACTGTCCATTTCCCACTCGCCAAACCGGTTCCCCTGAAGCTGATCAGCCGGATCGCGAAGCTACGCGCGGAGGGGATCTCCGCCACGGTGCAGAAACCAGTACCGGGCAAGGAGAACCCGGCCGGCTCACGCAATCGCCGCCGTTCTGGCGACCAGGCCGGAGCGTGAGTGACGGATTTGGGCCGCGCGAGCTTTGTTCAGGCGGTTGTGGCGATCGACCGCGAAGTTGATTTCCGCGTTTGAAAATTAGAACACATTCGTGATGGGATCAAAGGGGATTCCGTTGGCGAGACTCTGTTGGGCGAGCAGCTTGCCTTCCTCCATCCGGCGACTCCGTTCGCCTTCGCGCTCCTTCTGCAGTTCGCGGGAATAAAACCGCAACCCCGTCGGTCTTTGAAATGAGGTGCCGATTGCCCCACTAAGGGGCTCACATATGTTGACTCCTTCGACTAGTGTTGCGCTCGGTCTGGGATTCGTCGTCCTGGGCGGACTCAACGTGTGGTTGGTTCTGGAGGCATGGGCTCGGGTGAAGACTTCCAGTGCCAGTTCCCGAATGCTGGCGCTGCATCGAATTGGCGGATATCTGTTCATCGCAATTTTTTGCGTGATGGCCTTTTTCATGGTCGCGCGGCTCCGAGGCGGCGCAGAGAACTCCGCGACCGTCACGATTCACCTGACGCTGGCGATGCTACTCTCGCCGCTTCTGTTTATCAAGGTTCTGGTGGCCCGATATTACCGGACTCAGCACAACCTGTTGATGCCCCTTGGACTCGCGATTTTTGTCCTCTCATTCGTTCTCATTGCAAGCACTGCCGGACCGTACCTGGTTCGGTCATCGCGAGTAGAACGAGTGTCCATTGGACCAGCCCGGAACCAGACGGCCATGATCGATTTGAACCGGGCGAGCGATCTGATGCAAAGGCGCTGTTCCAAATGCCACAACCTCGATCGTGTGGTCGGAGCCCGCAAGGATGCAGATGGATGGCGCAACACGGTGGATCGAATGCGTGCCATCGCCTCGGCTGGAATCTCCGAGACCGAGGCCCAGACCATCATTTTGTACCTTGCCTCGCAGAACCGCCCGAACGGCTCTGAGCAGACGGCGAAAATGGCGGTTGCGCGGGCCCTGGTGGACCAGCGTTGCGGGCGTTGCCACACTCTGGACCGCGTCTACAAGACTATAAAGACCCCGGACGAATGGCGGGCGACCGTCGGCCGCATGGCCGAATACGCCGCCGGAAGCGCCGGGGCGCTGCAACCAGGCGAAGACCGGCAGATCATCGAATATCTCGCGTTGGCCCAGACGCCTGAAGCGGCGGACAAACGCAAGACAGAGGCCGAGGCAGCCCTGTCACAGCGCAGCTCGATTCCAGCCAACACGGCCGCGGCGCCGGTTCCAGCGCCGGCATCGCCCTACGACGCCAAAACGATCGGCTTCACTTCGCTGATCTGTTTGGCTGCCGCCGGTCTGGGGCTCCGGCGGCCAAAAGGACGGGCCGTGGCGACCGCAACCTCGGCCGCTCCGTTTGCAAAAGCGGCTCCGGCCCCGCGGCAGGTCTCGAGCGATCCGTTTCTCGTTCAGTTGGTACAGATCACGCAACAGACTCCCGATTCGAAGACTTTGCGCTTCGCGGTGCACGGCGAGCGGACCCTGAATGCATTGCCTGGACAGTTCGTCACTTTTTCGTTTCTGTTTGACGGAAAAAGAGAGAAGCGTTGCTATTCCATTTGTTCGTCCGCAGCTCGCTCCGGATACATCGAAATCACGCCAAAGCGCGTTCCAAACGGTTGCGTGTCCGTATTCCTCAACGACCGCGCCGAGTTGGGCATGACGTTTGAGGCGACGGGCCCGTTCGGGCAGTTCTGCCTGAATCCGGCCGCGGATCGGAAGGTCGTAATGATTGCGGCTGGAAGCGGCATCACACCGATGGCCGGGATGCTCAGTTATGTTGAGGACCTCTGCCTGGAAACCGATGTAATTTTGCTTTATTTCGTCAAAACGCAGGAAGACATCATGTTCAAGAGGGAATTCGAGCGTTGGGAGGGACGCTCAAAAAACTTCCAATATCATGTGGTGCTCTCCAACCCGGAACCCGATTGGAAGGGCGCATGCGGCCGCATCAATCCGGAGTTTGTGCGCGACACGATTCCGGACATCGACGGACGGGCGTTCTTCCTTTGCGGGCCTCCTGCGTTCATGGACGCGGCCCGGAAAATCCTGGAGGACATCGGTGTTGCCGAGCAGCGGATTCGGCAGGAAGCTTTCGGCGGGGCGAGTGCACAGCCCAAACCGGCATTACCCGCCGCCACACACAGCGAGTTCGCAATCGAGTTCTCGCGCTCAGGGAAGACATCCACTATCTCGGAAGGACAAAGCCTGCTCGAAGCCGCCGCGGATGCCGGCGTTGACATTCCCTCCGCCTGCAGACAAGGCCAGTGCGGGACGTGCAAAACGCGCCTGCTGGAGGGCAGTGTCCATATGACGACGGAAACCGGCCTCGACGCGGAGTCGAGGGCACGGGGGTATGTTCTCACCTGCGTGGGTCATGCCACAGGGCCGGTAAGGCTGGACGCATAAATCCCGCGTTATCGGCCACTCGGAACCAATCCACAAGAGCGTATAATCCCGGTGAACGGCCGGATCGCCCCCGAGGAAATGGCGTTTTGAGGGATGACCCACAGGCTCCGCGCGACCGAGAAAAACTGTGGGACTCACCTGGGAAGGGCGCCACAACAGGGCCTAATTCACCGGATTACGGAGAAAGGCGTGACCGGCGGCACCCTTCAACAAGGGAGCATTTCAGGAACGTGTAGCAGTGCAAAACGCCCCGCCGGAGGAAATCCGGCGAGGCATGGACATGAGGGGGGATTAGTCGCTAAAACTTCGATGCGCCCAGCGCTCCGGCCCTGCAGGAATTACAGATCCCGAAAGCGCTGCCGTTACCGATAATGCTCGCGCACCGGCCGTTGATACTGGCCAATTCCCCTGCGCTCAAGGTCGCCGATACGAACCGCGTCTCAGTGGTCCCGTAGCTGCCGGCGCGGGGCGTCGCATGCAGCGTTGTCCCGAAAGCTCTTGGCTGGTTAGTTAGCGGAGAAAGGGGCGGTAGCCCTTTTCCCCGCCTCCGCGCTGAAGAACCCGGAGCGCACCGGACCGAGTGGAAGCGGAAATCAGGGCAATCGCGCGGCGGGCATGGGTTCGCGGCCGGCCTGGTACAGAATAAGGCTCGTGGCTCGGCCCTCGGCGCCAGTCTCAAAGGCGATCTGTTTGTCAGTCACCCTGGCGAAGAAGTTTTTCTCGCCTTCGGCAAACAGTTCGAACTTAGGCGCGGCGGTCGGATCGCCAGACCGATTGTGAGGAAGCTGTACGAAGGCCTGTGCGAAGAGGCCGTCGCCGGCGCGGGTGATTTCCAGAATGAAGTTCGGCGTCATTTGATAGCGCCCGGTGTAATTATCGAGGAGCCTCGGATCAATAGGAATCTCGGTGTGCTGCTTTGGAGGCTCGGGATTGGCAAGCGGCAGCTTCGGGTTCAGGAGATGAAAACCGATATCATCGATCCCGGCGAAAGTAAAAACATTGGACAGTACAACGACCCCGATACGCTCCTTCGGATCGTAGCCGGCAAATGAGCGGAAGCCTCGGGTGCCTCCATTATGCCAGGCGATCTCCCGGCCGTCGGCTGAGGAGATAAGCCATCCTAAACCAATCTCCATTTGGCCCATGGGACGGCGAACTTCGAGCATGGCTTTCATGGCGGGTGCAAGAGGCGATTCCTTGTAGCCGAGGAATGCTTCGAGGAACGTCAGCATGTCATTGGCGGAGGAGCGCAGTGCGCCTGCACCGGCGAAAACCGTGGGAAGGGGTAGCCCAGGTTTGAGGATGGGCGCGAGGGTCGATCGGTGACCGGCAGCCATCCGACGCTCCATGGAGGAAGAAAGCGTAATACCCGTGTCGGGCATGCTGAGCTGTTGCGTGATGCGGATTCCGATCAAGCTCTCATAATCCGTTCCGGCGCGGTACGCGAGGAGGTGGCCAAGCAGCCCCCCGCCAAGGTTTGAGTATTCGAATTCGGAACCGGGGTCGCGCGGCAGCGTGTAGCCGGAAAGGAACTGGTACAAATCGCCCACGCTGTAGTCGCCGTAAGGATTGGATGCGTCCTTCAGCTTAAAATTGCCCGGGAGGGGCGGGAGCCCGGAGCTGTGCGTGGAAAGATCGAGCAGCGTAATGGATTTGCCGCTTCGCTCCGGCATCTTGACATTTTCGGGAAGATATTTGGCGGCTGGATCGTCGAGGGCGACCTCTTTGCGGTTCACCATGTCCGCCAATAGCAGCGAAGTGAAGACCTTGGTGACGGATCCAATTTCGAAGACGGTATCACCATCGAGTCTGCGTGGATCGCCGTTGGCGAGGTTGCCATAGGCGACGATGCGGCGGCCATCAGGTTCGATGACACCCACGACGATGCCGACCGCTTGCTTCTGGTGATCAACGCGTTTTACGAGGATCTCGCGGATTTCGTCGTTGCCAGGAACTGGAAATGTTTGGAAGATATTCGGATTCATAAGTTTGAAAATAGACTCCATACTGTGCCCGATAAAAGACCAAAGGTCATTTAAGGGACACACTTCGGCTATGGCGCCGAACTTTGTTTAGAGGGTTGGCCTAGCGAGGACGGGCGGAAAGCAGGCAATCCTGAAACGCGCTGATCATCGCTTTGTTGAGCGGCTTGAATTCGTGTCGCATAAGGGACGTACCTCCTTTCCTCAGCCTTGGTTGAGGGCTTTTAGACAGTATCATGAGTGCGCGGAACGCTGCAAGAGTTTTTCAAACGTTCGAGTCAGAAGTCCGGGGGCAGTAAACTTGTCTGGGCATGAAGAAAATCGGCTTCCTCTCATTCGGCCATTGGACACCTTCGCCGCAGTCACGCACGCAGTCGGCGGCTGACGCGCTTCTGCAGTCGATCGACCTCGCTGTGGAGGCCGAGCGCCTGGGAATGGATGGAGCGTACTTTCGTGTTCACCACTTCGCGAGACAGTTGGCATCACCGTTCCCACTGCTCGCGGCGGTCGGCGCCAGGACGCGAAAGATCGAAATTGGCACCGCGGTAATTGATATGCGGTACGAGAACCCTCACTATATGGGGGAGGACGCCGGCGCTGCGGATCTCATCGCCGGCGGGCGCCTGCAGTTGGGGATCAGCCGCGGTTCCCCCGAGCAGGTGATCGAGGGTTGGCGCTATTTTGGCCACCATCCGGCTGAGGGCGAGAACGATGCGGACATGGGCCGGCGGCACGCGGAAGAATTTCTCGAACTGCTGGGCGGCAGGGGGTTCGCTCGGCCTAACCCACATCCGATGTTTCCTAATCCGCCGGGGCTGCTGCGTCTTGAGCCCTGGTCCGAAGGACTGCGTGATCGTATCTGGTGGGGAGCGGCTACCAATGCGACGGCTGCCTGGGCGGCCAGGCTCGGGATGAATATGCAAAGCTCAACCCTCAAATTCGACGAAACCGGCGAGCCGTTCCACATCCAGCAAGCCGCCCAGATCCGCGCCTTTCGTGCAGCCTGGAATGAGGCTGGCCACTCTCGCGTTCCTCGCATTTCCGTCAGCCGCAGTATCTTCGCGTTGATCGATGACCGCGATCGTTTATATTTCGGACGAGGAGGTAAGGAAGAGGACCAGATCGGCTTCCTTGACGAAAACACCAGGGCGATCTTCGGCCGCAGCTACGCCGCCGAGCCGGATGTCCTGATCGAAGAGCTCGGAAAAGACGAAGCGATCGCTGAGGCCGACACGCTATTGCTAACGGTCCCAAACCAACTGGGCGTCGCCTACAATGCGCATGTCATGGAGGCAATTCTGACTACCGTCGCCCCTGCTCTCGGTTGGCGTTGAGTTTTTGGACAACCGATGAGCTGTGACGAGACGCTGCGATTCCGCAATTATTGAATACCTGTCGATCCAGGATTCAAGCAATACGGCGAAGGACCAGTTCATACGACTGTGCTCCACGATCGCGCTGTATCTCGCCCGGATCCGCGGCTACGGGACTCACGCCACTTCCCGCGATTAGAGACGCATTTGGAGCAGCATATTCCAACGCGGCAGACGGGATGTCTGGGCTGTATTCGGCACCGTGGCGCAGGCACTCGTGCCTGCCGCGCCGGGACTCTTCCCGGCGCCTGGTCTGTGAGAATGCAGGCTAACTTGGCTCGGCCCGCGATGATGCAACAGTGCCGGCCGGGAGGCAACGCGCCAACCGACACGCGCCAACCGGCACAGGACCGCTGGCCACACCGATCTCCGGCATAAGTGTGCACCTACCTTGCTGAACCGGGTTATCCCTGGCGCTCTTCGAAGCCCGTTAGAAGGTGAACCGAGCGATCAACGTACCGGTGCGGGGCAGCTGGTAGAGCTGGCCGACCACGGCATTCGCGGTCACACTGGGCGCTACATTGGGTCCCGATACAGTTTCATTAATCACGCCGAAGCCGCCAGACAACTGGCCGGCCGAGTTATGACTGAGCGCGCTCTGCGGGGCCGTGGTGATCGGGTTGCCGATTTGGGTGCGGTTGAAGATGTTCACGAACTCCGCCCGGATCGCCAGAGAGTATTTCTCCTTGATGCGGAAGGTGCGGCCGAAGTTAAAGTTTTCCTGCGGACGGCGGGCCGACCGGAAATCGCCGTAGAGAGTCCCGGTGGCGGGACCAAAGGCTCCGGCGGCCGGGTTTACCCATGCGGCGGGATTCAGCACCTGATCCTGATAGGGATTAATGCAGCCGCAGTTCAGGTTCTTGAGATAAAGCGGCTGGCCGGGCACGCGGTACATTTCGCTGGTACCGAGGTAGTTAGTGGTGGTTGCGCTCGGCGGAGTCAAAGGCAGTCCGCTGCCATATTGCAGAAAGGCGCCGATCGCCCAGTCTTTGGTGGCAATCGTTGCGAGGCGGTTGCTGAAGTATCTCTGTGTCGTATACAGAATGTTCGCGTTGAACAGGAACGGCTCGTCCGTGGGCTCAAGCGATTTGTTCGATTCCTCGAACAGGACCGGGCGGATCCCCACCAGCGCCTTGGACCATGTGAACGTTCCCTGAACCGTCAGGCCGTGTGAGAGGCGATGGGTGCCCTTGGCCTGCAAAGAGTCATACCAGGTCCGCCCGGTGGGCGAATTGGTGTCGGTGATGGTTGAGAACTGCGGGAACGGACGCAGCGCGTTGAGCAGGGTGTTGCTGGTGGAATAGCCTGCATACGGCAGGAAGTTACCGATGTGGGGGGTGACAGCCGGATTGGCGAGCGTGTCGCCCAGCAGCAGGTTGTCGGCCGGATTCGTGTATGGTGCGAGACCGTAGGTGGCAAATACCGCGGGCGAGACCTGGTTCAAGTAGCCGAACGGCCCGATTGCCGTCGTTCCGGCTCCCCCGCTCCACCAGACGCCGCGGTTGCCCACGTAAGCCGCCTCAAGCACTGTATTGGGCGTGATTTCGCGCTGAATGCCTGCGCTCCATTGGTTCTGGCGTGCAGGCCGGGCGGCGCCAGGATCGAGATAGGAAAGAAAACCACTGGTCGTCTGGCCTGGTAGAGGCGTCTGGCTCACGCTGAAGTTGGGCCAGGTCGGTTGCGGGATTGTGCCTGCCTGATTCAGAGTGTAAAAGCCGTTGATGGACGTCGGCGTGTTCGTGATGTTCGCCGTGTTTTGCAGATTGATGTCCGGGGGAGCGGCGTAGATCAAACCCCATCCGCCACGGAACACCGTTTTGGAATCGAGCGCATAAGCGATGCCGAGACGCGGCCCGATGGCATAGGGATAGGCAGAGACAAAGCTGCAATTGCAGGTCGCCTGGAAGATGGGCGCGCCCGGATGGCCGCCGGCCGCGGGGTTCGGAGTGGTGAGGCTCAGATTGGCGGAGCGGCCGTACTCTTCCGATGCGGGCGTGGCGTAATCCCAGCGAAGGCCGTATTCGACGGTCAGTTTGCGGGTGACCTTCCAGGAGTCCTGCACGAACATACCAAACTGGGTTTTGAACATGCGGGCGTCCACCGGGGCGTATTGGGTGGCTGCGGTCACGTCGCCCAGAAGAAAGTTGGCGTAGGGAAAACCCGCGGCATAAGCGCCTTGAACAAGCGAGGCGGGAACACCCGTGGCGCCTTCGCCGGTGGCGGACACCGTGCCCGCCGAACCCGGGATGCCGGCAGCGGTAAGAGTTCCGAAGGTCAGACCGACGCCGGTCGGCGGCGCGGTGATCTGTGCCTGCCACCAGACTTCCTCGCCCGCCTTGTAGGTGTGGTTGCCTCTGACCCAGGTGAGATTGGCGTTGTGGGAAGGCCTCTCGGTGTGGGTTGCGGTATGAGCCAGGGCGTTGCCTAACTGTTGCATGCCGCCGAGATCGATGGGCGCCGTCACGTTACCGGCTATGATCGTTGGGAAGTTATAGCTTCCTTCGCAACCCTGAAGCTGGAGCAGAGTCAGGCAGTTGACTGTACCACCA
>Ga0210389_10003639_pt1 | contig 12052 bp, 11 predicted proteins | sample IncBWH28OmetaG_FD_160127 | JGI IMG/M metagenome (GOLD analysis project Ga0210389, IMG submission 160127) | Forest soil microbial communities from Barre Woods Harvard Forest LTER site, Petersham, Massachusetts, United States - Inc-BW-H-28-O ... | reverse complement strand
AGCCGGGAGCGTCAGTCGCCGTGATCGCCCGGCAACACGAAGTCAACGCGAACCAGGTCTTCCAATGGCGAAAGCTGTACCGGGAGGGACGGCTCGACGCCGAGCCCGCGACGGCAGAGTTAGTGCCGGTGCGGATCGCTGACGTCGTTGGCGTCGAGCAGCCGCCGACGAAGCTGTACTCCGGCGTGATCATCGTCGAGTTGGGCAAAGCGCGTATCCGCATTGAAGGGGCGGTTGATGCCGCGAACCTACGCGCCGTCTTGGAGCGCGTCATCCGATGATCGCTCTGCCATCGGGAACGAACATCTGGATTGCCGCCGGCATTACGGATCTCCGGCGCGGCTTCACCGGGCTCAGTGCGTTGGCGCAAACCGTCCTGGAGCAAGATCCATATTCAGGGCATGTCTTCGTATTCCGCGGACGGCGGGGCGACCTGATCAAACTGCTGTGGTGGGATGGCGACGGACTCTGTCTATTCGCGAAACGGCTGGAGCGCGGTCGGTTCATCTGGCCACAGGCCGAAGAAGGCGCGGTGTCGTTGAGTCGGGCGCAGTTATCCATGCTGCTGGAAGGGATCGATTGGCGGCGCCCAGTTCGAACCGGTGCGCCGTCTGTTGCGGTTTAGAACATTTCTTGCTCGAAATGTTTTAGAACGCGCAGCGATTTTCTGCATCATGTGACATAGTTTCGATATGCACGCAGCGGATAAGTCGAGTCGGATGGCGCACCAGTTGCCCGATCTCGACACGCTCGATGTGCAGTCTTTAAAAGCGCTGGTAGTGACTCAGCAAGCTGAACTCGATTCGCGCACCACAGAGATCGAGAATCTAAAGCTGCTCATCCTCAAGCTGAAGCGCATGCACTTCGGTCCGCGCTCGGAAAAATACAGCCACGACATTCAACAACTGGAACTGCGATTGGAAGATCTGGAAACCAGTCAGGCAGCTGCGGAACCTCCGCCTGTCGTGCCGGCGATGGTCGCGCTGAAGCAGGAAGTCCGGCGCAAGCCGGCGAGGCGACCGTTGCCGGCGGCGTTGCCGCGCGAGATCGAGACGATTGCGCCTGAGCACGAAGCGTGTCCCGATTGCGGCGGTAAGCTGCGCCACCTGGGCGAGGATGTAACGGAAACTCTTGAGTATGTGCCGGCCCGCTTTAAGGTAATCCGCACCGTTCGCCCCAAGCTCAGCTGCGCGGGCTGTTCGCAAATCGTTCAAGCGCCGGCGCCGAACCGGCCGATTGATCGTGGTTTGGCTGGGCCAGGACTGCTTGCACATGTTCTGGTATCGAAGTATGCCGATCACTTGCCGCTCTACCGGCAAGCGGAGATCTACCAGCGGGAGGGAGTCGAACTGGATCGTTCGACGCTGGCCGATTGGGTGGGCGGCGCGAGCCGGATTCTACAGCCACTGATAGAAGCGCTGAAAAAGTATGTGTTAGGCGCGGAGAAACTGCACGGCGATGATGTGCCCGTCCCGGTGTTGGAGCCGGGGCGGGGCAAGACAAAAACGGGGCGATTGTGGACCTACGTTCGCGATGATCGACCGGCGGGCAGCAAAGATCCCGCAGCGGTATGGTTTGCTTACTCTCCTGACAGGAAGGGAGAGCACCCGGCAAATCATCTGCAAAATTACGTTGGCATTTTGCAGGCCGATGGATATGCCGGCTTCAACAAACTCTATGAGACAGGGCGCATCTATGAAGCTGCGTGCTGGGCTCACGTCAGACGCAAGTTCCATGATCTTTATCAGGCGCATCGATCGCCGATCGCGAAAGAAGCTCTGGACAGGATCGGCCAACTCTACGGAATCGAGCAAGAGGTTCGGGGCCGATCACCGGTCGAGAGAAAAGACGTTCGACAAGCCAAGTCGCGGCCGTTGCTGGAAAGTATGCTGGCCTGGTTGGAGGCAACGCTGGCGAAGCTATCGCAAAAGTCCGATGTGGCAGTGGCGATCCGCTATGCGCTTGACCGTTGGGACGCGCTGCTGCGGTTCTCCGAGGACGGGCGCGTGGAGATGGACAACAATGCGGCCGAGCGTGCGTTACGCGCCGTCGCCTTGGGTCGTAAGAACTATTTGTTTGCCGGATCGGACGCGGGCGGCGAACGAGCTGCCGCCGTTTACAGTCTGCTCGGCTCAGCCAAGCTCAACGGCATCGATCCAGAGAGCTACCTGAGCTCGGTTCTGCGGCGCATTGCCGACCATCCGATCAACCACATTGCGGATTTGCTGCCGTGGAGTCTAAGCCCGGCCGAGGCGCCCGCGGCGGAGGCGGCATGAGGCTCCAATCCCCTCAAAAAGATTGTGCCCACAATTTTCGAATCGTGGGCACGATCGGAAATGAGGTTGACAACCTGGAGTGGCAGGCTCTCGAATCGAAGCTTCTGGCCGCGGCCGCCTATTCGGCATCGCGACGGTTGCTCTACCTCCGCTTCCACAGCGGCGAGGTTTACCGCTACTTCACCTTTCCGCCAGAGCGATTTCAGCACTTCCTCGATGCCGACTCTCAGGGCCGTTACTTCCTCGGCCAGATCAGGAATCGGTTCCCCTACCAGCGCCTGCCCCGCGGCTAAACTTTTCTCAGCAGAAATCCAAGGCGGTATCGGCCGGACGCTTACGTTTGTGCGTAGTGGGGAGACTCTCCAATGCGTATCCGGAGTTCCTTCAGCCATTCGGCCTTGTTCTTTCCATGAACGACGCGGCCGAGGAACCCGAGCGATTCGGCAATGTTGTCGCGGTTGAGGCGGATGTCCTGGCGGGTCGTCTTGGCATATTGCCACACCCACTGCTTGACATCGTTTGGCTTTGTGAACACGTAGGTCGCATGACCGGCCTGCGGCACCTCGACGACTACGGATTTCTCGAGATCGAAAATGTATTCGTCACGGAACACGTACATCGCTCGCGTGCGCATGGTTAGCTGCTCGTGATAGTAGGAATCGTAATCCGGACGCCAGGTGATCTGTGCGACATCAAAGTCGCCGGGCAGACCGAGATTCCAGCAGAGCCGGCTCAATTCGCCCCGCTCCGTCGGAATCTCTTGCACGTGGGCGCGGAGACGATCGATCTGTTGCCAGTACTGACCGAAGCGAGTTTGAGTGTTCCGCGCCTTGAGGATGTCTTCTTCGAGGCCTTCTGGCATTTCCAGGTCGGTTCGGCTGGGGAGCGCGGTTTCCCATTCGATTAGTTTCCACTCGCCGCCGCGTTTGCGATAGCGGCCCGTGTGGATAAAGTCGGCAGAGATTTCGACAGTGGACGCAATGAGATGGCGCCACTGGCTCCAGGTGGGGTCCCATCGGAGCGGCAACAACTGATGGTCGATGAGAACCTCGAGTTTGCGATGACAGTCCCGGAGGATCGCATAATCGTCGAAGTAATCGAGTTTGCGGAGAGGCACCGGGACGGTACGGCGCCGGCGCTCCGGCATGAAGGCCAGAATTCGGTTCGCAAAGAAAACGCCACTCTCCGCAGATCGTTCTCCCTGGACCAACAGAGATCCGAAACCGGAGTAGGGGAATGGAACAGGAATCGCAGAATCTTTTATCAGCGTGTCATATACCCCGCGGATGTCGGGATCGGCCAACATGTTGTAGGCGCGCTCAATCGTAGCCAACTCGGCTTTCGACGCGTTCTGCTTCTCCAACTCCATACGCCGGAGCCGATAGGCGAGGCGCAGTTCCTTGTACGTCACGTCCTGTGGCAGACGAAGCACGTAGTAGAAAGTAGGCTGGCTTGGCCAAGAGGCTCTCCGATCGGCGGCAAAGAAGTAGTCGCGAATCACCGGGCAAGGAATGTGGATGGCGTTGATGCCAAGTTGGCCTTCGGCGACCTGAACACGCACGAAAGATTCTTCTCGCTTGTCCAGCTTCGGCAATGCAGCATAACCGGCCTTGACTTGGTAGACATCGGCTCGGCGCAGCGACGGCTTCCGGATGTAGACCTCGGTGTCCGCAGTCGCAGTCCCGGTGGACGCCGGCACCAGGACCTCGTCACCGATCCGCACGTTTGAACCGACGAGGCGGGAGAGCGCGAACTCGCGGCCGTCCGCGCCTACGCAGACCAGCTTCGATTCTTCCGGTCTGATTTCGAGGACGCGAGAAGGCAATTGCGCTTCGGAGTTGGCAGGGGCCGTAACGATCGTGTCCACCACTGAGTTCATGGCTGCCTGAGCATAACCCGGATTCAGAAACCGCGCAAACGAACGCCGACAGAAAGTGTAAACACATGACAGAGAAAGGTTTATCGGATTCTGGGCGCCGATCGGCTGAATTAAGGTACGAGTGGCAGTCATTCCTTGGCTTGCTTCCGGTGCTGGACCTGCAGCCGATGGATCCGGTCCTGTACCAGCGTTGTCTGACGGCCGTTTGGCAATCACGAAAGAGCGCGATCAGTCGAACGGATTTGCATCAAGCCGCCGGCCTGGCCTTCCAGGGGGAGGCGCTGGATTTTGACTTGCTGGTAGCGCGGCTCGTCCGCGAAGGGATTCTTGAGCCGATCGTATCGAGTCCGTTCCATTTCCAAATCCGACGCCGGAACTGGACGCATCCGGAGTCGGCCTACGCGGCCGGCCTGTCCCTGAGCGCGATCAGCCGAGAAGAACAGACGGCGCGCTTCCGGACGCTCGGAGTGCTCAGTGCGCGTATCCGCAATCCCCGCTTGCCGGAGAGGCGAGTTCAACAGATCCGCAAAGAACGAGACGACCTGGAGCAGATCTACGAGGCGACCTGGCTCGAGCTCGAAAACGCGATCGGCAGCCAAGCGGCTCACGCGATCCGGAAGAGCGTTGAAGAAGCGAGGGAGGCCGGCGTGGTCCAGCTCGAGCTGCCGCTGGAGAAGAAGAGACATTTCGACCTGGAAGGAGAAGCAAGATGCAACCAGTAAACGGGGTTGACCAAACCCATGAAGCGGGGTCAATCTCATCTCCCCCCACAGAACACTCCGAGGATTTGCCGAAGCTCCCGGAGGACCTGAAAGTGAAGCTGAAAGACCCACTTCCGCGCGAGGCAGTGTCGCCCAACCCGCAGAAGCCGGGACTCTCGGGAATCAAAGTCATCTACGTTGTCGAACGGCTAAACGACGTGTTCGGACTGAACGGCTGGCATATCGACAATGAAATCGTCGAAACCGGCCGGATGGTGGTGGTGAGAGCGACGTTGACGATCCCGAAATATTCCATTGCGATCGAGCAGTTCGGAGGGAACGACAATCCCGATCGTGGTGACGCTTACAAAGGCGCCTGCACCGATGCGCTCTCGAAGTGCGCCAGCTACTTAGGAATCGGCATGGACGTATACAAGGGGCTGCACGATGAACGCACCCGAGACGGGAGCGGCGCTCAACAGAACGGATCGAGGTCCACAGCATCGCAGCCCGCCCCGAGGCCTGCATCGACGCCGAACAGAACGCAGAGCCGGAACGCCGCGCCCACTGGCCTCACGAGTCGGAACATGGCTGCACGCTTCACCAGCATGCGGAGCGTCTTGGGAGTGCCTGAATACGGCGACATTCTCAGCCGGCACGGCTATCGCGAAGTAACCAACATCCCGAGTCTGGAAAAGGCGCGCGATGTCTACCGGATGTTGGTGGACGCGTTCCGAGTGCACTTCGGAGAGGCAAAGCGAACCCTTGGGAACGCCGAGTACGTGAAGATCCTAAGCGAGTTGCGGCTCAACCCCAAGGCGAAGCTTAATCCTGACCAGGCGGTACGGGTCTTCAACCGCTTGGAGGAGACTCTCAATGCCAGACCATGACAATGGCTGCGGAGCGGCAGTCGCCGAGATCACGGCCTCAACAGAACTTGCAAAAGACTTCACGCTATTTCAGATCGAAGAGAGTCTGGTGCTTCTGGCAGAGTCGGCCGAAGAGGAAGGGCTTACGCCGGAGATCGAGCGGGCGCTGACCGTTTACCTGGAGGGAGCGGCCGAAAAACGCGACCGCGTGGCCGACTTCATCCGCTTCTGCGAAGGGATGGCCGAGTTGGCCAAGGCCGAAGGAAAGAGGCTGCAAGCTCGGCAGAAACACTTCGAAGCGACAGCCGAGCGCGTGAGCGCCATGGTGCTGCGCGTCCTGGACTACCTCGGGGTGAAGAAGTTGGAGGGCCGAACGAACACTCTCAAGAAGAGGAAGTGCCCGCCCTCGGTCAAGATCATTGATGACGCCAAGGTTCCCGCCGAATTCAAACACATCACCGTAACGCTACCGCTGCCTCAATGGCAAGAACTTCTCGCAGGCAGCGGAGAGGAGCTTCGGAAAGCTGTTCTTTCCGGCATCCGCAAACAGGAGACATCCATAGAGCTGGAGGCAATCAAGCAGGCGCTGAACCTTGAGAAGACGGTAGAAGGAGCGGACCTCGTCTGTAATCGATTCAAGCTGCAGGTGGTTTGAGCGATCGCGGAATGCCCGACCACCGCCTGTCGGAAGAATCTAGCGTTACACGTTCCGCAGAGGCATTTCTACGGGTTGGCGTCTCACCCAGGTGGAAATGGGATTCCAATGACACGAGGCACTCATCAGTAATATCGCATGTCGTTAGCCCTCACCATCTCACCCCGACAGACCGCTAGGAACAACGATGCCAGAGGTGATAGACGGTAATGCTTGTGGCCCGGCCTTTGCCATCGGGCCACGCGAAATCCCTTCGATGCTGGCTGAGGTGGACGGCTTCGGCTTTCGAACAAGCAGCGGCAGCCGGTTCTGGGCAGACTTGGAGCCGTTGAACCGTACCCAGTGACGTGTTCCGGGCGGACGCTGTCATGGCAGGAATCAGGTGCCCAGCGATGGTTCTGCCGTCACGGGCGTAGGCTAGCATCATGCCTTCCTGCATGGTCCATGCGTAATCGCCGTTCACAAATCTGATGAGCCCATCATCGCAATATGCACTACCGGCGGCATGGTCTGCATCAACCGGCTTGCACTCAATAAATAGGGCATCGTGCGACGAAAGAACAGAGCGCGACCCCACGTCAGAATGGCGGAGCTTGAATGATAGGTCGGGCGTTTTCGCGAGTTTTTGCCCATTGTAGTTTGTGACTTCAGCATGCCGGACTACGCGATCGTAGAAGGTGGAATCGAATCCCCTGACTTCGCCTGTTTGGCGCAGGTCGTTCTCAAGGACATTGAAGAGCTGCTCGGTGACGCGGTCTTCCCGTTCAGTAGCCAAAGAGAAACCGCGTTCTCGGAGCTTCTCAAATGCTCGCAGCAGCACACGCCGAACAAACAGAATGACTGGACGTCCGAGGCTCGGATGGGGAAGGTTGTATCGCTCGGGGGGAACACCAAGGGTGAAAAAACCAGCCATCCGTGTTGCCCTCATTCCTGCTCCGCCAGCCCGCACGCGCCTAGTCCTTCACGGATGATGTGTTGCGCACAGAGGCGGGCGCGGGTGGCTGTCCACCAGCGGCGCTGATTCAAGAGACCGAGCAAGAGGCCGCGCTTACGAGGCGCGTGGACAATAATACGGCTACATCCGCGCTGGTTTGCCGCTTCCATTGCCTTCCGCATTAGAACGGGCTCGATTGGCACCGAAACGGTCTCACGGGAGATGGCGAGGAAGAACCAAGGTTCACGCCAAGTATTACGTTGAAATTCCGCTTCGGGCACTGCGGCATGCTCGCCGCAGACATCGAAATACGGCTCCAACTCCTGGCGTAACGTATTCACGAAATCAGAGCGCGTTTCGCTTGTCGTGCGCTCCAGGGCCGCCTTGCCCGCCTTTCGATACGAGGCTGCGGCGAAAAGTGTATCATCGGCGACCTGCACCGCGGCTGGATTGAGGCCGTACAGCTTGAACATGAACTCGTTCATTTTTCGCCATGGTTTGATGGCATCATGTTGGATCTTGTGAGCGAGGCTGCGAATGGTCGCCCTAGTTGTTGCGGGAATCGCGGCGATATCTGGGAACGGCAGGGCATCGAACTCTTCTTTGTTGAATGTTTGCCGGTCGAAACCACTCCGACGGCTGGTCATCAAGCAAAAATAGGAAAATAGGGTGGAGTGGGCAAGCAAATATATGAGCGCGGCCAGCGTCTCCGCCTCAGGGTGGCCGGCACAGGAGTAGCCATAATAGCTTTGGGAGAAAGCGACGGAATGATCCAAGATGTAGGCGCGCGGAGCTTCATCATCGTCGCCCGGAGATTGGGGAATTACAACGAGCGGAGCTTGATACAGTTCCTTGCGACGCGGCATATGACCGCTGCTTCGCCCTTCGGAATTTTTTCCGTACAGCTCCCCATATGTCTCCGCCTTCGTGTTCACAAACGAACGCTCCGTCGGTGTCTGAAAGACTGGGAGATCAGCGAGAAAATCCACGAACTTCTGAGGAAGTGCGGGAGAGCGGTTGTACCCTTGCCCAGTCTTGTTGCCGTCCGTGTCCCACTCAGCCCAACGGCTCTCTAGGGTCCGATTGTCGGTGCTCAAGAGAGTTTCCATCGATTCCACATCCAGCCACGATCCGAACGCTAAAGTCTTGAGAATCCACGGTTGCTTCTCGACTCGTGCCGCGCTAACGGGTTGGGCGACCTCATAATCAATGCGAAAGCGCCCAGTCCCGTTCAGGTCAGGTTCGTTGATGGGGGCTGCATAGTAAAAGCAGTGATCGGGGCCGGGCTTTTTGTTGCGAGCGAAAAAGATGCAGAAGGGTACTTTCACGTCTTTCCACACCGCTGACCAACGCAAGTCGGCTCCGTTGATTAGCCCCGTCAATTCTGCGCTCCGTAATACGGCGCGCCACGCTTCAAAGCCTCTACCTGAGGTGCGTCCGAACAGTCTCGCTGGCATGGCCAGAGCGATGACACCGCCCTCTTTCGCCCACTCCATCGCCCGCCAGAGGAAAGGCAGGTCGGGATTCTTATCGGGATTTTGATATCGTGCTGCTAAGTCCGCCAATCCGCGTTTGATGAGTACTCGTCTTCCGATAGCAGTGAACGCTTTGTTCAGTTCGTCGGTGGGGGACTTGCGTGTCTTCTTCTCCGCGCCATCATCGACCTCATCCTTGTCGTCGCGGAGCCGTGTCCACGGTGGGTTACCAATCACAATGTCGAACATCCTCTCGAAGTCGTCAGAAACTTCTGGACCGAGGCTGCCAAGCGGGAATGTCTGCTTCGTATCAACCGGGTCTCCCCCGAAGCGATAGAGCACCTCGCCCCGCAGATTCCGAGGGAACTTGAGTACCTGCGGTGGACGCGGGCTGGCATTGAGTTCGATCGCAGTGATATAGAGAGCCAATGCGGCGAGGCGTAGAGCAGATTCGCTGATGTCGAATCCTCGCAACTGTTTGTAAAGGATGTTCTGGATGGTCGAGGTCTTTGGACGTTCGTCGCCAATCCACTGTTCGCGGACCAGCCGGCGAAATGCGAGGACGAGGAATATGCCGGCACCACACGAGCCGTCGAGTACCTTTGCGCGCGCTTTATCTTGGGTGGCGGCGAATGCTTCCTCGACCATCAATCCGGCGATCGTACGAGGCGTGTAATGAACACTCGTATCGCGCGCAGTGCGAGGGTCTGCGCGGTGACTGAAACTCTCATACACCTGACTCAACACTCCGACCGGGATGTGAGCGAAATCCAGGTCGCCCCAATCGAGTTCGGTTTGGACCGTGTTTCCAATCGCGCGCCAGCCGCGGAGAATCGCCTGGAGATGGATGAAGATTCTTTTCCCAACTAAACGCTCGGTGCGCCTGAAGAAACGAAGATATTCCGCCTCGCGCGCCTCACGGTTGGAGGCGGGAATTGATTCGTCAATGAGCGGGAGGAAATCGCCATTAAAGGTTGCATCAAGCCACGCGGACGTTTGCGCGGCTGCATCAGCTGAAGAGAAGGCGTCCTTGAGTTCGTTCGCAGACGGGCAAATCTCGTCACGTTCGTTCTCCAGCACAATGTGGCGGTCGATGAGAAAACGGAAAAAGAGCGCGCGGCCCGCCATTGAAAGGACTTCAAGTGCTTCCAACTTGCCTTTGCCCTCTTGCGGAACGAACTCATTCGTCGTACGAGTAAGGAGGTCGAAGATCTTGTTGAAGACGTAGTCTGTGCCACGCAGGCGATGGTTTTCCTCAAAGGTGCCATGCACCAGGCTCTGGAAGAACAACGGCGCCGTCGTGCTGCGCTCTTCAATAGTCCTTACAGCTCGTGAGTCCGCAGTTTCCTGAAAACTGATAGGGAATATCTCCAACGAACCGGGTCGTAGCACGCCAAGCCAAGCGGGATCGCTCCGATTTGCGAGCAGTCGGCGCACCGTAGCGAGCGAAGCCGCGTCGCTTTTCACATCGGCGCTCGCATCGACGAGATAGAGCAACGCGGACCCTTGATGCTCGGCGACCGCTGTGAGCATTGGCGCGCGGTTGCTTTGCTTGGGCAGTAGATCCAAGTAGTCAAGCTGCTCCGCGGAAGTGAGCTTTTCGTCAAGTCTGATGACACTTGTACAGCCGTAGGCGGCGAGGCGCGCGGCCAGCGGCAGCGCGAGGTTGGGAGGCGTGGAGGACATTAACGTGCGCTTCCTTGCTGGCGAATTAGGCCGACATATTTGCCGAGAATCTGGACCGACCGTGTGGCATCGGCGCGAATCTCAATATCGGGAAACTCTGGATTCGCTCCGCGAAGTATGACATTCCCGGAGCGACGGTACAGGTACTTGAGTGTTGCATCGTCTTCAATCAGCACCGCCGCAATGTCGCCATCTGCCACATCCTTCCGGCGATCCATGACAGCGATATCGCCGGGCAGAATGCCGGCATTCTTCATACTTTCGCCTCTCACTCGGAGCGCAAACAGATCGGAACCGGGAAACAGCTCCGGTGAAATAGGCACAACTTCGTCCGCATCTTGAAAGGCCATGGCTGGATGCCCAGCGGTGATGTGTCCCAAAAGAGGAATACCCTTAGGCGGGCGATGTTTCAGCCTTAGTCCCCGTGCCTTACCCGGAAGACGAGTAAGGATTCCTTTTTTCTCCATCAGCCGCAGATGAGACCGCACTGAATTCAGGCTGGCAAATCCGAAGCGTTCCGCGATCTCGCGCTGGGTCGGCATGACACCGCGTTTGCGTAACTCAGAATGCAGGAATGCTGCAATCTGCTCCTGACGCTCCGTAGGCCGCGATGGCATAAACTCATCATACTGCTCAAAAGAGCAGTATGAACACTTTTCTTGCGGTGCCGTCGCGTTCCTCGGACCTCCTTAGTCGCCTGCGGATGTACGGTTGCACTGGCTTGGGTGGAATTCGCCCTCTCACCGGCAATTGGCCGAACTTGCCAGGTTGACGCCTAACGCGCAAATCGGGAAAATGCCATTGCGCAGATGGGTGCCGGCCTAAACGCGGGATAGAGAGTGAGTGAAAACGCCACTGCGTTTAGGCGACGCGACGCCCTTAATGCGTGATCAACCGGTTCAGCACACTGCCGCGGGTACATCCGGGAAGACCTTGAAAAGCTGGCATGGCGCCCCGCCATCGTCGCCGGGCATCTCCGTGTAGTGAACATTTGACACGGCGGCCCTCCCGCCACAACGTCTGTAGGGCAGAAGAACTTGAATCGTTAAAAGAGGAGAATCGAGCATCAAGAAAACAGCAGTGGTGTCCGCCAGGACATCCCGCTCGCCGGACTCGAACGGTCCCATTCGAACATCCAGCGTAATCATCGCCGCCTGTGGGTTCTTGATCCTCACCAAAGTTCGCAAGTAGTCGAAACTCCGTGCAGTCCTGACGTCAAAGTGTTCCAAGACGGAGGGATCTTGAAACTCAACCTGCTCGATGTGGTCATCGAAGTACAGCGCGACCAAAGGCTCTATGGTTCCCGTCCCGAGCAGTTGAGTCTTCAAGATTTCGGTCGCCTGGCGAGCCCTAGCCCGCATCGTGTTGGGGTCTGCGTGGTTCATAGCTGCCTGGATTATATCCGGAGCCATGAAGCATGGCGTTTGGAATTGCTGATGGTTCGAGTTGGTTTCGGGGACCGATCCCCACATTCAAAGAAGGAAGGAGAGTTAACACAGTGTTTACAGAATTGATGCCGCTGCTCAGACAGCGCGCTGTCATGATCACCATTTCGGATGTCGGCCAGGGACTGCTAA
>Ga0210389_10003635_pt1 | contig 12056 bp, 10 predicted proteins | sample IncBWH28OmetaG_FD_160127 | JGI IMG/M metagenome (GOLD analysis project Ga0210389, IMG submission 160127) | Forest soil microbial communities from Barre Woods Harvard Forest LTER site, Petersham, Massachusetts, United States - Inc-BW-H-28-O ... | reverse complement strand
CCTGGGTGTTCTGGAACGCCAGGTTCGTCCGGTCGCCGAGGGGGACCTCGCCCGCTGGCAACGCCGACGGGTCCTTCGCCACCGGCGTGCTCTCCCCGGTGAGCGCGGCCTCCTGCACCTCCAGGGTGGCGGAGGACATGATCCTGCCGTCCGCCGGGACTACGTCCCCGGCCTCCAGCAGCACGATGTCACCGGGTACCAGCCTGGTCGATTCGAGCTCCGCGACCTGGCCGGATCGCCGCACCCGGGCATGGGGCACCTGGAGCTTCGCCAGTGCCTCCACGCTGGCCCGGGCCTTCAGTTCCTGGCTGGTGCCCATCACCACGTTGAACGTCACCAGCGCGAGCACCACCAGTGCGGTCGCGACCTGGGTGATAGCGAAGCTGGCCGCGCAGACGATGAGCAGCATGACGTTCATCGGGTTGGACAGCTGTCCCCGGGCGATGGCCCACATGCTCGGCGGCGGCTCGGCCGGCAGCTCATTTGGCCCGTGCTGGGCCAGTCGCCGCTCTGCCTCACCGGTGCCCAGCCCAGCATCCGGGTCCACGCCCATTCGCCTGGCCACCGCGTCGGCCGGCAACGCGTGCCACGCGAGGTTCCCGGCGGAATGCTGCACAGCGGTCATTTCGGCTCCTGCGGTCCCGAGCGGGCCGATGCCACGCTCAGTAAGCAGAATGCCCCGTAGCGTGACATCCGAAGCCGGCCGCTGACTACGCTGGTGAACCCGGCGGTCAGTTGGTGAACGTGGGGTCGCTCAGGGCCAGAGCAGGCGGCGGGCCCACGTCCCGGCGGTGCGCTGATAGTGCAGGCGGATGTGCCGGCGCTGCTGATCGGCCTGCCAGAACTCGGCTTCGTCGGCCGATACGGCGTACAGCGTCCAACTGGGGGCAACCAATCCGGGGTCGGCGGCGATCTGGGCCTGGGCGCGGCGCAGGGCCTCATCGAGCTCGGCGGGGTCGTGCATCGGCTCGGACTGCCGGCCGGTCAGCGCCTCGGCGCGGGACGCGGGCGAGCGCGCCAGGAAGTCCGCGGCGCTCGCCTGGCTGCCCGGGGGGGCGGCTACGCCACGGACGCGGACCTGGCGGCCCTGCGCAGGCCAGTAGAACGACAGCGCGACGTGGGGGTTGGCGGCCAGTTCCCGTCCCTTCCGGCTGCCCGCGCTGGACGCGAAGTACCAGCGGCCGTCCTCGTCAACGTCCTTGCAGAGCAGCACGCGAGATGACACGAGGCCCGCGGCGTCGGCGGTGGCCAGGGTCATGGCGTGCGGCCCGAGGACCCCGGCCCCTATGGCGTCCCTGAGCCATGTCAGGAACAAGGTAACCGGATTGTCCGGTGCCGCCTGGGTGTCGAATCCCGGCAGCCCGGCCGGGAACACCTCCAGTGCCCGCAGCATGTCGCGCATGTTCCCCGGCGCTTGCGCCATCTGGTGATCTCCTTACAGTCTGATAGTGGTGCACGCAACTGTGCACCGGAGTCGTTTGGCTCCGGCGGCATCCGCCCGCCCGTGACCGGCCCGCCGCGGGTCCCTGGGTAAAGTGTCCGCCATGATCCGGTCTGGTGATGGCAGCGCGGGGGATGCGGACTACGGGGCGATAGGAACGGCGTACTCGCGCTACCGGCGGCCGGACCCGCGGATCGCGGCATGCGTCAGCCAGGCGCTGGGGGCGGCGCGCACCGTCGTGAACGTGGGCGCGGGGGCGGGCTCTTATGAGCCGACGGACCGCCAGGTCACCCCGGTCGAGCCGTCAGCGTCAATGCGGGCGCAGCGGCCGGCCGGCCTGGCCACGGCCGTGAACGCCGTCGCCGGGGACCTGCCGTTTCCCGACGGCGCCTTCGACGCGGCGATGACGACCTTCAGCGTGCACCAGTGGAGCGACCTGCGGGCGGGACTGCGCGAGGTCCGGCGGGTCACCCGGGGCCCGATCGTGATCTTGACCGGGGACCCCGGGCGATTGCGGCGGTTCTGGCTCGGCGAGTACGCGCCGGAGGTCCTCGATACCGAGGCCCGCCGCTACCCCTCCGTCGAGATGCTCGGCGACGCCCTCGGCGGGACGGTCACCTCCAGCCTGGTGCCGGTGCCACTGGACTGCACCGACGGGTTCAACGAGGCCTACTACGGCCGGCCCGAGGGGCTCCTTGACCCCGCGGCCAGGCAGTCATGCTCGGCATGGAGCTTCGTCGGCGCCGCTGTGCACGACCGCTTCACCCGCGACCTCACCCGCGACCTGGCCGACGGGACCTGGGATGGCCGCCACGGCCACCTGCGGACCCAGCCCACGTTCGACGGGTCGCTCATCCTGGTCACCGCATGGCCCTGATCGGGTGGCGTGCTCGCGGGGTCAGCCGCCGAGGGCCGCGGCGGTGAGGCTGGACCCGCCGGTGCACTCCAGCACGGTGCCGGTGACGAAGCCGGCGCCAGCCAGGTAGACGATGGCCTCTGCGACGTCATCCGGCTTCCCCACCCGGCGCACCGGGGTCACGGCGGCCACCGAGTCGAAGTAGGCCCGCCGCTGGTCCTCGGGCATGACGTTCCACCAGTGCGTGTCGATCACGCCCGGCGAGACCGCGTTCACCCGAAGCGGGGCAAGTTCCACCGCGAGCGGTGCCACCATCGTCTCCAGCGCCCCGTTGGCCGCTGCGATCCCGGCGGTGCCGGGGAACGCGGCCCGCGCCGATGCCGCGGTGACCATGGTCACCGAGCCGTCCCGGCGCAACCGCGGCAGCGCCGCCTGGATGGCCTTCACGTGCGCGAAGAACTTGCCGTCGAACGCCTGCCGGAGCGCGGCCTCGTCCAGGGTGGCGATCGGGCCCACCCCCACGGCGCCCGGGCTGGCGCTCAGCACCAGGTGGTCGATCGTTCCGGCGGTGGCGAAGAAGGCGTCCAGCGTCACCCGGCTGGCCGCGTCGAGCTCGGCGACGAGGACGGGGTGGCCGATCCGCTGCGCCGCTTGGTCCAGGCGTTCCTTGGACCGCCCGGTGATGGTCACCTCCGCGCCCCGCGCCGCGAAGGCCTTGGCCGTTGCCTCACCTATCCCGGCGCTGGCGCCGATGATCACTACCCGCTGCCCGTCGAATGACATGGTGCGCAGTCCTCTCATTGTGTTGAGCACATTTTGTCGAGACCGACCGTCTCTACAAATCTTACCGGTACTTCCAGTCTCGTCAAACTGGTACCGTCATGCCATGGGTGATGGCTCCCGGCGTCCGCACACCGGCCGGCGGCGCAACGACGCGGCGCAGGACGCGATACTCGATGCCGCCTTCCGGCTGCTCAGCGGCCCCGGGACGGAAGGCCTGACGATCGACGCGATCGCCGCGGAAGCCGGCGTAGGACGGCAGACGATCTACCGCTGGTGGCCGTCGAAGGGCGCAGTGGTCGCCGATGCCCTAGCGCGCCACGCGCGGGTGGTCGTCCCCGAGCGAGACACCGGTTCGTTCGCCCGGGACCTGACGGCATTCCTCACCGACAGCTTCGCCGGCCTGGAAAACGGGGGCCTGGCACGCAGGCTCCGGCAGATCGTCGCGGAAGCCCAGCACGATGAGCATGTCGCCCGCGTGCTCGCGGACTTCACCGCCGTCCGGCGAGCGGCGCTGCGCGCCTTGCTGGAGCGCGGCCGGGCGGCCGGGGAGCTCGCGGCAGGCGCCGACCTCGACATGCTGGTGGACATGGCCTACGGCGTGCTCTACTACCGGCTCCTGGTCGGCCACGCGCCGCTTGACGAGAAGGCAGCGCGGTCGCTCGCCGCCGAGCTCACCCGGTCCCCTGGATAAGCCCGTACCCTGCGGGTGATGGCGTTCCGCGAGGTGCTTGAGGTTCAGCAGTTGCCGCCGGGCCATGATCAGGTCACCCACGCACAGCCCCGGGGCCGCCCAGCGGGGCGCCCGCATGGCGACCTTCAGCAGCAGGCGCGTCCCGCCGGGCTCATGCGGCACCAGGACGTAGGACATGAAGGCGCCCATGATGGTTCCTGTCAGCTGCCTGCCGGGGTCGACCGAGACAATCCGGCCCCTCGCGCGGCCGCCAGAGGTGGTGAACCGCTCCCCGGGCCTGGGCTCTGGCAGGGCCACCAGGACCCTGGGGGAGCGGCGGCCAAGGTTGTCGATGCAGTCGTAGGAGTACGGCGCGAGCCGCACCTGCGCGACCCACGCCCAGACCGCCATGGCAGGGGCCCGGACGTCCACTCCCCGCCACGCCTGCAAAACGGGCGAGGCAACGAGCTCATCGCACGGGTAGGGGCGCAGGACCTCGCCTTCGGTCACGCCCCACCGGTCACCGATCATGCACCCATCCTGCACTGCGTGGCCTCCGTCCCGCACTGGCAGCCTGGCGCCTTCCCGCGCAGGGTCCCCGGGTGCCCGCGTGGCTGAAGGATTTTGGCTTCCTGTAAAGATTTCATCGCATGCGACACCAGAGGTGAGTGGCATTGCGGGATAAGGCGTGCTGCGAGGAGTGCAGGACGGAGCGCTTGGCCGTGGAGGCGCCCTCATGCTCGGCCCGCTCCCACAGCTCAATGGAGCGGGCAAGCGATTCCATGTACGCCCGCAGGTGCGTGCGGCACACGTCGCTGAAGGTCCGCAGGTAGGCGATCTCGGCTTGGAGTCCCTGGAGCTCGGCGGCGGGGAGCGGCTCGGGCGCGTCACGGGCCGCCTGAGCGGCCTTGCTCGCGCTCGCGTGCGCTTCCTCCAAGATCATGCTGGCACGCACCTTGGCCTCGCGCAGGATCTCGTCGCGGCGCATGCGGGCGTCCTCGGCGAGCTCCCGGCTGTACTCCTGCGCGTCGGCCACGCAGCGGTCGGCTGTCTTCTGCGCCCTCGACAGCATGTACACGGCCTGGACATGACCGTCCTCCGGCCTGACCCCCGGCTTCCCGGCGCGGTCGAGCAGTCGCCCGCGCAGCCGCAAGACCTCCTCTTGCAGCACGGTGTTGCTGCTGAGCAGCCGGGCGAGCTCATCGGAAACGCGCCCGCAGAAGGCGCGGACCTCCCCCTCGTCGAGGCCGCGGCGCCCGAGTCGGGCCGGCGTGAAGGCCGCCGACCGCACGAGCTCTGGTGTCATCGGCTCACTGCTCACGCGAGTCATGATTCGCTCCAACCAAAATCCTCGATGTAGATACGGTTTTGTGGCATGCCCAGCGACTGCAGGCGGTTCACCGTCGCCGTGACCATCGCAGAGGAGCCGCAAACGTACGCGTCGTGGTCGGTCAAGGGCACCCGCCGGCCGATGACGTCCGCGACCGTTCCGGTTTCCCCGCGGTACTGGGGCTCGGCGGACACCGTCGGCGTCACCGTCAGCCATGGCCATTGCGCGGCCATCTTCTCGAGGTCAGGGAGGTCATAGAGTTCGGCGGCGGTGCGCGCGCCGAAGACGAGGTGCACCCGTGGCGGCTCGGCCAGGCCGGAGGCCTGCTCGATCATTGCCTTGAGCGGTGCGAGGCCCGTGCTCCCGGCGGCGAGCACCACGCTGCGCCGCGATGCCATATCCAGTCTCAGCGTCCCGACCGGAGCCCCCATTCGCAGCCTGGCGCCAACGGCGACGCTCCTCGCGAGGGCGCAGCTGACCGGACCGCCGTCAATGGCGCGCACATGGAAGTCAATGGTCCCGTCGTGCCGCGGCGCATTCGCCATTGAATAGAAGCGCCAGAGCCGTGGCCTGGCCTCGGACTCGACTGCCACAGACTGCCCGGGGACATAGCTGAACGGGACCTCGGGCGCGACCCGCAAGACCGCGATGTCCATCGTCCGCCGTTCGTGGCCTACCACGGTCGCGCCCCACCACGGCGGATGCAGGCCTTCGTCCTCGGCCGCGGCTTCGGTCATCACCGCCGCGATGACGGTGTACGCCTCCGTCCAGTCGCGCGCCAGGTCCTCGGTCCACGCCATGCCATTGAAGTGCGCGAGCGTCGCGAGGAGGCTGGCGCCGACCGCGGGATAATGCTCGGCCAGCGTCCCGAACTTCCGGTGATCGCGGCCAAGGCCCGCTAGGTACGGCACGAGGTCTTCCTGGCTGGAAACGTCCGCCACGATCTGCCCGAGCGCGCTCAGCAGCCTGTCTCGCTGGTCAGCCATGGAGACCGGAAACATTTCGCGCAGTTCCGGATGGCCGAGAAAAAGGTGCGAGTAGAAGAAGAGGGCCACCTCATCGCCGTACGCCGCTGCCCGCGCGAAACTCTCCTTCAGTCGTAGTTCATCCACGACGCTTCCCCCGGTTTATAACTTATACGATCCACATCACCGCACGACCCCCATGACCGCAGGTGAAGCCCAGCATTAATTGGGGGTCAAGATGACACCTTCCAATGCTTTGGAACCTTATCGCTATATGGGTCCGATGTCTTCCGGTAAGGCGGCACTGTGATGTACGTCACACTCGCTTTCCGCCTGCACATTCATGGTGAAGTCCGACATATTGCGACAAAGCAGTAGCTTTCAATATATGCACCTAAAGTCGCAATGAGCCAATTACAGAATATTGCCGAGACGGCATTCGCGAGCGCGAGGCGGCTGATATGGTGCGAAGCTGACCATGGAAGCCGAATGAGAGGAATGCACCGCGATGACTGCCGCTGACGTGAGCGTATATGAATTGATAGGAGGCGAGCCGGCCCTCGTGGCGGTCGTGGACGACTTCTACGAGCGAGTTCTCGGCGACCCGCAACTCGCCCCCTTCTTCGCCGGGGCCCACATGCCGAAGCTCAAGGGCAGGCAAGTCGAGTTCTTCGCCGCCGCGCTCGGCGGTCCCGATGCTTACCACGGGGGCGGCATGCGGCAGGTGCACGCCGGCCGGGGGATCGGCCAGGCCGACTTCGACATGGTCGCCATCCACCTGGCCGGCGCCCTCGCCGCGGCGGGGGTCCCGTCACCGACCATCGCGCAGATCGCCGCGGTGATCAGCCCGCTCGCGAACGAGATCGTCTCGCGCGGGCTCTCCTAGGCCCAACGGACGCCGGCCTGACCGATGGTCAGGCCGGCGTCCGCGTGCCGAGCGGTTACTTGTCCTGCGCGGACGGCCCGGTCACGGCGTGGCCGGTGATCGACTCCTCCACGTCATCGCGCATGTGGGCGCCGATCTCCTTCCCGCCGCGAGCGAGGAGGAACACGATGAGGCCGACGACGGCCACCACGACCATCACGAGCAGCGTGATCCAGTCGAGGTTGAAGTACCCGCGCGGGCTGGACAACCCGGTGGGCGCCACGACGTTGACCAGCATCGCCAGCAGGTAGAGGGCCGCGACGATCAGCACCGGCCAGGCCCACTTGCCAAGCCGGAACTTGCCGGCCGGGATCCAGCCGCGGGCCCGGGCGACGATCGCCCCGATCACCGTCAGCAGGAACGACAGGTAGATGCCGGAGACGCCGAACGAGATGAGGGACACCAGGACGTTCGTGTTCGCCGGGTAGGTGATGAAGCCGATCTTGATGTTATGCGTGGGGTTCGGGAACACGAGCAGGATGAACAGCAGGGTCACCACCGCGCCCGCCAGGAGCGCGTTGACCGGGGTCTTGAACCTCGAGTGCACCGTGGAGATCCACGAGGCGCGCGGCAGCGCGCCATCTCGCGCGTAGGAGAACATGAGCCGGCTGCCCGCGCCCTGGACCGAGGTCCCGCAGGAGAAGAACGCGAAGATGATCAGCAGCAGCAGGAAGTCCTGCAGCCCGCTCGGCAGCTGGCCGAGGATATAGGGGATTCCGCCCTTGATGACGTCGGACAGCGAGCCCTGGCTGGCGAGCAGCAGCGCGGCGGTCAGGATGAAGGAGGCGACCCCGCCCCAGATCAGCGCGTGCCGCATGGCGCGCGGCACCTGCCGCCCGGCGTCCTTCGTCTCCTCCGAGATGTCGCCGGCCGACTCGAAGCCGTAGAAGATGTACACCGGGGCCAGCACGGCGATCACCATCGCGCCGAGGTAGCTGCCGCCGAAGTCGAGGCCCAGCGGGTTGTGCGCGGCGTGCTGCACGTCCTGCGTGGTGAACAGGTAGCCGACGCCGTGGTGGAAGCCGTGGATGGCGAGGATCACCGCGATGCCGATGGTGCCCAGGATCTCGACGTACACCCCGAACTGCGCGACGCGGCCCATGACCTTCGCGCCGGTGATGTTCAGGGTCGTCTGGATGGCCAGCAAGATGACCGTGATGACGAGGATCGTGACGTGGTTGCTCGGGTCGATGCTCGTCCCGAACCAGTTGTTCAGCAACTTTGCCACGTAGCCGACAACGCCGGTGTCCACGCTCGCCACCGTCACCAGCAGCGCGATGCCGTAGAACCAGCCCACGAACCAGCCGTAGCGCCGGCCGACGTTGTACTTGCTGTACTGGTACAGCGCGCCGGCGATCGGGTAGTGGCTGGCCAGCTCGCCGAAGACCAGGGCGACCAGCAGCATGCCCGCGACCGGGAGCCAGGTCAGCCACACGTAGGCCGGCCCGCCGCTGCCCAGGCCGAGCACGAACAGCGAGTAGATGCCGACCATCGGCGACAGGTACGTGAACGCGACCGAGAAGTTCGCGAACAGTCCCAGCACCCGGTTGAGCTGCGGCTTGTAGCCGAGGCTTTGCAACCGGGCGTCATCGTCATCGACCAGTCCCGCCGTCTGCGGCGTGGTCTCTCCCATCAGTCCTCCGTCAGCCTTCTGTTAAGGTGCGCCTGCTGTGGGCGCTGGCACTCGCGTTCGCGGGTGGTAGGGCTATAAAATATGGATTCATATGTTTATGTCAAGGTTTGGGCGTGAACCGGTGGGACTGGCGTGAGCGCGACATCGATCGGGCTGACGACGGCCGCCGCCCGCGCGGTGCTGTCACCGGCTCCGGCCGCCGGACAGGGCCCGGGCGCGGCTAGTGGCCTGGTGGGCCAGGTGGCGCAGCGGCTGCGCGAGGCGATCCAGCTCGGCATCCTGCTGGATGGAGAGCGGCTGCCCCCGGAGGCGAAGCTAGCCGAGCAGCTGGGCATCTCGACGGTCACCCTTCGCGAGGTGCTCGCGGTGCTTCGCGGGCAAGGCCTGGTCATCACCAGGCGCGGCCGCGGCGGCGGGACGTTCGTGACGGCGGCGGACCTGGACAGCGCGCTCGGGCGCCGGCTGCGGGAGTTCAGCCTCGCCCAGCTGCGGGACCTCGGCGATCACCGGGGCGCGATCTCGGCGATGACGGCCAGGCTCGCCGCTCAGCGTGCCCTGCCGGCGGAAGTGGCCGACCTGGAGTGCCAGCTCGGCCGGCTGCGCACGGCCCGGACCGCCAGCGACCGGCGCCGGGCCGCGCAGCAATTCAGCGTGGCGGTCGCGGCCGCGGCGCAGTCACCCCGCCTGCTGGCGGAGGAGCTCCGGCTGTCCGCGGAGGTGGGCGACCTGCTCTGGCTGCAGGCCAGCGAGGCCGACCACGAGGCGGCGGTCGCGGTGCGGGCGCGGCTGGTGGCCGCGATCGGGGGACGCGATGGCGCCGCCGCTGCCGACGTCGCGCACCAGCAAGTGGCGGCCGAGACCGCCCGGCTGGCCGGACTGCGGTTGACGGCCTACATGGCGGCCCCGCGTGAGGCCGGCCCGCCCGGGCGGCAGCCCGCCGGCCAGTCGAGGCTGGGAGAGTCGCTGGAGCGCTTGTTCGAGGTGCTGGGGAACCTCGGCCAGAAGCTGGCCGACCTGGTCGCGGCGGCTTCCGGTTCACTCCACCACGACGACCTCGCCAGGCTCCGCCCCGCGATCTACGACCTGCTCGCCAGCCACCGGGACCTAGCCTCCGGAGCGGGCGTGATCACGGCGCCGGCTGTGCTCGCGGACGCGCCGCTGTGGCTGGAATGGTGGTGGACCACCCCAGCAGGCAGCCCGGAACAGCTGCGGGTCAACCTGGACCCCGCCGCGCCGGACTTCTTCGACTACACGGCCGCCCCGTGGTACGAAGCGGCGGACCGGCTGGGGACCGCGCAGGCCACCGGGCCCTACGTCGACTATTTCTGCACCGGCGAGTACACGATCACGCTATCGGTCCCGGTGCGGCTCGACGGCCGGTTCCTCGGCGTGGCCGCCGCCGACCTGCTGGTGTCGAACCTAGAGGGCCGGCTGCTGCCGGAACTGCTCGCGACGGGCCACCCGGTAGCGCTGACCAACCCGGAGGGCCGGGTGATCGCCGCGACGACGGCAGGTCTCCTGCCCGGCACCCGCGGGCCGGCCCCCGGCGGCCTGCCCGGCGCGCGCGGCCCCGCGTCCGGTGCCACGGTCACGTCGTCGCCGCTGGGCAGATGGCTGCTCGCCGGGATCGAGTTAGCAGGCCGGCCCGCGGTAGAGGTAGCTTCTTGGTATGCCAGCCACTACAGCGCAGCAGCCCGGCGCGCTGGAGGACGTGATCGCCTGGCGGGACGGGCGGATCGTCGCCCTCGACCAGACAGCCCTGCCGAATGAGCTGCGACTGCTCGACATCACCACGGTCGATGAGCTCATCGACGCAATCGTCAGGCTCGCCATCCGCGGCGCCCCCGTCTTGGGCGTGGCCGGGGCGCTCGGCGTCGCGCTCGCGGTTCGCCAGGGCGAACGGGACGGCTGGGATGCCGCCCGCCTGGACACCGAGGTCAAGCGGATCGCCGACGCGCGCCCGACCGCGGTCAACCTGCGCCGGGAGGTCGTGCGCACAGCGGCCGTGATCCCGCACGGTGCCGCCGCGGTCGAGGCCGCGGCGAACGCCGTGCGTGCCAGCACGATCTCCGTGACCAGGCGCATCGGCGAGCGCGGCGCGCAGTTCCTGGCCGAGTCGGGACCGGGTGGCCCGCTGAAGGTGCACACGCACTGCAACACGGGGGCTCTCGCCTGCCTGGGCTGGGGCACGGCGCTGGGCGTCGTCCGGGCGCTGCACAACCGGGGGGCGCTCGCCCACGTCATCGTCGATGAGACGCGTCCCTTGCTGCAGGGCGCGCGCCTGACCTGCTGGGAGCTCGGCCAGCTCGGCATCGAGCACTACCTGGCCTGCGACGGCGCGGCACCGTTCATCATCAGCCGGGGGATGGCCGACGCCGTCGTGGTGGGCGCCGACCGGGTGGCGGCCAACGGGGACGTGGCGAACAAGATCGGCACGTACTCGCTCGCGCTGGCCGCGCACCGGGCCGGCATCCCGTTCCTGGTCGCGGTCCCGGAGTCAACCATCGACGACGCGACCCCCAGCGGCGCCGAGATCCCCCTGGAGCAGCGGCCCGAGGACGAGATCACCCAGATCCTGGGCGTCCAGGCCGCACCCGCCGGCACCCGGGCGCTCAACTACGCCTTCGACGTCACGCCCGCCGAACTGGTGACCGCGATCATCACCGAGGACAGGCTGATCTCCCCGGGGCAGCCGGCGGTACGCCCCTTATCCCTCTCGTCCGCCCAATCGGACAATGCCGTTCTCTCCCCGGTTCGGGAGTGCCGCAAGCTGCGGCTCTCCGCTCAAGCCGGATTAACTGTGAATACTTTTCCGGTTGTGAAGTGTTTACGCCGCTATCATGGTAAAAAGCCTTCGCAACCGGAAAATCCTTCACGCTGTTCTGCCCATCCTAAGCCTCGAATTGGTACAATTCGGGCATCAGCTTGGGCTGCAGCGCCCCGGTCCCGCCGGGTGCCTGGCTCCAGGATGTAACCAGAGTCTCCTTGAGCATGCAGTGCGTCTTTTGGTGCTGATGAGGCTAATGAGTGGGCGGGCGTGGCGGGCGTGGCGGGCGTCGCGGCGTGGCGGGCGTAGCGCGTCGCGGCGCGCCACGCAAGCCGGGCGAGGTTGACGATAATCAACGTTGATTATCTGAGGCTGGGGCGTGCAGACTGCAGTCATGTCAACCGGTGCAAGCACAGCAACAAGCACGGCAGGCAGCGCCAGCGCCACGAGCGTTGACGGCGCTGCCGCCGTCGAGGTACCACGAGGCCTGAAAGGCGTGGTGGTCACCGAGACAGCGATCGGCGACGTCCGGGGCAGTGAGGGCTTCTACCACTACCGGCAGTACTCGGCCGTCGACCTCGCCAAGGGCCGCACCGTCGAGGATGCCTGGCGGCTCCTGGTCGACGGGGCGCTTCCGGCCAGCACCAGCCAGCGTCAGGCCTTCGCCGAGGAGGTCCGGCCGCTCC
>Ga0210389_10003634_pt1 | contig 12056 bp, 12 predicted proteins | sample IncBWH28OmetaG_FD_160127 | JGI IMG/M metagenome (GOLD analysis project Ga0210389, IMG submission 160127) | Forest soil microbial communities from Barre Woods Harvard Forest LTER site, Petersham, Massachusetts, United States - Inc-BW-H-28-O ... | reverse complement strand
GAACTCCCTGATGGTCAGCTTGGTGTTTTCGAGGATGATTTCGGTCTTGCCGTGGAAGTGATACGAGCTTTCGACAATATGTTCCAGTTCTTCATCACCGGGCGGCGGTGGCAGTGATGGCACTTCCTTGGGCGGGATTTCCACGCCGAGGAATTTCGGGCGGGCGGCGGCGGAGCAGCCCTCATTCGAGTAGCCGAGCACTTCTTCTTTGTTTTTGCCATTGCCAAATTCGATGCGATCCGAGGGTGTGCGGCCAAACGAAGGTTCGCCGCATACCCCTACGTGATCTTCGACATGCATGGGGCCTCTGACCGATTCGCCTGTGGCAAAAAAGTTGTTGAGCGGCTGACACTGTTTTTTGGGCAGAGCTTCCCGTTCGGGATAGAAGTGGGCGCATTCGGTCCAGTAGTTTGGTTCGCCGCTGGGTGGTTCTCCGTAGACAACCGGATCACCGACTTCGTATACCGTGTACCACACGTAGCTGACGAAGTTGGCGTTTCGGAACGTCGCTACGATCACCGCCCTCGAGTTGCCTGCGAAGCCTGTTGACCTGATGCGGAACGTGCCCGTGGCAGCCCCCGACTCTTCGACCATGGTTTCGACGATGTGATTCGGGTCGCATTTTTTGTCGTGAGCGAGTTTGTCGCTTTCTGCGGGGACGAGTTGAATCGCATATTCCTCTTCACTAGATTCTTTGCCGATAGCCGGGACTTTGGCCTTTTTGAGTTCGGACGGCTGGAGAGCCGCGGTTTCAGTGCTGTTGTAATATTGATTGAGTGCGGGATTGGCGGGTTCGGGTTCCGCGCAGTAGTCGAGGTAGCTGCCGTCCTGGGTCAGGTGGTACTCGTAGTCCTCGATGCCGGCCTCCGCTGCGTAGTAGGCCTTCTTCTGAGAGGTGTCGGTCGCGGTGAGATGGACCTCGCCGTTGGCGGACGTGAACGCCACGATGACGAGCAGGGAAGTGACCGTCATGATTCCCAGGATGAGGATCATCGTGACGCCGTCGTCACGGCGGACGAGCGCTGAGACCCTACGGAGGGAGCGGGCAAATTTCGCGATCATGTCTTTTCGGTGCAGGGAAGGTTGGGGTTGCTAGGCGATTCTGAGGACGGTGCGAGACGGAACAGGACAGAGTTTTCGAGCGGGACCGGGCGATCGTGGTTGAAGCTGGCCACTTCATGTCCTTCGGGCGCCACTGTGAAGCTCACGGTCACCTTCGTGATGTCTTCGGCTTCGGCCGCGGTTTTGACTTCTGTGATCGCCGTTTTGTTGAGTTCCCCGTAGGGTATCGACGTGTCCCCCGTCGGTATTGAGTCGCTCGACTGGTAGTAGCGGAAATACTGGAACACCGGAGTGGGGGTTTCGCTTCCGAATTGAGTCTGCCGGACGCCGGTGAGCAGCTTGGTTGTCGTCGGAGTGGTCGCCCAAGTGTATTTCGGTGCTGTACCACCGGTGCGTTCGTAGACGTCTTCGACCAGTGTCCCTTCTTTGCTTCCGGACGCTGGGGTGTAGATGATTTCGTGGAGCTTGAGCGGCAGCGAGGACTGTTCGCCGTAGTTGCTGAGGAACTTGATGACGCTTCCAGTGCTTCCTTCCTGGATGGGGGTGATGTTGGGAGCCTCGCATGCGTCGTGCAGTCGGGATGCGATGTTCTGGAGTGCGACGCGGCCGGTCTGATCGACCCCCACGCGTGCAGTGATGTGTGACACGTCTTCGGTCGTGAAGATCAAGAAGGAGAAGGCGGCCATCGTCAGCACCGTTCCCGCGAGCATCGCGACGAGCAGTTCGATCAAGGTGAAGCCGTCGTTCCGGCGGAGCGATGGGCGTTGCGTGCGTGGCGAGCTCATGGACAGGTGCCCGCTTTTGTTTTGCTGGGAGACCCGCTGGGGCTCGTGCCCATGTAGATGAGTGCGGATTTTTCTTTGGCGCCGTCTCCGGTCCAGGTTTCGGGTGGCCCGCTCGTCGTCTTGTTTTCAAACGTGCTTTCCCAGATCTTGCCCGCAGTTCCAACGCACATCGAGTATTGCCCGTATGGGAGGCCGGGATGGGAGAGGGCGCCTTTGGATTCAGTTGTGAGCGTACGTGTGGTACCACAGCCAGTGTCAGTGACTACGACGGTAGCGCTGGCGACGGCAGTGCCTTCATGGGAAGCGCCAGCTTCCGTGCCGCTCATGACGCGGATGTTGACCGGTGGCTGTGGCAAGGTTGCGCTCACAGTTTCGCCGGGGCCGATTGTGGTTTTTGCTGCGGATATGCCGAAGTTCACGGGGTTGTCAGCTTCACAGGAGCCGGCAAAGACTGTGTAGCCTTCGGGGAACGGGAAGATCGATTTGCTACTGATGACCGATGAGGCGTAGGTGCCTGTCACGCCGAACGCCCGGAAGGCGGGGTTCATGCTTGTGTTGGCTGCCGTGAAAGCATCGCCGGTTTCAGCTGCGCTGGTGCTGGCGTTGGCGAAGTGTACTTCGAGGGCGCCGGCCTGTCCGAACTTGTAGCCTTTCTTGACGCTGGTCTCGGCCACGACATAGACAGGAGCACTGGTGATCGGATCTTTCGCCGATTCCGAGTAGCCGTTTTCGTCGACGTAGCCGGTTTTGCTTACGTTGAGCGTGTACTGTCCAGGTTCGACCGCAAGGATCGCGCATCCGTCTGTGGACGTTTCGCCCGAGTAGGTCGATTTGCCGATGGCGGTCACGGACGCTTTCGGCAGCGCTTCCGTGGCCTGGTTGGTGACCTGGGCTATCAGGACGGAGCCCGGCGGCGGGCTGATGAGGCTGGTCTCCACAACCGGCTTGCCCGTTCCCAGCGAGTTCCACGTCACCTTGGAGGTCGTCTGAATGTAGTCGGCTTCGGCTGTCGTCGCCGAGCAGCTCGTTGTGGCCGTCGCGTCGGCGATGTACTGCGCGGTTGAGGTGACGGTGTACTTGGTGCCGCTGGCGTTGACTTCGTGCTGGATGATTTCGTGCGTCTGGCTGAGTTCGGAGAGCTTTTTGATCGGCTCGCTGCGCAACTGGTCCTCTTCCTGCTGGGCGAGCACGTCTGCCTGAGAGCGCTCACGGCCGAGCGAGGTGACCCGGTTGGCGCTGTTGAGGCCCGTGAGGGTGCCGACGACGATGAGCGCGAGAAGCAGCGCGCCGATCACGACCTCGATCAGCGTGTCACCGCGTTGTGATGAAGGGTTGGGCAGCCGTGCGGGAAACGTAACAATCATCACAAAGAAGGGTTAGGTAGCAAGCTCCCTTCGGCATCTGACTGCCGGTGCTTGAGGGGTTTCCGGACGTGGTACGACACATGTGGCGAGATGATCCGCCGTGATGTGCTGAGCGGTGATCGCTGTCTGGCGGCGCTCGGGCTCTCGTTGGTCGCGCAGGGCACACGATCACTTGACTCGCTGGGCCATGGCTAGAATCCGAGCCCCGGCGGTTCGCGCTGCGAGGCTTAGCGGCCAGGTGGGCTCAGCGCGGACGTTTCGGGGGACTGGTGTATCGGTAACACGGTGGTCTCCAAAACCGCAACGCGAGGTTCGACTCCTCGGTCCCCCGCCTCAGCCTGGCCCCGGATTTCCGGGGTTTTTGGCTTTGTAGAGCCGATCGCGGGGTGGTGGCGGCGCGGCGGCGATCCGCATCGATCCGCTGGAATCCGCTCGAATCTGGAGCTTTCGATCCCTAGAGCGATCCCTTGGGAGGCGGCCCCGCGTTGTCGGCTCCTGGTCCACGCACGGCGTTCAATGCGCCCAGGAATCAAGGAGACGCGCCGGCGATTAGGCACGGCGGTCGAAACCCCCATAGAATTCGATCCATCGAGCCACTGCCCAACAACCGCTTCAAGCTGCCGTTCTTCGTCGTTTGTGCTGCGGTGTTCGTCGCCATGCTGGCTGCTGGCAGGTCCGACGTGATCGCCGTGCCACTGCTCGTCTTGAGCATTGCCTGCATCGTGGTCATTCTCAGCGGGAGGAATCCACGATGGCTGCAATCACCGCTAGATCGATGGGAAGCGCGACGGCGTCACTCCGGCTGAGCTGGCCCTAGACTTCGCGGCGTGGAAGAGTTTTGGATCGACCGCAAGAAGCGCGGATACTTTGCAGGTCTTACCGTCGTCGGCGGAGCGCTGCTGATCTTCGGTCAGCCGTGGGCGATCGGGATGTTCGGTCTGGGCGGCTCGGCGCTCGTATTGAGTGGGGGCTGGACGGCGATCAAGCGTCATCACAGCTCGTAGCAGAACCCCTTGGAATAGGTCCAGACCGACCCCTCTCCAAGGCCCTGCTGGGCTCTAGACCTCACGGCCTACGCGCGTGGTGTTCCAGCAGGCCCTGAAGTAGCGCCTCGGGCGGTACGTCGAACGCATCGAGCAATCGGATGAGCGTGGTCAGTCGGATCTCGCGCTTACCGCGCTCGATCCTCGATATCTGCACGACGGCGAGCCCGGTCTTGGCAGAGAGGTCCTCTTGGGTCCAGCCGCGCTCGTGGCGTGCGCGGCGGACGTTCTCGCCGAACTTCTGGATGGCGTCGACCATCGGAGCATCTTCCCGGGACGAAACCAACCAGGCAATGACCAAAGCGGTGAGATGGACGGCGAGCAACCCAAACAAATGTGCCCCCGCGCTGCGTCAACAGCCGGGGGCGTGGCAAAGGAGCCTGAACTCCAATGCAGCTGGAGGATATCCCGCGAGTTGTGCCCCCGGCCGTGGTGATCTACGGCCAGGAGAGCGAAAACGAGGCGTTGGCCGATGAGCTGGCGCTTGATGGCTTCGACACACGGCTGGTCAGCGACCTCGCGATGCTCGGCGAAGTCGATCTGATCGTTTTCGGTCGTGCGTCGAAGCGTGGCGCAGGGCTCGGTGCTCTACGTGCCCTGCGAGGGGGCGGACTCGCGGGCTCCGGTGCCCGCGTCCTGTGGATGAGCACGAGTGGCGACGCGACAGACACGCTCCGCGCATTCGAGGCCGGCGCAGACGACGTGATCCGAGCGCCGTTCGTGTACGCGGAGCTGCTGGCGCGCGTGCGGGCGCTGTTGCGCAGATCGACTGGCGAGACACCACCAGTGATACGGCATGAGGCGCTGACGATCCACACAGCAACACGGACGGTGATCTATGGATCGACTCCAGTGGAGCTGCGAAGGCGCGAGTATGCGCTGCTGCTCTTTCTGGCCAGCGAACCTACGCGCGTGTTCTCAAGGGCCGAGCTGCTCCAGAAGGTGTGGGGCTACCCGACGCAGGATGCATCGCGGACGGTCGAATCTCACGCCTCGCGGCTACGCCGCAAGCTCGCAGAGGCCGGCGCGGTCGGCTGGGTTCGTTCGACCTGGGGCGTCGGGTACCGCCTCGCGCCCGAACACAACCATCAACAGGAGGAGTCGATGGATGAGCAAGCGCAGCTGGTGCGCTTCGGCGTGACGTTCCGGCAAGTACGGGAATCCCGGCAGATCAGCGTCGCTGATCTCGCCGCCAGGACCGGCATCGACCAACACCAGATCAGCGACCTCGAAGCTGGTCGACTAGATCCCACTTTTGGTCTGCTGATCGCGCTGGCCGACGGAGCCGGGGTGCCGCCGTCGGCCTTGATCCCCAGCCCAAGGACTGAAATACCATCTGCCGTGTGACAACCAAGGAGCGTCTGCATCGGCTTGTAGACACGCTGACCGACCAAGAGGCCGAGGACGCGTTGCGGCTGCTTGGCGCCGAGTTTGGGATGCCCAGCGACGCCAAGACGCAAGCCGCGATTGCAGCGTTGCCGGAGGGATGGGGCAGGACACTGACGGGGGAGCCGATGCCGGATGTAGTCGCCGCTGTTCGTCGCTCGCGCGAGACCCACTAACGCAGCTTGCGTATCGCAGCCCGGCCCGTCAGATCGCGGGACGGCGGATGCGGCTACGCTGCTACGCGCTCAAGTTCTTCAGCGCGAACCTCGAACTGCGGAGCTTCCGGGGCGTAGTCGAGGCGGATCGCGACGATCTGGCTGCCGTTGATGGCAAGCGGTCCTCGATCCTCGACGACGATACCCGTCCAGTCGATGCCGGGCGTGTTCGAGACAACGCGGTCGCCGACCTTCAGCCAGCCAGGAGGGGATGTCTTTGTGCGCGCCATGATCTTCAAGGTATCACCAGGGACGGGGAAGGCCGAGTGTCTGACAGTGGTCTGCCGCGACCTTATCGAGCGATGTCGCCAGGACATTAAGCGTGCTGCGCCAAGTACGGCATGTGCCAAGGCTGACCGTCACGGGGTCCAGGGCGCCTCTCGTGAGCTTGATGTCGATGTCGTCGTGTGCGATCGCGTTGCGCCAGGTAATCAGCGCCCAAAGCTTCTTTCGGCGCTCATCGTTTCCACTGCGCTCCCGATCGACCTGGGACCAGACATTGAGCCCGAAACGAGAGAAGTCGTCCTCGATCGAGTTGGGCTGCGCGTTGTGTCGATCCAGCGCCCTGCCCCATGCCAGGCTCTCCCGCAGCAACCTGCGGTAAGCCGCGTTATGAGCCCCGTCGGCGATTGCGTCCACGGTCTGGGTGTGTAGCGCTCGAACGAATCCCTGAAAGCGCGCTGCGAGCAATGTCGTGTAGGCGTAGTTCAGCTGTTGCGTCAAGAACCGTCTACCCGGCTTCACGCCGCCGACCGCCCGATGCGCGTTCTCGATCTCGTCGAAGGCGGCCGACGCATCCACCTGCCACTCCCCGAGCGCTCTCGAAGCCATTCCGCGACGCTACAACAGCGCCCCGACGTGACGCTCGCCGACTCCGCACCACGCTACGCCGCAGTGGCCTGGCCTTCAAACAGACCATATGCACGGGTGTGCGGGTGCTGTGTCGGTGCTGTGTCGGCTTGACCCCTCTCGTCGGCGCTCGCGCGGGTGGTTGCCGTGAAACTCGTTGGCCGCTTCGCGGTGGTTCGGGTCTATACCCGGTGTGCAGAGACGCAGCCCCACAACTCGGTGGCCGTTTCGGCGGTCTCGCGGTCATTAACGGTAGTGGTGACCGCTTCGAGTATTGGTGCCGCGAAGGGCGGCGGGTATGCCCGGTATCTGGAGGGCAAGACCGTGGCGCCTGAGCGCGGCGACTACTACCTGACGCCCGGTGGCGAGCCGGCGCAGGCACCGGGCCGGTGGCTTGCTTCGGCGGACACGCTCGCGCAGCTCGGGATCGAGGGGAGCGTCGTCGACGGCCCGGACTTCATCGCCTTGATGGAGGGCAGGCACCCGAGCAGCGGACGGTGGCTGCGTCAGGCCGGCGCTGATGGCAGTCGGGGTGGTGGGATCGATGTGACGTTCAGCGCTCCAAAGTCGGTGTCGGTGACGTGGGCGCTCGGCGACGAGCACGAGCGCAGCCTGATCGAGCAAGCGCACCGAGCCGCGGTCGACCAGGCGCTCGCGCACATGACCGAGACCGTCCCGACGGTCAGACGCAGGTATGGCGACGGGGTGGTGGAGGAGCCCGCACGCGAGCTGATCGCAGCGGAGTACCTTCACACCACCGCACGCGGGGTGATGGATGGCGATGCCCCGGACCCGCAGTTGCACAGCCATGTGGTCGTGACGAGCGCGGTCCGGGATGACGGGCGGATCGTCGCGGTCGCTTCCCGGCCGATTTTCCGGTCCGCTCGTGAGGTCGGTGCGTTCTATCGCTCCGCGCTCGCGCACGAGCTGTCCCAGCACGGCTATGAGATCAACGCCGGGACCGGGAAGGAGGGTCGGTATTTCGAGATCGCAGGGGTGCCACAGAGCATGATCGAGGCGTTCTCAGCGCGCAGCCGTGAAGTCGCCGCCGCGGCCGAGCGGTTCCGGGCGAAGTGGGGGAGGGCGCCAGAACGCGGCGAGCTGCGCCGGCTGAAGCTGGAGAACCGCAAAGCCAAGCTCCCCATCACCCGCGCCGATCTGCAGGCCGAGTACGGGTCGTCCTGCTCGAGCAATCAGCCGGAGAACTCGCGCCCGCAGACGCGCTCGCCAAGGCGAAAGGGATGATCGCTGAGCGGCGCGTGCTCCCGCTTGAGGGCGGGCGCATGACCACGCTCGCGATCCGTGCCAAAGAGCAGGCAATCGAGCGCAGCATCACCCAGCTCGCACAGCCAGCAGGCCGAGACGTAGGAGACAGCGCCCGGACGCTCGCCGGTGACCAGCTCGCCGAGCGAATCGGCGCCCGCCTCGGCGACGAGCAAAGCCATGCGCTCAAGGTCATCACCGGCCCCGAGCGCGCAGCCGTCCTGGTCGGCCCGGCGGGCACCGGCAAGGGAGTAGTGATCGACGCTGCCGCCCGCGCCGAGCAAGCCACCGGACACCGGACACTCGGGATCGCCGTATCCGGCTCGACCGCACAGCGCTTCGGCCAGGACAGCCCCGCGCTCGCTGGACAGACGCTCACACTCGACGCGCTCGTCTACAGGGTCGAGCGCGGCCGGCTCACCGTCGACGCGAACACAACGATCTTCTTCGACGAGGCCGGCATGGCTGACACCGATCGTCTCCGCCGGCTCACCGCCGCGGTCGAGCGGACAGGCGCGAAGCTCGTGGCGATCGGCGACGGTGCACAGCTCCCCTCGATCGGCGCCGGCGGGATGTTCGACCGGCTCACCAGCATCGCCCCGACTGCGGTCCTGTCGGATGTGCGGCGCACGCTCGACCGGGCCGAGCAGCGCGCCTGGGCAGACCTCCGCGCCGGGCGCTCAGACCGGGCGATGGCGCACTACCTGCGCCAAGGTCGCCTGCACATGGACGACACCCGCGACCAGGCCGTCGAGCGCGCCGCCCGCGACTGGGCCAACCTCACCCGAGAACTCCCGATCGAGCAGGTCGCGCTCATCTCAGACGCATCCAACCAGGAGATCGCCCGTCTCAATGCTCGCGCGCAGCACTACCGGGCCGAGCGCGGCGAACTCGGCGACATCGAAGTCCACGTCCCCGGTGTGGACTACGGCATCCGTGCAGGCGACCGGATCGCCATGATCGACCAACACCACCAGCGCGGCGCGCAGCGGATCGAGAACGGCGCCAAAGGCGAAGTCCTCGACATCACCCTGGAGGGCGACGTGCTGATCCAATTCGACGCCACGAATCAGTGGCGCACGCTCGCCGGCGACGAGCTCGCGAAACTCCGGCTCGGCTACGCGGGCCACGTCCACCGCGCCCAGGGCGCAACCGTCACCCGCACCCTCGTCGTCACTGGCGGCTGGCAAACAAGCAAGGAGCCCGCCTACGTTGAGGCATCCCGCGCCCGCCAAGGCACCGACTGGTACGTCAACCGCCAAGACCTCGGCGAACATGGCCAGGACAGCGATCGGGTCAAACGTCTCGCCCAGGCGATGGGACACAGCCGAACCCAGACGCCATCGCTCGCGCACCCAGAACTCCCCGACCCCGGCTGGGGCTTTGGGTTCACCCGCACCGTCGAGCGCCACGGCCCCGCCCGCTACGCCCCACGCATCCCCGGGCTCGTTCGCACCATCCGCCGCGCCATAGACCCGCCCGCACCGGACCGGACACGATGAGCAGCGAAAAGCGCGTCCGGCGCACCGTCCCACGCCTCGCGTTCAACCAACAGGAGGCGGCAGAGGCGCTCGGCGTCTCCGTCGATCACTTTGCCCGGCACGTCAAGCCCGATCTCCCGGTCGTCTACTCGGGGTCGCTCCGGCTATACCCACGCCAGGCACTCGAACGCTGGCTCGAGGTGCAGACAATCCGCCGCACCCGAGATGTACCTTAATGGGCATGCCCAAGGACACGATGACTCGCTACCAGGGCGTCTACGCCCGGCATCGGATCGGCTGCAAACTCGAGCAGGGCGGAACGTGCGACTGCTCGCCGTCCTACTGGGGCCGAGTATGGGATCGTGCGGTCAACAAACACCGCAAGACGCGGATGATGCAGTCGATCGCGGAAGCCCGTAACGCGCGCTCGGACCTACAGGCGACGCTCCGCGCCGGAAAAGTGCCTGCGCACGGCTCGATGCGCGTCGCGACCGCCATCGACGCGTACCTCAAGGCGATCGACGCCGGCATGGCCCTCAACAAGCACGGGCGCCCCTACAAGCCATCCGCGATCCGGGATCTGCAAGGCGCCCTGGAAGGCTACGTGCGGCCAGAACTCGGACACCGCCGCGTCGCCGACCTCCGACGCCGCGACGTCCAGGGGCTCGTGGACACGATGACGCCCGACAAGTCCGGCAGCCGCGTTCGCACTGTCGTCAACGCGATCCGCAGCCTCTATGCGTGGGCGCAGGACCGCGAACTCGTCGAGCACGACCCAGCAGCGCGCATACGCCTGCCGGCGATGAACGCGACACCACGCGACCGGGTGGCCACCGTCTCTGAGATGCAGACGCTGCTCGACGCCCTCGACCCCGCCGACGCGCTCCCTTACGCGCTCGCCGTCTACGCGACGGCCCGGAGGGCCGAGATCCGGCACGCACACGTCGGCGACGTGGACCTGGACCTCGGAGTGATCTACCTCGGCGCCGACGATCGCGGCCGCAAGTCGCGCGCCGCTCAGCGAGCGGTTCCGATCGTCAAACCGCTCGCCGTCCTGCTGCGCCGCGACTTCATGCGGCGCGGCCGACCGGACCCAGCTGTGCTGCTCTGCCACGGCCGCAAGCCTGGAGGCCGGAACAGCGGCATGCTCTCGTTCGAGGGCCTGCAGAAGCGCGTCGACGACATATGGGAACCGAAGGATGGGCACGGCAACCCGACCGGCAAGAAGGTTGGTAACCGGATCACCGCCCACGAGTGCCGGCACACCTGCGCGTCGTGGCTTGATGCGGCCGGTGTTCGGCCGGTCATCGTGTCGCAGCTCATGGGCCACGCGGCGCCGGCGCGGCAGATCGGCGCGGCGCAGATCACGCAGGAGCGGTACACGCACGTGCTGCCGGGTGAGCTGGAGCAGGCGCGTGGGCGCTTCGATCGGTGGCTAGCTGACGGGCTTGCGGCGCACGCCGCGGTCTAGGCTGGGCTGAGAGCGCTTATCGGGCGTTGACAAGACGCCCGGGGTGACGCGCAGGCGGGGCTTCCCGGGTCGGCGTTTGGCGAACACGCCGCCCTGGGCGGCCTCCTGTGAGGTGATCGCCGACGCCCGTGAGTGCACAGGTCGTGTCCGGTCGGTGCGGGTTCGATCTCGCCCAACTGTTGAAAGAGTCCGCGAATTGGGTGCTCCGTGACCATTCGTGTCTAATAGGCGTGGCAAGCTCTTGCTCGCGCGCCAATGGAGGAGACCAGCGACACCAAAGATGACGAGCTCGCGTTTCTCCATGAGCGTCTCAATGCCCATTTCCAAACACTTCGTCAACAGCGGGCTCCGACCGGCAGCCCGACCTTCGCACTTGAGCACGGCCTCTCGCAAGCTGAGCTTGTCCTCCTCAAGGAGCAAGTGGCTTCAAGCATCCGGCAAGGACGCGTCCGCGGCGATCGGTGGCTTCCGCTGATCGTGTACGCCAGCGAGATCGGCTACGAATACTCCGGGGACGAGTATTGGCAGACGTTCGAGGCCTCCACACCAGGTTGGGCCGAGCACGGCGACCGCCAGTACCTAAGGGCAAGGTTTCGCCAGTTCAAGGAATGCTTCGCGGGCGCCGAGCCGACCGGCGCCTGGTCACAGCATTTCTCGATCATTTGCTGGCCGGTCACCCACGCGGTGCTACCAACCGATCTTCAGCGCCAACTCGCGCGCCTGCTGTTCGAGAACCGACGTGGACTGACCTCGGATCTGCTCGGTGATCCGGGTGAGCTCGGCCAACACCTCGCCGCGCGATCCTGGCATTCCTCCTCACGGTTTCAGAGCTTCGCGCAAAACACGGGGCTTCTCGGCCGGGTCGCTGCCGCCCTGTTGGCCGGCGACGACGAGCGCTCGGCCTTCCTTCTGGACTCGACGCTCGATCGCATCGTCGCCGACCTCTCCCGCGAGCGCCAGGCACGCGGTTGGCTGCGGGGTGCAAAGTCCGCTGCGGTGAGCGTCCGCACGCACGGGTTCCAGGGCCCGGTAGGGTCGCGCGCCGGGCGTCCTGCCACAGGAACGCCCTTGCCTCCCGCGGCCGACCCCGAGCTCGTGCTGCGCGAGGAGCCCGGCGGCTGGAGCGCGCACCTGGAG
>Ga0210389_10003633_pt1 | contig 12059 bp, 8 predicted proteins | sample IncBWH28OmetaG_FD_160127 | JGI IMG/M metagenome (GOLD analysis project Ga0210389, IMG submission 160127) | Forest soil microbial communities from Barre Woods Harvard Forest LTER site, Petersham, Massachusetts, United States - Inc-BW-H-28-O ... | reverse complement strand
GAAACCCTGATCGAAAAGATCGAAGAGTTGTTTCGCGAAAGTGTTCGCCCGAGTTGACCGCATTCGCGGCCGATCTTTTCGAGGCAATCCTCTCAGGAAACGCGCGTCCGCCCTTCACGCTTGCCCTGAACACTCGTTTCAGCCATGGGGTGGTACGGATAAGTGAAACACGTGTGTGGGTAGTGTGTCGTTTTGAACTTGGTGGGCTGCGTTTCAGTTGAGCGTATACAAGCAGAGTCCGAGGCCCAAAAGGCCAAGCACGCCATACACGGCGATGTTCTGCCAAAGCGTCTTAGGGGCATCGGCGCGGGAAACGATCCCTTTGTACTTCACCAGGCATTGTGCGGTGAGCGTGAGATCAGCGTCACACACATCAGAACGATTCCCATAACCATCGGGAGGAAATGCTCGCCAAAAATGACCGTTTCGGCCAAACGATTCAGCATTGGGAGATTTGTTGTAATCGATTGATTTCAAAGAATGGTCGGGGAGAGAGGATTTGAACCTCCGACCCCCTGGTCCCGAACCAGGTGCTCTACCAGGCTGAGCCACTCCCCGACATTTTATGGAGGCGAATCTGCGGGCGCTGCCTGGTGCGTTCGTCCCGTAAATGCGCTCCGACTAGTTTAGCAGAAATAGCGAGGCTCCCGGCGGGCCAAGGGAGTCGCATGGGTCGGTCGACGCAGACCCGCGGCTCGCAGGAAAAAGACGGTTCGGGAAAAAACAGACCCACTCCCGACGCGAGAGTGGGCCTGTTTTTTAAACAGCCAAACCCAAAACTGCTAGGGTTTGGGCGCTTCCGGAACGGCACCCGGGAAAATGCCCTCGAGCGGCTCCCGACGTTTCTGTTCCGCCATTGGATCGGGCAGGGGCTTACGCGGAAGCATCTGATCGCGCTGTGCAGCGTTGTAGACAAAGATCGCTTCCACTGTGGCGATCTGCTTCAGATCTTCGGGCTGCAACCGCTCAAAGACATCCTGGTTGGAATGGTGTGTGCGACTCTCGTAGTCCAGGTCGTCCTGAATGAACTGGAATCCTGGAATGCCGACGGCGTCGAGGCTCAGGTGATCGGTGCCGCCTGTGTTGCGCATGGTCAGGGTAGTCACGCCGAGATCCTTGAGGGGCGCGATCCACTGAGCAAAAATGGGCGCAATGGCCGCGTTGCCTTGCAAGTAGACGCCGCGAATCTTGCCCGATCCATTGTCAACATTGAAATAGCCGGAGATGAGCTTCTGCTCTGGTTTCACTTCAAGCGGTCCAGCATAGCGTCGCATGAATTCTGGAAGCGCAACCTGGTCTGGTGCAGTGGAGAGCGGAGCCGAGCCAAAGTGTTCTTTCGCGTAGCCCTTCGAACCGAAGAGTCCTTGTTCTTCGCCGGTCCACAATGCAATGCGAATCGTGCGTCGCGGCTTAATGTCGAGCGCTTTGAGAATGCGTACCGCCTCCATCGCGACGATGGTGCCGGCACCGTTGTCGGTTGCGCCGGTGCCGGCGATCCAGCTATCGAGGTGGCCGCCCAGCATCACGACCTGGTCTTTCAGCTTCGGATCGGTTCCTGGAATCTCGGCGATGGTATCGAATCCGTGCTCGTGCTCCCCGGTGAATTTGGTTTCGACGTCCACCTCAACACTGACGGGCACATGCGCCTGAAGAAGGCGATAAAGCCGTCCGTAGCTTTCGATAGCCGCAACGACGACGGGAATCTTGACGCGGTGTTCGGCAACATAGGGCGTGCGTCCAAGAGTTGCGCCATTATCGTCGAAAAGCGTGCCGCCCGATCCTCCGCCATTTTTCCCGTCGCGACTCGGTTCGATGACCGCCGCGACTTTTTCGTCCGCAAAGAATTGTGCGATCTTGTCGATCAACCGGTTGCGCTCCTGGCGAGCGCGCAGGCGGGCCATCATTTCAGGAGGCACGCCGCCGGCATTCGCGCTTACCGGAAACTCCGCGAGGTCGTCGAGTTCCTTGTCGCTGTAGCGCTCGAAGAGGCCTTTGTCGACCGGGGGCACCTCGCGCATAGGCCCAAAAAGGACGATTTTGCCCGCAAGCTTGCCCTTGTACTTGTCAAAATCGTTGTCGTTCTGGATGTTGACGAGGACGACATCGCCGGTCACGGGACCCGACGAAGAAGGCGACCATGGTGTGGCTTGCACGATCAGGACTGCCGTGTCGGGCACGACCATTCGCGCCCAGGTGTTGAGTTGTTGCCAGCCCAGGCCGAATTCACCCCAGTCTTCCAAATGTGCGTTCTCAAGGCCGATTTTGGTAAGCGTGTCACGGGTCCATTCATTCGCCTTCTTCAAGTTGGGCGAACCGGTGAGGCGCGGACCGATTCCATCCGTAAGCGCGGTGGCGAACTCCATCACATGCGACCGGTTGAGGCCTTCGTCGCGAATGCGTTGGTACATGGTCAGATCGATTGTTTCGGTGACGGGCTGGACTTCCGCATAGGGGTCAACGGCAGCGGGTGTCTGGGGCTTTGGTTTGTCCGCGGCATACAAGGCAGCCGCAACGCACAGCAGCGCTGTGGCGGGAAAACGGGAAGAATTCCTCAGCATGGGAAAGGGCTCCGGTGGGATCGGTATCAAACTGTTGATGGAATTCTAGGACATTTCCCACGTGCGCGTCGCACACGATTCCCGCCTGCCCGACCAGGCTAGAGCCCGGATTCTCCGGCAATCTCTAATCGCTCTTGCCGCTGCTCGTCTCGACACCCGCCGGCAGGTCAATTGCAACCAGAGCAAAGCGGGTTTTGCCATCCTTGGGTTCTTCAAATCCAACGATGTGTTGATGGCGCTTCGACCCTGCCTTCAGCTGCAACTTTCCTGAAAAATCAATCCCGTTTCCCTTTCCATTGACATTGATGTGCGTATGTTTTCCGTCATCCGCGCAAGTGAGCCCTTCACCAGTTGTCGTGGGGGTGCCGACCGGGGCATTATTCTCACAAGTAAGTACGTCGCCATAACGGTCGAGTGCCTTCTTGTAGAAAGCGGCCACCTTGTCTTGAGAATCAGCCGATGAATAAGAGACCGCGCGCACCCGCAACTGCCATTCTCCGAAGCCCATATGGACATCGGCGGATTGATGGTTCTGGTCGTCTTTGATGACGTCTGCGCCGGGATAAGCAGGCAGGCCTAGATCGGCGGCTGTGGTCTGATCCGTGTTCACGTGGACACCGCCAAATGGCGTATCGATCTGCACAGATTTGTCTTCCCCGTTGGCGTCCTTTTCTGTCCGCACCCGGCAACCGTCCAGCCACACAACAAGCGCAAGACCTGCGACTAAAAGCGAAACTCTTCGCATCATGGCATTCGCCCTCTCTCTGTCTTCATCTCTCTATGAATGGAGTACGGCGCATCGGGGCAATCGGTTCCTTAAAGCGCACACTCCTCAAGCCAAACATCTTTTTACCACTTTTGGCTCCAGGCAGGGTTAGCATCTGTGTTGGTCGCATCCAAACTGTAGCGTTGGTAGTGTGCAGAGATGACTTGTCCAAAGCAACACGAAGAATGGCATCCGGCAGCTGCCTGCGCGGCGTTCGTTGAACGGAGCAAGGCAAGACGGGTCGGAGCCGAGCGAAAGGAACGACCCTCATGCGAACACTTGCTCTCAAGCCCTCCCGATCGCTGCGATTTGCGGCGATATCCGCAGTAGCTTTTGCGCTCTTTTGCGTCCCAGGATTCGCGCAAAACGACCCACCCGACCAGGCAGGCCGAATCTCTTCAGTCTCCGGCACGGTTTCGATCCAACCCAGCGGATCCGACGATTGGGGGCAGGTCTATTCCAATTTGCCCATCGGACCGGGGGACCGCATTTTCACTGACCAGGACGGTCGCGCAGAGATACAGGTTGGCCAAACCTATCTCCGTATTGGTCCGAACACCGACATCACGTTTGTGGACGAGCAACCGGGAGAGACCAACTTCGGCATGGCCCAGGGGTCTGCGCACGTGCGTTCGTTCGGCTTCTGGCAGGGCCAGAGTCTCGACGTCAGCACACCCAACGGCGATGCAAGGCTAAGTGAGCCGGGGGAATTCCGCGCAGACGTCCTGCCGGATCAGGGTGCAACGATCTTCACCTCGATGGCGAACGACGTCTCCGTGAGTGGCGCGGGCGGTTTCAGCCAGCCAATGGGGCAGGGCCAGTCTCTTGAAGTGGCCGGGACGAACCCGGTTTATCCCCAGTGGCTGCAGCCGAATGGCCCCGATTATCTCGACCAGTGGAGCCAGCAGCGCGATCAACAGATTCTCAACGCAGTTTCCTATCGCTACGTGAGTCCCGATGTGCCCGGCGCCGCTGAACTCGATGCGAATGGCCAGTGGATTCCCGACAGCGACTACGGCCCGATGTGGTTTCCACGCGATGTTCCGTCTGACTGGCAGCCCTATCACTACGGACACTGGATCAATCGCGATCCGTGGGGCTGGGTCTGGGTGGAGGACGAGTCCTGGGGGTATGCCCCATTTCACTACGGCCGATGGGTTTCCTATCGCGGCCGCTGGGGATGGATCCCCGGAGCTCGCGAAGAGCATCCGGTATGGTCTCCTGCGCTCGTGGTGTTTGCGGGCGGAGGCGGAGCCGGCATCTCGGCATGGTTTCCCCTCGGACCCGGCGAGGCCTACCGTCCCTGGTATCCATGCAGCCCTCGCTACATCGATCGGGTCAACATCACGAATATCCACGAGAGCCGCATCGTTCATGTGCAGACGACTTACGTAAACATTGTCAACGTTCGGAATGTCACCAACATCACCTATGTCAATCGCACTGTCGGTGTTTCTGCCATGCGTCAGGAGGACTTCGCGGCAGGAAGGCCGGTGCGACAGTCCGGAGTACAGGTGAATCGAGCGCAGTTTGATCATGTCCAGGTCGTCGACAGGCCCGCGCCTGTCACGCGCCAGTCATTTATTACCCGGCCGGTCGCGCATCCGGTACCGGTCACGGGATTCCATCCGACGTTTATCAACCGTCAGGGCATGCAGATCACGACCAAACCAGGACAGACGCCGCAACCGCCACCAGTAAGGCAATCTGAGTCGATGAGGCCGATTCCAGGGCGCACGGCGGTCAATCCGCCGCCCGGATCCCGATACCAGAACCAGGGCGGCAATTTGCATAATTCTCCGAACCCTCCGAGCAGACCGGCGTATGGAAACGACGGCCGGCCCCAGAACTATCCCAACCAATCGCCGGCCAACAACCAGAATGGCCAGCAGCCTGGCAATGCGCCGATCGCGCCCGGGATTGAACCGCGCGGGAGACCGGTCATGCCGTCGAAGGGGCAACAGGAGGGCAACCCCAATCAGCCTCCTCCGAATACGCGGTTCAACCCGCCGCCGAACAATTCGACACCGCCTCCGCCACAGCCCGGCAACCATAACGCGACACCACCCCCGCCACAGCCAGGCAATCACAACACGAACGAGCCTCAGCCCGGAAGGCCGCCGGTGGAGCGCGGGATGCCAACACCGCCTCCGCAGCCTGAGCATCGCAACGTCGAACCGCCCACGGTGAATCGCAACGTGGGTCCGCCGCCTCCGGAACCAGGCAATCACAACGCTAACCCGCCGCCGCCGCACGGGAATCCGCCGGACAACAGGAACAACGACAAGAAGGATCAGAAGAAGGACGAAAACAAACACCCTAACTAAAATCCGTCCGAAGCATGAGGGCTTGGGCCGTCGCGCAATCCGTGCCGCGGCCCGGTCCATTTGCGCTCGTCGCGAATCGATCGGTATGGTTGTCCGCATGAGAGACGGGATCCTTCTGTCGCCCATCCTTTGTGGGTTTCTGGCATTTTGCGCTCCGTGTGCGCTCGTCCGGCTGAGTTCGGCGCAAGCCGTCGATCGCGGGGCTGCACCCACACCGATCCACATACAGGTCCACGCAGGGCAGAGCCTGGCCCCCTACACACCCATTTGGAACTATTTTGGTGCAGACGAGCCGAATTATCTTTACGCACCCAACGGCAAGAAGTTGTTGGGAGAACTGTCTGCACTCAGTCCGTCCCCGGTCTACTTCAGGACGCATAACCTATTCACGACGGGCGATGGCGACGGTTCCCTGAAATGGGGCTCCACAAATGTGTATACGGAGCGGCCGGACGGCGCACCCGTGTACGACTTCGCCATCACCGATCGCATTTTCGACGCCCTGGTTGAAGCCCATGTGCGACCCCTGGTCGAAATCGGCTTTATGCCGGAGGCTCTCTCCGCACACCCGGAGCCGTATCGTCATACTTTTCCCAAGGGCGACATTTTTACGGGATGGAGTTACCCGCCCAAAGACGATGGGGCCTGGACGAAATGGTCAAAGTTGGTTGCTGCGTATACGGCACATCTGAAGCAGCGCTATGGCAACCAGACCAGCACGTGGCTCTGGGAAGTGTGGAATGAGCCGGACATTGCCTACTGGCACGGCACGGCGGCCGAATACGACCGTCTCTACGACCTGACCGCGGCAGCGATTCGTGATGTGCTGCCGGAAGCCAGAATCGGTGGTCCCGAAGCGACCGGCGTCAGCGATCACTCCGAACCGTTTCTGCGCCAATTCCTCGAACACTGCTCCCATGGTGTAAACGCCGCTACGGGTAAAGTGGGCGTTCCGCTCGATTTCATCAGCTATCACCCCAAGGGCCACCCGACCTTCGTCGACGGGCATGTCGTGATGAGCATGGGAACACAATTGCGCGCCGTCGAACGCGGTATGAAAGTGATTTCCAGTTACCCAGAGTGGAAGAACACTCCGATCATTCTCGGTGAAAGCGATCCGGAGGGATGCGGTGCATGCCTCAGCGCGCAAAACGGCTACCGCAACGGACCTCTCTATGGCGTAAGCGTGACCGAAGCGACAATGCGAACCTACGAACTCGCACGAAAGTACGGGCTGACGGTGGAAGGAGCAGTCACATGGGCCTTTGAGTTCGAAAATCAGCCGGCATTTGCTTCACTGCGCGCCCTGGCAACCGATGGCATCGACAAGCCCGTCCTGAACGCGTTCCGATTGATGGGTATGCTGGGGGCCGGTCCGGACGAGAAGACCGTCCCTGGGCACTGGATCGCGACGGAAAGCAGCGGCGCTTTATCCCTGGAGCAGGTGGTGAAAGACAGCGTCATCGCTGAACCCGATGTGAATGCCGTGGCCACGCGCAACGGCAACGAAGTGGACGTTCTGGTGTGGAATTACCACGACGCCGATGTAGAAGTGCCCGCAGCCCATGTGCAGCTCACGGTGGATGGCCTTACGGGGAGGTCCGTAGGGCTTTCCGAATTCCGCATGGACGGGGAACACAGCAATACCTACCGAGCGTGGCAGCAGATGGGCAGTTCGCCCGAACCAACCGCCGACCAGATACGGAAGCTAGAGGAAGCAGGACAGCTGGCGGAAACCTTGCAGGGTCGTCGCGTGGCCGTGCAAAAGGCAACGTCTCAGATCGAGCTCGATTTGCCGAAGCAGGGAATTGTGCTGGTTAAACTGCGGGAGAAATGATCAGTGGGTCGAGTGACCGTCTTCTTTGCTGCTCGTGGCAAAGAGGATCCCGACAAAAAAGACGATCACGATAATCGGCACGACGAAATACGGGGAGGTTAGGTCCATTGGGGGTGGCTCCGTAGTCGTAAGAGTATCAAATCGACCGTCGGCCCGAGTAAAAAATCACACAAAAGAAATCACCTGAAGGTAACGTAGGCTCCGCGGGACATCTGCGCCAGCTTGCACACCTGCAAGCAGTTATGCACGGCTCTCTGCTTGCAGGCAGCAATCCTTTTACGAAGTCCTACTGCTTCGGACCGCCTTCCGGATAGTCCACTCGGATGGTGAGAATTTCGTAGGGATGGATTGGCACTTTGACCACATCGCCCGCCAAAGGCAGGGGACTGCCCTCCGGTGTTTCCATCATATTGGTGACGGTCGCAGCCGAAGCACCGGGCGGCACATGAAACTCGGCCGTCGAATCCTTTCCGGCCCATTCATACGCTCTCAGGATGAGGCCCTTTGCGTCTTCGGCCTTTTTGACCGCGGTGAGGACGACATTCTCCTGGGCAACCGACGCGAATGAATGCTCGGCTGGGAGGGTTCCGGGGTGCGCCGTGGTCACCGTTGCTGCCAGCGGGTAGTTGTATTCAAAGCCGTGACGTACGGTCATCGCGTCCTTCCAGGTGCCCGCATGCGGATAGAGCACGTAATGGAAATGATGATGCCCTCGGTCGGCGTCCGGGTCGGGCCAGGTGGGCGAGCGAAGCAGGGTGAGGCGAAGCAGATTGCCCACTGCGTCGTAACCGAACTTGGAATCGTTGATCACGCTGAGGCCGTGCGTGCCGTTGCCAAGATCGGCCCACTGCTGTGCCGGCACTTCAAACTGCGCCTTTTCCCAGCTGTTGTCGCGCGTCGTCGCGCGCTCGATCGCGCCATAGGGAATCTCATAGGTGGCAAACGGGCTCGTCGCGGAAACAGGGAAGGCAGCTTTGAGCAGAATATGCGTCTCGTGCCAGTCGATTTCGTTGTCGACAACCACCGCGCCGCCATCGGCCGCGAGGCTGAAGGTTTGCACGAACTTCGAATTCTGCCAGTGCCGCGTCACCCGGATGCTGGGCTCAGCCGTCTTCAGCAGCTCCACGGAATCCGCATGATCGATCGTCATGGGCGCAACGTCAAGCGTGCCTGGATCGATATTCCACGCGTCATAGTCTTTCGGCGTGTCTTTGAAGAACTGCAGTTGGTTGCCGCAGCCGCCCTTCGCAAAGGTCTCGAAACCAGTCTTCTTTTCAGAAAGGCTGGTAATGCAGCCCGACTGCTTGTCGACCGTCACGCGCAGGATCCCACTTTCCAGCGAAAGCGAATCTCCAGTCTCTTTTGCGGCCACGTCGCTCTCATCTGGTTTGGCCGCGCTCTTACCCGCCCCAACCCAAACCACTTTGTAGCCGAGAGCAGGCACATGCAGAACGTGCAGCCGCACATCGGAAACACCGGTTGCCGGGTCGGTTTTGGTTTCGATGATCTGGGCTCCCGTCGCAGAGTCGACGGGTTTGCCGGCTTGCACATGCACGCTGACTTCACCCGATCTCTCCCAGCCGAGCGGGTTGTAGACGACGACCGGCGTTCCGCTGCCCTCTGTCTTAATCCGCTCGTCAAGAGTCTGCAAAGCGCCGGAAGAAATTTCGTTGGTCGACCAGCGCACAACGTCGTAATCTTTCTGCGCATCCTTGTAGATCACGCCGATGCCGGAGCCGGCCGCAAGATCGTGGAACTGGTTGAACAGAACCTTCTTCCAGTCTTCGGTGAGTTCGCTGGCCGGATATGGATCGCCATCAAGCCATGCAAGAGAAGCCCACTTTTCCGCATTCAGCGTCTCGATCGAACTCTCGCGCATGTTGCGTTTGTGATTGGCCTGGGTGGTCATTACGCCGCGGTGATACTCGAAATACAGTTCGCTCTTCCAGGTAGGAATCGAGACTTTGCCATCGACTGCCGGTGGCGCCGTGAATCCCTTCGCAATCGATTGGTAGTTCCACTCGGGACTCTCCGGTGCGATCTGTTTCTCCACGGAAGAGAAGTAAGTCTGCGCGATGCCGAACTCCATTTTCGGCATCACCTTCGGAGGTGTCGAGGGATCGGCCCAATGAAAGCCCTCGTCCAGGATTGCGCGTGTGGGACCGCCGCCATGATCGCCAATGCCGTAGAGGTCCATCATGTCGGTCATGCCTGTGGCGCGCGTTCGAGCTGTGGCCAAATCGTAGGATAGGCGCACAGGGTTCAAATTGTCGTTGGCATAGTCATGGGGGAAATACGCGAGAACCTTTGATCCGTCCGGCGACTCCCACCAGAACAGCTTGAACGGAAGTTGATTGGTGTCGTTCCACGTCATCTTTTGTGTGACGAAATAATCGACGCCGCTCTTTTTATAGATCTGTGGCAGCTGCCAGGTGTAGCCGAAGGAATCTGGATTCCATCCAATGCGCACGTCGACGCCGTAGGCTTGCTGGAACCAGCGTTTGCCCACCAGCAGTTGGCGGACGAGCGATTCGCCATCGGGCATGTTCAAATCTGGTTCCACCCACATGCCTCCAACGATTTCCCATCGGCCTTCTTTGATGCGTCGCGCAATCTCGGCATTCATGTCGGGATACTTTTGCGCCATCCACTCGTTGTAGGCTGCGGCCGATTGTGTGTAGGTATATTGCGGATACTCGTACATGAGTTGCAGCGCGGTGCCGAAGGTGCGTTTCACCACGTCGACCGTCTCGGTCCAGGGCCATAGCCAGGCCGCATCAATGTGTGAGTTTCCGGTGAGATGAAATGTCGCCGTCTGCAGCAGCGGCAACAGGCCTTCCAGTTTGCTGTGCGACGCACGAAGGCTCGCATCGAATCCGGCTTGATCGTGCGCATCCAGGGCTTTGAGACTTACCTCGGCGATCGCACCATTCAGCGTGTTCATGTTGCTCTCGTCGTTCCGCGGCGCGAGCGAAGGCACGAGCAGTGCAGCCGAAAGAAACTCGAGGCGCAGATCCTCGGGATTGGGACGGCTCTCAGGGAAGTCAATCTTTAAAGTCGCTCCACGCACGTTTTTCTTGTCTACGGTGTGCAGCAGCTTGATCGCGACCGTGACCTTGTCTCCGGGCTTGGCATTGTCGAAAAGGATGACCGGCTCAAGATCGTCACCCAGCGCGACGCGGCGGCCGTTGAAGTACAGAATCTCTGGCATTGGCCCATTCGCTTCGGCGTGAAACTGGAACCAGATGCGCGAGCCTGTCAGGTCGTAACCGCTCAGCGTGTCGGGCACGGTATACGTCTGACGGAACCAGACCGCATCGTTGGGAGCATCGCTGCGGGGAGTGATGGTCTGCCACGAACTTTCATCGACGCCGACCGCTTCGCCGTGTGCCAGGTCGCCGGAATGCATCTTCCAAGTGCCATCGGGCAATTCGTGCAGTGCGGAAAGCCGCGCAATCACGGTCTGGGATTGTTGCGGCAAGGTGGCATCAATTTTTGCGGCGTCTTCGGCCGACTGTGCGTGGACAGGTGCGGTTGAGACTACGAGTCCACAGAGGGCCACAAGGCAGGCAAGGGCAAAAGGCAAATTCAGGCGGCGTTGGCCGAATTTCACGTCGACGGTCATGGTGTTTCGCTCCCCGGAAAATCTTACGGCATGCGGCGACGAAATGGTAACGATTCCATGTTTTTGTTTCGAGGATCAAAAGCGCGCTACCGACGGCCTTGCCTGAGTTTGCGCGGTCGACTGCTCAGACCCAGCCGCCATCCACGATATAGCTCTGGTTCGTGATGGCGCTGGAATCGTCGGCGGCCAGGAAAAGGACGAGGCGAGCGACGTCGTCGGGGAGGATGTCGCGCTTCAGCGCCTGGTTCGCCATGATCTCGGCCTTGTATGCCGGCGTGTAAACCAGGCGTTTCTGCTTCTCCGTCACGATGGCGCCGGGAAGAACCGCGTTGACGCGAATCCCGGCCGGCCCGAGTTCATGTGCCAGCGTCCGCGTCAGCCCTACAATTGCAGCCTTGGCCGTGCTGTAGACGGGAACGCCCGTCGAGGGGATCATCCAGCAAATCGACGACATATTGATGATTGATCCGCGCCCCGCCGCGCGCATCGCCGGTACGACGGCCTGGGCCATAAAGAAATGGGGCCGCAGATTGAGCGCAATGGAGTTGTCCCAGAACTCCGGCGTGACGTCCTCAATCGTGTGGCGCTGGTCGTTGGCGGCGTTGTTCACGAGCACATCGACGGCGCCAAGTGTAGCCAGCACGCGTTTCACCGCAATTTGCAGTGCTGAGACGTCCGCCAGGTCGCAGTGAAGAAAGTGTGGCTTCGGACAGCCCTCGCGGCCAAGCGATTCCACAAGCTTCTGCCCGGGTTCATCCTGGACATCGAGAAAAGCGACGCGCGAAGCTTGGCGGGCAAAATGGCTCACAAGGGATTCGCCGATCCCCGTGGCGCCGCCGGTAATGAGAACGGCGCGATTCCGCAGGCTAGGATAGCTTGCAAACTGCGAATGCGACGGCGGTTGTGCTCTTGGATCAGGCTCGTTTGGCATGGGTTCGCAGAAGTC
>Ga0210389_10003632_pt1 | contig 12061 bp, 9 predicted proteins | sample IncBWH28OmetaG_FD_160127 | JGI IMG/M metagenome (GOLD analysis project Ga0210389, IMG submission 160127) | Forest soil microbial communities from Barre Woods Harvard Forest LTER site, Petersham, Massachusetts, United States - Inc-BW-H-28-O ... | reverse complement strand
ACGGGTGCCGTTGCGAGCCTCGTCGGCAACGTTTCGCCGTCGTCGCCGCAGTGCACGCACGTTGCCGACGGTCGCGCGTGCGCGTTTACCGTTGCGGTACCAGCGGGCGGTCCCTACGATTTTGTCGTCTCGACCTACGACCAGGCGCCGGTCGCCGGCGCGATTCCCAGCGGTGCGGTTCAACTGGGCGCTGCGGTCGACACGACGAAGATTGCGGTCGGCAAGGCCAACGCGGTGAAGATTGCGATCGGCGGCGTCGTTGCGAGCACGTACGTCGTGGTGCCGCAGCCCGGCCTCTTTCACGTGATTTCGTCGACGACGCAGCGCATCGTCATCGGCGCGTTGGACGGCGACGGCAATACCATCGCATCCGACGGTTATGTCGACGCGAACGGCAACGCGTTATCGATCGTACCGGCATCGAACGCCGGCAGCGCGATTTCATTTACTCCGGCGAGTTTTGCCGCACCGCTGCCGAGCGGCGTTACGTTGAAATACGATGCGACGCGCGCGACCGCCGCCCAACTGCAGAATGGGATTAACGCGACGATCTCAGCACCGGCGAGCGGCGCGATCGCCGGTATGTCGCAGATCGAGATCCAGCCCTACGCCTCGTTCCCAACCACGACTGCGTCCGGGCCCGAGGACGTCGCGCTCAACGGCGGATGGCAATACGTTACGAATCCATCGGCTGACGAGGTGCAGGTCTTCAGCGCTACCACCTTGAGCATTAGTCACACGAGCGGCGCGCCCAACGGAATCGCGCCCGGCCCGGGCGGTTCCGTTTGGATCGCTTGGGCAGGTGCAAGCGGCATTCAAAACCTCGTGCAGCTCGGCGGGAGCATATCGTTCGGCACGTTCGTCTCACTGCCGGGCACCGGTCCCATTCGGATCGCCGCCGGTCCCGATGGTGCCATGTGGTTTTCGGAGTTTACCTCCAACGCCATCGGCCGGATTTCCCCGACCGGCGACGTGACGAGCTATCCGCTGCCGACGGCGAACGCGCAGCCGCAGGGCATTACGGCGGGGCCCGACGGTGCGATGTGGTTCGCGGAATGCGGTTCCGCAAAGATCGGGCGCATTCCGGTCAATGCCACGCCGGGCAGCAGCGCCCAAATCAAGGAGTATGGCCCGCTGGCCAACGGGCCTGGGTCCAACCCATTCGGCATCGTCGCTGGCGCCGACGGCGCGTTGTGGTTTACGGAAACCGGCGCGAACGAAATCGGTAGAATCACCACGGCCGGAAACATCACGGAGATTCCGATGACGGCTTCGACTGCCGAGATCGCTTCGGGGCCGGACGGCGCGTTGTGGTTTACCGAAGAGAGCGCGTCGAAGATCGCCAGAATTCTTACCAGTGCGACGATCGCAAATCCGGGGATCGTCGAATTCCCGACGCTGGATCCGGCATCGAACCCGGTCGGCGTCGCCGTAGACACGGATGGATCGGTGTACTACGCCGAAAACGGCGCCGACCGGCTCGTCCACATCCGCTGAATCAGTCCTCTTCGTCCTCTTCGCGCAGGTCGTGGAAGAACTCGGCGGCCGTGTCGCGCAGCACGTCGAGCAGTCGTCCGAAGTTCGGACGGACTTCCTCCGCGTTCGAGACGCACAGCTCCACGGTAAAGAGCGCGTCGCGCTCCTCTTCCCAGATCGCCGTCTTCACGAATTTCTTACGCACGTTGAGGGCGTTGGCAACTTCGGTTGCGTCGGCGATGCTGGCTTCGGCCGGAAGCGCCCACCCGGAACCGATCATCACGAAATTCGGATCGTCGCGGTAGCCGACCACGAAATAGCGGTCGCCTTCGCTCTTAAACGTGATGCGAAGCGCTTCGTCGTCGTTGTCGCGGGCGAGCAGCAGCCCTTCGTCTTCGATCGCAGACTCGATCGGCCCGAGGTGATCCGTATCGTCCATAGGTGAGCTCAGCGCTCGCCCTTCATGAATTCGCGGATAAACTTGTCTGCCGCAGCTTTGCTTTCGCTGCGGTCGGCCATGCGCTCGACGGCGGTGTTGCCCGCATCGCGCAGGCGGCTGACGATCTGCCAAAAGTGCTGCGTGAACTCTTCGACGCCGGTGGTTTCGTATTCGAGCGTAGCCACGAAGATCGTGCCGTCTTGCGCGAGCATGAATCGCGTCCCCGGATACTCGCCCTCGATGTCGGCGAGCGTGTCGGTCGGCGCGATTTCCTTGTCGCGAACCCAATCGGGCACTTCGTAGGCGGTCGACAGGCTAAACCGGTTGGGTTCCGCCTCCGAAACCGCGACCGAAAACATCTGTCCGCGCGTTCGAAAGACGATCTCCGCGAGCGCGCCCGATTCCTCGAGCCGCGTCACGTCGACCTTGTGCCCTTCGGCTTCGATGAAGCGCGATACGGACTCGCTAACCATCGGCCGCGACCACGCCGATGTTCTGCGCCAGATACGAGCGCGACAGTTTCACGTATTCGTTTGCCGAGATGGCGATCCAAAACGCAGCGTCGGTGCCTTCCAGCGCCTTCTTGACTTTCGCCGGCGCGCCGGCGGCGAGAACGCCTGCCGGAATTTCCACGCGTTCGCCTACGACGCTGCCGGCCGCGATCAGCGAGCCTTCGCCGATGATGCAGCCGTTGAGCAGCGTTGCGTTGCTGCCGATGAGTGCGTGGTTCTTGATGTCGCAATCCTCCAAGACGGCCGAATGCCCGACCGTTACGTCGTCGCCCACGAGCGTCTTACCCGCTTCGCTGACGTGTACCACGGAGTTGTCCTGAATCGACGTGCGGGCGCCGATGCGAATCGGGCCGTTGTCGCCGCGGAGCACGGCGCCGAACCAAATGCTCGATTCTTCGCCGACTTCAACGTCGCCGATCAAGACGGCGGTCGGCGCCACGAAGGCACTCGAGTGAATCTTGGGCCGCTTGCCCCCGTATTCGACGATCATGAAGCGAAGCTTCGGAGGCGGAGCCGTCGAACCTAGCGGGATGCACCGCCACCAGACCCCGCTCCGCGGCGTCAAGGCCACGCCCCGGCCGAAACCGTCCGATCCGAACTACACGGACGTCAACTATGCCTACGCCGGGCGCGAGGGGCACATTCACGAGGTCGTCGAGATCGGCGGCCGCTCCCTTGCGAAGGTCGGCTTCAACGACCGCAAGATCGTCTACTATTTCCTGGACGACCTGGAACTCGACGATCGCGCGAAGCGCGGAACCTTTCACGACGCAGACGCCGACTGAGAACTTCTTGACGGCGCGCTGATGACGCACGCGCGCGCACCGCGATACGATCGTGCCGCGATGCGATTCCACCTCGGTTTCTGGGCCTTCGTTCTCGCCGTAGCCGTCGCTGCGGCGATGGCGCGGGCCGATGCGTTGCCGCGCCGCGGCTCGATGGGCGCCGTCATGGCGGCCGGCCCGAATGCAACGGTGGTCGTCTCGCAGGTTCTTCCGAACTCCGCGGCCGCCGCCGGCGGCGTGGAGGCCGGCGACGTCGTTACGGCCGTCGACGGCTCGCCGGTTGCAACCGTCCCCGCGCTCCTTGCGGCGATTCACCGGCCGGCCGGTCAGACGGTGACGCTGACCATCAATCGAAACGGCGCGGTCCGGCAACTCACGTTTGCTTTGCACGAAGCGGCGCGCGAATCGGATCCGGCCGTCGAGACGATCTACGACTCGATCTCCGTCGACGGGTCGCTGCGACGTACGCTCGTCACCGTTCCGCTCGGCGTCTCGGGGCGCCGGCCGGCGGTCCTGTTCGTCGGCGGCATCGGCTGTTACTCGATCGACAACGCGCTCGACCGCAACGACGCGTATCACGCACTCGCGCTCGACTTGAGCCGCCGGGGGTTCGTCACGATGCGCGTCGAGAAGAGCGGCCTCGGCGACAGCCAGGGCGCCGCGTGCTCGAGCGTCGATTTCGATGCGGAGAGCCGCAGCTACGCCGTTGCGCTCGACGCGCTTCGCACCAACGACCGCGTCCTTCCGGGCCGCGTGTACGTGTTCGGGCACAGCATCGGTGGAACGATCGGCCCGCGTCTCGCGGTGCCGGGAAGCGGCGTCGCCGGGCTGATCGTCGCCGAAACCGTCGGCATCGACTGGTTTACGTACGAAATGATCAACGAACGCCGCCAAGCGGTGCTCGATAACCTGACGCCGGCACAGATCGACGCCGACGCTGCGGGCAAGGAGTTTTGCATGCACGAGGTCCTGATCGCAAAAAAGACGACGGTGCAAGCCGTCGCCGAAAATCCGGCGTGCAACGACTACCGCTATCCCGCCGCCGACGCGTACATGCAGCAAGTCGCCGCATTGAACGTCGCCGATGCGTGGATGAAGCTCGACGTTCCCGTGCTGGCGATCTACGGACGCGCGGACTTCATCACCGACGAGAGCGATCACCGCCGCATCGTTGCCATCGCGAACGCCGCGCACCCCGGCTCGGCAACGCTCGCGACCATCGACGACATGGATCACTATTTGGTGGTTAGCCCATCGCAAGCGGCGAGCTTTGCTCGCGTGCGAAAGGCCGGCGCTGCCGGCCCTTACAACGAGAAATTGAGTGCGACGATCGCCGGCTGGCTCTGCGAGCGCGAACGCTGCACCGAGCCGCCGGCGGCCGCGCCTACGGCGTTACGTTAGGATTCTTCGCGGCGAACGCGCCGTTCGGATTCGGTTTCACCCACACGATCAGATCCCAAAGTGCCGGGAAGTGAAACACCGTCACGACTTGCGTCACGTCGGTGACCTTCTTGAGCACGACGAGATCTTGCGCGGTCGGATGTTCCGGGTTTACGCCGGCTTTGGTAACGTCCGGATCCATCATGTAGAGGTCGTAGTGGACCTTGCCGCCGACGTCTTTGGTGACCCAGTGAATGTGCCCGTCGAACTCGACCCATCGACCGGGGTTCACGCCCCAGAGGTTCGGCCGCGTCTTGCTCGCCGAGAGCGGGACGGAGAAATCGGCGCCGAGCAGCGCGCCCTGGCGGTCGTACCACAGTTGGCTCGGATGTTTATCGTCGGACGAGGTCCATTGCATGTTCGCATAGCTGATGGCGCCGGTGTCGTCCGCCTCGGTATAGCGGATGTATCCGGCCTTTTCCGCTGCGGCCGCCGTTGGATAGCGGGTGCCGAGGTCGAGCTGAATGGCCCGGACGAAGTCCTTTTCGGCTTGGGACTCGGGACCCTTAAAGGTAGCAGGCTGGTCGGCCCGCGCTCCGGAGACCACGCAGAGCACGAACGCGAAGGCAAGCGCAAATGTTCTCTTCATGGGACGGATTGTAGGGCGAAAGGCGGCCCGAATCTTCTAAGAGATATCAAAAGCCCCTCAAGCCAAGCGTCGCCCAAGCGACCTTTCTCCGAAAGGGCCTCACCCGCCGCCGACGAACCAGGGTCGGTCCCGTCTCACGGCCCCAACCGCGAACCCCGGGCCAGCCGCGCCGATGTAGCTCAGTGGTAGAGCAATTGTTTCGTAAACAATAGGTCGTCAGTTCAATCCTGACCATCGGCTCCAGATTCGGCCTACTCTACAACTGCTCTACTGCTTTCGGTAGCGCAGTTTTTCTTTGCCTGCAACGGCCTTACTGACGATCTGTCGTCCGGAGGAGTCTGAAGGCGCAAACCCGCTTTAAACCGAGGTTCCACCACGGTGCGGCTTGCAGCGTGCGCAAAGAGACAGCGTTTCAATTGGAGTCTCGGTACGGGTCACGCGATCGCTTCGCGAGCACTAGGGAGCGTAAAACTGCGGCGGCGCGGCGTTCCGACAGCGGGTCTACCCCAAGCCGATTGCAGTGCATGTGAAAGAGAGAAAGGATCCGCTCTCTTTTTTCGGAGCCATCGAGTGCGTCCGCAAGCTCGGACGTTGCCGGCTCGACCGCCGACGAGGCAAGTCGACGCGCAGACTCCCGATCAGCCTTTGAGAGTTTGTGCCTTCCGTACTCCTCGAATGCGTCGAGGGCGAGCTTTAACAGTTCCTGACGGCCATGCAGCCATGGGTAAAACATTTCCGCTGCGAGCGCTACCCGCGCGTCCATCGATCTTCCAGACCGATCGAATCGAGAAAGACAAAGATCGCTGTCCGCAGTGAAAAATGCTTCGGTCGCAGTCATTCCATCTTCGCCTCCGTACCGCTCGTATTCCGGTTCGTACGTGTTAAGCGAATACGTGGAAATACTCGCATCGGTCAGAAGCCGCTCCGCCGCTTCCACGAACTCTTCGCGGACGCGATTGGCGAAGCCGAAGCACGCACGAAATCGAACGCGAACGTGGCTGTCGGGATCTGCGTAGCGGACGAAGAACCAGCGATCGAGCATCCCGGCTTCTCGCCACTTATGCACGAGCGGTTTGATGCTCCGCAGCAGAAAATCCTCGATTGCCTGGCTTCCCACGTAAACCTTTGCATAGATCCATGAAGATCCCGGTCCGTGCTTTTGGCTAGGGACTAGATGAGTCGGAATACGCGACTTCCGCACGTCGTCGCGCTGCGTAGCGACCGTCAGCGAGGCAATAAATTCCGAAATGTAGGCGTCACCGGCCGAATCGCGCAACCAGATATCCCCAGGCCCTGGTAACGCCTCTTGCAATTTTACAAACCTTGCATCCGCTCCGATTTGGTCGTACAGCAACGAGCCCGCTATCGACGATTCTAAGTCCAGAAATAGTCGATTATCGCTTTCGTTGAGATACACCCAGCGTGGAAGTCTCCACTCCTTGCGGAATTTCTCTAGGGCGGCGGTCGCCGATTCGCTAGACGATCCGAACTCGTCGGCGCGAAAGAGCCATTGCCTCGCCGAAAGGACGATACGCCCAATCTTGATTCGGGGCAGCGACGTCATCGCCGCCGCCGCACCCCAAGGAAATCCTCCGATCGTCCTCGTCCCGTCAGACGCGATAAACGAAATCAGCCGACAGACGTTCGGCGTGAATCGTGACGTATTAAAGACGTGTGATTCGATCGGAGATACCGCGCGTCGTCGAGATGCCGACCAAAGAAAAAATCGGTCGCCGTCGAGGCCAACCCAGAGGTCGTTGAGATCGATTCGATCTGTGGGCTCCGCATCAACGACGCCAACCTGGATCTCCGTATCAAGAAGACGCGGCCTTACGAAGACATTGTAGCTGCGGCCGTGCGATGGCATATAGACAAATTCCGCGCGGATCGAATTATCTCCACCCTCGTTCGCGAGTAGCGCAGCCCGGCGTTGAACTTCTGGGCCTAACAAATGCATGAACCTGCCTAGGCTACGAGCCGATCCCGCCCTCCCAAAAAAGCCGCTCGGCACGACAAGATATTCGCCATTGTCGATCGCCTCGTGCGAACTGGCCGCTATTTGGAAGCCGACCTCCAAATTCGAAATCTCTACTTCGCGGCTTAGCGGTGGAGCGACGATTGCGAGTTGCTCGAGCGTTAAGTCGATCTCATCGACCTGCGAGCGAAGCGCGTCGCAGGCTAGAGAGATCAGTAGGGAGTCGCGTTCTGGATTTGGAGTCTCTCGTACTTCCGGATCGTCCGGATTTCCTAAGCCGAGATTCGAATCAACAAGCTCTAGGAGCGGGACCATGCGCTCGTGGCCGTCATACTTCTTGAGGAAGCGTTTGCGAAACTCAGAGAGTGTCTGCGTGCCGCCCATTCTTACAAGCAGATCTCCAAGTCTCGCGGCGTCTCTTAAAACATTTTCCCCTAACGCACCAACGAGAGGCGCGTGCATATCGGTCTGGATTAGGGTCTTTGGGCTCTCGCTCACTAGGGAGGTGCAAGCCTCGATCATTGGATTGTAGGCTTCCAGGCTACGTTCGTTTACTGGTACCTTATCGAGGCTCGTCCCAAGTAGAGCGATGCGCTGCAGTATGGGCGCGAGGGCCTCGTCGATCTCCGAAAAGCGATCGAACAGATATTGTATCGAATCGCCGATCGGCGAGGCTTGCAACTCCGATATCAAAACCCCCGAATCAATAAGCGCTTCAACAACCTTCGATGCCTCCTCTGCTGCTGCGCCGAATCGGGTTGCGAGTTGCGCACATATCTCGTCATAGCGAATTGGCCGGTGCGAGAGGTCAAGCACGTAGCGAACGGCATCGGTAAGCCTTAGGGTGACCGGCCGTTGGGCCGCGGACGTCGGTCCGAATGAGGTTAGGCGAATATTTGGGACGTACAGGCGACCTCCGCGCGCAAAAACGGCCTCGTTCGCTACGTAGCTAATCTTGCCCCGATTTGCGCCTTTTTCTAGGACCTTAATGCACTCAGAGAGGAGTTCCATGTCCGCGCGCGTTCTCGTCGTCCGGCGCTCCGAGTCGAGTTCTAACGTCGTCGCTTCGCCCACGTCGGCCATTCCGATACCGGCGAAAATTCCAAAAGGAGTCGGCCGCGTAGACATTCGGGACAAATAGGCCATGCAGCGGTAGAATACCGCGCCGTCCGATGGATCGGTATGGGCGATCCACTCGTCGAGAGCACGGCTCAAACTGGGAGACGCAACCCGTATCGCGAGACGGGCGATCGTCTTCGAGGCGAGCGTTTGGCGAAGTGCCGCCTTGACATCGTCTGCGGCGAACACCGAAAGTACGACATCTACCGGAAGCAAAGGCGTTCGCACCGCTACAAGCGGCACGCGCAGGGCATCGTATGAGGACCCTAAGTCATTTTTCATAAAAAGATTGAACCAAACTGGAAAACAACTAAGCTGATTCTCTCCAGGAAGCGGCCATTCTGGCCCAGCGCGGATCCCGCATCAGTTCGCTCGGCTTCCCTTCACCGATGACGAGACCCCCGTCTACTGCAATGAAGCGATCGAAATTGACGATCGAGTCCAATCGATGCGTGACGACTATCAGTGTTCGCTTGGAAAAGAGCTCGCGAATATCGGCTAAAATCTGCCGCTCAGTGTCGATATCGACGCCGGTAAGTGCTTCGTCAAGCATAAGTATGTCCGGATCCTGAACGAGGCCTCGCGCTAGGCAGATCCGCTGTCGCTCGCCACCTGAAAGACGAAATCCTCGTTGCCCTACAACCGTGTCGAGGCCGGAGGGCAGGCGAGAAAGCACCTCTTCCAGACGCGCCACCCCAAGAACCCGCGCGAGTGCCTCTGGAGATATTCCGGGGCGCCCCAGCGTGATATTTTCGAAAACTGTTGCATCGAGAATAAATGGATCTTGCGACACCAGACAGATCGACGACCTAAGCGACTCGAGCGTAAACTCACTCAACCCAAAACTGTCGATAGAAACATCGCCACTATCTGGATCGTACAGACGAAGCAGTATCGAAGTTATCGTTGATTTCCCGGCGCCGCTTGGCCCGATTACCGCAACGTGCTCGCCCGCTTGAACGTCAAAGGTCAGTCCGGCCAAAATCACACGCTCTTCGCGCGAGAGGCGAACGTTTTGGAAGCGGATCGCTCCAGGAATGAACGATACGGAGCCCGACCTCTCCTCGGGCAAGGTAGATATATCCAAAAGCCGACCAACGGTTACACCCATCGACGCAAAGGTGACCTGCATTTGCGAGAGGGACGTTATCGGCGCCGAGAGTCGCGACTGGTAGATTAGGAGCGCGACGATTTCGCCGACCGATAACTGACCGCGCACTGTCAAGTATGCCCCCAATGCCAGAACGGCTACCGGGCCGATCATGTTACTGAGCGTCGATCCTAAACCCGCTAATCCTCCGGCAACTACGCTCTTTATTCGCGTCGTTAGCAGCCGCCACGTCAGCGATTCGACGAGTCGCGAGGCATTATATGACGCAGCGATTCCCCGCTGTGCTACGAGACCGGACATCGAGGTTGTTTCTGCAATCACGCCGTACAGTTCATCGCCGATCCCCGACATTTGTTTCTGCAAAGCGGCTAGTCGCCGCTTCACAAGCCGGAGCGGCACCAGAATCGCAAACGAACTTACGACGGCGACGAGCGCGAGACGATAGTCGAGCCGAACCATGACGATAATCGTCGCGACGAAGGCGCAGATGCTGGATAGCGTTGGGAAGAGCGAATATTCGAGCTGACTACCGAGTTGCCGAACGTCCCCAAGTACTCGATTTGTGATCTGTCCCATCGACATTGTAGAAAGTGCATCAAAGCGAGCCCGATATATGCTCGATAAGAGATTCAGTTGAATATTTCTTGCTAATGTTTCGCGAAATATGCTTGTCGCATAGTTTGCTAGAAACCCGACCACTCCAAGTAACAATGCGACTGCCGTGTAGAAAAATAGCTCGCGGATCGTATTGGGGACGTTGCGGTGCTGTAACGCGTCGACGATCCCGCCGACAAACAGCGGCGGAAGGACGCCGAGGGCGGTCGTGACTAAGGTCGTTAGGGGGATTGCGACAAGGGTCCACCTCGGCGGACGCCCGAGCGCGAAAAACCGCGCCGCTTCGGAGAGCGTACGGCGAAGCCGAATTGGGGGCTCGCTAACCATCCAAACGGCCGCGGAGAATCGGCATGCCGAATAGAGCCATCCACGAAGGATCGCAGAGGCCCGCAAGTGTGAGCAGCGTAAGGCCGACTCCGGCCGACCCTTCCAAGAGATTTGCGGAGTCCCCGTACCCCTCTCCGGTCCACGCTCGAAAACCGAACGCAGAGTCTTTGTCAAATTCTTCGACTATCTCTGACAGTAAGCGTCGGCTTATTTGCTCAAACCGCCGTTCGGACGTCGTTTGCGCTGCCGCAGCAAATATTAGCGCGTTCCCAGAGCGGCCGTGACAAAGCGCGTTGTCCGGCAACAGCCAGCGGCTTTGCCCGATCGATTCTAGATCGAGCAGCGATTGGCGGGCAATGTCCTTCTCGTCTTCCGTCCCAAAGCGATCGGACGCGCACATCAGCGCTGCTGCGCAACCGGGAGTGCCGTAGCACCAGGCGGACCTTCCAAACGACGGGCGACCTTCTCGGACGCTCGATGGCCAACCGATGGGTTGCGACGGATGCCGGAACGAACAGAGTTGCTCAATCGCACATTTGATGGCGTCGTCGTACGGAGCCTCACGGGGAGCGGCGATGCTGAGCGCCGCAATTACGCCAGCCAATCCGTGCGCCATGCCAAGGTCGTCGATTGCTCCATCTTCGGGACGCAGCGGATGGGGGCATCTCAAGCGGCCGTTGACCCCAACCAGCCAACTAAGGTAGTCGCACGCACCGCGTGCGTCTTCCGGCAGCAGTACGGTCGCTAGTGCAATGGCCTCCCCAGCTCTCCCCGCGATTAGATCATATTGTCCGTAGTGCTCCGGGAGCAACGGCGCGCGGACGCTTTGATGCTTGAGTGCGAGGACCGCATCCGCGCACTTCCTCAGTAGTCCGTCGTATCGCGACTCCACTCGCATGACGTACTTGCATGCGGCGAGCAGACCGTGCAAACCGGTGAACATGCCCTGAACGTGACCGTTCGCCGCGTGTGCGGCGGCCTTCATATGGATGTTGAGTCCGGTGCGGTATTTGGGCTCGTCGCGAACTTGTAGAACCGCTGCCATGAATATTGCTATACCGGCATCTCCGCCAATACCCCGACCAGACGAATGCCCGCTCGCCGACCTCGCCTCGTGGCCGGAGGACGAATCCAGAATACGGTCGGCCAAATCGAGCGCCAGCGCTACAGAACGGGACGGGGTTACAACCTCATTCAAGGCACGAACCCCTTATCGCTCATCGGTCTTATTGCCCACACTCACCATCGCAACATCGTTAGCTAGCGGCATAGGCTACCGCAACGGATGTGAGAGTCCTTCACAGGGATGCCCCAAGTATGCATCGTAGATTTAGGTGCGGTCGGGTGCGCAGTTCTCAGCTGGAATCGTTTTGCCCGGCCGACAAGCTAAGCCTCTTATCTTGTTGAAAGGGTAAACATGTTCGAGGAACTCGATCTCTGGATCGGCGAAATCGTGGGGATTTTCCACCACGATTCGGTAACACCAACCACACCGTGTACGAAGGTTGGAAAGGGCTGCGCTGGCTCGACTCTTGACCCGCAATGTCAGCCGCAAACCCAAGGATGCGCGAATTCCATAAGTTGCGCGCAGACCGCTTGCATCGGAACCGATTAGCTAGGCTGCGGTCGTGAACTCCGTCTGGGGTCGATCGAGGCGGCCGCGTCGATCAACC
>Ga0210389_10003630_pt1 | contig 12062 bp, 9 predicted proteins | sample IncBWH28OmetaG_FD_160127 | JGI IMG/M metagenome (GOLD analysis project Ga0210389, IMG submission 160127) | Forest soil microbial communities from Barre Woods Harvard Forest LTER site, Petersham, Massachusetts, United States - Inc-BW-H-28-O ... | reverse complement strand
CATCGGCGCCATGACGGTGTTCCTGTACTGCTTCCGCGAACGCGAAGATCTCATGGATTGCTATGAGGCCGTCTCCGGCACCCGCATGCATGCGACCTACTATCGTCCCGGCGGCGTGTACCGCGACCTGCCGGAGCTGATGCCGCAGTACCCGTACTCGCAATGGCGCAGCAAAAAAGAAGTGGACCGCTTGAATGCCCGGCGTTCCGGCGGACTGCTCGACTTCATCGCCGACTTTACCAAGCGCTTTCCGGCGAATGTGGACCAATACGAAACGCTGCTGACCGATAACCGCATTTGGAAGCAGCGCACGGTCAATATCGGCGTGGTGAGCCCGGAGCGCGCCATGCAGCTGGGCTTCTCCGGACCCATGCTGCGCGGCTCGGGCATCGAGTGGGACCTGCGCAAGAAGCAGCCCTACGATGTGTACGATAAATTGGATTTTGACATTCCCGTCGGCCGCAACGGCGACTGCTACGACCGTTACCTGGTTCGCGTCGAGGAGTTGCGCCAGTCGAATCGCATCATCGAGCAATGCGTGGCATGGCTCAAGGCCAATTCCGGGCCCGTCATGATCGACGATCGCAAGGTGCGACCGCCGCGGCGCGAGGAAATGAAGGGCGACATGGAATCCCTGATTCACCATTTCAAGTTGATGACCGAGGGCTATTGCGTGCCGGCGGGCGAGGTGTACGCCGCGGTCGAGGCGCCGAAGGGAGAGCTCGGCGTGTACTTGGTGTCCGATGGCGCGAACAAACCCTATCGGCTCAAGGTGAGACCGCCGGGTTTCGCGCATCTCGCCTCGCTCGATGAAATGGTGCGCGGCCATATGCTGGCGGACGTGGTGGCGGTCATCGGCACCCAGGACATCGTTTTCGGCGAGATCGACCGATGAGCGCAAAATTGTCGGACCACGTGCGCGACGAGATCGATCACTGGGTGGCCAAGTTTCCGCCCGATCGCAAACGTTCCGCCGTCATCTCGGCGTTGCATGCGGTGCAGCACGAGAATCGCGGCTTTCTGACCACGGACCTGATGGATGCGGTGGCGGAATACCTGAGTCTGCCGAACATCTTCGTCTACGAGGTCGCGTCCTTTTATTCCATGTTCGAGACCAAACCGGTCGGCCGCCATCACATTTCGGTATGCACCAATATTTCCTGCATGCTGCGCGGCTCGCAGGAGGTCGTGGATTACGTCGAAAAGAAACTCGGCATCAAGACCGGCGAGAGCACGCCGGACGGGCGCATTTACTTGAAGCGCGAAGAGGAGTGCCTCGCAGCGTGCACCGGGGCGCCCATGATGATGGTCGATCATGTCTTTCATGAAAACCTCACGCCGCCGAGCATCGATAAAATCCTGGACGAATTGACCTAAAGAGTGCCCTGATGCCTTACGAACAGAACCTGGTGTTATTCGAAGCGCTGAAGCATGAGCGCCCGTGGACGCTGGAAGGGTATCGGCAATTCGGCGGCTATCAGGCGTGGGAGAAAATCCTGCGCGAGCAGACGCCGCGCGAAAAGATCATCGACGATGTGAAGGCGTCGGGTCTGCGCGGCCGGGGCGGCGCGGCCTTTCCCACCGGCGTGAAGTGGAGCTTCATGCCGCGCAGCTCGCCGGTGCAGAAATACGTGGTGTGCAACTCGGACGAATCCGAGCCGGGCACCTGCCACGACCGCGACATCCTGCGCTACAACCCGCACTCGGTGATCGAGGGTATGGCCATCGGCGGCTATGCGATGACCGCCACGGTGGGCTACAACTACATTCGCGGCGAATTTCTGGCCGAGCCCATTCCGCGATTCGAGGCGGCCTTGGCGGAAGCCTATGCGGCGGGCCTGTTGGGCAAGAATATCCTGGGTTCCGGCGTGGACTTCGATCTGCACACCTTCATCGGCGCCGGCGCCTACATCTGCGGCGAGGAAACCGCGCTGCTCGAGTCTCTCGAGGGCAAGCCCGGGAAGCCGCGCTTCAAGCCGCCGTTCCCCGCCAACTTTGGATTGTTCGGCAAGCCGACCACGATCAACAACACGCAGAGCTTTGCTTCCGTCCCCACCATCATGCGCAACGGCGCTGCCTGGTTCGCGGGATTGGGTCCCGTGAACTCCGGGGGCACCGTGATTTTCTCCGTCTCGGGGCACGTCGAAAAACCCGGCAATCTTGAATTGCCGATGGGGATTCCGTTCAAGGATCTGATGGAGTTGTGCGGCGGGGTGTGGAAGGGCCGCAAGCTCAAAGCCGTCATTCCCGGCGGCTCCTCCTGCATGGTTCTGCCCGCTGAAATCATGTGGAATACCAACATGGACTATGACTCACTGAAGAAGGCCGGTTCCTCCTTCGGCACCGGCGCGGTCATCGTCATGGACGAGACCACCTGCATGGTACGGGCGCTGGAGCGTTTGGCGCGTTTCTATATGTCGGAGTCCTGCGGCCAGTGCACGCCGTGCCGCGAAGGCACCGGCTGGCTCGACCGCATGCTGAAACGCATCATCGCCGGCGAAGGGCGCAGCGAAGACTTAAGTCTGCTGGTGGACGTCGCCAATCGCATCGAAGGGCACACCATTTGTGCATTGGGCGACGCCGCGGCATGGCCCGTGCAGAGTTTCTTGAAGCATTTTCGTCCCGAATTTCAATACATGATCGAACACAAAGGCCGCTCCATCATGGAAGGCGCCACGCACTTGGATGGCCGGCCGGCCGTCGCGGCTTAAACGTATGGCAGACGATACGGTCAATATCGAAGTCAACGGCGTGCCGCTCAAAGCCCGCAAGGGCCAGATGATCATGCAGGTCACGGATCCGGCCGACATTTATATTCCGCGATTCTGCTACCACGACAAATTGACCGTGGCGGCGAACTGCCGCATGTGCTTGGTCGAGGTGGAGAAGGCGCCCAAACCCCTGCCTGCCTGCGCGACGCCGGTCACCGAAGGCATGAAGGTCTTCACCAAATCACCGAAGGCCGTGGCCGCGCAACGCGCGACCATGGAATTCCTGCTGATCAATCATCCGCTCGACTGTCCGATTTGCGATCAGGGCGGGGAGTGCGAACTGCAGGATCTGGCCTTGGGCTACGGCCGCGATATTTCGCGCTTCAGCGAACGCAAGCGCGTGGTCAAGGACAAGAACTTGGGTCCCTTGGTCTCCACCGACATGACGCGCTGCATTCATTGCACGCGCTGCGTGCGTTTCGGCGCGGAAATTCAGGGCTACCCGCAAATGGGCGCCACCGGCCGCGGCGAGCACATGGAAATCGGCACCTATATCGAGCACAGCGTCGATCATGAGTTGTCGGCGAACATCATCGATCTATGCCCGGTCGGCGCGCTCAACAACAAGCCGTTCCGCTATCACGGCCGCGCCTGGGAAATGACGCAGGCGGCGCTGGTCTCGCCGCACGATGCCTTCGGCACGAATCTCTACGCACACGTGCTGCGCGGCAGGCTGATGCGGATGGTGCCGCGCGAGAATGAGCAGATCAACGAAACCTGGATCGCCGATCGCGATCGCTTCGGCTTCGAGGGCATGTACTCCGCGGATCGCGTATCCCGGCCGATGCTGCGCATCGACGGCAATCTGCAGGCCGTGGATTGGGAAGTGGCTTTGAACGCCGCGGCCGAGGGCTTGCGGAAGATTGCGGCCGTCGGCAAGGCGTCAACCGGTTTTCTGGCCTCGCCGATGGCCACCGTCGAGGAGCTGTTTCTGCTCGCGCAAATTGCGCGCAGCGTAGGCTGCGGAAATATCGACCATCGCCTGCGGCAGCTGGATTTTCGCGCGCAGGAGAACGAGGCCGCCTATCCTCATCTGGGTCTCAAGATCGCCGAGGTCGAGGCGCTTGACGGTGCGCTCATCGTGGGCTCCGATGTGCGCCATGAGATGCCGATGCTGGCGCACCGCATTCGCAAGGCGGTCATCAAACACGGAGCACAGGTGGGTTTCTTGAATCCGCGCCGCTTCGACTACATGTTCCCGGTCGCGGGTTACCTCGCGGCGAGCGACATGGTCGGCGAACTCAAGTCGCTGGTGCAGGCCGCGGCGGGCGCGGCGAACAAGCCGGTACCCGCGGGTGTGGGCGATGCGCCGGTGACCGACACGCACAAAGCGCTGATTGCCGCTCTGTCGCATGGATCACGGCGCGCCGTGATCTTGGGCACGTTGGCTCAACGTCACCCGGCCTACTCGCAATTGAAGGCCTTGAGTGCCGCACTGGCGGACCTCTGCGGGGCCAGCGTGGGCTGCATCACCGAGGGTCCCAACGCCGCCGGCGCCTATCTCGCGGGCGCCGTGCCGCATCGGCAGCCGGGTGGGGCGCCGCTCACGCCCGGATTGTCGGCGCGTCAAATGTTGGAGTCGCCCCTCAAGGCCTATGTGCTGTTCGGCGGCATCGAACCGGCCAACGATTTGGCCGTGGACCCCGCGGCCCTGGCTGCCGCCGAGTTGGTGGTTGCCGTCACCTCGCACTTGCCGGAATCCTTGCGCGACATCGTGCACGTGGTGCTGCCCATCGGCACGTTTGCCGAAACTTCGGGCACCTATGTGAATGTGGAAGGGCGCTGGCAGAGTTGGGCGGGCGCTTCCAAGCTGCCAGGCGAGAGCCGGCCCGGCTGGAAGGTACTGCGCGTGCTCGCCAACTTGCTCGGCCTGCATGGTGTGGACTACAACAGTTCGGACGAGATTCGCGACGCGTTGAAGGCGCTGTGCGGCGCACGCATCGAAGCCGCGCCTGCAACGATGGGTGCCATGCCCAACGGCGAGATACCCAAAGGTTCGTGGGTGGACATCCCGCCCTACCAGACCGATGTGCTCGTGCGCGGTTCCGAACCGCTGCAAAAAACGAAGGACGGGCGCCTGGCCCGCGCCGTGATCTGATGTGGGATTGGACGCCGCTGCGCGATTGGATCTCAGGCTACATCACGCCGTACTGGACCACGCCGCTGCTGCTCGCCGTACAGACGTTGATCATGATGATCTCGGTCATTTTGGTGATGGCGGTCTATACCCTGGCGGAGCGCAAAGTCATCGGCTGGATGCAGTACCGCCGCGGACCGAATCGCGTCAATCTGTTCTGGATTCCGGGGTTGGGCCAACCGTTCGCCGACGTGATCAAGCTGATGTTCAAGGAAATCATGATCCCGGCGGACGCGAACGGATTTCTGTTTCGCGTCGCACCCTTCCTCGCCCTGGTTCCCGCGCTCGCGCTCTGGGCGGTGATTCCTTTACGTCCAGAGCATGCCTTCGCGAATATCGATGCAGGGCTCTTGTATGTGTTGGCACTCACCTCGATGGGGGTGTACGGCATCATTTTGGCCGGTTGGGCGGCGAACTCCAAGTACGCTTTCCTGGGTGCGATGCGCTCCGCGGCGCAAATCGTCGCCTACGAAATCGCCATGGGGTTTGCGATGGTGGGCGTCCTCATGGCCTCGGGCAGCCTCAACATCGGCGAGATCATTCATCGGCAGCAGGGAATGTTCGGTTGGAACTGGACCTGGCTGTTCCCGCTGTTCATCGTGTATTTCATTTCAGGGGTCGCGGAGACCAATCGCGCGCCTTTCGACGTGGCCGAAGGCGAGTCGGAAATCGTCGCCGGGTTCCATGTCGATTATTCCGGGATGGCGTTCGCGCTGTTCTTCGTCGCCGAATACGTCAACATGATTTTGATTTCGACCTTGACCTCGATCTTTTTCTTCGGCGGGTGGCTCTCGCCGCTCGATGGCTGGGTGGCCGCGGATTCCTGGTTGGCGCAGCCCAGTTTTTTCTGGCTGGCGCCCAAGGTGTTTTTCTTCATGTTCGTGTTCCTGTGGTTCCGTGCGACGTTCCCGCGTTACCGCTACGATCAAATCATGCGCCTGGGTTGGAAGGCGCTGATTCCGGTCACGCTGATTTGGCTACTGGTTGAGGGCATCATGGCGTACATCCATGTCGGCCCGTGGAAGGGCTAATGCAAGGTATTCGCAGCTTTATCAAAACGTTCTTGCTCTGGGAGCTGTTGCTGGGCCTGTGGGTCACGCTGAAGAGCATGTTCGCGACCAAGATCACGCTCAACTATCCGGAAGAGAAGGCCCCGCAGAGCAGCCGCTTCCGCGGCTTGCACGCGTTGCGGCGCTATCCCAACGGCGAAGAGCGCTGCATTGCCTGCAAGCTGTGCGAGGCGGTGTGTCCGGCGCTCGCGATCACGATCGAATCGGATGTGGCGAGCGACGGCACGCGCCGCACCACGCGTTATGACATCGATCTGTTCAAGTGCATTTACTGCGGCTTTTGCGAGGAAGCCTGTCCCGTGGATGCCATCGTGGAGACGCGCATCCACGAGTACCACATGGAGAAGCGCGGCGAGAACATCATGAGCAAGGATAAATTGCTCGGGATCGGCGAACGCTACGAAGCCCTGATTGCGGCCGACCGCGCCGCCGATGCACGGTATCGCTGATGTTTCCGACGATCCTGTTCTTCATTTTCGCCGGCGTGCTGGTGTGCGCGGCCTTGGGTGTGATTCTGTCGCGAAACCCGGTGTACTCCGCGCTGCTCCTGGTGCTGTGTTTCTTCAACAGCGCCGTCATCTGGGTGCTGCTGGACGCGGAGTTCCTGGGGATCGTTCTCGTTCTGGTTTATGTCGGCGCCGTGATGGTGCTGTTCCTGTTCGTGGTGATGATGCTCGATATCAACCTGGAGAAGCTGCGCTCGGATTTCGTCGGCTACTGGCCTCTGACCGTGGCGGTGGCGGGTTTCGTGGTATTCGCGATGATCAATGTCATCGTCGTCAAGCATCTGGGCGGCGCGGCCTTGAAGACGGCGCCGGCGCTGGCGGCCGGCTATTCGAATACACGCGAACTGGGCGCGCAGCTGTTCACCCGCTACGCGTATCCTGCGCAGGTGGCCGCGCTGATACTGCTGGTGGCGAGCGTCGCGGCCATTGTGTTGACCTTGAGGCAGCGCAAGGGCGGCAAGCCGCAAGACATCGCCAAACAAGTTGCGGTGCGCGCCAAGGACCGCATTCGAATCGTCAAAATGGCGTCCGAGAAGAAAACGTGATTTCGCTCACCTATGTGCTGGCGCTGTCGGGAATTTTGTTTGCGATCGGGGTGGCCGGTGTGTTCCTGAATCGCAAGAACATCATCGTGCTGCTCATGTGCATCGAGCTCATGCTGCTCGCGGTCAATTTCAATTTCGTCGCGTTTTCGCGCTACCGCGGCGACATCAGCGGACAGATCTTCGTATTTTTCATCCTGACGGTCGCGGCCGCCGAGGCGGCGATCGGACTGGCGATTTTGGTGGTGCTGTTCCGCGAACGCCGCAGCATCGAGGTTGAGGATCTCGACACGCTTCAAGGCTAAGATTCAAGGCTAAGAAAAAGCAATGCAGTCCATTTATCTCACCATCGTCCTGGCGCCGCTGATCGCCTGCGTCATCGCGGGGCTCTTCGGTAAAACCATCGGCAGGATCGGCGCCCAGAGCGTCACGATCCTGGGCGTGGGCGTCTCCTGTGCGCTGTCCTTCTATGTGCTGTACCAGCAGGTCTTCGAGGGCGCGCCGCCGTTCAACGGTACGGTCTATACCTGGTTGTTGAGCGATGGGCTGCAGCTCAACGTGGGGTTTCTGATCGATCATCTCTCCGCTTTGATGATGGCGGTGGTGAGCTTCGTCTCCTTGATGGTGCACATCTACACCATCGGCTACATGGCCGATGATGATGGCTATCAGCGCTTCTTCAGTTATATCTCGCTGTTCACCTTCTCCATGCTGATGCTGGTGATGGCGAACAATTTTCTGCAGTTGTTTTTCGGTTGGGAAGCCGTGGGCATGGTCTCCTACCTCTTGATCGGTTTTTGGTACCAAAGGCCGACCGCCATATTCGCCAGCCTCAAGGCCTTTCTGGTCAACCGGGTAGGGGACTTCGGCTTCGTGCTCGGCATCGCCGCGGTGCTGCGCTATACCGGCTCCCTGGACTACGCCACCGTGTTCGGGCACGCCGGCCAGATCGCCGCCGCGCAAGTCCATATCACGAGCACGGTGAGTTGGTCGGCCATCACCTTTACCTGCATCTGCCTGTTTGTCGGCGCCATGGGCAAGTCCGCGCAGGTACCGCTGCACATCTGGCTCCCCGATTCGATGGAGGGCCCCACCCCGATCTCGGCGCTGATCCACGCGGCCACGATGGTGACCGCCGGCATCTTCATGGTGGCGCGCATGTCGCCGCTGTTCGAATTGTCGGAAACCGCCTTGTCCTTCGTGTTGATCATCGGATCGACGACGGCGTTTTTCATGGGTCTCATCGGCATCGTCAGCAACGACATCAAGCGGGTGGTGGCGTACTCGACGCTCTCGCAGCTCGGGTACATGACGGTGGCGCTGGGCGTTTCCGCCTATGGGGCCGGCATTTTTCATCTCATGACGCACGCCTTCTTCAAGGCTTTGCTGTTCCTCGCGGCCGGCTCGGTCATCATCGCCATGCACCACGAGCAGGACATGCGCAAAATGGGCGGCTTGCGCAAGTACATGCCGATCACCTACTGGACCTGTCTCGTCGGCTGTCTCGCGCTGATTGGATTTCCCGGCAGCGCAGGATTTTTCTCCAAGGATTCCTTGATCGAGGCGGTCGGCGCCTCGCATCGATTCGGCCAGCCTTATGCCTACTTCTGCGTGGTCACGGGTGTGTTCATCACCGCGCTCTACACCTTCCGCATGTTCATCATGACCTTCCTCGGCAAGCCGCGCATGGACCACCACACTCAGGAGCATCTGCACGAGAGTCCCTGGGTGGTGACGGTACCGCTGATTTTGTTGGCGATTCCCTCGGCGGTCATCGGCTGGTTCACCGTGGGACACGTGCTGTTCGGCAAATTCTTCGAGGGCGCCATTTTTGTCGCGCCCGCGAACGACGTGCTCGAGCACGTCGGCGAAGAGTTTCATGGCCCGGCATCCTTCGTGCTGTCCTCATTCCTGGCGCTGCCCGTGTGGCTTGCGGGCCTCGGCGTGTTGACGGCTTACGTGTTCTTTTTGTGGCGGCCGGCGCTCGCCGATGCGGCGCAGGCAAAGTTGAAATGGCTGTATGTCATTTTGATCGATAAATTCGGCTTCGACTGGTTCAACGAACACATCATCATGGTGAGCGCACGATGGCTGGGTGGCGGCTTGTGGCGCTTCGGTGACCAGCTGGTCATCGATGACGGATTGGTCAACGGCAGCGCGCGCACCGTGGGCTGGCTCGGTTCCGTCATGCGCTATGCGCAGTCAGGGTATCTGTATCACTATGCCTTCGCCATGATCTTGGGATTGGCCGCAATGCTCATGTGGCTGATCTGGCGATGATGCTGAGCACTCACTTGCTCTCCTGGTTGATCTGGCTGCCCATCGGGGGCGGATTCGTGGTGCTGGCCTTAGGTTCAAGAGCCACGCTCGCGAAGTGGTTTTCGCTCATCGTCAGCGCACTGGCGCTGCTCTTGAGCATCCCGCTGTGGAGCTGGTTCAAGACCGGTACGGCCGAAATGCAGTTCGTGGAACGTTCGCCGTGGATCTCGACCATTCATTCCGATTTCTATATCGGCGTCGATGGCATATCCATGCCGCTGATTTTGCTGACCACCTTCACCACCGTGCTCATCGTGATTGCCAGCTGGCAAAATGTCGAGAAGCGCGTGGCGCAGTACATGGCCGCGTTCTTGATCCTCGAAGGCTTGATGATCGGCGTCTTCGCGGCGCTCGATGGCGTGTTGTTCTACGTCTTTTGGGAGGCGATGCTGCTGCCGATGTTCATCATCATCGGCGTGTGGGGCGGACCGCGCCGGGTGTATGCCACCATCAAGTTCTTCCTGTATACCTTCATCGGCTCGCTCCTGATGCTGGTCGCCCTGATTTACCTGTACCTGAAATCAGGCAGCTATGAGTTGGCGGTGTTTCAGCACCTGCCGCTCAGCCTGAAGGAACAGGTCTTCATTTTTCTCGCGTTTTTCGCCGCCTTTGCCGTGAAGGTGCCGATGTTTCCGGTGCATACCTGGTTGCCCGACGCGCACGTCGAGGCGCCAACGGGCGGCTCGGTGGTGCTGGCTGCCATCATGTTGAAAATGGGCGGATACGGCTTTCTGCGCTTTTCCCTGCCCATTGCGCCCGATGCCGCGCGCGAACTGGACTGGTTGATCATTGCGCTTTCGCTGATCGCGGTGGTCTACATCGGATTCGTGGCGTTGGCGCAGAAGGACATGAAGAAGCTGATCGCCTATTCCTCGATTGCGCACATGGGCTTCGTCACCTTAGGGATGTTCATCGGATTTCAGATTGTCGCGCACACCGGCAAAACCGCCGGCATCGAGTTGGGACTGGACGGCGCTGTCGTGCAGATGCTGTCGCACGGCCTGGTCTCGGGCGCGATGTTTCTCTGCGTCGGCGTGATGTACGACCGGGTTCACAGCCGCGAGATCTCGGCCTACGGCGGTGTCGTCAACACCATGCCGAAATTCGCCTCATTCATGGTGCTGTTCGCGCTCGCCAATTCGGGACTGCCGGGAACCTCCGGCTTTGTGGGCGAGTTTCTGGTCATTTTGGCCTCTTTCAAGGCCAACGTCTGGTATGCGTTTCTGGCCGGCACCACGCTGGTTCTCGGCGCCGCCTACACCTTGTGGCTGGTGAAGCGGGTGATCTTCGGGGAAATCGCCAACGACAAAGTGGCGGCGCTCAAGGATATCAACGGTCGGGAATTCCTGGTGTTGGGCCTGCTCGCCATTGCGGTGCTGCTGGTTGGACTGTGGCCGGCGCCGTTGCTCGATGTGATGCGGGCGACGACGCAACATTTAGCCGAGCAGCTGCTCATCTCCAAGGTTGCTCTTTAAGGTACCTATGACCCCCGCCGCATTCGATCCGAGCTTCTTCAATTCAGGCGTGATGTATGCCTGGCCTGAAATTTTCCTGTCGCTGGCGGCGTGCGGGATTCTGATGTTGGATCTGCTGCTGAACGACGCACAGCGGCGCTGGACGGGTGTGCTGGCGACCTTAAGCTTGCTGGTCACCGCCGTGTTCGTCGTGGCTCAGCCGCTGCCGGACAAAATCGTCGCGCTGGGCGGCTTGTTCGAACTGGATCGGATGGCGCAGGTGCTCAAAGTCGCAACGCTTCTGATCGTGGCGGCGGTGTTCGTGTATTCCACCGATTATCTGCAGCGCCGGTTGATCCTCAAGGGCGAGTATTTCGTGCTGGGATTGTTCGCGACGGTGGGCGCCATGGTGCTCATCTCGGCGGCGAGTCTCATTACTTTGTACCTGGGCCTCGAGCTGATGTCGCTCTGCCTGTACACCATGGTGGCTTTCGACCGCGATTCGGGCATTGCAGCCGAGTCTGCCATCAAGTACTTCGTATTAGGCTCAATGGCCTCAGGCACACTGCTGTACGGCATGTCCATCGTCTACGGCGTCACGGGGAGCCTGGAACTCGCGGAGATTGCGGCGGCGGTGCGCAATGCCGGCATCGGCGGCAACATTGGACTGCTCTTCGGCATTGCCTTCTTGATCGTGGGCGTAGGTTTTAAATTTGGCGCCGTGCCATTCCACATGTGGATACCGGATGTGTACGAAGGGTCGCCCACTTGCGTGACGGTGTTCATCGGCACCGCGTCTAAGCTTGGGGCCTTCGCGCTGGCCATGCGCCTGCTGCCGGAGGCACTGGGGTCTTCCCAGGCCGATTGGAGCCAGATGCTGGTGGTGCTGTCCGTGCTGTCGATGACGATCGGCAACGTGGTTGCCATTGCGCAGACGAACATCAAGCGCATGCTGGCTTATTCGACGATTTCGCACGTGGGCTATGTGTTGCTTGGGATTCTGTCGGGGACGGCGCAGGGCTACCAGGCCGCGATGTTCTACATGATCAGCTACATCATCGTCGCCGCCGGCTCCTTCGGCATGGTCTTGCTGTTGGCAAAGCAGGGCTTCGAAGCCGACAAAATCACCGACTTCAAGGGATTGAACGCAAGAAGTCCGTGGTTCGCGGGCATGATGGCCATCCTGATGTTCAGCCTGGCCGGCGTGCCGCCCTTTATCGGCTTCTGGGCAAAACTCGGCGTCATTCAGGCGGTACTTGGCGT
>Ga0210389_10003629_pt1 | contig 12063 bp, 10 predicted proteins | sample IncBWH28OmetaG_FD_160127 | JGI IMG/M metagenome (GOLD analysis project Ga0210389, IMG submission 160127) | Forest soil microbial communities from Barre Woods Harvard Forest LTER site, Petersham, Massachusetts, United States - Inc-BW-H-28-O ... | reverse complement strand
GGGAGTTCGAACTGCATTCTGTCCAGAGTGTGCTCGATAAGGTGTTCACGCACTGCCGCCGATTCGCGGGGGATGTCGGAGGCATACGAGCCGAAGGATTCGAATCTGCTGGTGTCGTTCCCGCTGTGCTTGTTGAGATCGGACGTTCCGGACCGCGAACTCGATGTGCCGCCGTTCGAGCCGTGCCCGCCAGCCGAAGTGTGAGACGCGGATCCTCCGGAACTGTGGCCTCCGGAATTTCCGCCGGACCAACTCCCGCCGCTCGACGAGCCGCCGTGAGACCCTCCGCCAGAGCCGCCGTAAGAGGCGCCGCCACCGCCCCCTGCACTGCCACCAACGCCTCCACTGCCTCCCGAATGTTGAGCCAAGCTGAATGGTGTGAGGGAGATAACGAGCAGGAACACCGGTACGAGGAGCCGCATAAAGCACCTCCGACCAACCGAACGAAGTGTAGAAGGGCAGCTTTTCGTCGGACGTTGGTGTCAAGAGAATCATACATCGACGCTGGCAACGATACGCAATAGTTGTGTAAAGAATGGTCATTTCTCAATTTCCGAAAACAGGCCATAGTGCTCATGGAGAATTGCCAAGGGCTGGTTTACGGTTTCACCAACTCATCCGACAGCAAGCGTGCCTTCATCGCCAGATTGTTGCCGCGCTCCAGGTCCCCGGCGGCGGCGGCGGTTTTTGACTGATCCATGAACTGCTTGATCTGGCTCACCATGTCTTGCTGGGTGGGGTCGAGCTGGCGGCCTTCAATCTTTTTTAGGTTTTCTGTGGTTGTGGCCGTCAGTTGATCGATGGTGTGCTGTTGCGCGGTTTGTTCGGCCGTTCCGCCGCCGACAAGTTGGATCGAAGGCTCAGCCGATCCTCCGTTGCGGACGACTTTTTTGGGAGTGGGGCAGGGGGGCAGGGTTGGTGTGGTCGCGTTTTCAGCGCCGGTGGATGCGGAGGGATCGCTCATCGCGGTGTTTGTCGCAGTGGGAGCATTCGAACAATTCGCTGGAACTGCTTTCTTGTGGCGCTTGGACCGAGCGTGAGGCGGCTTGGCCGGAGTTGCAGGCTTTGTTGCCTCGCTGCTTCCGGTCGTTGGTGGTAGAGCGGGTTCGGAGCTTTGCTTTGGCTCTGTCTGCGGCTGAGAATCGTTGCTCTGAGTCTGCTGCGTAGATGAGTCAGACGCGGGTGCGGCGGACTGCGCTGCACTCTGCGCGCCTGCAGTCAGAAATCCCAGACTGAATAAGTAAAACCCGAGGATGGCGGCCAGATTCATGTTCGAATTCAATGTTACGCCGATAGCACTGGGCTGTTGCGGAGAAAATTAACCTCAAAAGTGCGATGCTGTCGGCGAACAGCAGATTCCTCACCCGCAAAAGACGCCGGTTTCGGAATGACAAAACTTCGGAAATGACAAAATTTGTTTGGTGCTATCCGTGCGATTGTTTACATGCCGGTTGTGAGTTCGCTGGTTGATGCCGGCGGTTCCTCAACGTCAGCCTCGAGACTGGAACTTGCTAAAGGAAGGCGAAAGCTGAACGTCGTGCCGTGGCCTTCCGTCGAGACGAAATCGACCGATCCGTAGTGCCATTGCAGAATCTGGTAAGTCTGTGCCAGGCCAATGCCGTTGCCATCTTTCTTGGTGGTGAAGTAGAGTTCAAAAATCTTGTCCTGCACATCCTGCGGGATGCCCATGCCCCGGTCGCGGACTTCGGCGATGGCGGCATTTTCTTCGCGGTGCGCCGCAATGGTGAGTTCGCCGCCTTGCGGCATGGATTGAATGCCATTAATGACCACATTGAGCAGCGCCTGCTTCATGAAGTCGAGGTCAGCTTTGACGGGCAGAGGATCGGGAGATAGAGCGCGCACAACGGTCACGCCATGTTGTTCCGCGTCGGGGGCGGCGAGCATGGCAACTTCTTCGAGCAACTCGCGGAAGTCCACTTCGACCAGGTGCAACTCGCGGGCGCGCATGAAGTCGACGAGCGTTTGTACGACGCGGTCGAGTCGATGAATCTCGCTGCCGATGATGTCCATGTGGCGGCGCGTATCAGGGTCAAGGAGCGAAAGCTTGTTCTGCAAAAGCTGCAAGTGAAGCACGATCGCGTTAATCGGATTTTTTACTTCGTGGGCAACACCGCCGGTGACGCGTCCGCTGGCCGAGAGGCGGCGGGACATCTCGATTTCGTCGCCGATGCGGCGCACGGACTCAGTATCGCGCATGATCAGAAGAGCGCCGATCTGAGTATCCTTCTCGTGGACAAAGTCCAAAGAGACCTGAACGCGGCGGCCGGCGGCGGCGGCGAACTCGCCGGAGAGTGGACGCCTTCGTTCGAAGGCTTCCAGTACCGCACTTCCGAGAGCGGTGTTGCCGGAGAACACATCTCTCGCGGTTCGGCCCAGTAATTCTCCGCGAGGCCGGCCGAGGAAGCGCTCGACCGGTGCGCTTACCAGCACTACCTGCAAATCGCGTGTGAACAGCATCAGTCCATCCTGAAGCTTGGACATGAGCTGGTCCACGTTGTCTTTGAGCGCGGAGAAAATCTCTTTGCTGTCGCGCATCTGCCGGCTTAGGTTGGCAATCTTCAGCGTAACCATGCCCAGTTCGTCGTGTTCCGATTCTTCGCCGGAGAGCGTCTCGGTGGCGCCAGAGCTGACACTATCGAGGTTACGGCTAATTTCCTTGAGAGGTCCAAGCGCGAGGTTGGAAACGCCGGCGGCGAGCAACAGGGAAGCGAAGATGGAGGCGATCGAAAAATAGACGGCGCGCAGCAGGCGAGGCTCGATTTCACTTCTGAGAAAGAGTGTAGAGACGCCGATGCGGATGGTGCCGAAGGGCAGCCCATTTAATAGTAGCGGCGAGCTTACGTCGTAAACAGCGGCCGGACTGTAGACGATGGCGAGTTGCTTTCGGGAGCGGGCTTTCTTAACGATGCTAAATTCCGGCCGTTGCAGAGCTTGCTTGCCCACGAGTTGAGGATTGGTATGCAGCAGTACTTTGCCGCTGGCGTCAACGATGGAAGCGTCGTAGATGTAGGGCCAATAATCGCGGTCCGATTGCAAGCCGTTTAACAGGATCGTATCCATCGGCAGGTATTCGGCGAGGGCTTTCCGCACGGCTTCGGGATTGTTGGTATCGATGCGCGTGCTGCTGAGATCCGGAAGATCGGCTCCGGCGGAGTAGGCGAGCTGCTTGGTCAGGCGATCGGCGCCTTCATAAGCCTCGTTGATTTGCTCCCCGAGAATTTCTGAGATGTACAGGTAGGAAAATGCCGCCGCCATTATGGTAACCAGCAAGGTGATGGCGAGCACGATAATAGTTTTACGTCGCATGAGAAAGAGAAAAACAGGGGTCAGTGATCAGGGGTTAGAGGTTGTGCATCACTGATTTTGATCCTCCTTTTCAGCGGCCGCGTCCGCCGAACTGCTGCCGTACTCCTTCAGTTTATTATGCAAAGTTTTCAAGCTGATGCCGAGGATTTCCGCGGCTTTCGTTTTGTTGTTGCTGGTCGATTCCAATGTCTTGAGGATCAGCATTTTTTCCGCTTCGCCCACGGTTGTGCCCACGCCAAGACGTACGGCGTCGGGATCATTCGCGGCCGTACGCAGGGGAGCCTGTCCGAAGCCGGGCGGCAGATGTTTGGTCTCAATCATGCCGCTGTCGCAGACGATTACCGCGCGTTCAATCGTGTTGCGCAATTCGCGCACGTTTCCGGGCCAGGAATAATTGGTGAACTGGTTTAGCACGGCCTCGCTTACCGCGGCCACTTTGCGGGTGTGCTTTGTGCTCATTTCCGAGAGCAGGACTTGGACCAGATCGGCAATGTCTTCCTTGTGTTCGCGTAACGGAGGCATGTGGATGTTGAACACGTTAAGCCGGTAATAGAGATCGCTGCGTAGTTCGCCGCTGGCGACGGCTTCATCGGGAATTTTGTTGGTCGCAGCCAGCACTCGAACATCCACAGCGGTTTCAACTTTGCTGCCCAGTCGCCGAAGCTTATGGTCTTCGAGCACTCGCAGTAGCTTGGCCTGGGTGCCCACCGGCATTTCTCCGATTTCATCGAGCAGGATGGTGCCGCCTTCGGCCAGCTCAAAACAGCCCGTCCGGCGCTCCAGCGCCCCGGTAAAGGCGCCCTTTTCATGGCCAAAAATCTCGCTTTCGATCAGCGTTTCAGGAATAGCCGCGCAGTTAATCGCGACGAAGGGCCGGTCGCGCCGGGGACTCAGTTGATGAATCGTACGCGCCACCAACTCCTTGCCGGTGCCACTGGCTCCCGTGATTAGAACCGACGCCGTGCTGGGCGCCACTAACTCGATGAGGCGGAAGATCTCCTGCATCTTGCGGGATGCGCCTTTGAGTTGGCCGAGAGATCCGGAGTCCCGCAACTTGCGGCGAGTGCTCTCCAGTTCGCCGCGGCTTCCCACGAGAGTAGAGGCATTTTGCAGCATGGTTCGCAGGCGGTTGGTGTCGATGGGTTTTGTGATGTAGTCATAGGCTCCCATGCGCATGGCCTGCACGGCGCTGTCAATCGTGCCTTGTGCCGTCACCATGATTACTGCCATGGCCTGGGATTGCTCCGCCAGCCGCTCTAGTAATTCGATGCCCCCCATGCGGGGCATCTTGAGATCGGTTACCACGATGGAGGGGGTCCACTGGGTCGCTTTCTCAAGACCTTCCATGCCATCCCGGGCGGTTTCGGCACGATATCCCCATGAGGAGACCAATTCGGCCAAACCAGTGCGTTCGTTCTCTTCGTCTTCGACGATTAATACCTTTTCGTGACTCATCCCTGGTTCTAACCTGTTGCTCGTTGTCCCCGGCGTCGCTTCGCCACTGCTAAGACTACAACCATACGCGGCAGTCCCCCGTGGAGCAAGGTCTGGAGGCCCATCGCAGGTCCTCACCTGCGACTGGAGTCGCCACTGCGTCGATTTGAGACGGTAACCCCGATAACAATTGCACGCCTCAGGTAAAACACTTCTTGAAATCGATCACACGGTGTAGTATTTTCGTCACCTTAATTTGTGAGAGAACCGAAGAAGCGTGCGGGTGAGAGAGCAAGCTGAGCAATACAGCACATTTTAACCCGTCAGGTGCTGTCATAGTTTGGACGTTGCCATCGCGCTGGGTTAAGATTGCGGGTTCCTGCTACAGGTTCGGCTATCGGGTACTGAATCAGCGTTATTCTGTTCGACGCGGCGGGCGCATCCAAGCGCCAGCAATCGCGTACACATTGGAGGACGGAATGTTAATGAGCTCCAACACAAGCAAGGGCCGTGCGGGACTGGGCCTACTGGCGGTTTTGGCGGTATCACTCTTTTCTAATTCTGCCTTCGGGCAGAGCGATCCCAATCCGAAGTGGGATTTATTTGCGGGTTATCAATGGCTGCATCCCGGCGCCACCGTACCCGAGCCTCATGGAGATCCCAACAACCCAACTCCTTTCAAGCTGCCGGATCTGACGAAGGGAGTTGGCGTCGCCTTGACCTACAATTTCGATCCACACTGGGGACTGGAATTCGACCTGGGTCACAACTGGGGTGACAACCAACTGATCTATGAAAATACTAGTTCGGTTGGTCCGCGCTTCATTTGGCGAACCGATACCGGGAGCTATTTTATCCACACTCTGGCCAGCCTGAATCGGGTGAACGTCAGTGGCCTGCAGGGACAGAATGGAATCGGCGCCGTGCTCGGCGGTGGCATGGATTTAGGTCTAACCAAGAGTGTGTCGTGGCGCTTGTTTGAGGCGGACTACGTCTGGGCGAAGCATAACTATGCCGACGATGTGGGACAACAGTTTCCCGCTCTACGGCGCGCCGGATTCGAGGGCGTGCGCCTTCGCACCGGACTTGTATTCAGTTGGGGCGGAGCCCCGCCGGTAGCGCCGGCTGCTACTTGTTCCGTGCAGCCGAGCGAAGTAATGGTGGGCGAGCCGATTACTGCCACTGTCTCCGCCAGCAATTTCAATCCTAAGCACACTGTTGCGTACAGCTGGAGCGGCAATGGAGGCGTGGTCACCGGGAAAGACACGAACGCGCAGATTGATACGACCAATGCGGCTCCGGGCAGCTATACGGTTACCGCGCGTGTGACAGACGCCAAGGAGAAAAAGAACAACGAAGCGACGTGCACGGCCAACTTTACGGTGAAGCCGTTGCCGCCGAAGAATCCGCCGACCATCTCTCTGTCGGCCAATCCAGCCAGCCTGCAAGCTGGTGGGACGGCGAACCTGTCGGCCAACTGCACCAGCCCGGACGGTGTTCCGGTTACTGTTGCCGCTTGGACGGCCAGCGGTGGAACAATTTCCGGCAGCGGTTCTTCCGCCACCCTGAATACCACCGGCACCAATCCCGGTCCCATTACGGTTGGAGCTTCATGCACGGACTCGCGTGGCTTGAACGGCCAAGCGACTACGCAAGTGATGGTGGAGAACCCGCCACCGCCGCCTCCGCCGAATCCCGAGATCGTCGAACTGGAAGCGCGGCTCCGGTTGCACAGCGTCTATTTCGTGACGAATGCGCCGCTGCCCTCGAAACCGAACGGCGGCCTGCTGCCCAGCCAACAGAAGACGTTGGTTACTGTGGCTACCGATTTCAAGAAATATCTTGAACACAAGCCGGATGCGCACTTGATTCTCGAGGGGCACGCCGATCCGCGTGGCTCCGACGAGTACAATCAGGCGCTCTCCGAACGTCGCGTCGAACGCGTCAAGAGTTTCCTGATGGAACAAGGTGTTCCCACGGGAAACATTGAGACGAAGGCCTATGGCAAGCAACGCAACCTGACAGATGTCGAAGTGAAGGATGCGGTTGAGAATAACCCCGAGCTGACAACAGAGGAGCGGCAAAGGGTTCTCAGAAACATGCGGACGATTGTTCTTGCCAGCAATCGCCGGGCGGATATTACGCTGAACACAACGGGCCAAACGTCGGTTCGACAATTCCCCTTCAATTCCACCGATGCTTTGACACTGATCGGGGGCAGGGAAAGCGAGAGGAAAAAAGTGACCAAGCCCGCGGCTAGGAAGCCCGGGGCTAAGAAACCAGTGGCCAAAAAGCCGGCGGCCAAGCCGTAAGGCCTAGGCGCCGAAACCCTTGTCGCGGAGGACGTTAAAATCGTCCTCCGCGATTTTTTTTGTGGGCACGCGAAGTGAGCAGAATACCTTCTGTGCAAGTTCTACATAGCAGGGCATGCTTTGCCCTTCTATCTGCTTGATTCTCCGGAACTAAGTCTGGTACTTCACTTGCCACTTACCTTCGGCAGAAAAGCTGAGAGACGATGCCTGCGGTGGCCACATTTTCCCGGAATCGAGAGCAGCCTGTCCTGCGTGCGTTCTGTCTCGCATTGGTTCTTGGGCTGAGCCTTGGCTTTAGCCAAGGATGTGCCCGGTCGGAGGCCTTGAAGCGCGGAGAGGTGGGGCCGGCGACGAAGGAAGAAAATCTTCCATTCCATGCAGACTCGCTTCCCGCCTCCAACAGCGATGGAGCCACAACTGCGGCCGCAGCCGATCCGAAGCAGTCTGCCAGTGTACCTTTTCGGGCATTATCGCAGCCGCGAATTCTGGCTGCTGGAACCCTCCTTACCGTTCAGTTGCAGGAGCCTCTCTCCACTGCCAAGGTGCGTCCTGGTGACTTGTTCACTGCGGTCGTAACGATGCCTTTGACAACGGGTCAGGAAATTCTGGTCAAGAGCGGTGCGGCCGTCACCGGCCGCGTTGAGTCTGAGGGATTGCAGACGGGAAATTCCAGGCGGATGCCGGGGGCTGGATATTTTCGGCTGACTCTGGTTTCGATTGCAGTTGAAGGCCGGCAGGTGACGGTCCGGACTTCTAGTCTGTTTGCGCGCGGCGCAGTCCAACCGGCCGGAGTTGGGGTCCAAAAAGGCCACCGTCTCACGTTCCGTTTAACGGCTCCGGTCGCTCTCGATGAAGGGCCCACAACGGCGATCAGCCACTCGCCAAGTCCCTCGATCCCATAACCTTCGAAGAACGCTTGCCTTCTGTTTCCCAGCCTCGTGCTTCCCAACCATTTTGGCACGATTGCTATTTATTTATTCTCTCCATTCCGCACAAAACAGAGGACATGGCGAGTTTTCCACAGGCGTTTGCCAGTTTGATGTGACATCTGCCCTTCTTAACGTTGAATTGACTCTCCTATAGTGAAGCCGCAATCAAGAAGTGAGTCGAGAAGCCGGCTTCACCGCTCCCGTTTTGGGAACACCAAGGTATCGGATAGGCATCTTGGACTTCCTTCCGGGAATCGTCCCGCGCGACAGTAGCAGATATGAATTCCGCAACACCATTTCCGTGGCCTGATTTATCCGCAACAGAGAAGGCTGGAACCGGTTTCCGTTCCATTTTCGAACACGCTCCCGTGGCGGTGGCTCGCTGCAACTCGCAAGGAGTGATTATCGAAATGAACTCCGCCTTCCGGCGAACCCACAACAGCGGGACCGGGAAGCGCTCGTTCCGCCTTGACGAACTGGTGCGTCCCGAAGACTGGAACAGGACTGAAGCGCTGCTGCGCGATCTGTTCACCGCCGGGCGCGAGCATTTCTCCGTTGAACTGGAAGGAGCCAGCCCCGCCAAACCGAAGTTGAAGTGGACTGCCTGGCGCCAGGCCGGTGGTTCAGGAGTAGCCGACCAGGCCTTGATCATTGCGGAGCAAACGGGCGACGCCCCGTTGGTGCAAGAGAGCTTGTTGCAAACTCAAAGATGGCAGGCCGTCGGCCGCCTGACCGGGGGCGTGGTACACGATTTCAACAACTTGCTCACCGGCGTCATGCTGTATTGCGACTTGCTGCTTACCAGTCTGGATACGCGCGACCGGCGGCGGCGCTACGCGGATGAGATCCGATCAGCCGTTATTCACGCCACCGGACTGGTGCGGCAGTTACTGGTTTTTGCCCGGCCTCAAGCGACCACCGCGCGGCTTCTCGGTCTCAACGAAGTTGCTGTGGCCATGCAAGACTTGCTGTCGCGCCTTATCGGGGAAAACATCGCGCTGGACCTGCGCCTTGATCCTGAATTGGGCGCCGTCAAAATTGATCCCACACAGGTGCAGCAGATATTACTGAACCTGGTGCTGAATGCCCGCGACGCGCTAGCGGCCGGCGGACGGATCACAGTTGAGACCAGCAATTGTAGATTCCAACCGGTGGCGGGAACGATGACATTGAGCGCACCCGCGTTCCCCTGCGTCCTTCTTGTGGTGGGCGACAACGGACACGGCATGGATGCCGAAACTCGCCAACACCTCTTCGAACCATTCTTTACTACTAAAAATGAAGGTGAAGGCACGGGGCTGGGATTAACTACCGTCCACAGCATCGTAACCACGAATCGCGGGCTGATCCACGTGGAAAGCGAACCCGGCCAGGGAACGCGCGTGATGATTCTGCTGCCTCGCGCATTTCCCTCCACCGATCCCAATGTTCCAGACACTCAGCATTCAACGACCAGTTCACCAACACCATTTCAGAAGATCAAGAAGGAAAAACTCTTATGATGTCAGCCGCCGTAACTCAGACCTTCTCCACTCCTCAGATTCTGGCCGCCAACTTTCTCAATATCCTCATTGTCGACGACGAACGCTCCATTCGAGATGCGTGCCGCGAAGTTGCCTTATCCGTAGGCTTCATGGCTCATGTGGCCGACTCCGCCGAACACGCGTACCGCATACTGCAAACGCAGAGCATCGATGCCATACTGCTCGATCTGCGATTGCCTGGCGTGGGCGGCCTCGAGGCCTTGCGCCAAATCAAGTCTCAGCGCCCCGACGCTCTGGTAATCATGGTGACCGGCTACGGCACGGTGCAGTCGGCGGTTCAAGCCATGAAGCATGGCGCTTACGAGTACGTGACCAAACCCTTCAGCATCGACGAACTCAAACTGCTGCTGGAGCGCGTCTCCAATCACCTCAAACTGAAGAGCGAAAACCGCATGCTGCGCGAGAAGCTTCGGTCCAAGCAGGGTTACGGAGGCATTATCGGGCGAGCACCGGAGATGGAGAAGCTCTACCGCATCATCGCCAAAGCGGCTAATAGTTCTCATCCAGTGCTGATTTTGGGGGAGAGCGGTACGGGCAAGGAAATGGTGGCCCGTTCGATCCACTACTCGGGGCCTTTCCATGACAAACCGTTCATTCCTGTCGATTGCGGTTCGCTGGTGCCCACGTTGATCGAAAGCGAACTGTTTGGCTACGTCAAAGGTGCATTCACCGGAGCGAATCAAGCCAAGGACGGACTACTGGCCATCGCCGAAGGTGGGACCGTATTCCTGGATGAAGTGGGCGAGCTTCCCGTGGACCTTCAGGCCAAGCTTCTGCGCGCCATTCAGGAAAAGGAAATTCGCCCAGTGGGCAGCACCCGGCGCATTCCCATCAACGTACGTATTCTCGCGGCCACGAACCGCATACTCGAACAGGCCGTGACTGAGGGAACGTTCCGCCGCGACCTGTATTTCCGCCTCAATGTCCTGAGTCTGCGCATCCCTCCGCTGCGGGAGCGGCGCGAAGATATCCCCTTGCTCATCGCCCACTTTATGGAGCGCACTTCGCGTGCGTCGACGCAAGAAAAAATTCTTACCGACGATGCGATTAAAGCGATGCTGGCTTACGATTGGCCGGGCAATGTGCGCGAACTGGAAAACTGTCTGGAGCGTACTGTTGCTTTCACCAGCGGACCGTTGATCCACGTCACCGACTTGCCGGCTGCGGTTGCCGGCGCGCACGTTCCCGTCGCCACGAATGGCAACGGACATGGCCAACACGGGATCGTGCCCATGGCGGAACTGGAGAGGCAGACCATCCTCAACGCTATCGCAGAACTCAATGGCGACAAGTTGCAGGCGGCTCGCTTGCTCGGCATTGGCAAGACAACTCTGTACCGGAAGCTGAAAGACTATGCGGCGCAGAGTTGACGTTGGAGACCATGATGCACTCGATCGGTCAATAGGAAATCGAATCGGGACAGTGGCGGTTCGGCAATGGGAACACTGACCGAGTCGTCCAAACCTAAACCCTGTCCTTTCACTGCCGGCGGTTGTGGTGCACGGCGTGCTACACACAAAACATGATCCTACTCATCACACCTTCGGCTCGCGGACAGGAGTGTGCTGCCACCATAAAAGATGCCACTGGGGAAGAGACCCACTGGGCGGAGAACCTGTCGCAGGCTGTGGCCCGGTTGCGGGAACAATCCTACTTAGCGGTGGTGCTGGATCAGTTCCTTCTGGAGAACGAACCTAACGAAAGCGATCAGGTGCTGGAACATCAGGGAACGGCATTTCCCGTGTACGTAAACTTTGCTGTGAGTGGCATGGAGCGCCTGCTGCGTGAAGTCCGCTCCGCCCTGCACCGCCGCAAACGTGAGGAAATTCAGGCTCGCCGCTCCGTCGAACAACAGCTGCGCAGTGAAGTGTGCGAATCTCTCACCGCCATGTTGCTTTCCTGCGAACTGGCGATGGCAGTGCCGGAAGTGCCAGTGTCGGCGGCGGAAAAAATCCGTCTCATCGATAATCTCGCCCGCGATATGCGGCTCAGGCTGGGCGCGAATTAGATTATTCACCCCTCTAACCTTTTTGCATTATTGCGCCTCGCCGTCACTCCCGCTAACTTGTCGCTGCCTTCGTTCTGTGGGCTGGGGCTCATCGGAATAATTTCAATCTGTGGGTCGCGTGCCAGGCGGGTGCGGTCGCAGCTTTGTGTTTGGCCGAAGCGCCCGCCCGCGACGGCAACTTCAAGGAGCAATGAATGCAGCAGCGGCATTTTGTGTCAGGCTCGGCGTTAACCTCGTTTTCGGATTTTGCCTCGAATTTGTTTGCCAAAGCATCGGCACTCCTCACAATGGCCATGGTCCTGCTCGTTGCGGTGAGTTCCGCGCAGGAACTGGGCACTGGTGTGATTCGTGGCGAGGTCTCTGACCCGCAAAGCGCGCTGGTGCACGGCGCGCAGGTTGTGGCCATTCAAACCGCTACCGGCCTGCAGCGCAGCACCGCGACCACCGATTCTGGGCTGTTTGTGGTCAATGATCTCGCGCCTGGCGACTATCAAGTGAAAGTGGTTGCT
>Ga0210389_10003628_pt1 | contig 12064 bp, 10 predicted proteins | sample IncBWH28OmetaG_FD_160127 | JGI IMG/M metagenome (GOLD analysis project Ga0210389, IMG submission 160127) | Forest soil microbial communities from Barre Woods Harvard Forest LTER site, Petersham, Massachusetts, United States - Inc-BW-H-28-O ... | reverse complement strand
ATGGTGAGCGTGGTCGCCGCCGACATGGCAAGTCCGACGCCGCCCGACACCAGAACCATCGCGATGACGTAGTGCGCGTAGGACGAGGCCGCCGTCGCCGTGGCGAAGAAGCCCAGGCCGGCCGTGACCAGCGCGAGTCCGCCCGCGACAGGGACGCGGGCGCCGACCCGCTTGGCCAATTGCGCGCCCGCCGCGGCCGCGATGGCCAGCGTCATCGCCGACGGTAGCGCCCGCAGTCCGGCGGCGAGCGGGCTGTAGCCGAGGACGACCTGGTAGATCTGCGTGGTCAGGAACACCGCGCCGGAAAGGGCGAAGAACAGCGCGAGCAGCGCGATCGCCGCGCCGGCCAGGCGGCGGTTCCTGAACAGGGACAGCGGCAGCATCGGGTGGTCGCCGCGGGCCTCGATCACGGCGAACGCCGTGAGGAGGACACCAGCGCCTGCCAGCCGGCCCAGCGTCGCGGCCGACAGCCAGCCGCTCCCCGGGGCGGCGATGAGTGCCCAGGTCAGCACGGTGAACGCGGCGACCGAGGCAATGGCGCCGGCCAAGTCAAGCCGCCGGGCAACGGGGGCGCGTGACGCGGGCACCAGCCAGTGCCCCGCGGCAAGCGCGACCGCGGTCAGCGGCAGGTTGACGAGGAAGATCGAGTCCCAGCCGAAGTGGGCGAGCAGCACGCCGCCGACGACCGGGCCGATCGCCACGCCAAGTCCGCTGATCGCCGACCAGATGCCGATCGCCTTCGCGCGCTCGCCGGGATCGGTGAACACGCTGGTCAGGATCGACAGCGTGGCGGGCATGATGAACGCCGCGCCGGTTCCCATCACGGCGCGGGCCGCGATGAGTTCCGCGGTCGTGCGGGTGAGCGCGGCGGCCAGGGAGCCCACGGCGAAGACCGTCAGGCCGGCGGCCAGCGAGCGGTGCCTGCCGAACCGGTCGGCGATCGCGCCGGCCAGCAAGAGCAGCGCGCCGAACGCGAGCGTGTAGGAGTCGGTGATCCACTGCAGGCCGGACGTGCCTGCCCGCAGGTCGCGGGCGAGCGAGGGCAACGCCACGTTGACGATCGTGGAGTCTACGACGGTGATGAGCAGCGACAGGCAGAGCACGGCGAGCGTGTACCACTTGCGGCGGGACGAGGCGGAAGCGGGACGGGCGGTGGCGGGCGAGGCGGCGGCCGGCGCCTGGACGAGGGTGAGGCTGGCGGACATTGGACCTGCTCCGATCTTTTACTGTGCGACCGTAAGGCTACGATCGTTCGGTTATGAGATGACCGTACGTACGTAGCCTTACGGCTGTCAATAGATCGGGCGGAGATAAATGTCCAGACGTAGCGCAACGGGTGTAGCCTTTAGGCATGGCCACCCAGGAGCACCGCCGCCGCAACCCGCGCGGGCAGGGCGACCGGCTGCGCGCGGACATCATCGAGGCGGCGAGCCGCCTGCTCGCGGACCCGGCGGCACCGCCGCTGACGCTGCGCGGCGTCGCCCGCGCCGCCGGGGTCGCCGCCACCTCCGTCTACCTGCACTTCGCCGACACGGACGAACTGGTGCTGGCGGTCGCCGACCAGCACTTCAGCGAGATGCTCGCCGCCCAGCAGGCCGCCCGCGACGCCGCCGCGACGCCGAGGGACGCGGTCCGCGCGATGGCCCTGGCCTACTGCGACTTCGGCCTGGCCAACCCGGGCCTGTACCGGGTGATGTTCGCCAGCCCGCTGCCCCCGGTGGCCGATCTGACGCTAATTCCCGGCCGGTCGGCGTTCGAGCAGCGCACCGCGGCGATCGCCGCCGCACTCGGCGTTAGCGGGGACCCGCACGACCAGGACGGATCGGCATTCCGTGCGTCCGTCCTGCTCTGGCAGCTCCTGCACGGCACGGTGAACCTGCGCATCTCCCGCCCGGTCTTCCCCTGGCCGCCGCTAGCCGACACGGTCACCACCGCCACCGACCTCATCCTCGACGGCGCATCGGCCCTCACTTTGTCGGCGCGCGACATCATCGCAGGTGAACCGCATTCCTAAACCGCGGCAAGCTGGGCGGCAAGACGGTCAGGACACCGGCAATGTCAGGGAAGGGCGGAGCGCCGCCAGCCGCCAGGGGCCGGGTGCACCGGTGCACGTAGCAGCCGGGCCCGGTCATTCCAGTTAGCCAGAACGGATTCGTGCTTCGCCTCTTCCGCCACGCGTGATCGCTCGGCGGCGATAGCCGTGAGGGTGGCGACTATGGCCGCGACCTCCTCGGGGGTCGCGTCGCCGTGCACTATGCGGAGAAAGGGGGCGTCCTCAGCCACGCGACTTGCCGACGCCGATGCCGAACTCGCGGTGCACCCGCGCCCAGAACGCATCGCGCAGCCACTCCCTGGCCTCCTGGTAAGGCCGCAGCGACTGGCCGAGCTCCTTCTCCGCCTCGACGAGCAGTTCCTTGTCGATAACGGGCGGCAGGATCGGGCCTGGCAGCAGGTCGCGGATGTTGTCCGCGCCCCGGGTGAGTATCCACTTGTGGGCGACGTGCTCGCCTGCCTCCTCGACGTGCCGCCGGTCAGGTCCGAGGCGCGGCAGCGCGCCGCTCTGGCTCACGTGCTGCATGGGGCCCGTCCTGGACAGGTGCGAGTTCCTGCCGATCTCGGCGGGCGGGCGCGGGCGGTGCTCGCCGAACAGCTGGGCCGGCGACGGGACAGTGGCCTGGACGTCGGACCTGGGTGACTCGGCCGCCGGGTTCCTGGTGAAGTACGGGCGGACGAATGCCGAGTCGAGGATGTCCACCGTGTCCGATTCCCAGACGAGGCGCTCGGCCTGGTTGGTGCCGTACGGCGGCTCGACGCCCCACAGGTGCACCCGGACGCCATAGGCCTGCGCGGCCTCGACGGCGGGCACCATGTCCTCGTCGCCCGCGATGAGCACCGCGTCGGTGATCGCGCGGTGCCTGGCGAGGGCTTCCATGTCGGCGCGGATATTGGCGTCCACGCCCTTCTGCTGGCCGCGGGCGTTCAGGTTACCGAGGCGGAGCTTGACCCAGGCCATCTGGGCCACGACGCGCTGGTCGATGGTTGGCACCCGGTCGCGGGCCGCGTCGTACCAGTAAACGCGGAGCAACTCGCCGCGGAACAGCTCATCGGCGTGCTTGGTTACCGCCTGGATCAGGCCGACCGCGTCGACGCGGTAGTCACGGCGCGCGCTGGTACCGAAGAGCAACTCGCCTGCGGCCGCGTAGATATACCCGACGTCAACCATGACCGCATATCTGGCGAGGACGGGCATCGGGGCGGCGAATTCGCTCATCGTCTTACGACTCTAGGGCAGGTTGGACCGTGCGCGTGCCACTTGACACTGGATTGCCGGCGGAAGAGTCCTGAATGGTTACTGAAGCCTGGATCCGGGCGCCGCTGAAGGTCAGCGAGCTTGCCCGCCGTCGTGTGCCGGTCCGGCGCGGGCAGCCCGGCCGACCCGCCAGGAACAGGGTCATTCGGGGTCATGGGGGAAAGGTTAACCCGGCCGTGTGATTGGGCTGCTTAGGTGGTGGTTAGGCTCACCTCGTGAATTCCTTTGCTGGCGATGTAGTGGGCGGCCCGCACGCGGCTCCCGTCGATGACCTAACCGTTGACGTTGCGGGCGGCACCGGCCGCAGGCGCGATTCCGCGGAGTTGCCCGAGTCGATGCGCCGGGACGTCCGGCTGCTCGGCGAGGTGCTCGGCGAGGTGATCAGCGAGTCCGACGGGGCGGACCTGCTCGCCGACGTCGAGCGGCTGCGGCACGCGGTGATCGCCGCCCGTTCGGCCGCCGACCGGGGATCGGCGCAGGCCGCGGCGGCCGGCGACGAGATCATGGCGCTCGTGTCCGCCTGGTCGTGGGACCGGGCCGAACTGGTTGCCAGGGCGTTCACCGTCTACTTCCACCTGGTCAACCTGGCAGAGGAAGAGCAGCGGGTGCGCGCGCTGCGGCAGCGTGACTCGGGCGACCGCCCGCCGCGCGAGTCGCTCGCGGACGCGGTGGACCGGCTCACCGCCGAGGGCGGCGCCGAGCACCTGAACCGGCTGCTCGCCGGGCTCCGGGTGCACCCGGTCTTCACCGCGCATCCCACCGAGGCCCGCCGCCGGGCGGTCGTCGCCTCGCTGCGCCGGGTCAACGAGTTGCTGAACTCGATCGACGACCAGCGGGCCGGGGCCGCGCAGCAGGCGGAGGAGCGCAGGAAGCTGCGCGAGGAGGTCGACCTGCTCTGGCGGACCGCCCAGCTGCGGGTTGCCGGGATGGCCCCGGCCGACGAGGTCCGCTCGGTGATGACCGCGTTCGACGAGACGCTGTTCCGGCTGGTGCCCGCGGTGTACCGGGAGCTCGACCACGTGCTGCTCGGCGCCGCGAGCGGCACGGCGGCGTCGCCGGTGCCGCCGTTCATCCGGTTCGGCTCCTGGGTGGGCGGCGACCGGGACGGCAACCCGAACGTCACCGCCGCGGTGACCAGGGAGGCCGCGGTGATCCAGGCCGAGCACGCGCTGCGCGGCCTCGAGGCGGCCTGCGGCAGGATCGGCCGGGCGCTGACCGTCTACCAGGACTCCGCCCCGCCGGCGCTGCGCCGGGCGCTTGCCGCCGCCTCGGCCGAGCAACCGGAACTGCTGGCGGAGATCACCGCCCGCTCGCCGGGCGAGCCCTACCGCGCCTACCTGCTCTACGCGACCGAGCGGCTCGCCGCGACACGGACAAGGAGCCTCGACCTGGCCTACGCCGGTCCGGCGGACTTCCTCGCCGACCTGCGCCTGGTCCAGTCGTCGCTCGCGGAGGCCGGCGCGGTCAGGCAGGCGTACGGGGAACTGCAGCACCTGATCTGGCAGACCGAGACGTTCGGCTTCCACCTGGCGGGCCTTGAGGTGCGCCAGCACTCCCGGGTGCACGCCCAGGCGCTCGCCGAGCTCAGGGCGGGCGGTCCGCAGTCGGCCATGACACAAGAGGTGCTTGAGACCATCAAGGTGATGGCCTGGATCCAGCGCCGCTACGGCGTGGACGCGTGCCGCAGGTACATCATCTCGTTCACCACGTCGGCGCAGGACATCGCGGCGGTGTACGAGCTAGCCGGCTACGCGTTTCCCGACGGCGACGGCCCGGTGCTCGACGTGGTGCCGCTGTTTGAGACTGGCGAGGACCTGGCCAACGCGACGTCGGTGCTGACCGGCATGCTCTCGCTGCCCGTCGTGGCCGAGCGGCTCGCCGCGAACGGCCGGCACCTGGAGGTGATGCTCGGCTATTCGGACTCCGCCAAGGAACTCGGGCCCGCCTCGGCGACGCTGCGGCTGTTCGACGCCCAGGCCGAGCTCGCGGCGTGGGCGGCGGAGCACGACGTGAAGCTGACCCTGTTCCACGGCCGGGGCGGCGCGATCGGCCGCGGCGGCGGCCCTGCCGGGCGTGCCGTGCTCGCCCAGGCACCAGGCTCGGTCGACGGGCGGCTCAAGGTCACCGAGCAGGGGGAGGTCATCTTCGCGCGGTACGGCCAGTCCGCGATCGGGCTGCGCCACCTGGAGCAGGTCACCTCGGCGGTGCTGCTTGCCTCCTCGTCGTCGGTCGCGGACCGCAACCGTACGGCGGCGACCGACTTCCAGGAACTGGCGGCGGCCATCGACGACGCCGCGAAGGGATCGTTCCGCGCGCTCGTGGAGACTGACGGGTTCGCCGAGTGGTTCGCCACCGTCAGCCCGCTTGAGGAGATCGGCGGCCTGCGGATCGGGTCGAGGCCGTCGCGCCGCGGCCACGGCGGCGGCCCGATCGGCCTTGAGGACCTGCGCGCGATCCCCTGGGTGTTCGCCTGGGCGCAGACCAGGCTGAACCTGCCGGGCTGGTACGGCCTCGGCAGCGGACTTGCCGCCGCCGCGTGGACCGGGATCCCGGCGGGCGACTCCGACGGTGCCATTCCTCCCGAGGGCCTGGCCGGACTGCGCCGCGCCTACCGCGAGTGGCCGCTGCTCGCCACGCTGCTCGACAACGCGGAGATGTCCATGGCGAAGACCGACAGGGAGATCGCCGCCCGCTACCTGGCCCTGGGGGGTCGGCCCGACCTGACCGAGCGCGTACTCGGCGAGTACGACCTCACCCGGCGGCTGGTCCTCGCCGTCACCGGGCACGACCGCCTGGTCGCGGGCCGCCCGGTGCTTTCCCGCGCGATCGTGCTGCGCGACCCGTACGTCGACGCGCTGTCCTACCTGCAGCTGCGCGCACTGTCGGCGCTGCGGGCCGAGGACGGTGACGCGACGTACCGCGCCGCCCTTGAGCGCTTGCTGCTGCTCACGGTCAGCGGCATAGCGGCCGGCCTCCAGAACACGGGATGAGAGTCCTGCCCGCACAGTGGGAAGGCGGTTTACGGGACCGCAGCAAGCCGCCGTCGTTCGGGATCATGGGAGCTGAAGCACGGGAAGCGGACGTTCAGCTCCTCGCCGGCCGCAAGCCGCGCCACGCCCTGTTCGCTTTGCGCATCGTCGGGGGTGTAGATCACCATGCGCGCGCCGGAGACGGCGGCGACCGCGAAGCTGGTCGACTTGGTGGTGATCAGTCCGAGGCTGGGGTGGCGGAACGTCTTGGTGTGGCTGGTCGGCTTGGCCACATCGTGCGCCGCCCAGATCGCGGCGAACGCCGGGCTTAGCGCCTCGAGGCGGCGGATGAAGTGCGTCCAGGCGGGGTCGCCGACGTGCTTGCCGTAGGCCGCGCGCAGCTGGGCGATGAGCGCGGCGGAGTACTTGTCCTGCTCGGGCACGGGGCTGCAGCAGGCCGGGCCAACGAGGCAGGAGAGCAACGTGTTGCGCTCACTGGCCGGAGCCTGCGTCAGTCGGGGGAACAGCGCGGCGTACACCCTGTTCCAGGCGATCAGGTCGAAGCGCTCGGTGACGACGCTCGCCGGGTACGGCATGGCGTCGAGGATGCGCTGCACCTCGGACGGCAGCGGGCACTCGACGCAGTCCGCCGGCCCCGCCGCGCCTGGCACATCGGCGAGTCGGAACAGGTGGCCGCGCTCGGTGACGTCGAGCCTGAGCGTGCGCGCGATCGCGTCGAGCACCTGGACGCTCGCGTTGATCGGTCGGCCCTGCTCCAGCCAGGTGTACCAGGTGACCCCGACCCCGGCGAGCTGGGCGAGTTCCTCGCGCCGCAGTCCCGCGGTGCGCCGGCGGGTGCCGGCGGGGAGGCCGACATCCTCCGGGCTGATCCGCTCCCTGCGGCTGCGCAAGAACGCGGCGAGCTCGGTCCTGCGCGCCGTGCTCGCGGCCCGGCCGTGCCCGGTGCCCGCGTCTTGGCTGCTGCCCGCGACGGTCGTAACGCTCACGGTGGCCATCCTCCCATGCTGGTCCCCGGCCTGCCAGGTGGTGTTAGTACCAGGATAACCAGGCTCTTGGTACCAGCATAAGAAAGGCGGCAGGCTAGCTGGCATGACAGACCTCGCAGAAAGCGCCCGCCCGGCCGTCGCGCGCCGGCCCGGCCTGACCGGCCGGACCGGCCGCGTCACGCCGCCTGGCGTGGCGCTCGCCATCGTGCTCGTCGGCCAGGCCATGGCGGTCCTTGACACCAACATCGTGAACGTCGCGGTGCCCGCGATGCATGCCACGCTCGGCGCTTCCGGTGCCGGACTGCAGCTCGTCGTGGCCGGCTACACGATCGCGTACGCGGTCCTGCTCGTCACCGGCGCGCGGCTCGGCGACATCCTCGGGCACCGGCGGGTGTTTCTCGCGGGGGTGGCGCTGTTCACCCTGGCGTCGCTCGGCTGCGGCCTCGCCCCGACGACCGGCGCGCTCATCGCGCTGCGGTTCCTTCAGGGGGTTGGCGCCGCGACGATGATCCCGCAGATCCTGAGCCTCATCCAGCGCAGCTACACCGCGCCGGGCCCGCGGGCACGGGCGATGAGCCTCTACGCGACCGTGATCTCCGGCGGCGCCGTCCTCGGTCAGATCCTGGGCGGCCTGCTCGTCTCCGCGGACCTGTTCGGCAGCTCCTGGCGGCCGGTCTTCCTCGTCAACGTGCCGGTCGGCCTGCTGGTCCTCGCCTTCGGGCGGCGGCTGCCCGCGGGCCGCTTCGACGGGATCCGCACACTCGACCTGCCAGGCCTGGCGGTGCTCACGCCGGCCGTGCTCGCGCTCGTGCTGCCGCTCGTGCTCGGGCAGCCGCTCGGCTGGCCGGTGTGGGGCTGGATACTGCTTGCCGCCTCCGTCGCGCTGTTCGCGCTGCTCGGTTCGGTCGAGCACCGGGTGGCGGCGCGCGGGGGCCAGCCGATCCTGCCCCGCTCGCTGCTCACGCTGCCCGGCATGATCCCCGGCCTCGGCGGGCTGTTCGCGACCATGGCGGCGTTCGGCGGCTGGCTCTTCGGCCTGGCGCTTGAGCTGCAGGACGGCCTCGGGGAATCACCGCTGCGGGCCGGGCTGACCTTCGTCCCGTGCGGCGTGGCGTTCGCTATCGTCAGCATGAACTGGCGGCGGCTGCCCGCCCGCTACCACGCGCGACTGCCGATGATCGGGTTCGTGGTCGAAGGCGCCGGGCTGGTCTGGTCCGGGCTGCTGCTGCACTCCGGCGGGACCGGCGGAGTCTGGCTGTACGCCGCGCTCGCGGTGTCCGGTGCTGGCATGGCCGGTGCGTTCGGCGCGCTGATGGGGCGTGTGCTGTCCCGTGTGCCGGTGGCGAGCGCGGCGGACGCGAGCGGCGTGGTGGTGACCGTCAACCAGCTGGGCATCGTGGTCGGTATCGCGGCCTTCGGCTCGCTCTACCTAAACCTGGCGGGGAAGCTCCCCGCGACCGCCGGCGCGCGGCAGGTCAGCGCGTTCGCGCTGTCGTCGGGCCACGCCTACCTGGCCGTGACGGCCGCGCTGGCCGCGCTGGCGGTGGCGGGCGCGGCGCTCGCCCTGGCGCACGTCAGGGCCGCGGCGTCCGCCGTCCGGCAGTAGGCTGCGGTTGTGAGCAGGACGCATCGGCTTGACCTGGATGACCAGACGCTGCGCGAGTGGGACGCGGTGGTGCTCGACTCAGGACCGGACGGGATCGTACTCGACCGGTCCGCCTTTTACCCGGGCGGAGGCGGCCAGCCGCCGGACCACGGCGTGCTCTTGTGGGGCGGGGTGCAGACCCGCATCGTCGATGCCCGCAAGGGAAACGACGACGTGTACCTCGTCCCGCTGGACACCGACCCGCTGCCGCCCGTCGGCACGAGCGTGCGCGGCGCGGTGGAGGACGACAGGCGCACCGCGCTGATGCGCACCCACTCCGGCCTGCACGTGCTGTGCGGCGTGGTGTTCCGCGACTTCGGCGCGCTGGTCACCGGCGGCAACATGGAGCCGCTGGTCGCCAGGATGGACTTCAACCTCGAGGCCGTGCCGCCCGGCTTCAAGGAGGCCGTCGCGGACGCCTGCAACGCCGAGCTTCGCGCCGACCGCAGGATCGACGTCCGCTCGCTGCCACGCGACGAGGCGTTTCAGATCCCCGACATCATCAGGACCGCGACCAACCTGGTCCCTGATGACGTCAAGGAGGTGCGGATCGTGGACATCGTCGGCCTCGACCAGCAGGCCGACGGCGGCACCCACGTGGCGTCCACGTCCCAGGTCGGCCGCATCTCCGTCGTCAAGGTCGAGAACAAGGGCAAGGGCTTCCGCCGCTTGCGCATCGCGATCGGCGACTAGGAATCCGGTGGTGCCGCGTGCGTATCGCCCGAACGGTGCAGTGCTTCGCCTGATCGCCAACGCATAAGCCCGGAGGACTCGATGATGGACGAGGGCATGCTGCGAGCCGCGGCGCTCGGCGGCTTCTGGACTGCGCTCGACGTGGTGGCGTCGACCGGCTCCACCAACGTCGACCTGCTCGCGCGGGCCGCCGGTGACGCTGCCGGGCCAGAGGGACAGGTCCTTGTCGCGGAGGAGCAGACCGCCGGGCGGGGCCGGCTTGGCCGGACCTGGACGAGCGTACCCGGCGCGTCGCTGACGTTCTCGGCGCTGCTGCGGCCCGCCACCGTGCCGGCCGCCAGGCGCGGCTGGCTGGCCCTGCTGGCCGGCGTCGCGGTCGCGTCCGCCGTGCGCTCCGTGACTGGCGGCGGCGTCGCCGCGGTGCTCAAGTGGCCGAACGACGTCCTCGTCGGAGACCGCAAGCTCGCGGGCATCCTTGCCGAGCAGTCACCCGACGGCTCGGCGGTGGTGATCGGCACGGGCATCAACGTGGCGACCCCCGCCGATGCGCTCCCCGTCTCCCCGACCGGACTTGCCGGGACGTCGCTCCTCGTCGAGGGGGCTACGGTGGCTCGCGAGGCGCTGCTTCTCGAGGTGCTGCGCCAGCTTGAGCGGTGGTACGTCGCCTTCCGCGCCGACCCGGACCCGGTGCGCACCGGCCTGCTCGAGGCCTACCGTCCGCTCTGCGTCACCCTGGGGCAGAAGGTGCGGGTTGAGCTCCCGGTCGGCCGCTTCATGACGGGTGTCGCCAGGGGCATTGACCCCGACGGCCGGCTCCTTGTCTCCGATAATCCGGGCGATCCACCGATGGCGATCTCGGCAGGCGACGTGGTCCACGTCCGGACGGCGGCGTAGGCGCGGGGGGCCCGGCCGGTGCGCCTGGCCCGGCCTCGTGGCCGAACAGGGCGGGCGGCCCTACCATGTCCCTATGGGTCAAAACCGCTCCCTTGCGGTGGGGGAGGAGTCCGTCAAGATACTTCACCCGCACTGGAAGACGCTTGCGGTGCCGGTCCTTCTCGCGTTCGTCGTCGTCGCCGTGCTGCTGGTGGGCGAGGTGCTGATCCCGGCGAGCAACGCGGCGGCGATCGAGCGGCTCGTGCTCGCCGTGGTCGCCATCGCGCTGCTCATGTGGTGGCTGATGTACCCGATCCTGGCCTGGCGCACCACGGCCTACGAGCTGACGACCAGGCGGCTGCGGCTGCGTGACGGCATCGTAACGCGCAACGGGCGGGACATCCCGCTGTCGCGGATCACCGATGTCTCCTTCAGAAAAGGGGTGCTCGATCGGCTGCTCGGCTCCGGCACCCTGGTCGTGGAGTCCGCTGGTGAGCACGGCGAGTTGACACTGACCGAGATCCCGCACGTCGAGCGGGTGTCGGCCCTCCTTTTTCAGCTGGTCGAGGATGAACGGCTGCGCGACGACCGGCTCGGGCCGCCCGATCAGGGTGACTACGGCGGCCGGCCGATGCTCAACTGACATCAAGACCCTGACGATGACAGCGCGGCATAGGATGCATCCCTTTTACCGTGGCTTTACTATCTACTTATGACCCGTGTGCTGCTCGCCGAGGACGACACCTCCATTTCCGAGCCGCTGTCCCGCGCCCTGCGCAGGGAGGGCTACCAGGTTGAGGTCACAGAGGACGGGCCGGCGACGCTCGGGCGCGCGCTGTCGGACGGGATCGACCTGATCCTGCTGGACATCGGGCTACCGGAACTTGACGGCCTTGAGGTGTGCCGCCGGGTCCGCGCCGAGGGGAACGGGGTCCCCGTGCTGATCCTCACCGCCAGGGCGGACGAGGTAGACACCGTCGTGGGCCTCGACGCCGGGGCAGACGACTACGTGACCAAGCCCTTCAGGCTCGCGGAGCTGCTCGCCCGGGTCCGGGCCCTGCTGCGGCGCGGGACCGCCGAGGTGCCTGGCACGGTGCGCGGCGTACGCGTAGACGCGGAGGCGCGCCGCGCCTGGCACGGCGACATCGAGCTCGACCTGACCACGAAGGAGTTCGACCTGCTGTGGATTCTGCTGCGGGACGCGGGCAAGGTCGTCACCAGGGAGCAGATCATGCGCGAGGTCTGGGACGCCAAGTGGTGGACGTCCACCAAGACGCTTGACATGCACATCTCCTGGCTGCGCAGAAAGCTCGGCGACGACGCGCACCACCCCAGGTACATCACGACCGTGCGCGGTGTCGGCTTCAGGTTCGAGCGCGGCGACTGACATGGCACGCACCACCACCGCCGGGCTCATCCACGGGGAGCAAGCGGACCAGCAACCGCAACCGCTGACTACGCACTCGGCGCCGCAGGTGCCGTCCCGGGCGCAGTCCGGCGAGGGGGTTACGGGGGAGGGATTCCCCCATGCTTTGGCGGCGCCGCAGGCGCCGTCCCGGGGCTTGCC
>Ga0210389_10003627_pt1 | contig 12065 bp, 9 predicted proteins | sample IncBWH28OmetaG_FD_160127 | JGI IMG/M metagenome (GOLD analysis project Ga0210389, IMG submission 160127) | Forest soil microbial communities from Barre Woods Harvard Forest LTER site, Petersham, Massachusetts, United States - Inc-BW-H-28-O ... | reverse complement strand
TCGGCCGTCCCGGCCGGCGGATACGGCTACTGAGCAGGCGACGCGCCTGCCGGCAGACATGACACTCACCACAAGCGCATCAGCTGGCGCAGCCCGCAGGCGCGCCGTCAGGGCCGCCGCTGCGACAGTCGCAGTGGCGGCCGTGGCCGCTGCGGCGGTTATCGAGCGAGCCTCAATAACCGCGTCGTTCACGGTGCTGGGTCATCTGCACTGGCTCTGGATACCTGCCGCCATCGCCGCGGAGGCGGCATCGATGGGCGCATTCGCCTGCATGATGCGCCGACTGCTCGCGACCGGCGGGGCCAGCGTGGGCGTCCGGTCCATGCTGGCCACATCCTTTGCCGCCAACGCGCTGTCAGTCTCGATTCCGGTGGCCGGGCCGGAGCTCGCGACGGCTTTCACCTTCCGCCGCTTCAGGCGGCACGGAGCTGACGCTCCGCTCGCCGGATGGTCGCTGCTGGCCGGCGGCGTGGTCTCGTTGGCCGCCGGCGGCCTGGTCGTGGTTGCTGGCGGCCTGGCATCCGGCAATGGCCTGGTGACCGGCTTCGCTGTGCCGGGCGGCGTGCTCGCGGTCGTCGCGCTGCTCGCCCTCGGATCGGCCGCGCGCAGACCGCGGCTGCGCGCCGGGCTCGAACGGCCAGCGACCTGGGTGCTGCGGCACATGGCCCGGCTGCTACGCCGCCCGGCCGAGGATCCCGGCGCGATCATCGGGGCCTGGGCAGAACGGCTGGGCTCACTTCAGCTCGCGCCGTCCGGCTGGATGACGGTGACCGGCCTGGGCGTGGTCAACTGGCTCGCTGATGCGGCAGTCCTCGCCGTGAGCATCCGCGCCGCTGGCGGCCCCGTTCCCTGGAATGATTTTTTGCTTGTCTACGGTTCCGGAGTCGCGGCGCAGAGCCTGAACATCACGCCGGGCGGCCTCGGGGTGGCCGAGGGGACCCTCAGCCTGGCGCTTGTCGCCACCGGTCTGCGTGCCAGCCAGGCACTGGCTGCGGTACTGCTCTACCGCCTTGTCAGTTTCTGGCTAGTCGCACTCGCCGGCTGGCTCGTCCTGTGGTTCCTGCGGCGGGGTCGGCCTGCACACGACTTCGGGCTCGCCTCGCACGCAGCACGTGCTGACACACCCGCCGGGCTCCGACAGCACGACCTGGTGCTGCTGCATGGGCAGCCCGGCTCACCCGCCGACTGGCAGCAGGTTGCCGAACGGCTGCCCCTGCCGCTGCACACAGTCGCGCCAGACCGGCCGGGGTACGGCTCCAATCGTCTTCCGGCCGGTGGATTCGCCGCCAACGCCCGTGCTGTCATCGATGACCTGGACGAGCGCGGGGTCCACCGCGCCGTGCTGGTCGGGCATTCGTTCGGCGGCGGAGTCGCGTTGTCGGCAGCGAGCCTGGCCCCGGAGCGTGTGGAAGCCGTGGTCCTGCTCGCGAGCGTCGGACCGGGGTGCGCGAACGGATGGGACAGGCTGCTGGCCGCACCTGCCACCGGGCCACTGTGCGCCCTGGTGGCGTGGAAGCTGACACCGCGGATCGCACGCGCCCGCCTGGCTGCGGTGCGGCGCTGCTCCGGCGGCCGTCTGCGGCCCGACGAACACGTGAACTGGCAGGTCTGGGGCCACAGCGACAACTCGTGTGGCACGCTGTGGCGCACGTTCCTCGCGGAGCAGCGCGCCCTCCTGCGCGGGCTCGGCGAGCTGGAGCATGCCCTCCCGAGGCTCGAGGTGCCGGTGCTTATCCTGGCCGACCCGCGGGACAACCTGGTCCCCATTCAGACTGCCCGCCGTCTGGCGCAGTCACTGCCGGACGCTCGCCTCCAGCTGATCAACGGCGCCGGCCATCACCTGCCCAGGCGGGCTCCCGGCGCAGTGGCCGACGCGATAGCTGCGTTCCTCGCGGCCGTGGACCGCGAGGCGTTGCTCGCGGCCATGGACGCCGAGGAGACCGGCAGCGCACGCTCCGCTGCTCAGCGCCCGATGGCTCCGGCACTTGTGGCGTGAACGGTGCAGAGCTCCTATCCGTGATAGTAGGCAGGGCGCCGACATCTGGCCGGGACCCGGTGCCTGCGAGCCGACAAGGAGAATCACGTGCCCAGTACCCGTCGTGGGACTGCGGGTGGCAAGTCAGCCAGGCCTGCGTCGTCGAGCGCCGGCGCCAAGGCGCGCGCCCGCGAGCGGGTCGCAGCGGACCGCGCCGCGCGCAAGCGCGCCCAGCTACGCGGGCGGATCCTGCTGTCGGCAGCGGCGGTCGTCGCGGTGCTCGCCGTTGTCGGAGCGCTTGTCGGCGTCAACCTCTCCGCGGCGCACCCGGCGGGGAGTGAAACTCGGGCAGCGTCCGTTGTCGTCCGGGAGGCCACTGCCGTTCCGCTCGGAGTCCTGACGCGGGTGAGCCAGGCCCAGGCGGCCACGCCGCTGCAGCAGGTCGCGACGCCAGGTCCGCCGCTAACCGTCGACGGCAAGCCGACGGTCGTCTTCGTCAGCGAGGAATCCTGTCCGTTCTGCGCAGCCGAGCGCTGGCCGCTGGTCGTGGCGCTCTCCCACTTCGGCACCTGGAGCAATCTCGGGTCCACCAGGTCCTCGGCCACCGACGTCTATCCAAACACCGCCACGTTCTCGTTCCGGGCGGCTCACTATCGCAGCGCCGAGATCACGCTGCGCACAACGGAGCTAGCTGACAACGCGGGCCGTCCTCTGCAGCCTGAGACCCCGCTGGACACCAAGCTGATTGGCACCTACGACGTGCCGCCGTTCGTGAACAGCGCCGACCAGTCCGGAGCCGTCCCGTTCCTGGACATCGCGAATCATTACATCCTGGCCGGCGCGCAGTACAACCCCCAGATCCTCGCCGGCCTCTCCGCTGCTCAGATCGCCAGCCAGCTCCGCGACCCGTCGAGCCCCGTCGCCCAGGCAATCGACGGGTCGGCCAGGACCATCGTCGCCGCCATCGACCAGGTCCTGCGCAGCGCTCCCACCGGGGGCGCGGGCCACGGTTGATGCCCGCGGCCCTCAGCACGCGCGGCGCAGATGCGTCGGGACTGGCCAGTAACTCACGTTAATGCGGTAGCTGACGATGGGTCGCGGACGCACCTGCATTACTGTCGCAGGATGCCGACGTTCCGGATTAGGGAGGCTGCAGACCTTCTGGGGATCAGCGCTGACACCCTGCGCCGCTGGGCGGAAGGGGGCCGGATCGCCACGATTACTGATGGTTCCGGGCGGCTTGCCGTGGAGGGAACGGCACTAGCCAGGCTTGCGCAGGAGCTGGCTCAGTCGGGCAGTCGGGGGGTGGGCAGCGCGGTAGTAGCGCAGTCGGTGCGGAACAGGTTCAGCGGCCTGGTCAGCCGGGTTGTGCGCGACACCGTGATGGCTCAGGTGGAGATCCAGGCCGGGCCGCACAGGTTCGTGTCGCTGCTGAGCCGTGAGGCCGCTGACGAACTCGGCCTAGAGCCGGGGATGCTCGCGGTCGCGGCTGTCAAGGCGACCAATGTCTCCGTCGAAATTCCCGAGATCAGCTGATCTCGGCAGACCAAGATTGAACCGGGGGGTTCACAATGCGCCGTTTCGCCGTTTTCGCAGCCACGCTCGCGGCTGTCGCCGCGGCCGGCTGTTCCAGCAGTGGGTCACCGAGCTCGTCTTCGGGTACCAGCGGCGCCGGGGGCGCTTCATCGACCGGGTCGATTACGGTCTTCGCTGCGGCATCCCTGATGGGGACGTTCACCCAGCTCGGGAAGCAGTTCGATGCGGCCCATCCGGGGGACACGGTGAAGTTCAGTTTCGGCCCGAGTTCTGGCCTTGCTACCGAGATCACCAGCGGCGCGCCGGCCGACGTATTCGCCTCAGCTGCTCCGGCGAACATGGACACTGTCGTCTCGGCGGGGGACGCGTCCAGCCCGAAGGATTTCGCGAAGAACACTGCGGAGATCGCGGTACCTCCGAGCAATCCCGGAAACGTGTCATCCGTCAAGGATCTGGCTAACCCGTCGGTCAAGGTGGCGTTGTGCCAGCCGCAGGTGCCGTGCGGTGTCGTCGCGAGCGAGGTGTTCAAGAACGTCGGGATCACGGTCAAGCCGGTCACGCTGCAGCCGGACGTGAAGTCGACGCTGACCCAGGTCGAGCTTGGCAGCGTCGATGCCGGCGTGGTCTACGTGACCGACGTGATGGCGGCCGGCGCCAAGGTCAAGGGCGTCGTGATCCCGGCCAGCGACAATGCCTCGACGCTGTATCCGATCGCTACGATCAGCAGCAGCAAGCACAAGTCCGTCGCCCAGGCGTTTGTCGCCTACGTCATGTCGCCCACGGGCCAGAAGGTGCTCTCGGCGGCGGGGTTCCAGCAGCCCTGACCTTAGTTCCGGAGCCGCCACGGTGACCCGTTCCGCACAGTCGCATCTGACAGACCGGGAACGAGCCAGGCGGGCAGCGCGGGGCGGTGCCTCGCGGTCAGTGCCGGCGCCCTTGCTGGTGCCGGCACTGATCGCGGTTGCCTTCCTGGTGCTGCCGCTGGCCGGGCTGTTGATCCGCGCGCCGTGGAGCAGTCTCGGCAAGGCTCTCAGCGGGTCTGACGCGACGCAGGCGCTTGTCTTGTCCGTCTGGACCGCGTCGGTGACTACCGCGATCTCCCTGGTCATCGGCGTCCCGCTGGCGTGGGTGCTGGCCAGGGCCAGTTTTCCGGGTCAGCGGCTGCTGCGCGCGCTGGTGACCCTGCCGCTGGTCCTCCCGCCAGTCGTCGGCGGCGTCGCGCTGCTGCTGGCGTTCGGACGGACGGGTTTTGTGGGCACCTATCTGGACTCTTTTTTCGGATTCACGATCCCGTTCACGCCGCTGGCGGTCGTCATGGCGGAGACCTTCGTCGCCATGCCGTTCCTGATCATCACCGTGGAGGGAGCGTTGCGGTCCGCAGATCAGGGCTTCGAAGAGGCCGCGGCGACCCTCGGCGCGAAACGGATGACCGTGTTCCGACGGGTCACGGTGCCCCTTGTCGCCCCCTCCCTGGGAGCGGGCGCAGTGTTGGCCTGGGCGCGGGCCCTCGGCGAGTTCGGAGCGACGATCACCTTCGCGGGCAGCTTCCCCGGCCAGACGGAGACCATGCCCATCGCGGTGTACTACGCGCTGGAGACCGACCCCGACGCGGCGATCGCGCTGAGCCTGGTCCTGCTGCTTGTCTCGGTCGTGGTGCTGGTCTCGCTCCGCGACCGCTGGCTGCGCCGCGGCCCAGTCCAGTGACCACCGAGGGCACTGACGGCCTGATCGTCGACGCTGAGGTTAGCCGCGGTGACTTCACGCTCGCCGTCAGCCTCGGCGCAGCACCGGGGCAGGTCGTCGGAATCCTGGGACCGAACGGGGCCGGGAAATCGACCTTGCTCAGCGCGGTGGCCGGCCTGACCCCGGTCTCGTCGGGTCGTATCGTCCTCGCCGGCCAGGTGCTGGACGACGCGAGCACTGGAGCCTTCATCGAGACCGCGAGACGGCCCGTCGGTTACGTGTTCCAGAACTACCGGCTTTTCCCGCACCTGACTGTCGCCGACAACGTCGCGTTCTCCCCACGCGCGCGGGGCATGGGACGCCAATCTGCTCAGTCGGCTGCCAGCCACTGGCTCAGCCGACTCGGCCTGGCTGACCTCGCCAACCGGAAACCCGCGCAGCTGTCCGGAGGTCAGGCACAACGCGTGGCGCTAGCCCGAGCCCTGGCCGGCCAGCCTGGGCTCCTGCTACTGGACGAACCCCTGTCGGCACTGGATGCCGGCACCCGCCTTGACGTGCAGGCCGAGCTCAAGCGCCATCTCGCCGAGTTCGCCGGACCCAGCCTGCTGGTCACCCATGACCCGCTCGAGGCGCTTGTGCTGGCCGACCGGCTCCTTGTCCTGGAGCAGGGACGCATCGTCCAGGAAGGCACACCCGCGCAGGTGGCAGGCCAGCCGGCTACGGACTACGTCGCCAAACTCGTCGGCCTGAACTTGTACGCCGGACACGCCGACGGCGCCAGAGTCGTGCTGGACACCGGAGGGACCTTCGTCATTCCCGACCGGGGCCAGCACGAAGACGTGCTCGTCGCGGTCCGGCCGTCGGCCATCGTCGTCAGCATGCAGCAGCCAATAGGGGGCAGTGCCCGCAACGCGTGGCCCGCTCGTATCGTCGGTCTCACTCTGCTGGCCGACCGCGTCAGGCTCGACCTCGACGGGCAGCCACACGCGCTGGTGGATGTGACGCCCGCAGCGGTCGCGGATCTGTCGCTGGCCGCTGGCACCGAGGTATGGGCCAGCGTCAAAGCCACTGACCTCTCGGTCTATACCCATCAGGAGAGACGGTCCGCTTAAAGTCCCAGTGCCGCTTGTCAACTGGCGCGCAGATATCGGGCGATGGCGCGGCGTGACAATGCGAACGGCCTACTCCGGTCATTCCGGATGAGTCGACGCGCCGTAACATGATTTGACACGCCGTAGTGTGGCGCGGTGAGGTAGAGGCGCCCGGTCCAATCCTCCAGATCGGTTTCCTGCCTTGGTGATTCTTGTCGCGATCGTCACCGGACTGTTGGTGTGGCATGCCACTCGCGCCAATCAGGCCCGGCTCGGCATCCGGTCGCGCCGCGGGCAAATCAAGACAATGGCGAGCGAAATCCGGACGTTCGCGCTCCGGGGCATTGTCGTGCTGTTCGTCTTAATCTTCCTCTTGGTCCTGGCTACGAAGCACTGACCAGCTGAGATTTGACCTCAGCCGTAAGACGTCGCTACTCGCCGGTGAATCGGAATTCGGACTGCCAGGGACCGTCCACGTGGACAACCTCCCAGTAGCGTTCGGCGATGCGCTCCGGGTCAAAGGAAGTACCTGCAGCTATCTGCCCCGCGATCGTCAGTGTGGCCACACGGATGCCGTCCGACTCCAGGTCAGCGCCGAGCATCGTCGCGGCCGACCGAAGGGCCGCCTTGCCGAGCGAAACGGTCGCAAGGGCCGGGATCGGGTGGTCGGCGAACCCGCCCCCCGTAACGAGGATGGTCCCGAAGCCGGCCGCCCGCATGGCCGGGGCGGCCACCTGCGTGAGGACGATGGCGCTGATGACATCTACTGAATACGCCGCGTGGAGGTGGGCGACACTTGAGCTCAGCAGCCGGTCCGGAGCCCCCATGACGGCGTTGTAGATGATGACGCCCGGTGCGTCACTCCCGAGATAGAGCTCCCTCATCCGGGCGCCCAGGCCATCGGGATCGCTGGCATCGGCAGCGATGGTGTTGATCTTGCCACCGGTATCGGCCAAGGTGCGCGCGAGGTCGCCGAGTTTGTCCGTGCTACGCGCCACCAGCGTGACCCGGTAGCCGCCCACGGCGAAGCGACGTGCAACCGCCATTCCAAGGCCAGGCCCCGCGCCGACCAGTAGCAGGTGGCGGCCATCGACTGAGCCTGCACCTGCGGCCTCGGCGAGGTCAGCGATCGAGCTTTCTCGGTTACCGGGGTCGCCTACTCGCTCGTTGGGCATGGTGCCGTCCTTTCGCCTCGACCGCGTCGGAGAGCGATCTTAAGCCAACGGCCACTCGGCTCACCTACTGGCACCTGCCGGGCCGTAAGCTCCGTGAGCTGCCTCGCGTCAGTGACGGGATTACTCAGCGCGCAGCAGCTCGGCGGCGGGGGTGCGGCCGGCTACTCGGCCCGGTAGCAGGGCGACCAGGTTGGCGATGACCAGCGCGCCGACCACGATGAGGACGACGGTGAGCGCCGGGACGGTTGGCTCGGGCACGACGCTGATCTGCCGCGCGAACAGCTCCCAGAGCGCGCGGCCGAGCGCGATGCCGAGCGGGACGCCCACGATGGCGCCGACAGCGATCGCGGCGGTGGACTGCCAGGCCACCGTGGCGGACAGCTGCCGCCGAGTAAACCCCAGGGTCTTGAGCAGCGCCAGGTCCCTGCGGCGGCGGCGGACCGACGACATCAGGGTCAGCAGCAGCGAGCTGACCGCGCCGAGCGCGAGCGCGCCGGCCAGGATCACAGGCGCCGTACCCGTCGACTGGAAATCGGCGATTTCCGCCGGGCGCTGCACGGGCAGCACCACGCCGCCTATGTTGGCTGGGACGATTTTCTGGAGAACCTTCTGCTGTGCGGCGAGGTTGGCGCCGGGGACCAGGGTGACCAGAATGTTGTTCGGCTGGTTGCCATTGGCGCCGGGGATGTCCTGGTAGGGCAGCACCGCGCCGGTGCCCATCTCGGTGTGCAAGGTGGCCGCGACACCCATCGAGGGCAGGGTGGCCGTGCCGACGATCCGAAGCTGGAACGGGTGCGAGCCGCCGTCGGCCACGGTGACCACGTCGCCCACCCGCTTGTGCAGCTGAGCCAGGGTCGTCGCGCCGAGCACCACCTGGCCCTGTCCCTGCAGGCCGTGCCCGGACAGCAGCGGGGGCGCGACCGGCGCCATCGTGTCCGTGCCGAGAACGGGGACAGTTACGCCGTCGATCTGCGCGGTCCCGAACCAGACGCCCGTCCACGCAGCGACCTCCGGGTCGTGATCGAGGACGGCCGTCGTCTGGTTGTGGTTGACGTAAATGACCCCTGAGCTCAGCGCGTACGTCCAGTTCCAGCCGTACAGCGACGGATGGGACACGAGCGTGGTCAGGCTCGCGCCAAACGTGACCGTGGCCAGCAGGACCACGTTGGCCAGCACCGTGCCGAGGATGGCCGACCTGACCGGTGCCCCACCACGCTCCGCGCTGGGGTCGAGGGCCAGCCGGACGCCCTCGGCAGCCGGCGCGGGCAGCCCGGCCGCCCAGGTCGCACGCACCAGTGCCGACCCTGTGGCACTGGGCGGCACGCCGCGGGCGAGGGCGCGGTGCGGAGCCCGCCGGTACGCGATTACTGCCGCGGCCGCGGCCAGCAGGCAGACAAACAGACCGAAGCCGGCGCCGAGGATGGTCCAGTCGAACGCGACGCCCGGGTACGGATAGACGGCGCGTATCGAGCCGAGCGGTGCTATCGGCGACAGGCCGACGGCGACGGCGCACGCCAGCAGCGCGCCGACCACGACGGCACCAAGCACGCCGGGCAGCCCGTCGCCGGTCGTCACGGCCGGGCTGGCGCCGAGCGCGCGCAGCGTGCTGAGCTCTCCGGCGCCGAGGCGCAGCTGCCTGCCGATGACCTGGCCCGCGATAAGCAGCGCGGCCAACGCCGCGATCCCGCCGAAGACCGCGAGCGCGATCGAGGTCGGCTCGATGGCCCGCTCGGCCTTGGCCGCGGTGAGCGACGTGACGTAGAACTCGATGGGAAACCCCTTCGGCAGCACCTGCTGGATGCTGGCTTCAGCGGCGGCCACGCTGGTTCCGGGGTCGACCTGCACGGAGGTTTCTGTGAAGTTGGCGCAGCACCTGGCGAGCAACTGGGTCAGCGCGGGGGTGAACAGCGCACCGCCGTCGCGCTGGACGTCGGCGTCGTCCTGGGTCTCTTCCGAGCTGTAGACCACCCTGCCGACGACCTTCATGGCGATGGACAGGTGTGGCTTGACCGGCCGCGTGCCGAAGCCCGGTGCCGTCACTTGGGCGTTCGTGAAGAAGCCAAGAGGTGCGACCGTGCCGACGTGGACCGGCCCGGTGGTCCCCTTGGCGTCGATCACCGCTTCGTCGGTCTTGCCGGGGTCAGCCATCCGGCCCTGGACGACGGTGACCCGGTCGGTGCTGAAGTACTCGCCGTCCAGGCTGCCGTACAGACCCTGGCTGCCCGCCTCCTCCTGCTGGTTCTGTCCCGATCCGAGCACGGCCACGTTCAGCCCTTCGTAGCTGGTGACGTGCCGGACGCCGGGCAAGGCGGCGATCTTGGCAATGATGGCCGGGTCGTAGCCGTTGCTCCCGGCCACCCCGTACAGCCCGGTCAGCACCGTCAGGTCGGACGGCGTGGTGCTGGCCAGGTAGGCGGGGAACGCGGCCTGGGTGCGCCGAGCGGCAGCGGCCGACCCCATCGCGAGGCCGCCGAGCACACCGAGCAGCAGCACGAGCCCCAGGTACCCGGCCCAGCGCGCACTCCACGTGCACCGGAACCTATACCGCGCTACCCGGAAAGTGTCCGCACCCCGCATCGTCGCAGTATCCCGTGCCTGCGCGGGATACCGGAAGGGCGCCAGCCTGCCTGGCATGGGTGTGCCAGCACCCTCGGATCTCATCCTCGGGGATTGCAGCGCGAGGAACTCTGATTCGCGGCCAGAGCGACCTTGGACCTGACATCTTCCTACCAAATGGCGCAGCAGAGCGATAAAGTCCCGGCACGGAGCTGATTCGCGCCAGCTCTTCCGCATCTGCATGTATCTCTGATAGCCGGTGATTGCACTAGATCGGAATAATACGTGCGATACAGGCTATCTGAGTACGATCCGGGCCTGCCAGGCCTGCCGTTCTGAGGGGCTGCTATGCCTATTAATACTGGCGACACTGCCTGGATGCTGGCCTCCACGGCCTTTGTCCTGTTCATGATGCCGGGCCTTGCCCTGTTCTACGGCGGGCTTGTCGGTACTAAGAACGTACTGGCCACGATGGTTCAGTCTTTTGCCGCGATCGGCGTGGTCAGCATCCTGTGGGTGATCGTGGGCTTCACGATCGCGTTCGGCTCGAGCCACGGTGCCGTAGTGGGCAGCTTCGACAACATCATGCTGCACGACATCGGCGGGGCGCCGGTGAGCTTCGCGCCGACGATTCCGGCCCTGGTCTTCATGGCGTTCCAGATGATGTTCGCGGTGATCACCCCGGCGCTGATCGCCGGCGCGTTCTGCGAGCGGATGCGGTTCCGCGGCTACGTGGTCTTCATCGCGCTGTGGTCGCTGATCGTGTACTGCCCGTTCGCGCATGCAGTCTGGGGCGGCGGCATCCTCGGAGCCGGCGGACTGCACGCGATCGACTTCGCCGGCGGCTCGGTCGTGCACGAGCTTGCCGGCGCCGCAGCGCTGGCGACGGCGTTCTTCCTGCGGCGCAGCCGCCCGCTCGACAAGCCGCACAGCGTGCCGCTGGTCCTGCTCGGAGCGGGGATCCTGTGGTTCGGCTGGTTCGGCTTCAACGCCGGCAGCGCTCTGTCCGCCGGCCCGGTCGCGGCCTATGCCCTGGTCAACACGCAGCTCGGCGCCGCGGCCGGCATGCTCACCTGGATGGGCGTCGAGTGGTGGCGCAAGGGAAAACCGTCGGGTGTCGGCATCGGCGCAGGCGCGGTGGCGGGCCTCGCCGCTATCACCCCGGCCTCTGGCTACGTGCCGCCCTGGGCGGCGCTGATCATTGGCATCGCGGCCGGCGCGCTCTGCTACTTCGCGTGTCACCTTAAGGACGTCGTCCACTACGACGACTCCCTCGACGTTGTCGGCGTGCACATGGTCGGCGGCTTCGTCGGCGTTGTACTCACCGGTCTCTTCGCCAGCCTGGCTGTGAACGCGGCCGGCGAGGCAGGCGGCCTGGTTCAGCTCGGGCGTCAGCTGCTGCTGGCCGCATCGGGCATCGTCTACCCGTTTGTCCTGACCTGGATCATCCTGTGGGTCACGGACAAGGTCGTCGGCCTGAAGGTCAGCCCGGAAGAGGAGGCGGCCGGGCTCGACCTGAGCGAGCACGGCGAGCGCGCTTATGATTTCCCGGCGGTCGTGCTGGCCGACGGGCCTTCGGTCAGCGCCGAGCCGTCTGCGGCCGCGTCCTAGCTCGCTCGCCCGCGCACCTGCGACGTCATGGAGCGCGACGACCGCTGCGCCGGGCTGTACCGGATACAGGCCTGGGCGTATCGGCAGCCGCGGCCCTCGGACGCGGCGCCTGCGCGGCGCTAGCGAAGCCGGGCGCTCAGGCACGCCGGCCTGCGCATGGCAGTCACATGGGTGTGGGGCCTGCTGCCTTAGGCCGGCCACCACTGTCGCCAAGATGGCCTCGAAGATGTCGTCATCCTGAACCTCGGGCAGCAAGGTTCGCACCTGCCAGATGCTGGGGTACTGCTCACGGCTGACCGACAGGTATATCTGCGTCCACGCTGCCCGGTCCCGCTGCTGCTGGCGTTTATCCAGCGCGAGGAACGCCGCCTCGCTGCCGGCCCAGTACAGCGAGAAATCGCCGACAGCCCGGTACATCAGCGCTGCGCGCACTGGCTC
>Ga0210389_10003626_pt1 | contig 12066 bp, 12 predicted proteins | sample IncBWH28OmetaG_FD_160127 | JGI IMG/M metagenome (GOLD analysis project Ga0210389, IMG submission 160127) | Forest soil microbial communities from Barre Woods Harvard Forest LTER site, Petersham, Massachusetts, United States - Inc-BW-H-28-O ... | reverse complement strand
CACCTCAATGTCGTGGGAAAAGCTGGCCTGGGACCGCATGTAAGAGGAGAGCCAGCCCGACGAGGATGCCTACGTAATACGCAGCGATTTTTGGCGCAGGCATGGGCGGCAGGTCCTTCGTAAAGAGACGATACACGACTCCCGCGGCGACAAGAAAAAAGAGGCTCTCGCCCAGCGCTAACCAAAGCACCAATGAGATGCAAAGCAGAATCCATCGCTCGACCTTTGATAGCGCGGACGTCGCTCCTGCGCCATCCAGAATCCAAACAGGAATTAAATTAAGTATATTGAGCCACGCGGAGGCGCGTGCCAGAGCGGCCCATAGTCCGTTGCCAGTGTGCTTCCAAAGATACAAACACACGAGAGCCCCTAGAAGTCCGGCGAGAGGTCCAGCTAAGCTGATCGCAGCTCGTGTAACCCGTGTAACGCCCAACGCGTTCCAGCGGACATACGCGCCGAGTCCCGGCAGAAAGACTGGCATTTCTGCGGGAAGGCCGCGACGGCGGATATCGATGTAGTGACCCATTTCGTGAACCAGGATCAGCACCGCGAAACCAATGCCGAAACGTGCTCCGTAGAGAGACCAGTAGAGAGCCACAAACGCAAAGAGACTAAAAAGGAACTTGAGTTTGAAGAGGGCCGTCAGGAGAACCTTGCTTTTGGTAAGAAGGACGAGAACCGGGCCGAGGGGACCAAATTTTTTCGCCCAATGCTCTTTGGCCGGTTGTGCCGCAGACGTAATAAGAACATCGAGCTTGGCAATGTGCGAACGCACCCAATCCGCTTGCGCCGCATTTGGCGGGAGCAGCGGAAGAATGCTGGACCATTCCACGCGGGCCTGTTGGAGATTGCCTTGTTCTTCCAACGAACTGGCGCGATGTGAAATGCGCGCCAAGTCTTCACTATGCACAAGCGCGTGACATTTCTCGCACGCGAGCGTGCCCAAAGATAAATCGGAACCACAGCTATGGCACCGGCGAGGCGGCTCGAGGAAATCCTTCGTCATTCAGGAAGCCGGGCAGCAATCATGAAGTCGCCGGTTTAGGTTGCACCTGGAACGGCCCAAGGATGTCAACTTTTTGCGCGGCAGTAAGACGCCAAGCGATACGAATGCCAACCAGCAAAATGATGACTCCCAAAGCGCCATTGACGGGACTTTGAAGCTCCAGGAACGGGGAGGCGAGACCATAAAAAAGGAGCGTACCCACCAGTTTCCAAATACTGATACCGGGTTTCTCGTCTGAGGCTACGGCCTTAGCTTCGGGAGCGGTAGATGCGCTCTCGCTGGAGCCAGAACCGGAGTTGGTTGCAGACCCGGTCGTGTGCGCCGCCGGCGGCTTGGCCTTGGAGTCTTTAATCGATTGCGAGATGCCAATGGGAATGGCAGACATCGAAACCGCGAAATAGGTAAGTAAAACCGCCGCGATTTGGTAGCGCCTACCACCCAGCCCACCAGAGCCCATACGAATTGCTTTACCGACAATATATCCGACCGCAAGCGACAAATACCCAATTTCCAAGCCGGTAATAATTCCAAAGGTGGAATACAGGATAAGGCCGAGAATAGCGCCGCCGAATCCAAACAACATGGCGCGCACGAACGCGGAGTGCGTATCCTTCGGCAGTTGATTTTGCAATTGTGTGGCACACGTGGAACATGCCAGAGAGCCATTCACGCGGTAGTAGTTTTCAGAGATCGGCCGGTTGCACGATCCGCAAACTTGAGAGCCTGCAGGCGCGGTGTACTCAGCCGTTGCAAATTGTGGGGCAGAGCTGGGCGTGTCGGGGTTATTCATGATGCGGCACGGTATCACAACATTACCGATGCTAAAAGAAGAATTCAGTACTACGTTTCTTCGGGTTAGCTCGCGCGATTAAATCGCTTCGCTAGGAAATCTCCTTTTATAGCGTTGGGAACGCCGAGAAGAGTGCCGAGCTGCGGTTTAGGGTTGGGGCTTACTCCAGGCTTCTGAGGGAATCATTTTGGTGGTCAGCTCAAATTCGGCGAAGCGGCCGGCGATGAGGACGTGAAGTTGGGCTGGACTACTCGGCATTATTTTGCGTTCAAAACCTGGACCTGGGGGCGGGAATTCAATCACCTGGCCGGTGCGGAACATGCGACTGAATACGCAGCCACCAGGAGCGGTGGTTGCGGGATGAGCCGAGTCTTTGGCCCACTCGATGTGGAATGGGAGTATTCCGGACTTGTCGTCTTCTAGAAGGAGAGTCTTCCACTTGAAGGTTTGACCGTTTGGTGTGGTGCGAGTCCCAGGTGTTGGTCCTATGCAGGCGATGCCTTTGGCGCGAAGGCGTGTCGCATAGCCGTCGATATTTTTAACGGCGACGGCCCAGCCTACGAGAAGTGGCTCATCAAGCGTGAGGAGTTCCTGGTGCCAGGTAAGCTGAGACTGATCGGGATCGAGCGCAATGATTTCCAGATAGGAGCGCTCGCCCATCTTAAGAATGGCATTTCGCGTTCCTCTGCCGGGATGCGAACCGCCGATTTCAGCGCGGTAGCCGCAGAGTTTTTCGGCGTATGCGATGCCTTGGTCTAAATCCTTGCAACCAAGAAGGACGTGATCGGGTTGGATGGGTTCCACGGCCATCAGGCTTGACTCCAAGAGAAGGCTCGCCGATATGGCGCCACTAGACGCGCGCAGAAACGAACGGCGAGTTAGGCTGCTCATTCGAAAGCTCCGTGAATGCGATGCGGCGCCAGTCGGTGATATTTAAAATTATTGGATGGTGCGCGAGGAAATTTCCTCTTGGAGCGCCGTGATCAGATCGGGTACCGGGCGCGGGCCCAGATCACCCTTGCTGCGATGGCGAACGCTCACGGTGCCGGCTTCGGCTTCCTTGGGACCGACGACGAGCATGTATGGAATTTTTTGCATCTGCGCATCGCGGATCTTCGCGGGTAATTTTTCATTGCGATCGTCGAGATGCACACGGATGCCGTGACCCTTCAGTGTTTCGTGAATATGTTTTGCGTAGTCTGCCACTTTTTCGCTGACTGGGCAGATTTCCACTTGAACCGGTGCGAGCCACAGCGGAAATGCGCCGGCATAGTGCTCAATCAAAATCCCAAAGAAGCGTTCCACGGAACCGAGCAGCGCGCGGTGCACCATTAGAGGCTGATGGCGCGCGCCGTCTTCTCCGACATATTCGAGGCCGAAGCGCGCGGGAAGATTGAAGTCGAACTGGACAGTGGTCAGTTGCCACGACCTTCCGATGGCGTCGATAAGCTTGACGTCGATCTTCGGGCCGTAGAAAGCCGCTTCGCCCAGCATGCGTTTGAAGGGGATATTCATGCGCGACATAGTGGCGGCGAGTGCGTTGGTGGCGCTCTGCCAGTCTTCCGGTTTGCCTGCATAGTTCTCCGGATGCTTGGCGTCCCAATCGGAGAGCTCTACTTCGAACTTTTCGAAGCCAAAATTTTTCATCACGGCATAGGCGAAGTCGACGCAGGCTTCTACTTCCGCCTCGATTTGCGATGGCATACAGAAGATGTGCGCGTCGTCCTGGGTGAAGCCGCGAACGCGCAGCAAACCGTGGAGTACACCGCTGCGTTCATAGCGGTAGACGGTGCCTAGTTCCGCCAGGCGCACCGGCAAATCGCGATAGCTGCGCAACTTCGATTTGTAAATCAAGATGTGGCCGGGGCAATTCATGGGTTTGAGTTGGTAGTCGGCCTTTTCCACTTCCATGGCGCCGAACATATTGTCTCGATAAAAACTGGCGTGGCCTGAAGTCTTCCAAAGATCGAGGCGCATGATATGGGGAGTAAACACCATATCGTAGCCGCGCTTTTGCAGTTCGTCGCGCAGCCAATTTTCCATCAGGGTACGAATCAAGCCGCCCTTGGGGTGCCAGAAAATCAAGCCGGGGCCGGCTTCTTCCTGAATGCTGAAGAGGTCGAGTTCGGTGCCGAGCTTGCGGTGGTCGCGACGCTTGGCCTCTTCCACCCTGTGGAGATACGCCTCAAGTTCCTTTTGATTGAAGAACGCGATCGCGTAAATACGTTGAAGCTGCGGATTGCCTTCCTGGCCCTTCCAATAGGCGCCGGCGACGTTGGTCAGCTTGAACGCCTGAATGCGTTTGGTGGAAGGAATGTGCGGACCGCGGCAGAAATCGACGAATTTGCCGGTGGTGTAAAAGGACACCATAGGCTCGTCGGCTTTTTCTTCGATTAGCTCGCATTTAAAAAGCTGCTTGGAGTCTTGATACAGCTTCAGGGCTTCTGGCTTGGGCAGAAGTTTGCGCTCGTTCTGCAAATCCTGAGCGGCCAGTTCGTGCATTTTCTTTTCGATTTCGGCCAGGTCTTCGGGGGTGAACGGCTCGGAGCGCTGGAATTCGTAGAAGAAGCCATTGTCAATCGGAGGGCCGATGCCCAGTTTCACTTCCGGATACAAGTCCATCACTGCGGCTGCGAGAAGATGCGCGGCCGAATGGCGAAAGACGTATAGCGCGTCAGGATCCTTCTCGGTAAGGATCTGAAGATTTACATCTTGTTCGAGCGGCCGGCGCAAATCGTAGAGCAGGCTGCCATCTTCGGCGGGATCGACGGAGTTGGAAAAAATACCAGTCTTGGCGTTGGCGCCCTCGCCATTCGATGCGCGCACTTTGGCGACGAGGGCCGCATCGGCGAGACGAGGGGAGATTGACCGAGCAATTTCAACGGGAGTGGTTCCCTTGGGGAAATCTTTGACACTACCGTCGGGTAGGGTTACGTGAATCTGATCCATAAGAGTTGTCCTGACTCGAGCAGAAAAACTGCCGGTACATTAGCTAATTAGAGTATCGGCGGGCGCCACAGCGGTCAAGGCGCTGCAACCGTTCAAATCAGCGTAACACTTGGTAGGCTTGCGAAATGAGCGTCTGAGGTTATAAGTTGCGCCCTATATTTCTGAGCGATCGTGTAGATGATCGCATCCGCCATCGATAGTCCTGACTCAAGGCTTGTCTTTGAAGACGAAATGGCAAGCTCTAATGTCAGGTCGATGAGTTGCTGGCGGAAACCGAAAGCTTGAGAAATGAACTCGTCGGCGATTCCTTTTCCTTTTTCCCTATAGAGCTTTTTGTGTACTTCGTAGACCACAATCGAGGGAAGAAGAATCGTTGCTGTTTGGGACTCCAGGTATGGGGCAAAGCGATCCGCTTTTGGGCCGTTTGCCAAAAACTCAACCCAACCGGAAGAATCGACCACAACGCGCTCAAAAACGATCGGAGTGGTCACGGTCCTCGTCCTTCCACACCATACCTTTGGCGATACCGCGAAGATCTTTGATCGAACGAGGACGCTGCAGTCTTAGGGACTTTTCGAACAGGAAGATCTGAAGTTCTTCGCCTGGCTTGAGTTCGAGCTCCTCTCGAAGCCTTTTGGGTATGACGACCTGAAACTTGGGTGACACTTTGACAGTTTCCATACGATACCTCGGTTTCACCGTACCAAAGTAAAGATCGTATGTCAAATGCTTGCTGTAGTACGTCGCATCAAAGAACAACATGATGATATGCGTATCGATGATGCTCCAGTATTACGAGGCTGGAATTAATTCAAGCTCTCTTTTGGAGACATGTCGCCTAGAGTGATTGCTACAATTTACGTTCTTTAATTCAAAATGAGAGAGCGCTATTCAATGACTCGAATGCGGTTCATCCTCCTGCTGTCCTTAGCAGCACTATTCGCGTCCTTCGCATGCACCCGGGCGCAAACTCTTGTTGTGATTCATGGAGCTGACGAGCGGTACAAGGTGGACATTCTGGTGGTGGTGGCGCATCCCGACGATGAAGCGGGATTCACGCCGTACCTTGCACGGGCCATTTACGACCAGCACAGGCGAGTGGCTGTGGTCTTTGGCACGCACGGCGGGAGTGGAGGAAATAGTATTGGGCGGGAGCACGGTGCGGCGCTTGCGAATATTCGCGAGATTGAAGCGCGGCAGGCGTGCGCGAAACTGGGAATTACGAATGTGTGGTTTCTCGATGGCAAAGACACTGCTTCGCAAGATGTGCTGAATTCCCTTGCGAGTTGGGGACACGGCGAGAATCTGGAAAAACTGGTGGGACTTATTCGCCTGACGCGGCCGGAAGTCTTGATGACTAATCTTCCCAGCGTATTCATCGGGGAAAATCATGGGGACCATCAGGCCGCCGGCGTTTTGACGACCGAAGCATTCGATCTGGCTGGCAATCCAGTCGCATTTCCTGCGCAGCTTGCAGGAGACATGCGGCGCAACGAGATGTTTCTGGAAAATCTGCAGCCGTGGCGAGCGAAGAAACTTTATTATTCCGACGACACACCGGATACCGAGAAATTTCCGATCACCGGCCCTTCCTACTCGGTGAAAGAAGTTTCACCCTCGCAAAAGAAGCCGTACTGGCGTATCGCTCTGGAAGCAGCCATGCCGCATCTGACGCAGTTTCCCGAGGAGATCCAGAGAGTATCTAAAATGAACGACGCCGAGATCGAGAAACTGATGAGCGACCCACACTCGGCGTGGTGGCCGGAGCCGTTCACGTTTATTCTGGGGAAATCTGTTGTTTCGGGAAAGCCTACTGATGATGTATTCGCGCACGTCGATGAAGCGCCCATCGACTCGGCTACGACAGCTCACCAATTGTGTGAAGGGTCGCCAGCAAAGAACACGGCACTTCCGCGCATCGAGTTAGGCGGGGCCTGGCTGTATTTTCGGGAGTTCCGCGATGCGCATGGATTGTGCACGATTCCCGTCGCGCAGGTCCCCGAGATCGGCATAAAAACAGGCTCGACAGTTTCTGTGCCGGTCACTGTCTTTCACGATCCTGCGAAAAGCCTCGAACTCACAGTTGGCGCGAAGGTGCCGGACGGATGGAAAGTTAAAAGTGGCGCGGGAAAACTAAGCCTGCCCGCGGAAGGCATAACAAATTTTCGCGTGGACATCGACGCGCCGACGCTCACGGGTGAGGAACTAAAAAATGCGAAGCTGCAAGATATTACAGTTGCGGTTCAAGCGGATGGCAAAACCATCGGTGAATTGACGCTGCGAGTGAAGCTGGGCGCTACTGGTTTGCCGCAGTAGTGTTCATTTTTGTTTAAGGAACGGGCTCAGCTACTTCTTCGGCCGCGCCGCTTCTAATTGATCCCATACTCCGTCCGGCAACATACCTAAATCATTGAACTCGCCGGCTCCTCGCAGCCACTGACCGCCGTCAATCACCACGCATTCTCCATTGATATATTCCGCCATGTCGCTGAGCAGGAACGCGGCAAGGTTGGTCAGCTCTTCATGCCTGCCGAAGCGTTTCATCGGGTGCTTGCTGATGGCGTGCTCCTCAAATTGTTTCGAAGGCATGAGCCGCGACCACGCACCTTCCGTGGGAAATGGCCCGGGAGCAATGGCATTCAGCCGAATGTGATATTTGGCCCACTCGACTGCCAGAGAAGTGGTCATGGCCAGCACGCCGGCCTTGGCACACGCGGACGGCACCACATAGCCGGAACCGGAATTCGCCGCCGCATATGTGGTGGTGATATTCAAAACGTTGCCGCCCAACTTTTTGGCAATGCGCTGTTTTGCGAATGCCTGGGTGCAGTGAAATGTGCCATTTAACACGATGCTCACCACCGCATTGAACGCGTTGGGAGAAAGTTTTTCGGTGCGCGCCATAAAATTTCCCGCAGCGTTGTTCACCAGGCTGTCGACTTCGCCGAAGTGATTCTCCGCAGAGGCGAAGGCGCTCTCGACGGCGGCATAATCGCGCACATCGCACGTTGCGTACGCGGCGGCTCCGCCCTGCCGGTGGATCTCGTTACAGGTTTCCTGCAAAGGCTCTTCGCGTCGGCCAATCACGAACATGCGCGCGCCCAAATGCGCGAAGGAAATAGCCATGGCACGGCCCAGGCCGGTACCGCCTCCGGTCAGAAAAATGGAACGACCCTTCAACAAGTCGGGTTGAAACATGAGCGCTCCTTGCAGAATGCCAGGGAGATTGTAGCAGCGGGAAACGGGATAAGAGGAAGGCAGAAAAAGGAACGGCGAGATGGGGACCTGGGCCCACCTCGCCGGGGCGGTAGTGTCAAAGAGCTACGTGCGGATCAGTCAGTTGAATTCTCAAATCGATGTGGCGTGTGATGTCCTTAAGGGAGCGCTTGCAGCAGCGTTTCGACGGCATTCATTGAGTCTTTCCAGGCACTCTCAACGTCATCTTGAAAGTGGTCGAGCTGATCGCTGTCGGCATCCTCTAACGCTGAAACCCTCCGCTTAAATTCCGCAAACGTGGTCCGCACATATTCCAGTTCCCAGTAGTGCTCGAGCTTTACGTTCACCTTTTGCTTGGCGAAACGCCCCTTGAGCAATGCGACCCTGGCGGCCAAATCCTCGACTTCACCAACAACTCGGTCCAAATAGGCTTCCCTGCGTAACATCACTGCCTCACTCTCGACTTGCGCTGGAGCGGACAGCTTGCAGTTGTAGAGGGTGTAGCAGCTAATGCACCAAACGGAGGCAATCGTAAGCTATTGAAAAAGCGCTAATTGTCCTGGGGTTTTGTAGTGTGGCAATGGCTGGCGTTGCGTGGGAAAGCGCAGCCGCTAGAAATAATTCGAGGGAAATGGCCCAGTTTGGAACTCGCGATAGCACCTGCCAACTGCGGGTTCGCGAGATTCTGACGTTGATAAATCTTGAGAATCGCCCGATGAAGATAAATCGTGAACTTTGCATCGATAGAAGATTCGATGCTTAGACAGTTCTCAGTTCGCCGGGCCTATGGTCGAGGGGATGAGTTCGCCGCGGGCTTTGGCGTATTCTGCGATGTAAACAGCATTGCCCGGGAATTCTTCGGTAAGCGCCTTCAAGAGTCTTTGCGCATTCTCATCTTGCTTTTCGCGGCGACAGGAGAGAGCCAGCAGAATTTGCCCGAAGGGCTTCAGATAATGGCCATTGTCCGCAGTCTTTTGGACTTGCTCCATCCCCAATTTCTTATCGCCATGAATACCACCGAACCACAACACCATCCGCGCGCCCGAGGAAAGTGAGCCGATAACGTAGTTGGCCACGCCGAGTGCAACGTAGGCGTCATACGCGTCGGGATGATCGGCAAGCAACATTTCGGCGTTGGCGTTGGCTTCTTTCAGGCGCTTCAACGCGTCCACATGTTTTTTCAGCAGCATGCTGTCCGCGTCGGATTCCATCCCTGCGACGAGGGTCAAGACGTAGAGCCCTTCAGGATCGCGTGGATGGACTTTCAAAAGCTGAAAAGCCTGGATGCGCGCTTTGCCAACGGACTCCTGGAAATTTTTGATGCGAGCAGGATCGGGCGTTCCGGTAATGCCGCCAGTGAATCGTTTATCGTCGAGAAAATAATCGCTGGTTAAAACGTGTTGCAGATAGAACTCTTCGAAAAGGTAGCTTGCCGCCAGGCATACTCCGCCGAAGGGTTCGGTAGGATGCTGGTTGGTCCATTGCAGAAAGGTGGTGCGTGCTTCGGAAAATTTCTGTTCGTAGAGATCGCGAAAGCCAGCTTCTAATTGCGGGTCAGAAGAAAATGCCGGTGAATTGGGGGTGATAGGAGTGGCCGGTGCATTCTTGGAGGCTTTTTTCTGTGCGCTCGCTGAAACACAAAAAAAACTGAAATGCAGCGCGATGAGGAGGAGAACTGTGAGCGAGCGAAGCATGATTGATGGTCGTCTGAATTTTAGAACAATCCGGGGACAAATCGCGGCTTGCCGGACATCGCCGCGCTGTACTGTGGGTTGGAAAAAAGAACGCGCTCCTCGGTGGCCAGCCTTTGAGAAAGCACTACGGCGTGTGCGAATGTTCCAGCTATGGCGGTGATCCAGGCGCAATGAATCAGCGGTAGGGCCAGCATTTCTACGAACACCGCAGCGTAATTCGGATGACGTACATAGCGAAAGGGCCCCGAAGTCACCACGCCCATGCCGGTGGAGTTCATCACCTGCACGTTCCAGTGTTCGCCGAGAGTACGGATCACCCACCAGCGCACCACGTTGGCGGCCAAAAAGATGGCAAACCAAAAAACGGCAAAAACCGGATAGAAGGGGCGATGCAGAAAAACAACTTCGACCGCGCAGCCAATCAACACGCTGGTGTGTAGCAGCACCATCCAGCGAAAACGCGGATCCGCTACTTTCGAGGCGCCGTGCGCCACCATCTCGCGCTGGTGGCGCCGCGAAATCTGCAGCTCGTAGATTCGCAGCAGCGCCACGACCAGCAACAATCCGAGGTACGCGATTACGTTCAATTCCATTGAAGCAGGAGAAACTCCGCACTAAAACCCGGCCCAAAAGCTGCCGCCAAGGCGTGTTCGCCGGTCTTCAGCGGCCGCTTCTCCAACCACTCCTGAAGAATGAACAGGATGGTGGCGCTCGACAGATTGCCGACGTTGCTCAGAACATCCCAAGAAGGCTGGGTATCGCATTTGCATAGGCCCAATTGTTGTTCGATGTTGCCAAGCAACCGCGCGCCGCCTGGATGCAGTATCCAACCCTTTATGTCCGCTCGCGTTTTGCCTTGGCGCTCCAGAAAACCGTGTACCAGCTCTTTGATTTTTGCGCCAATCATTTCCGGCACATCCTTGGATAGCAAGATGTGGAACCCGGAATCGCGCAGATCGAAACCCATGGCGTTCAGCGAATCGGGGAAGGTGTACGTTTCCGTAACGAGGATGCGTGGTCCGGGTTTGGCTTGCCCGGTCACGAGAACCGCAGCCGCGCCGTCGCCAAACAGAATGGAGGAAATAAGGTTAGCCTGAGAAATGTCTTTGCGCTGGAAGGTAAGCGAGGGCAGTTCTACGGAGATGATCAGTACGTTAGCGTCCGGATGAGACACCAGAAAGTCCGCGGCACGCGAAAGCGCCATGGCTCCGGCCGCACATCCGAGTTCGGTGAATGGCATACGCCGTACGTTCGAACGAAATCCCATTAACTGAATCAGATGGGCATCGAGCGAGGGAATCATGAAGCCGGTGCACGACACGGTGATGATCAGATCGATCTCATCGGGGCGCAAACCAGCCCGCGACAAGCACTTCTCCGAAGCCTCACGCCCCAGCTTGATGGCATGCTCCATATATTCATTGTTCGTTTGCGACAGCGCGCGGGGCTCGATTGTATAGTCGATGGGGAAAATGGAGTGCCTTTGATGCACGGCAGCGTTGTCCACGATTGACATCATGGCTTCGATGCGCCGTTCGGGAACTTCAAATACGCGCCCAAAGTAATACTTTACGTCTTCGCGGGTGATCAGGTGGGGAGGTACGGCAGTAGCAGTAGCGGCAATAGTAGCGTAGCGAGGATGACCGTTGCTTGAGACCGTATTTGTTTGACTCACATACACCGTCCGATGTTCATAATATACAACGACCACACCAACACGTACACGCGGGCCAGAAAGATGTGCAAACGTGTCCAGGAGCTTGGTGGGGCTTACTGTACAACAAGTAACGCCCCAGGGGAAACGCCAAGGACAAGGACTTTGCCGGCTAGACAGTAACTAATCAACGGGTCGGGAGAAACGAATGATCGAGCGAATAATCGGAACATCAGCCCGCATGATATTGGGAGCCCTACTGTTAGTGCTAAATGTTTGGCCGGTTTCCGCACAAGAAAAGGCTGATCCTCTACTGGTCCTTATCTCTGTCGACGGGCTCCGACCCGACTATATTACCGCAGCCGATGCCCATGGAGCAAAGGTACCCAACCTGCGGCGGTTTATGAAAGAAGGTACATACGCGGATGGTGTAACGGGCGTGGTGCCTACGGTGACGTATCCCAGCCACACCACGCTGGTTACCGGCGTCTGGCCTGCCACGCACGGAATCTTCGCGAACACTACGTTCGACCCGCTGCAGAAAAACTATCAGGGTTGGTACTGGTATGCGGAAGACATTCGCGTTCCGACACTTTGGGATGCGGCAAGCAAGGCGGGGCGAACTACCGCCAGTATCCAATGGCCGGTGACGGTCGGCGCGAAAATCACCTGGAATATTCCGGAGATCTGGCGAGCCGGCACGCCGGAAGACGCTAAGCTGATTCGCGTGTTGTCGACGCCCGGCTTGCTTGACGAG
>Ga0210389_10003625_pt1 | contig 12067 bp, 13 predicted proteins | sample IncBWH28OmetaG_FD_160127 | JGI IMG/M metagenome (GOLD analysis project Ga0210389, IMG submission 160127) | Forest soil microbial communities from Barre Woods Harvard Forest LTER site, Petersham, Massachusetts, United States - Inc-BW-H-28-O ... | reverse complement strand
CTCGCCGAATTCGCGGCAGATCTGCATTTCGATGACAGTCCGCCGGCAGTTATGGATCGGACGGAGGACCTGTTTCTGGACTGGTTTGGATCCGCTTTGGGCGGCAGGAATGCACGCGCAGTGGAAGCAGTCGAGTGTTTTGCGAAAACCATGGGACCATCCGAAGGTCCGTCGGAACTTCTGATCTCGCGCCGCCCCACAACGCCATTTTTCGCTGCGCTGGTGAATGCCGCATCTTCCCATTTTGCGGAACAGGATGATGTGCACAATGGCTCCTTCCTTCTCAAATGACACCGGCGCGTTCCTATCTTTTCGTTCCAGCCAATCGGCCCGACCGGTATGCAAAGGCATCGTCGAGCGGAGCGGACGCGGTGATTGTCGACCTCGAAGATGCTGTCCCGGCCGCCGAGCGAGTCGCCGCGAGGGCCCATCTGGCCGCGTGGGTGTCACCCGATCACCCTGTATTGATCCGCGTGAACGGCGCCGGCACGGAATGGTTCCGCGACGATGTCGAGTTGTGCAGAAAGACAGGCGTTGCGGGCGTCGTGCTGCCGAAGGCTGAGCGCACCGAGGATATCGCTGCGATCGAGCACAAGCGCGTGTTGCCCATTATCGAGACAGCGCGCGGATTCTGGAACGTTTCTCCAATCGCTCACGCACCGCATGTCCAACGGCTCCTGTTCGGCTCGATTGATTTCCAGCTCGATCTGGATATTCAGGGTGAAGGCGATGAATTACTGTACTTCCGTTCGTATTTGGTGCTCGTGTCACGGGTAGCGGGGCTCGATGCGCCAGTGGATGGGATCACGGCTGTATTCGACTCTCCCGATCCCGTTCGAGCCGATACGCTGCGCGCCAGACGTCTCGGCTTCGGCGGAAAGCTCTGCATTCACCCGAAACAGATCCTGCCGGTACACGAATGCTTCGGACCCTCGAGTGAAGAACTCGCCTGGGCAAGCCGTGTGGTCGAAGCAGCGGGAAAGGCCGGCGGCGCCGCGGTCTCACTGGATGGCGAAATGATCGACCGGCCTGTTGTAGCCCGCGCCGAAGCCATTCTGCGTTACCGCGAATCGAATTCATGAAGCATTCTGGCAAGGCGCGGCGTCGAAGAAACATCGCCGCCAAACCGGATCTGGTTGTAGACCTCCGTGAAGTCCCTCACCATCCGCATCTCGTCAGCGGGAAGATGGCGGGCGAATTCGGTCGGCGTGAACCACCCAGGCTTCCGAAAGCCGCGGCGAGAAAGTGTATCCAGCATGCGTTCGTAGAGAATACTGGCATCCGCGCGCGATCCGCCGGATCGCGCAATTCGCCGCAGTTCGGTTCGTGCACGCCACTTTATCCATAAGGGAGGACCGAAGAAAAGGCCCAGCACAGCCAAAACCACACCTGATGAAACCCAACCTCCCCATCTGCGCAAGCCGGTAACGAGTCGGGTCCTCCACGGGGTCCGCGAGTCCGACCCCGGCCTGTTCCAGTTGCGCAGGGCAGCATCGAATCTTGCCGCGATCGCGATCTGGTGGCCGAGGTCGTACGATACGACCCACTCATGCCACGCGTGGTCGGCTGCATCGAGATACATATTCAGGCGCGAAAACATCTGCGAGACCCGGCTTGTCTGGCCCGCCGCCGGAGTTGGATCAAACGTTGTCCACCCGGTGTCATCGAACCATGCCTCCACCCATGCGTGGGCGTCTGAGGCACGCACCACATAGAGTCCCGAAACCTCATTGAAATAGCCGGTCAGAAAGCCGGTGGCAATGCGTGAGGGGATGCCCTCGGCCCGCAGCATCACCGCCATGGCCGATGCGAAATACTCGCAATAGCCTTCCTTGCGAACGAAGAGAAAGTCCGCCAGTGGATCGCGTACGGGTCTCTCCGGCCCCTCCAGCGCGTATTTGAAATCCTTCTGCAAATGACTTTGTATCCGTAGCGCCCGTTCCATCGGCGGTCCCGTACCGGCCCACTTCCGCGCCAGTGCGTAAATCCTGATGTCGACCGGTGGAAGCGCCAGATAGCGGTCGCGCTCAACCGTCGTCAGAGGCAACGGGAGCGGCGGTCCCGAGTGCGCCGAGACTTCGTATCGCAGCGTGTCCCGGAACGGTCCAAACACCCGGAATGCACCCTCCGGCGTCGCAATCAGGTTTGGCGCGTCGATATTGATGAATTCGGGAACGCCGGCGATAAAAAGTGCGCCGGTGCCTGAATTCTGAAGATCTACGCGATAGATGAGACGCCGTCCGTCGCGGCGCGAACGCTGCGCTTCATCCGCGACTTCTGCATATCCGTGCACTGTCCTGATCGAACGTCCCCCCATTGGAGGTTCTGACCAACGCCTCCCATCGAATCGGCTCAAGGCGGCGCCCCGCCATCTGGCCTGCCGTGGCAATGCGTTTGAGTAGGGCAGAATGTACATCACGGCGCGATCGTCCCGGCTGATTTTCCCGAAGCCGCCCAGATCGACGACATTAGAAAAACCGGTGAGCCGGGGGCCGTTCGGAAGGAGCATAGCCGCAATGCGCGCTGTGCGCGGCACCATGAGGAAAAGTCCCGCGGTAATCAGAAGAATGCCGCAGGTGGATGCGACGGCGACCATCGACAACGGCCAGGAGATGCGCCCGCCCACCGGCGCGACCTGTTGTTGGTTGCGACTCGCGCCTCGGCGAATTTCCGCGCTGGTGAACGTGGCGATCGCGAACACCACATAAAGCGCGAGACAAGCAAAAAAGCTCGACTGTGTGGCAAGGAGCGCGGCGGCGATCAGTTCGATGAACGAAATGACGCCGGTGTAGACATAATCGCGGTTCGACCGTGCCGTAAGGATCTTTACGATCGCAAGAAAACAGACGCCGTGCACTGTGGTCGTCAGGAAATCGTGCGAGATGAAGTACAAATCAACAGGGAAAAAAGCAGCGTAGCCGAGCGCGGTTATGGAGACAAGCCGGTTCGGGATTTCGAATCGCAGAATGCCCGCGACCATCGCCGCGCGAACGAGGAGACCGAGGAAGGTCAGGATCAGCGTTGGACGGTCGAGATATCCGGTGCCGGCCAGGGCGAAGTAGCCGCTGGTAATCAGGCCGAGCAGCGAAAACTGGAAGAAACGCTCAACTGGCACAGCTTCAGTTTAATCGAGTCACTTCCCCTGCAATGCCTTCTGCACGGTCCGCACCAGCGCTGTCAGATTGGCCTTGGGCGTATCGTTCCAGTTCACCAGGACCAGATAGTTTCCTTCCTGAAACTTGACTGTTTGCGCTTCCGCTCTGGCGCGCTGCATGGCGTCGAATGCACTGCCGCTTGCCTTGTACCAGCAGACCCAAACCTGCGCGGAGCTTTGCGGAGCCGCCTGACCGCTGTAATCCGCTTTCCAGCACTGTGGCGCTCCTGAAGCCGGGATTCCTGCAGGAAGGCTGACACGGCTCAAAGAAGTCCGAGTCCATCCAGGCGATACCGACTGTGGCAGTTCAGGTTCCGGAGCTTGCGCTGTGCCGCATGCCGCGAGCACAACCGACACGGATAGTAAACTAAATGTGTCTCGTCTCCCGATCACCTCCGTAAGATAGCAATCTTGACAGCGAATGGGTAAATTCAAACCTGCCAGGCAGAAGTCGGACGCAGCAGTCGCGCCTAAAGTAAAGGCTGGCTTGCCGTGTATCGTATTTCTGGTCCTTGGAATGATTCTGACTATGCTCCTCCTCTATGCGGTGATGAAGAATGCGTCCTGATGGCCGGCGGCCGGATGAATTGCGGCCCGTTGAGATTGCAACCGGGTATTTGAAGACCGCCGAAGGGTCGGCGCTGATCACTGTTGGGAACACGCAGGTTCTTTGTGCCGCGAGCGTGGAAAATTCAGTGCCCCCATTCCTTCGTAATACCGGGAAAGGCTGGGTGACCGCGGAATATTCGATGCTCCCACGGGCGACAGCGACTCGCACGCCGCGCGAGGTTGCGAAAGGCAGGCCCAGCGGACGAACTCACGAAATCCAGCGGCTCATCGGACGCTCGCTTCGTGCGGTGATCGATCTGAGCATTCTGGGCGAGCGCTCCATCGTCCTGGATTGCGATGTGCTGCAAGCCGACGGGGGAACGCGGGTAGCGTCGATCACCGGTGCGTACGTTGCCCTGGCTCTGGCAGTGAAACAGATGCTGCGATTCAAGAACATCCCACGGTCGCCCTTGACCGGGGCTGTCGCGGCTATCAGCGTGGGGATCCTGAATCGCGACGCGATCCTCGACCTCTGCTATGAAGAAGACTCCCGCGCCGACGTGGACGCCAACGTCGTCATGACAGACGCGGGACACTTCGTCGAATTCCAGGCCACCGCGGAACACAAGGCGTTCGACGACGAGCAGATGATCGGCATGACGTCGCTAGCCAAAGCGGGCATCGCGGAATTGCTTGCGATTCAGAAGACGGCCATCGATCTCTCGTGAAGATCTACTGCGCGACCGGCAATCCGGGAAAGCTGCGTGAGTTCCAGCTTGCAGGAGAGGTGCTCGACATCGATGTTGAACCTCTTGCCGGACTAAAGGAGATTACCGCGCCCGAAGAACACGGTTCTACGTTCGAAGAGAATGCGAGTCTGAAGGCCGCTTACTATAGCGGTTTCGCGCCGGGGCCACTATTTGCTGATGATTCCGGTCTTGAAGTCGACGCGCTTGGCGGCGCGCCCGGTGTTTATTCAGCCCGCTATGCAGGCCCGAACGCGACGGATCAGGCTAATAATGAACTCCTGCTTCAGCGATTGGGCGACAACCCGCACCGCACTGCGCGCTTTGTCTGCGTGATCGCGCTGGCGGAAGCCGGACAGGTGAAAAAGACTTTTCGCGGAAAAGTGGAAGGCGAAATCCTTCATTCCGCCCGCGGCCCTGGTGGTTTCGGTTACGATCCACTTTTCTATTACCTTCCGTTTGGCTGCTCATTCGGCGAAGTCGACGGGCCGAAGAAGTTCGACGTCAGCCATCGCGGCAAGGCCTTACGAGAGTTGCTGAACTACCTGAGAGCGCTTGGGCTTCCGGCGTCCCGCTGAAGGAGGCATACTTGCCGTATGCCGGACAGCGAAGACGGGGCCTCCAAAATGCTCGTGCTCTTCCAGTTCGTCGCAGCGCCACTGGGAGCCATCTTGTTAGGAATGGCTGCTGCGGAATTGGTGGATGCTGTGACACACACGCGCGGAACCCCTTGGGCTCCGTGGCTCTGTTATCCCCTTTTGGGTTTTGTACAAGGGTGCGCAACCCAAGCCGTATTTCGCCAGGCCTATCGCTCCGGCGGAACTGTTACGTGGATGATTCCAGGTACTCCTCTGCTGGCCCTGATTGTGGGTGAACTGTTCAACACGCCGTCGACCGTCATTGCCGACTTCCTGAAATGGAATCCTTATTCACTCAGCGAGGGCTCAGGGGCCGCATTTCTGACGATGCCTACCATCGCCTGCTGTTTCTATTCGCTCGGAATCATCGCGGTTCGGCGCTATAAGACTGGGCAGAGCGCGGAACGGAATCCTACTTCGTATCCACCTTTACGACCTGAATAATCAGGCTCTTCGGCACCAGCATCTGATGCGGAATGCCGGCGGGAATATGGAATACGTCGCCGACAGCCATTGGTTTCCGCACACCGCCGTTGATGGATTTGCCGCGGATTTCGTTGGGTGCCGTGGTTTTGCCGTCCACCATAGTCCCCCCTACAATCAGCGTGCCCTCGCCCGATACGACAGTGACGACGTCGACCTGCGTCATATGCGTTTCGGCCGCGCCATCGCCTTCCCGACGGACAATCAGAAGTCCATGGTTTCCCCACGTCGCCGCGCGGTCGGCGCCGGCCTTGTTAGCATCGAGCTTGGCGGCTTTGGCGCGGGCAATAATATCGGCCTGCGTATACATCGCGAAGCCTTCCGGATCGGCCGCGAATGCGGCGGTTGATAGAAGCAGGGCAATAATCGGCAGCAGTTTCATGGGTTGGATCGTATCAGAAGCATCGACACGCTTCAATGCCGAAAGTTGATTCGGTGACGTGCTTGTGACAAGATGTGCCTCAGTATGAAGCCATCCATTCGATACGCTTTCGCGATTTTCTCTTTAACCGCCGCAGCCATGGCGCAGCCGCAGCAGGCGCCGCTGGCGATTCCGAATCCTACCTATGTTTCGATTCCTCTCGAAATCACCGTCAATCGACCGGCGGCCGAGGTGTGGAAGCGCGTTGGCAAGTTCTGCGACATCGGCGAATGGCTCCAGATTCCCTGTACAATCACCCAGGGGAAAGACGGCGAGTTCGGCGCGGTGCGGTCCGTCGCGAATGAGGTGCTGGTAGGCAAGACCGAACTTTCCTACACTTACACACAGCCTGTCAGAGAGGGTCGGCCCTACATTCTGTACCATGGCACCCTCGAAGCCAGGCCAGTGACAGCGACCACATCGAAGCTCGTCTACACGCTTGTTTACGACAATTCGACGCTCGCCGACGATGCCGCCCGCGAAAAGGATAAACAACAGCGGGCTACCCAATTCACGCGAGCGCTGGAGAACATGAAGACTCTGGCAGAAGGCGGCACGCTGCCTCCTCCGCCGGCGCGTGGAGGGCGCGGCCGTTAGTTTGTTGTTTCCGAGGTAACGGAGCGAACAACGAAACGCGACTCGCGTCGCGTGCACAATACTCTGGTCCCGTTATTTCAGCCGCGATCGGCCCACTCGAGGCTGGCCGCCTCCCAGGGATTTGCCGGTGCTGCCATGCCGCGCCAGATGCTGTGGAAGAGATTCCACAGGAAGATCACCTGTACCGACGCCAGGACGAACGCTGAATAGGTAATCCAACGCTGGACCGGCATTACCGGCGCCAGGAAATCGAAAGTGGTGAAGTCCGCGTAACGCCGTGGATTTCCGGCGAAACCGGCGAAATGCATCGGCAGGAACGTGGCGTATGCGCCGATGAATGTCAGATAAAAGTGCAGCTTCCCCAGTCGCTCGTCCATCATGCGTCCGAACATCAGCGGGAACCAGTAGAACGTCGCCGCAAAAATACCGAACAGTGCGGCGATGCCCATGATCAGGTGAAAATGCGCCACCACAAAGTACGTGTCATGAAAATAGGCATCGATCTCCGGTTGGCCCAAAAACAGCCCCGACAACCCGCCGGTGACGAAAATCGACACGAAACCCAGGGCGAAGAGCATCGCAGTCGTCAGGCGCAATGACCCACCCCACGCTGTGGCTATCCAGTTGAACGTCTTGACCGCGGAAGGCGCGCCGATCGCCATGGTCAAAAACGAAAACGCGATCGCCGACCACGGATTGAGTCCGCTCACGAACATATGGTGTCCCCAGAGCAGCAGCCCCAGAAACGAAATCGCGATCGACGCCCCCACCATGGCCCGATAACCGAATACCGGCTTGCCCGAAAAATTCGATATCAGATGGGACACGATTCCCATGCCGGGCAGAATGGCGATATAGACCTCGGGATGGCCGAAGAACCAGAACAGATGCTGCCAGAGCAGCGGAGAGCCGCCATCGTGTTTGATCGCTTCATCCGCTACCAGAAGGCCGCTGGGCACAAAGAAATTGGTACCGCCCAGTTTGTCGCAAAGAATCAGCGCCAGGGCAGCCAATAAGACCGAAAACGAGAGCAGGCTCAGAATCGATGTGACGAACCAGTTCCAGCACGTCAGCGGCATCTGCATCAGAATCATGCCCGGACCGCGTTCATCGATCACGGTCGCAATCATGTTGATGGCCGTCAGCAGGGACGAAATCGAGAAGAGCCCGATGCTGACGAACCAGAGCGTCTGGCCCAGCCCCTCGCCCGGACCGGCAATGGCGCCGACAGCACTGAGCGGCGGATATGCGGTCCACCCGGAAAGCGGCCCACCGCCCACGGCGAGGAACGAAGCTATCAGGACTCCGAATGCTGCGGCGGCAATCCAGAACGACGCCAGATTCAACCGCGGGAACGCCATTCCCGATGCCCCGAGTTGTTCCGGCAATACCAGATTGCCGAATGCATTCAACGGCGCCAGCGTCAGCACGAAAAACACCATGATCGTGCCATGAAGAGTAAGCAGGGAGAGATAGAACTCTGGCGCCATGACGTCCCCGCCGATTGGGGTTTGCGGAAAGATCAGGTGAAAGCGCATCACCAGTGAGAGCGCTGTGCCCAGCAGTACAGCAATCAGGGCAAGGAAGAAATACATTCGGGCGATGGCGCGATGATCCGTGCTGAAGAGCCGCGCCCCAAGGCCGCGCCTTAACGCGGTTGTTGTTTCCATCGGTCGTATTCCGCAGGCGGCATCACAATCAGGACACTTCGCATCTGGTTATGACCCAGCCCGCATAATTCCGCGCAGGCAATCTCGTAATTGCCGGGCTGATCCACATGCACCTCCAGGGGAATCTCCATTCCAGGCACGATGTCCTGCTTGGTGCGTAATTCGCGAACGAAGAAATCGTGGATCACATCCCGCGAATGCAGCAGCAGGAGGACGTCGCGCTGTGCCGGTATCCGCAGATTCGCCGTAACGATGTCGTCTTTGCCGGCGGCATCTTTGGGATCAATCCCGACCGGATTTCCCCCGGCATCGCTGATGAATTCGATGGCCGTGCGGCCGAAGCGGCCATCAGGGCCTGGATAGCGGAAATTCCAGGCAAACTGATGGGCGCGAACCTCGATGACTTCTTCGCCCGCCTTCCGGGATGGGGTCCGGGCCCAACCCTCTGACCCGAGGACCGAAAGTGTCAGGAACAGCGCTGCGGTGATGCCAATCCACGTCCATTCGAGTCCGCGAGGCTCACTCGCCCCTGAAGTGGCAGTGCGCTTCCGGCCGCGCAGGATCGTCCACGCAAGCAGCAACTGAACCGCAATGAAGATTACGCCGGTGATCCAGAGTGTCCATGTGAACTGGCGGTCGTACCGCAACGCTTCGGCCGTAATCGCAACTGGAAACCAAACCGGCTTCACCGCGAACAGAATGCATCCCGCTACCGTAACAGCGAGTAGAATGGCGGCGAGCAGCATCGACCACCATGTTATCGATGTCCTCGTAAACTAAGAATTGATGATTGCGCGGATCTTCGTGGCTATCGCTTGCGCCGGCGCTGCGTGGGGCCAGACCGTGTGCCCTCCCACTCCGGAATTCACGCCTTGCGACCTGGTCTTCGATATACCTGCAGCGAAAACCGGCGAGGCACTTGACCTCCAGGCCGAGTTTCGTTCACCTCATCAAAGCACCGGCCTTGCCCATGCATTCTGGGATGGCGGCACGCGTTGGGTCATTCGCTACACGCCGAGCGAATCTGGCACGTATGAATGGCGCCTGACTGGCAGCGTCGCGGGCTTTGGCGGCAAGCAAGGGCAATTCACGGCCACGGCGGTCGATAAGCCCGGCTGGCTGAGAGCGGCGAACGTCCATCATTTCGCGTTTGTGGATGCAGTGAATCCGAACATCCTGAAACCACACCTTTGGATGGGTGCTATGGTTTCCGGCTTCGCCTCGATGCCTGCGGCGCAATGGAATTCCCTGGTGGACACGCGCGCGGCCCAGCATTTCAACCATCTCGGCGTCACCCTCGCGGATGAATCGAGGGGCGCCGATTTCCAATCGCCCGAGTTCTTCCGGACAGTCGAAGAGAAGCTGCGCTACGCCAATCAGAAGGGGATCATCGTCGATATCGCCTTCTTTGGCCCAAATGGTTTGATGAACCGGCTCCTGCCGATGCACGCCGATCTGCAGAAATGGTTCACCAACGCCCTCTCTCGTCTCGCCGCCTTCGATGTTACGTGGCAGGGTCTGGAAGGATTCGAGACCTACGACAACGGCCGTGAACTTTTGAAAGAGATCGGTGAGTATCTGACTGATCTTGATCCGTACAAGCACACCCGTTCGACCCGAGCCAACCTGTCATCAGGCCCCGTGGTCGATGACGGCTGGCTGCGTTATCGTTCTTACCAGACTGCCGACGATCAGATCGGAGCCATCGAACAGCAGGTCTATCAATATCCTTCGGTCAACAATTTTGCGAGCGATGCGACCGATGCCGCCACATTCCGGCACCGACTCTGGAACTCCACGGCTGATGGCCAGTATCCTTCGACCGTAATTCCCAATGAGCAATGCGCCAACGAGATGAAAATCTGGTACGAGTTCATGGAGGGTACCCGTCATTGGGAACTCGAGCCTTGGTTCGATATCGAAAATGGCCGCGGCCTGGCGCTCGAAGGCGTGGAATACATCGTTTACGTGGAGAAGCCCGGCCCGGTCACAGTGAGGCTCGAAGATCATCGTTACGACGGCAGGTGGCTGAATCCGGAAACCGGGCAATTCGTGAAGATCAAGGAAGTCAAGGGCGAGATGTTCACCGGAACGCCTCCGGATAACGCTCACGACTGGGTGCTGCAGATCTCCCGCGAAGGCACGAAGGCCTCCATGCTGAAGAGTGTTCGCTTTGTTTCGCGCGAAGAGGATATCCAGCTGCAGCAAATCGAAGGCAATCCGGAAAAAGTTCCGTTCGATATTGTGGAGCCCTCCAGCGACACGATCTCGCTTAGTAAGCCGGTGAATTTTTCCATCAAACTTACGCAGCAGAAGAAGGCGCTGCAGCACATGATGTACGAATGGACCGGGGAAGTAACGGTGTCAAACCGGAGCTACAGAATCATCGGTACTGGCCCCAACGGCACTTTCCAGATACCCGCGAACATAGCCGCCGAATATCCCGCCGCGCTCCATGTAAGATTGCTGGGGATGAATGCGCTTGGCAAGGTCTACGTTCTCGACCGGAACTACGCCCTGACTAAATGATGCTCGCGCTGGCGGTTGACACCACCGCGGAGTTCGGGAGCATCGCTCTGGGTGACGAAAGCCGTGTTCGCGAAGAAGCAGTCATACACGCGCCCCAGGGGTTCAGCCATGTATTATTCGGCGAAATCGAGGCCTTGCTCACGCGGCAAAACATTACGCTGGCGGATATCGAACTCTTCGCCGCCGCCTCGGGTCCCGGGTCGTTCACCGGTGTGCGGGTTGGTCTTTCGGCGATTAAAGGCCTGGCGGATGTCCTGGGGCGGCGGGTCGTTGCAATTTCGAATCTCGAGGCGATGGCTGAGTTCGGCACAAGCAAAGCGCGCGCCGTGGTCATCGACGCCCATCGCGGTGAGGTATTCGCCGCCCTTTACGACGGCGCCGGAAATCAGATCATTCCCGAAACCGTGCTGCCTTTGGAGAAGTTTCGCGATCTGCTGGCGGGCAGGGAAGTGGAATGGATCGACATGCCGCGTCCGCTCGCTGGAGCCATCGCCCGCATCGCACTCCGCAAAGCCGCCAGCGGCCACTCGGAAGACCCGGCCGCAATCGAGGCAAATTATGTACGCCGCTCGGATGCCGAGCTTTTGTGGAAAGGGTGATCGAGATAGGATGGATTCGATATGAAGATCGCCGCCCTTTTCTTCGTCTGCCTGGCCGCCATCGCGCAGACTCCTGCTTCCGAAACAAGCGCCCCGGTCAAGCTAAACCTCGAAAATCAGCCCAGCTTTGGCCCGGCGGATGCGCCGGTGACGATCGTTGAATTCGGCGATCTCGAATGTCCTTCCTGCCGCGCCGAGGCGCCGATTTTGCGGCAGCTCCTTCCTGGCCTCTATCCTGGTAAGATTCGCGTGGTTTTCAAGGACTACCCGCTGGAATCAATCCATCCCTGGGCGCGAGCAGGTTCCATCGCGGCACGCTGCGTATTTCGCCAGAACCACGAGGCATTCTGGAAATTCTACGACTGGGATTACGACAACCAGGACGACATCACGCCCGACAACCTGAAATCGAAGGTGCTGGATTGGGCGGAGAAAAACGGAATCAATAAAGCTGAACTGGAGCGCTGCATCGATACCAAGGCGACGGATGCCGAGGTGTCCAGCAACGTCGCGGAAGGCAAAGCAGCCGGCGTCAACGGAACCCCGACGGTATTTGTGAATGGGCGAAAGAGCGCCAGTTCCCGAATTCCCGCGCTGCAGGAAATGATCGACGCCGGCCTCGGCAAAAAGAAGTGAACCTTCGCCCATCCTGTTGCGTAACCTTTCCAGACAATGCATAAT
>Ga0210389_10003622_pt1 | contig 12071 bp, 17 predicted proteins | sample IncBWH28OmetaG_FD_160127 | JGI IMG/M metagenome (GOLD analysis project Ga0210389, IMG submission 160127) | Forest soil microbial communities from Barre Woods Harvard Forest LTER site, Petersham, Massachusetts, United States - Inc-BW-H-28-O ... | reverse complement strand
GGCCTTGTGGGCGCCGGCTTCTACCCACAATAGCGGTAGAGAAACGCCATCAGTAGCAGGTTGAGAGCTATTTCTCCTTTACCTCGAAATCCATGCTGACGAGGACTTATTCGACGCCATCTTTCTAATGGCTCAGGCGCCGCGAAGGCATCCCCTAACACGAAAGAAGCGAATTGTGTGAGCGTTGAAAAATGAGTTTCTCTCGTACAGCCAAAGCCGTTGTTGTGTCTTGTTCTCTAGCTGCCTCTGACCAAATAACGGTGGACCTTACGGTGACGTTGTATCAAGTCCAAGCGCGCGTCCTGGAATTGCAGTACGAAGACGACGTTTACATGGTGACGGTCGTTAAGCCCGAAGGCATCGGAGACTTGATTGACGAAGAGGGAACTCTTATGGAGCACGGAAAGTTCTCTTTCGATTCAACGGAAGAGATCGCGATAGACACCGAACTCGAAGTCGAGATTACAGGAGTCGGGTCCTCGACTGGCATTTCCTAAGGGAACAAGGAACTACACAATGGCGACGTGCGAACAACTCGGTCGAACAAAATGCCGACCATAGGGACTGCAAGCTAATCTTCTTCCTGAATAAGTCCGTGCTCTTCAAACAGAATAAGGAATTCTCTCGTAAAGCAGGCATGTGCCTCCAGTAATTCCTTCTTCTTCGCCTGCCGTGAGCTGGCCTTGGCATTCAGCACCTCAAACAGGTGTTCAACGGTCAGTTTGAGATACTTTTCTCGATGTTGATTTAGCGACTTTTTGCGCGGCATAAATCGTTCTGAGCTTACCGCATCCGGCAGATCAATCCCGAATATTGGTATTTTTAGAAGACCGACGAGACCGGGTAGAATCTCGCCGGCTATCTTCACGAATAGCAGAAAGGCTCGACCCCAAAGCTTCCAGGTAGGACAGGAGTCACTACCCCTCTGCAAACAATGTTCGACGCGCGCGGACCTAATGGATGCAGCGAAAAAACAGCACGCGCCGGAAGAGTTCCACCAGAAACCGGCGCGTGCCTACTCAAACTAATATGAAACAGACAACTCCGCTAAAAAGAAAGCTACCGAAGACAGAGCATTTGAAGCAAGACAACCGACATTAACATTTGGCAATGTTCGCTATCGGACGGCGCCGTGATTGTCATCGCCATAGGCTCAATCGGAGGATTCTGTTTCGCCCTCAGAGTTCCGGATCCGCTTGGGCTCTGTGTTCTGGTAAGATGTGTAGTTCTTGCAATTGATTCAGACGCTCGCGCAACTGCGTCTCGCTAAGGCCCAGAGTCCTTCGCCGGCGGGCCACATGATTCATTGCTTGAAGAACTTCTCTCGGCAGTTCATGCTCGCCGGCGAGTTTCTCGAGCTCGGCAAATTCACTTTCTAGACGGCCGATCTGGGACCGGCACTGCATAACAAGATCTACCAACGCACGGACCAGGAAATCACCCTCGGCACGGAAGCGCTTTCTCTCGCCCTCGTACGGAATCCGCTGATCGCCGAGAATCTCGAGAACATGCCGGATCTCTTGAAGAACTTGCCAGGCTAGTCGGCGGCTTTGCTCGCTCTCGCGAAGTCGTTCGTCGGGTTTCACTATGTTCATATGAACATTTCATTCCAATGTCGAAAGAGCAATTTTCTTTTGGTTAAAAGCTCGCATTGAATTTATCGGAATCGCTAAAGTCTCAATGCTCGTGCAGATCCATGAAGGCGGACGATATTTTTTAATCTCTTGCGAGAGCTGAGCAAAACTACCGCTATTGGAATTGCATCGTAGAGCGTCTTTACCGGAGGCGGAAATACGCTGACTTCGCGATAGCGATCTGCTCCAGTTCGGTTCCCATTACGATCGGAGTTCTTGAGAAACAGTCATTTATTTGGAAGGGACTCGCGTGCGTTTCCGCTTTCGTGTCTATCTGGGCTGCTTCCTTCAACGTGAAAGAAGAGCTTAAGGCGGCTACCGAACTGAAGGGCCGCTGGTACCAGCTCTTAATTGAATACGAAGCGCTTTGGGAAGACACGAACGACGGCCCCGACGAACTGGCCACAGATATTAAGACGGCGTTCCAAAAATTGCGCAAACGTCAAGCCGATCTGGAACCGCTGGAGCCCGGCATCACTTACGATAAAAAGCTAGGGGAGAGGTGTTACCAGGAGGTATGTCAAAACCGTGGATTAGCAACCTTTCCAGAAGAAAAACCAAATGTAGCGCCATATAAAAATGCCAGCAAAGAAATCGCCAGCGAAGAGAGGCTCGCACCCAAAGAAAGCGCCAGCGAAAAAAGTAGCTCCTAAGTCGCCGGTACGCCATAAGGGATCGGGACCGGTGGAACCCCGAAGCGACATAAGCAATAAGCCTTTTCCCGGAGGGCGACCGCGAAAGTAAAGGACAAGTTCCGGAAACGGCATCTTTCACCGCGTCGAGGAAGAGCTGCGCGGCTTTTAGGCGACTTCACTCTCAAGCTACGCTAACCGCCGGGAAGCTTTAGCAAAAGATTTCTTAGACACATAACATGCCCAAGAAATCGCTCCCGGACTTTGTTCCGCCGATGATGGCCGAGAGCGCGAAAGCTCCGTTCGACTCCCCGGATTGGATCTTCGAAATCAAATTAGATGGTTACCGAGCCATCACGGTCTTCAACTCTGCCGGCAGGCCCTATCTCTGGTCACGGAACGGCCTCGCATTGGAAGCGAAATTCCCGGCTATCGCCAACGCCGTATCTAAACTGAAACTGCGCTCAACAATTCTCGATGGTGAAATCGTTGCTGTGGACGAAAACGGCATACCCCGATTTCAGCTGCTCCAACGGTTTCAAAAGCAACCGACTGCGCCTACTATTTACTACGTCTTCGATGTGCTTTGGAGTGATGGCGCGGACCTTACCGGCAAGACCATTCTGGAACGGCGGACACGTCTTGAGAAGATTCTTAAACCGGCGGCCGGCGTCCAGCTTGGCAGCTATGTGGAAGCCGAAGGAACGGCGCTTTTTACGCTCACCAAAGAGAAAGGAATGGAAGGGATCATCGCCAAGCGCAAAGAGAGTATTTACCGGCCGGGAAAGCGGACGTCGGATTGGCTGAAGATCAAAGCTAGGTTGCAGCAAGAGTTCGTCGTTGGCGGTTTCACGGCACCCAAAGGTAGCAGGAAGTATCTAGGCGCTGTGGTAATTGGCGCCTACACAAAGGGAAAACTCTGGCATTATGGTTATGCTGGCAGCGGTTTTACCGAGAAAGGTCTGAAGGACGCGGTAGACCGAATGAAGCCGCTATTTACCGACAAGTGTCCTTTCGTTAATCCGCCCAACATTAAGGAAAAAATTCAGTGGGTGCGGCCTAAACTGGTCTGTGAAGTAGAGTACGCCGAACTGACGGCGGATGATCAATTGCGGCAAACAACATTTTTGGGTTGGAAGGACGACAAGAAACCCAAAGAAGTCGAGCTAGAGATCCACTGACCGCGATCTTCCCAGTGGGGCCGCCCAGGCACCTTCTAGTCCGAAGGGATCGCTGAGCCTAGGCGTGCCTTTCAAAAAATTCTAGATTTCCCTTAAATTCTATTCCCGTTTCGCTTGATTGCGAAGCTGAGCAAGAAGAGAATCCCGAATCTGTTGAGTACGAATGCATTGCTAGGAATGCGCCGTTGTGAATTTCAGCTTTACCTGGCACCACAGGGATGGATCAGTCGTGACTTTCAGTCCCGACGGCTGGACGTCCAGCGACCCGGAAAAAGCAGCTTGGCTTAATGCGATGAGCCATCTCACAAGTTCGCAGCCCGTTGCCCCGCCTTTGGTCCGAATATGGCTTGCGGAAGAGTGCCAATTGGTAGAAGTGCACCGCACTGGCAGGCCCGAAGCTGGGGAGTCCGCAAAGCATCAGTCGAAACATGACGTCAGGCGCGTTCCTCCGGGAAGGCATTCTAAGCGCCTTCGAAATGACGGAAATCATTTAAGAATCGCTCCGCGCTCTGCCGCGCGTCCTCAATGGACTTCCGCGCTCGAAGTGATTCCACCGAGTACCCACAGCGGCGGAGCCTTGATTCTAGAAATATTGTTGCTTCTTGATCCTCGTCCTCACCAAAGCCACGAAAGAGCTCGATTAGATCTTGTCCGTATCCACTGTCCGTTTTCTCTCCCTTGACCAGTTGTAACAAGGCGGGCATTGCCCGCCGAGCCGCTTGATAGTATTCCATTTTAGCGGTGGCATATTCGCTACCCTTGGTGCTCGTATCCCAGCAATCTGTGGTCTTCGGAAGCGCTAGGACCGTCTTTATAGCAGCAACGTAACGTCCTGCCGCCGCTTTGAGAGCTCCTAGATCATCGGCAGCAGCCATAAGCGCTACTGGCGTTATAAGCGCGACAAGCAGCGTCTTCATTTGGTAACAATAACTCCGTCACAATGAAAACGCTTTGCCGTTCTTGGTTGTTCATTGTCCCCTTTGCCGGCTGGTTCTCAGCTTCTCTCGACGCCCAGACCGGCACCATCATTCCCGACACTGAAGCCGCCCAACATGTCGGCCAGTACGAAACCGTTGAAGGCATGGTGGTGAAAGTCTTCACCAGCAAAGGCAACACGTTCCTGAATTTCGGTGCTGCTTACCCGAACCAGACGTTTACAGGCTGGATTCCAAAGAATTCACCGGTCGCTGCTGATGCGAGCCTCTCGGCCCTCGAAGGAAAAAGGGTGCGGATCTCAGGGATAATCGAGCGCTACAAAAGCAAGCCAGAGATTAAGATCATGTCTAAATCGCAGATCGAAGCGTCCAAAGACTGAAGACCCGTTGCCGTCCCGCAGAACTGTCAGTCAATGCATGACATTCATGTACGTTTGCTCCGCGCTCGCTTGTGCTGCTTCTTGAGGGAAGGCCGAATCGCAAAGTATTGATCGATACTCGACAGGCGTCTGCCTTTGCGCCAGTCGTGAACTAGGCCTTCGCTAACTCCGGCCTCACTCGCAATGAGGGCTTGGCGGCCGCGCTCGCCGCTGCACCAGTCGTCGAGTTCTTTCAAGCTTTCTCAGATCTCGAACTGTCGCCGCTCCCGAAAATCCGCAAGCCACTCCAGGTCGTAAGCCGCATCAAAATCGCCGTGTGCGCGGTCTACGCTGGCCAGATATCGCAGGTCTGTAGGCGTTGCCACCATCAGGCCTTCGAGTAAAAGAGAGTCAACTAGTTCGGAATCAGCGAGGATCTCGTCATGATGACTGTGAAACAATGCCTGATAAATTGATGCTCGGACACTTGGTTCTAGTAAAAGATCGTCGGTAAGACCTTTCGCCCTAAACGCATCAACCTGCTCCAAGAACCATAGCTCGAGTTTGGCGAGATGTTCAGGCTTCACGGGTGAGGATTTCTGTGTAACTCAGACAACACGTTTAAGTCGAGTTTTTCGCATCAGGGTTTAGTAGACCCCGGGTGGGGTCTATTTTCCGGGAGACTATGCAGCCCTTGCAATTTAGTGAGGCGTTCGCGCAATTGCTCGTTGCTTAATCCGATCCCTTTTTGCCGGCGCGCCATATGATGCACCGCTTGAAGGATGTCTCGTGGCAGCTCTCGTTCGCCAACGAGCTTTTCGAGCTCCTCAAAATCGTGCTCGAGTTTATGGATTTGACTACGGCATTGTGAAAACCAGATCCGTCAAAGCCCTGACGAGAAAATCGCCTTCGGCACGGAAGCGTTTCAGCTCCCTCTTCGTAGGGTATCCGCTGGTCGCCGAGAATCTCTAGGACCTGCCAGGCTAGCGGGAGCTCGTTTCTGCACGGCCTAGCCATTTCGCCGCCCCATATTGCCTGACGATTCAGCATCGTTGTACGCAGTTTGTTGGACCAAGGTCCAATAGAATATCCGACTCCGGCTAGATAAACAATTGCATGTGGTATGGCGACACTTCAGTGAAGCAATGGCCGGTGCGTCAGCCTGGACCGGGGGACGCAAATGGAAACCAAGCAAACTTCAAATTATGAAAATCATCACACCCAAGCTCCTCGACGGCCTGCTGACACTGTGCTGCTGTGCTCCACGATGTTCACGCGGGTTTTTTCATGGCAACCTGATCGCTATCTTCGCTGGCGCGGTATCGTTCGCCCTTCTGTCCGGAAAGACCACCGCACAAACAACGGCAAAGGCGAGCAGCGTAAAAGAAGGGATCGTCAAGCTCGCTGACTCCAACATCGAGTACTTCAGCCGAGGCGAAGGTGAATCGATCGTTTTGCTGCCGGGTGGAACCCTCACCGTGGGTTACCTGGATGGTCTGGCGGAGGCACTTGCTAAGGCTGGTTACCGGGTGGTTGGCATCAACTTCAGGGGGTCGGGCAAGAGTACGGGCCCGAGCACAGGGGTCACGCTCCAGACGATGGCCGACGATGTTGCAGGAGTGATCCAGGCCCTGAAATTGGGGTCCGTTCACGTGGTCGGAAACGACTTTGGCAACCGCGTGGCCCGCGTATTGGGCTCATCTCACCCTGAGTTGACGCGCAGCGTCATTCTGCTTGCGGCAGGGGGAAAGGTTCCACCTAAACCGCCTGCCGCACGCGCGTTGAGCGTTATCTTCGACCCGGTCTCGTCCGATGCCGAGGTCTTGGGGGCAATGAAATACATGTTAGCCAATCCAGCGGATGCCGCCCGAGTATCCCAAATTCTCAAGTCCTGTCGTGCTCCCGAAGCAGCGGCCATCGAAAAGACGGCAGCGGAAGCTACCCCACTCACGGCTTGGTGGGCCCCTCCGGGACAGACCAAGTATCTGATATTGCAGGGAGCGGAAGATCAGATCGCACCGCCTGAAAATGGCGTGTTGCTCCAGCAGGAATTAGGGGGGCGAGCAACGCTAGTCAACGTGCCCGGGGCAGGCCATCTCTTGCCTCTGGAAAAGACCCAGACAACCGCGTCTCAGATGATCAGTTTCATACGGCAGCTTGATGGCAAGTCATAGGAACGAAGTATGTGAAGTCCGCGAACCTCGCCTGCACAAAGCGGTCTCGGATAGTGAGTCTTGGCGGGCGGCGAATAGAGACCGTCACACAAAGCATAACGCTCAGCCGCGCTTATGCTTGAGGAATTCTAGGATACCTAGAGCCTGTTCGGCGGCAGGCTGCTTTGCTGGTCGAGCTTTTCGATATTCCCGGAACCAGGCGCTAACCGCCTGAAGCATTTCCGGGCGCCTGCCTAAGAGCTTCGGCGTCGTCCTGTTCTTTTCGAATTCCTTCAGCCCAGATGCCTAGCTGTCGTGCCACTTCCTCTCGCGGCGTGCACTGTTGGGTCGGGAGTTCTCCTCGACTGGAAAAGCCGCGTCAATGTGCCGAATAACGTATTCCTTTGTCGCACCGTTTATTGGCTAAATCGTGATTACGAACCAAGCCCGGCGTATGGGGTTTCTTGACTCATTGCCGGTGAGCGGGCCGCCTATGAGAATAGCTAAATCAGCTCTACGCTCGCTGCCGTTGATCTTTGGAGGGCCGGAAGTGAGAGAGTTTCCTTACTTGCGGCCGGAACGCGAGCGCGCTCTTGCCTGGCGGGCAAAGATTGGCGCGTCGAGCGCTCCAGGCTTGAAAATTGAAGTGGCCTGGGCTGGGCGGGATGATCATCCACGCGCAGATATGCGTGATTGCCCGGTGGGTGTGTTAGCCCAAGCGCTATCGGGGTGTGGGTAAAACTTTACTCTTTGCAGCTAGGCGCAAAGGAAACGCTCGAGCTGCCAGGTTGATCGATCTAACGGCTGAGCTAAGCTCAATCGATGAGACGGCAAGCTCTTTTGGCCAACTTGGACACGAGATAAGGCACGACCTTGCTTGGCCACCTGGACGGTTAGTTTCTTTTCAAAGTCAGGACTGAGAATCCTAGCCATTTCGCGCAGCGTGTGGATCTGACCGCATATGTACTCGCGGTCCTGCGGGGATAACTCCTCTAGATTCACATGTCGGAAAAGTTCGAGAGGCTCTCACAATTTCGCCCCATTCGTTCGAAGATCTGTTCAAGCTCGCTCTCGGCTTGGTCTAAAACATTCGTCTCAAGGGCGCGCATTTCTAAAGGCCAGGAAATGCAGCGAACCTAAAAAGGATATGCAAACCGGATTAAGCGCAGCAAGGACACAAACATTAACGTTTAGTAATGTTCCCAAACGATTCAGTCGTGACTGACGACTAGTCTCCAACGGATCTTGCCTTGCCCCAGTGCGTGCGAATGGTGACTCTTGGGAGGTAGCGCATGACTATGCGCGATGGCGATCTCCTTGCCGCATTCTTCGCATCTGTAGATTCCAGGATATGGCGCGCTGACAGCGCGCTGCTGGATGTGTGGTCAGGAAAGGTATCTTCACCAAAGAAGAAGCGGAAAAGGTTTGATTGAGATTATCTGAGCGGTGGCGCGCTAGTTGAAAATGCGAGAGCTCATAGAAGCGTGCTCGAAAGACAGGAATCCACCGACCAATGAAATAGCAAAGAACAAGTGGTGTGCTCTTTTCAGAATCCAGGGGTCGCTAACGCTCGCCAGATTTCAACACTTGGTAGTTCATGCAAATTTCCAAGGTCGGAGGAGCCAGGAAATACGCAAAACTGTCCATCATGAAATTCTTATTGCCAAAAGCTCTTTTCGATACGGAAAAGTTAAAAATGCGTTAAACGGCTTGCGCCTGCGGTCCCATCGAGGTCTCGTTTCACGGAAACAACCAAAAAAACGATCCATGTAGTTCCCCGTGAAGGGTGAGACAACTACTGCCGCTATGACAACTGCAGAAGCCTCTCGGCTAACATCTGGTCAACGAGTAACGTGGAATAAATTCAGGACGGGAACCGTAATGCGCAACTATCGCTACGCTAGCTCGGTAGCGGTTGAATGGGATGATGGTGAATTTGGTGTTATCCCATACGACTACTGCCAGCCGATGTCGCTGGTCGGCGAAGCTTCTGGTCAATCTTCATCTCCGCTACAGCGTTGCCGTCGCCTTGGTGCGGCCTAGCCATTTCGCGGCGACGGCTTGGTTTGGCCGCGTTCTTCTTTGACAACTAAGACCGGACAACCCGCGTGCGCAATCACGCGTTCAGTCGTACTTCCTAGCAGAAAATGGGATAGACCAGTTTGCCCGTGGGTCGGCATGACGATAAGGTTAACCTTTTGTTCGGCAGCATATTTAACGATCTCTTTAAATGTCCAGTTGATAAGCTTTCACGGTTGGTTCGGCGCTGGAGACGCACCGGCAATCCCTCGTCAAAGACTGCGACATGCTTTTTACCGAACCCGAAAAAAGCACAACATGGTTACCTGCAGAGGTGTCGTAAAACCACCCCAACGCCGCGTCGCCAGCGCCGGCTCACCGCTGAAATGACTTTAATGCTGACAGAGAAACTAGGCCTCCACCGTTCTTAGATCGGCTCAATTAATTGCGGACACGGACCGTCAAGAAAATCTCGTCCCCTACCACTGCCTCGACGCCCTTTATCCCGAACTCGCTCCGCTTGATGACGAGATAAATATTGGAGCCGGTTTGCGATTCACCTTTCGAATCTTTACTCTGGCCAACGCGGTCGGACCGAACCGTCAGTGGTTTCGTGACCCCATGGAAGGTTAACTCTCCAGTCAAGTTGTCCTGTTGGTCGTTGACCCTTTGGGTCGACGTGCTTTTAAAAATGATAAGCGGAAACTTTTCCACGTCCAAAAACGCCGGGCCTTTGATCTCGTTGCTCATCTGCGAAACACCAACGTTTAACGTTTCGGTTTTGATTTCGAGTTTAACGGTGGATTTTTGTGGAGCGTCGGGATCAAATGACACCCTTCCAGAAACGCCTCCGCAGAAACAACCTTCAATGTTGGTGGTCCACAAAAGGCGAACCTTGAATAGCACGGAAGAATTTTCCGGATTGATCTCGTACGTTTTGGGGACAGCAACTGCCTGCGTTATGGTCCACGCGAGGAGTAGGGCAGGTAAGATCGACTTTTTCATGGGATTACAACGTACGCGTCAACGATTGGAGCCGGTCAAAAAGCCTTAGCACCGACTATCACTGCAGCGGTATAAAGACGCGATCGGAAAGTCCATTTATTTTGCGGCCTCATTGCGGGTCTGTCTGATTGCTTCGCGTCTGGCTGTTAATCCAATCTTTCTGCGGCATCCCCCGAGAACGAAAAAAATTATCACAAGCCAAATCGATCATGCGTTTGCCAACTATGACGGGCTGGGTCGGCAGATCCTGAAAAAACGCCCCCACCCTTTTGTTCCGAATACGCTTGCACGCACGCCGATTTGGCAGGTCGCGTTGTAGATTACTGGAACTTGTTTTCATCATTTACCCTTGGCACGAATTACTGAATGCGTTAGTAACCGATGCCTTTGCTTATACCGCCTCTTCCGGTCTGCGCCTCAACGTTCAAGAGCGCGGCGTGCTGCTTTTCATAGATGGCGGTGGTCATAGAGCGCCTTTCAAACAGTCGATGTTGTCGAACCGTTTGGCCTAGTCTATGAGGTCGTCGAGTTCCGGCCTAACGCGCCATACTTATAAGGTCCAGTTACAGTTGTCTTCCGGTATGGCCGCCAAATGTGTTGCTCTGAGACTTCTCTCAGGGAGAAAAGTCTTTCTCCCCGTCGAGCCCCGAGCTGCTCTCCTTCCTCGTTCTCTTAGGACGAACCCAGATTCGCCTAATAGGGGTCCGCACACAAAACGGATTATAAAGCACGGTAACGAGCAAAATCTCCTCGTGGAGGAGAATCCGAACCTTGGTCAGCAAGGCTAAATCCTGCGCAACAAGGCAGCGGGTGTTTCCCATGCCAGGCGTCACAGAAAACGAGCTGGAATCGAATTCTGGACGAATGATCCTTGGGAGGCCTAGGCGTACGTAAAATCCCGTTTCCTGAGGCGACCTCCGATAGGTCACACGATTTCTCGACTGAGAAAGGCTACCGCGTCCGGATCAATTGAAAACAATATCAAACCTTGATTCAGGCGCAAAAAAAGCAAAAAGCCAGCAAAGGCTTTCACGCGTACTGGCTCCGTGTTCTATCGTCTTTCGATGAGGCTATTTGTGCGACTCGATCGAGCCGCGAGACACGTGGCGCACTGTCGAGAGACCGTGGAAGGTGCGCTTGGACGGTTTAGTGAGCGCGTCAGCAGAGGCGAAATCCCGCCGCTTGATGATCCTGATCGGTCAGCCATTGAAGAAGCCAATGGTGATCTCCCGATATTCGTAGACGCCATGCTGTTCTACCTCCGAATCCAAGCCGACGCGTTCGCTGAACTCGTGGGCTATTTTTACGAGTATGGCGACATAGTGCCCGGAAATTTTAGAAGTCAACTGAAGTGGTTCAGCGAAAGACGTCCTACATTCGATCCGGGATATGCCTCGATTCTCCGATCAAATCGCCAGTGGTTTGATCGACTATCTGGAGATGGCGGACTCCGTGATGTGATTACCCATGAAAGCGCTGTGTTTGGAGTCGGATGGAGCAAACCGCAATGCGGTCCAATCGAACCTTGCACGTCGCTCTATGCAATCCGCGCGGGATCGTGGAGGAGAACGTGTTTGTGGCGATCCAGGAAATCACGGCTAGATGGTTCACTCTTCTAGATGAATCCCGGCGCTATTTCGTGCCTCGTCTCACACATGCAGGAGTACTGCTGACAATGGCTGTAGATGACTTAGAGAAGACTCGCTTCTTCACGTCGGCAGAGCTTCAAGGTCAATGGGTGTATCCGTCTTGTGACGATTGATCCGGTTCCCTGTCGGCACTACTTTTTCCCGGTGAGGTCCTTGCCGTTGTGCCAAAGGATATCAAAGACGTAGTATAGAGTTGGCGCAGTCGGTTGTTTTTGGAATCTCTGCAGAAGCTGAAATCGGGGTATGCCGTTTTTGTCCACGGCCACAATCTCACCGTCCAGAACCGTTGAGCAGAGTTTTGGTTTAGATACCGCTTTGGCAATGGCTGGGAATTTCTGTTCCAATGGCAAGCCGTTGCGCGACCAGACATGAGGCTTACCGGCGGCATCGAATACCGTTATCGCCCGATAGCCATCTAACACATCTCTCAGCGCCTTGATTGTCGGTCAGCCGTGCTCGCTTTGATGTAGTAGAAGAAGTGAAGACTGCTCTGTTCGCCATGTT
>Ga0210389_10003620_pt1 | contig 12074 bp, 10 predicted proteins | sample IncBWH28OmetaG_FD_160127 | JGI IMG/M metagenome (GOLD analysis project Ga0210389, IMG submission 160127) | Forest soil microbial communities from Barre Woods Harvard Forest LTER site, Petersham, Massachusetts, United States - Inc-BW-H-28-O ... | reverse complement strand
AATCGGGCGCGCAAGCACGGACAAGAGCGGCGTAGCGATGCAAGCGGGCTGTGGTCCCTGCGCCGCAGCGTCAATGGGCGATCCGCGTTAACTCCCAGAGACGAGCTCTGTCCCAAATAACGCTGGCCGGCTTAACCCAGACCGTGATTGTGGGTCGGGCGCGGCGATATTAGCCGTAGATGACCCACGATCACCTGAACACCCCGAAAACGGGGTTCAGAAAGTGGGGCAGAAGGGTACTTTTCCCCGTGCCGTAACGGCGGTTCCCCGTTTTGACCCACGATCACGGCCCATCCCCGTCGACCTGCGTCGTTACCGTCACGACAGGTGGGACAGAGGCGGGGGCGCCCCGATGACGGACACGATAAGGCCCCCGGAACCCAAGCAGCGCTTGGGTTCCGGGGGCCTGTCGTAGAGCAGGGAGACTCAGATGAGGCCGAGTTCCTTGACGGCGTCCCGCTCGGCAGCGAGCTCGGCGACCGAGGCGTCGATCTTGCCGCGGGAGAAGTCGTTGACCGGCAGCCCCTGGATGATTTCCCAGGCGCCGCCCGCGGAACGGACCGGGAAGGAACTGACCAGGCCCTCGGGTACACCGTAGGACCCGTCAGAGACGACGCCGGCGGACGTCCAGTCGGTGCCGTTAACCCAGTCGTACACGTGGTCGATGGCGGCGCTGGCGGCGGAGGCGGCCGAGGACGCGCCGCGGGCCTTGATGATCGCCGCGCCCCGCTGGGCGACCTCGGGGATGAACGTGCTGGTGAGCCACTCCTCTTCCACCTGCTCGGCGGCGCTGCGGCCGTTGACCACCGTGTTGTAGAGGTCGGGGTACTGGGTGGCGGAGTGGTTTCCCCAGATGGTCATCCGCTCGATGGCGGTGACCGGGACGGACAGCTTGGCGGCGAGCTGCGAGATCGCGCGGTTGTGGTCCAGGCGGGTCATCGCGGTGAACCGGCTCGCGGGCACATCGGGCGCGTTCTGCTGAGCGATCAGCGCATTGGTGTTGGCCGGGTTGCCCACCACGAGAACCTTGATGTCGCTGGCCGCATGCTCGTTGATGGCCTTGCCCTGCGGGCCGAAGATCCCGCCGTTGGCCGCAAGCAGGTCACCGCGCTCCATGCCCGCGGTACGCGGTCGCGCGCCGACGAGCAGGGCGACGTTCGTGCCGTCGAAGGCGGTCTTGAGGTCATCGGTGATGTCAATGCCGGCCAGCAGCGGAAAGGCGCCGTCGTTTAGCTCCATCGCGGTGCCCTCGGCCGCCTTCAGGGCCGGGGTGATCTCCAGGAGCCGCAGTCGGACCGGCACGTCAGGCCCGAGAAGCTGCCCGGAAGCGATGCGGAACAACAAGGCATAGCCGATCTGTCCGGCTGCGCCGGTCACAGTCACGGTCACGGGAGTTCTCATGACAGGCAGGTTACCCGTCTGGTCAGGCGACGGGATACGTACCGTCCCTCACATGACCGGGGTCGTAGGCGGGCCGCTCACGCCGGGCCTGAACCATTGCTTCACGGCCGGCCATGGCTCGTCTTACGGCAACTCCGCTAGGGTTGCCTTATGGCTGATTCCAGGAAGCACGAGTCCGAGGACCTGGAAGACTACGAGGTCCTCGACGCGAACGACACCCTGGACGGCGACCCAGGCGACGACCCGCTTGACCGGGGGATCGTCACGCCGGACCGCTGGTCCGCGGGCGTGCGGTACGCGCTGAAAGGCGAAGAGGACTCCGAGTCACTCGACGAGCTGCTCGACGAGGAAGAGCCGGACGACACCGTCGATCCTGATGAGGACTCCTGGGACGAGAACGCGACCTACCAGGACGTTGGGCGCCTCGAACGCGACGAGGAGGCCGACCCCCGCTCTGGGCGGCTGGTGTCACCGGACGAGGACACGGACGACGTCAGCGACACGCTTTACAAGCGGGAAGACGAGGAAGTCGCCCGTGACACAGGGATCGACGGGGGCGGGGCGACCGCCGAGGAAGCGGCGGTGCACGTGATCGACGACCCGGAAGACGACGACGAAGACGACGATCTCGACGAGGAGTAGCCGCGAAGGCTAACGCGTGCCGCGCCGTCAGTCGCCGCCTTAACCGAGGCTGGCGAGTCCGGACAGGTCTACGCAGACCAGGCCGTGCATCATGACAAACACCATCAGCACGCTGTCGCAGGTCGGGCAGCGCACGACCGTGCCGGGCCCCGTCGCGTAGACGGCCAGTCCGGCCACCGGGCCACTGGCCCCGCACGTCGCGCAGGTACTGGGGGCGGCGGTCATCTCCGTGCCGAAGACGTCGATCATCAGGCCGCCGATCGAGTTGCCGTCCAGTGCGTCCATTAGCCTCCCCCTGACGCCGGGCCGGGGACCGCGGTGGCGTTATGCCACGTCAGTCGCCGGCGTACCGCTGCTCTTTCCAAGGGTCTCCGTACATGTGATAGCCGTACATCTCCCAGAAGCCCGCCTCGTCGTGATCCCGCAGCTGCAGGCCGCGTATCCACTTGGCGCTCTTCCAGAAGTACAGGTGCGGGACAAGCAGCCGGGCCAGGCCGCCATGTTCCGGGTCGAGCGGCTGACCGCCGAAGTCGAACGCGATCCAGGCCTTGCCGTCGGTAACGTCCTCGATCGGCATGTTCGTCGTGTAGCCGCCGTCGCAGAACGCCAGCACGTAAGAGGCGTCATGCTCGATGCCGGTGAGAAGGGTGTCCACCGACACGCCACGCCACTGGGTGTCGAGTTTGGACCAGCGAGTCACACAGTGGATGTCGACCGTCACGGACTCGGCTGGCAGGGCGCGGAACTCTTGCCAGTTCCATGACTTCCTTGTGTCGCCGCCCTCCGTGATGGAGAACGTCCATCTCTCCGGCGTGGTGCGCGGCGTCGGGCCGGCGGACAGCACGGGGAACCCGTCCGTCACGTACTGGCCTGGCGGTATCCGTCCCGCCTGCTCGTCTGTGGGACGGCGCAGGTGACGGAAACCGCGTGATGCGGGGCTCATGGCATTCGCTCCTCTCCGTCAGGCGGCCAGCGTATTGGTGCATCCACTTGTCTGCACCCCGGTTCCCCGGCCGCCGGGGCTTCACATCAGTGAAACGACTAATCCTTTCTGCCCGCTATGCGGCCCGGGTACGCGTCGCGCGCCCGTATCAAGTGGTGCCGGTGTCAAGCAAGGCGGCGGGCCGCTGGGGAGGGAACCGCGTCGAGGAAGTCCGGGGAAGTCCAGCCGCGCGCGGTGAACGCTTCCGTCACGGCAGCGCGCACCGCTCCCGCTCGTTCCGTGGGAACCAGCGCCAGGACCGAGCCGCCGAAGCCACCGCCGATCATCTTCGCGCCGTACGCGCCCGCCGCGACCGTGGTCTCGACCGCCAGGTCGGCCTCCGGCCAGGAGACCTCGAAGTCATCACGCAGCGAAGCATGCCCTTGGACCAGCAGTTTCCCGACAAATTTATATATTTCGCTCTTGCTGTTGATTTCGTCGGTCACCAGCAGCGCGGCCGCGATCGCCTTGGCCCTGGCGCTGTCGGTGAGCACGTGGCGCGCTCGGCGTCGGAGCACCGGATCCTCGATCTCATGGAGCCTTCCCAAGTCCGTGACAGACCCGAGCGCCGGCACCCGCAGCAGGCGCGCGGCTTCCTCGCACTCGATCCGTCGCCACGCGTATTCCCCGGACACGAGTGCGTGCGTCACCCGGGTATCGATCACCAAAGTGGAAGCGCCGACCGCGGCGGGCAGGAACGGTACCTGTGCCGTCTCAAGCGTCGCGCAGTCGAGCAGCAGTGCGTGCCCCTCCCGGGAGAGCAGTGCCGCGGACTGGTCGATGATGCCGGTCGGGGCACCGACGAACTCGTTTTCCGCCCGCTTGGCGATCGCGGCCAACTCGGGCCGCGGCACCGATATCCCGGACAGCGAGCACAGCGCCAGCGCCACGGAGCATTCAAGTGCCGCCGACGACGACACTCCCGCGCCCACGGGCAGGTCGGAGTCGACGTCGATCGACGCGCCCCGCACGGCGTAGCCGGCGGCGTGCAGCGACCACGCCACGCCCGCCGGGTAGGCCGCCCAGTCGCTCACCGACCCGGGCGCCAGGGAGTCAAGCGACACGGTCACTGGTTCGTCGGGAACCTGCTTGGACCGCAACACGAGGAGCCCGTCGTTCCGCGCCGACGCCGTCGCGGTCACTCCCTGGGCGAGCGCGAACGGCAGCACATACCCCTCGTTGTAGTCGGTGTGCTCGCCCATCAGGTTGGCGCGCCCCGGCGCGAACCAGACTTCAGTCTTCACTGTTTTCTCCCGGGGGGACGACCCCCGTACCCCCCGATGTCCGGGTGCGGTGGGCCTGATCGCAAAAACCGCGATCGTATCAGGCCCCCCGCACCCCCGGCTGTCCGGGTGCGGCGGCCCTGGTCGCAAGAACCGCGGTGTTATCAGGCTCCCCGTACCCGGACCAAGTATGTCCCGGGGGGGACGATGCGCTGTACCCCCGAGTGTCCGGGCGCGGGGAGCCTGATCACGAAAACCGCGATGTTGTCAGGCTCCCCGCACCCGGACCAAGTATCTCCCGGGGGGACGACTCCCCGTACGCCCGGACCAAGGTTGCGGGATGACCCCTTTGGTAATTTTGTCGGACATCGTGGGGCCGCATAAAGGTTGAATCGGACACCGGACGTGGGCTCCACGGAACGGAAGCGTTACCTGGTTACACTGTCGCAAGTAACTGGCCGGGGGCGTTAAGCGGCAATAGCGCAATAGCGGAGGAAGTCGGCGATCCGACGTGAAGGTCGTCCTGGACATTGTCATCGTCCTTGTCATCGTGTCCATCGGGGGGTTCTTCGCCGGCGCGGAGATGGCGCTCGTCTCGCTGCGTGAAGGGCAGGTCAGGTCCCTGACGCGGCGCGGCAGACGCGGCGCTAAGGCGGCGCGGCTGGTCGCCGACCCGAACCGGTTCCTGTCTGCCGTGCAGATCGGCACCACGCTCGCGACGCTGGTCGTCGGTGCCTACGGCGCCGACACGCTGGCCGGCGTGCTGCGCGGCTGGTTCCTGCGCCAGGGCCTGTCCAGCGATGTGGCAGGCCCGCTGTCGTTCGCGGTCGTTACCATCTGCATCACCTTCGTTACGCTGGTGCTCAGCGAGCTGGCGCCCAAGCGGCTCGCGCTACAGCGCGCCATGCCGCTGGCACTGTTCGCCGCGCCGACGCTCGATGTCATCGCCCGGCTGGCGCGGCCGGTGGTCTGGCTGCTGTCCATCTCGGTGAACGTGGTGATCACGCTGCTCGGCGGCGACCCGAGGCAGGGCCGCCAGGCGATGACGGAGCAGGAGCTGCGCGAGCTGGTCGCCGGCACGCAGACGCTGAGCCCGGACGAGCGGCGCATCGTGGGTGAGGTCTTCGACGCCGGGAAGCGGCGGATCCGCGAGGTGCTGCGGCCGCGTACCGAGGTTGAGTTCCTCGCGGCGGGCACCACGGTCGGCGAGGCGGCGCGGATCGCGTCGAGCGTTCCGTACTCGCGGCTGCCGGTCTACCAGGGTTCTTACGACAACGTGGTCGGCTTCGTGCACATCAGGGACCTGCTCGGCCCGGCGGCGCCGCCCCGGACGGCGCTGGTCGACGAGGTGGTCAGGCCGATTAAGTTCCTGCCGATCAGCAAGACGGTGCTGTCGGCCCTGTCGGAGATGCGCCGCGAGCGCGTACACCTGGCGATCGTGGCCGATGAGTACGGCGGCACCGCCGGCATCGTCACCCTGGAGGACCTGGTCGAGGAGCTGATCGGCGACATCACGGACGAGTACGACTCGGGTGAGGCGCCGACCACCAAGCTGCCCAAGGGCGAGGTCGAGGTGGACGGACTGCTTAACCTGGACGAGTTCGCGGAGCAGACCTCGATCAGGCTGCCGGAAGGCCCCTATGAGACCGTGGCGGGCGATGTGCTCGCAACCCTCGGCGAGCTACCGACGCCGGGCGACACGGTCGAGATTCCCGGCTACACGATCACGGTCACCGAGATGGATGCCCGCCGCATCGCCCGTCTCCGAGTCACCCCGCTCCCAGAGCCAGCGCCAGAGCCACCGCCAGCATCAGGTCCAGGGCCGGAGCCGGACACGCGACCAGATCTGACCGAGGGCAGGCCCGCGGGGAATGCCTCATAGAGCCCGCTCCGCCCGCCTTCACCTGGTAGACCGCGACGGGAGACGGTCGAAGAAGCGGCCGAGGACGTAGCTAGGGACCGCGGCGATCGCGATCAGGGCCTGGCGGCGAGGACCTTGTTCGCCCTCAGCAGCAGCGGCTCCAGGAACGGCGCGGTGGACTTCGAGTAGTACCAGGTCAGGTGGTGGCGGTCCGAGTAGACGAGGACGTTGCCGACAACCGGGGCGCACACCTTCGGCGTGCAGATGAGCGAGTTCGCGTCGACCACGCCGACCTCGCCGTGCATCAGCTTCGCCGCGTAGCTAACGGGAGAGTCTCGCAAGATCGCCTTGGACGCCGGCACGTCGCACCGCGCCAGTTCGCCGGGGTGCTTCTCGACGCACGTCGGCACGTCCTCGACGAGGTCGGGCGACTCCTTGATCGCCGTCACGGAAATCCCGGCGGCCACGAGCCGCGACCAGTACTGAGCCATCCCCGCGCCGATCTCGGCGACGGCCGCCGGTGATTCCTTGACGGGGTAGTCGACCGTGGCCATGTCCGGGTAGTCGCTGGTGATCACCACGTTCGGGCGCACGGTCGTGACCAGGTCATGCAGGACGGCCGCGCCCCACGCGTGGCAGGCGGTGAACGTCCCGATGTCGTCCGAGTTGAGCATCACGGCCGCCGACCAGGGGCAACTGGAGTGCAGTTCGGTCACGAGTTTCCAGTGCCGCCGCACGGCGACCGCGTTGAGCGCGTCGAACCACTGCCCGGCCGCTGAATCGCCGACCAGGGCAACCGTGAGCACGGGGTTGGCGGCGTCCCCGAACACGCACTCCCTGGGCTGGCTCACGGCCATATCGACCAGGCAGCCTGCCCGTTCGTACAGCGACTGCCCGATCCTGTCCGGTGGCGGGAGGACAGCCGCGGCGGGGACATCCGCCGCATTGCCCGCCAGCGCCGCCGCGCCCGGGTAACCCGGCCCGAGCGTCCCGTTCCATGGTGTCGGCTCCCCGGTGATGTAGCTGGCCGTCAGGGCGACCGGCACGATGGCGGCGAGTGCCACCGACAGAGACCGCCACTTATGGCGGGCTATGAACGGCGCAAGCCGCACCTTGTCCTCCACGAACGTCTTCGTCAGCCAGGCGAGCAGGATGGCCACCGTCAGGATGGCCGGACCGGTCAGCAGGCCGGGTGCCTTGCCGCGCCACGTCGCGTACAGGTTGATGACCGGGTAGTGCCACAGGTACAGCGAGTAAGAGATCCCGCCGATGAACACCATGAACCGCGCCGACGTCAGCGGCGCGGGCCCGAACCGCCCCGTGGCGGATCCGCCCGCGATCAGCGCCGCCGCGCCGAGGACCGGAAGCAGCGCTAGCGCACCGGGGAACGCCATCGACCCGGTGAGCAGGAACGCTGAACCGATGACCGCCGCGAGCCCCAGCCAGCCGAGCCATCCCCGGCGTGCCAGCGCGCCGGCCAGCCGCGCGGGGGCCATGGCGAGGAGACCCCCGGCGCCGAGTTCCCATATGCGGGTCGTGGTCACGAAGTACGCGGCGGAGGAGTTCGCGCTCGTCTCGTAGACCGAGTACGCCAGCGACGCGACGACCAGCGTTGCCGTCGCCGCGCCGACGATAACGCGGCGTGCCAGCGCGCGCCTGGCGCGGCGTTCCTCTCGGCCCGCGCCTGCCCGCCGCGCCGTGAGCACCGCCGCCAGGAACGCCGCGAGCAGGAAAACCAGCGGCCAGAGGAGGTAAAACTGCTCCTCGACCGACAGGGACCAGAAGTGCTGCACGGGGGTGGCCGCGTCATCGGACTTCAGGTAGCTGACGGAGTCGGCCGAGAGCCGCCAGTTCTGGAAGTACAGCGCGCTGGCCAGGATCTGCTGTGCCGTGTCGGCGAGCTGGGTCGACGGCTGCACGATCCGGCTTGTCACCCACGTTACGGTCAGGACGAGCGCCGCCGCGGGGATCAGCCGCCGGGCGCGCCGTCCCCAGAAGTCGGCCAGGCCTACCTTCCCCCCGCGCGCGTAGCCGCGCCACAGGTGCCCGGTGATCAGGTACCCGGAGATCACGAAGAACACGTCCACCCCGGCGAAACCGCCGGGCAGTGCCGAGGGGTGCAGGTGGTAGAGCACCACCATCGTGACGGCGATGGCACGCAGTCCCTGGATATCTGGCCGGAACCCCGAGCCTTCGCTGGGTTTCCGGACATTCTTGTCAACTCTGCCTGGTGATGGAGCTAGGACGGTCATATTTTCAACTTTTAGGAAATTGCTGGTAAGTATTAGATTTTAGTTTCTAATTATTACCGTAATAGGCTCCCGGGCCTTTCGGACTTTTGCGCTTTAAGTAATCAAATAATCACGATGAGTAATCGATTATTGACGCAGCCTAACGCACATCGGCCTTCGCGCGCCGGCGTATCACGACAAGACCGCCAGACCGCCACCGCGTCACCGGTCCCGCCCTTGTTCCGCGGCCTGCCCCTGGCGACTCATCCAGTGCGCGGCCTATTACCCCGCCAGCCAACTAGACTGTGCCGTTACACGGGGAAACACCCTGGTGGAAGGGGAAGGTGTGTCCGGACCTGGTGGGTTTGACACCGTTCTGGTGGTTGACTTCGGTGCGCAGTATGCCCAGCTCATCGCCCGCCGGGTACGTGAGTGTCACGTCTACTCGGAGATCGTGCCGTCCACGATGCCGGTCAGCGAGATGCTGGCCAAGCACCCGAAGGCCATCATCCTCTCCGGCGGGCCCGCCTCGGTTTACGCCGACGGCGCGCCCAGTGCACCGGACGGCCTGTTCGAAGCGGGCGTGCCGGTCTTCGGCATCTGCTACGGGCACCAGGTGCTCGTCCGCGAGCTCGGCGGCACGGTTGAGCCGACCGGCGCGGCCGAGTACGGCGGCACCGCGCTGCACGTACTGCCGGAGGCCGGACGGCTGCTAGCCGGGCTCGGCCCGGAGCTCAGCGTCTGGATGTCGCACGGTGACACGTCGACCGTCGCGCCGCCGGGGTTCACGGTGACCGCGCAGACGGCGACCACGCCGGCCGCGGCGGTCGAGGATGCGGAGCGCCGTCTGTACGGCGTGCAGTTCCACCCAGAGGTGATGCACACCGACTACGGCACCAAGATCCTGCGCCGCTTCCTTGAGGCGGCCGGCTGCCGTCCGTCATGGACGATGCTGAACATCGTCGAAGAGCAGACCGCGCGGATCAGGGAGCAGGTCGGCGGCGGCCGGGCCATCTGCGGGCTGTCCGGCGGCGTGGACTCCGCGGTTGCGGCCGCCCTCGTGCAGCGCGCCATCGGCGACCGGCTTACCTGCGTGTTCGTCGACCACGGGCTGCTGCGGAAGGGGGAGGCCGAGCAGGTCGAGCAGGACTTCGTCGCGGCGACCGGGGTCAACCTGCACGTCGTGGACGCGTCCGCCGAGTTCCTCGCCGCCCTCGAAGGGGTCACGGACCCAGAGCAGAAGCGCAAGATCATCGGCCGCGAGTTCATCCGGGCATTTGAGCGGGCCGCGCGGGAGATCACCGCCGACGCGGGCGCGCACGGCGAGGCGACGGAGTTCCTGGTGCAGGGCACGCTCTACCCGGATGTGGTTGAGTCGGGCGGCGGCACCGGCACCGCGAACATCAAGTCGCACCACAATGTGGGCGGCCTCCCCGACGACCTCAAGTTCCGCCTCGTCGAGCCGCTGCGCTGGCTGTTCAAGGACGAGGTGCGCAAGGTCGGTGAGGAGCTTGGCCTGCCGGGCGAGATCGTGCAGCGCCAGCCCTTCCCCGGCCCAGGCCTCGGTATCAGGATCATCGGCGAGGTCACCGCGGAGCGGCTCGCGATCCTGCGCGAGGCCGACGCGATCGCGCGGGCGGAACTGACCGCCGCGGGGCTCGACCAGACCGTCTGGCAGTGTCCCGTGGTGCTGCTCGCTGACGTGCGTTCCGTGGGCGTGCAGGGCGACGGGCGGACCTATGGCCACCCGGTCGTGATCAGGCCTGTGACCAGCGAGGACGCGATGACCGCCGACTGGGCGCGGCTACCCTACGATCTGCTTGCGCGGATCTCTACCCGGATCACCAATGAGGTCCGCGAGGTCAACCGGGTGGTCCTCGACGTCACGAGTAAGCCTCCGGGCACCATCGAATGGGAGTAACAGAGGGCGCTGCCACAGACAGCAGAACCCGTTCTGGAGACTCTTAGCTGTGGCCGTTGTGCATGGCGTGCGGCGGGTGTATGACCGGCACGTGGATGGCGGGGCGTAGCAGTGCCTCAGCGAGGGTGAGGACCGTGTCTTCCAGGGACGCGATGCGCGCGATGATCTCGGCGTTGGCGGTCTCAACGGCCATGGTCACCGTCTCCGCGATGCTTGCGGACTGCGCGTCCAGCTTGCCGTCGACCGAGCGCGCCCGGTCGTAGTGGTCGTCAAGCCGCTCGTCGAGGCGTTCAAGCCGGGCGGTGAGCTTGCTGTCAAGCGTGCCGAGGGTTGCGGCAAGACCGTCGATGGTGGCCGCGATCTCCGTCACGCTCGCCCCGTCCTTGGTGCCGATGGCGTCAAGCCGTAGGCGGATCTCCTGCAGTGCGCTGGCGACCGACCGCTCTTCGACGATGTGATCATGCACCGTGCGCGCGAGCAGTTCGCGCATCCGGTCAGCGACGGTGTGCTGATGCCCGTTGTAGACGGGAGGGGCGGACTGGCTGGCGCGCAACAGCAGGTGGTTGTTGCCCGACTGATCCATCTTGCTCCTTCGTGCGCTCCGGCTATGGAGTGCGATCACTTTAGTAGCTCAGCGCATCAGCGCGTGCACTAGCCGTTAAATCTTGCCAGGACTTGAGGGGCGGCGCCCGTGGTGACCCGCCGTTGCCTTGTGTTGACGCAGCCGATGACGGGGGCTAGGGTTCGTGGTTAGCACTCGCTGGTGTAGAGTGCTAATGCGACGAGGCAGGTCTGGCACCCGCGACGGCAGGCCAACCCTGGTCGCCTCGCAAAAAGCAACTCACCCATCAGACATTTCCGAAGGGGGAGGTCAGATCGTGTCGACCGCCACCAAGGTTGTTCTCAAGCCGCTCGAGGACCGTATTGTGGTCCAGCCGCTCGAGGCCGAGCAGGTTACCGCGTCCGGGCTCGTGATCCCGGACACCGCGAAGGAGAAGCCCCAGGAGGGCAAGGTCCTCGCAGTTGGCCCGGGTCGTTTCGACGACAAGGGCGCGCGCGTGCCCGTCGACGTTCAGGTCGGCGACGTGGTGCTGTACAGCAAGTATGGCGGCACGGAAGTCAAGTACTCGGGCGAGGAGTACCTGGTGCTCTCGGCCCGTGACGTGCTCGCGATCATCGAGAAGTAGCACAAGCGCCGTGCGGGCCTCTGGCTGCCGACAAGCGGCCGGGGGCCCGTCGCTGTCCGACATCCAACCGTAGGTTGAGGTAAGTCAATGCCCAAGATCCTGGAGTTCGACGAGGACGCCCGACGCTCCCTTGAGCGTGGCGTGGACAAGCTCGCCGACACCGTCAAGGTGACGCTCGGCCCGCGCGGCCGCAATGTTGTCATCGACAAGAAGTGGGGCGCTCCCACGATCACCAACGACGGCGTGACCGTCGCCAAGGAGATCGAGCTGGAGAACCCGTACGAGAACCTCGGCGCGCAGCTCGCCAAGGAAGTCGCTACCAAGACCAACGACATCGCCGGTGACGGCACCACCACCGCGACCGTGCTCGCCCAGGCGATGGTTCACCTGGGGCTCCGCTCGGTGGCTGCCGGTGCCAACCCGATGGACCTCAAGCGGGGCATCGACGCGGCCGCCGCGGCGGTGTCCGAGGCGCTGCTCAAGTCGGCCCGCGAGGTGACCGAGCAGAAGGAGATCGCGCACGTCGCGACGATTTCCGCGCAGGACGCCAAGATCGGCGAGCTGATCGCCGAGGCGTTCGACAAGGTCGGCAAGGACGGTGTCGTCACCGTCGAGGAGTCGCCGAC